>VTLG01007857.1_pt1 | contig 24933 bp, 22 predicted proteins | sample 4694571 | NCBI WGS metagenome assembly VTLG01 (sample SAMN12604809, study PRJNA352737) | marine metagenome | biome: ENVO:00000447; feature: ENVO:00000209|ENVO:00000569|ENVO:01000036; material: ENVO:00002151; isolation source: viral sequences binned using virsorter ...
AGATGTCAATGCATAATCAAGACATTTGAGAATGTCATCATGTTCAGGTATGAATCCAACTTCATTACTAATGTCCATGATTGTTGAGTGCATAACATCAGTCATATACTCTAGTTGTTCATCATTTAATTTCATAATCAATGGTGTCCGTGTCCTTGATGAGAGTGAGAGTGAATTCTAATAAAAAAGAGAGAAATCATCCAAAATGATATAAATTGTGATGATTCCTCGCTGGTTTGTATAACTTAGTACGCTTTTTACACGCACTAAGGTATATTTTGAGGAGTAATTGTGTGGATATCATATCAATGAACAACAGTTAATTTGTCCAGATAAGTATCAACTCCATTGAATGGATTGTCATACTCTTCATTGTTAATATTGTCTATCAATTCCATTGCATAAAGTTCAATGAATGTCCAGACAATATCGTTCTTGTAACCATCAATAAACCCTTCATTATTAGAGAAGATTTCTGTTAAGAATGAAGAGTCAGTTACATCTCTCACATAATCACAAATAGTATCTTCATATTTATCATAAAATGATACTGTATCCTTGTAATAAATGTGATTAGATGCACAACCAGATGCACATCCATGCTCCACGATTTCATTTAATTCTTCAATCGTGTAGTCATTCTTAATAACATCAAATGGTGATTGAGTCATGATTGTTTAGAATTAAGTGAACAATTTACCCCGAAGGGTAACGATCTTATCGGGAATTGAACCCGAATCTTTACATTGACAGTGTAATGATTTAACCGTTAATCTATAAGATCAGGAAATACGAGTTAGTATTACTAACCCGTGTATGAGAGTGAGTTATACAAATGCAGGAAGATTAACTTCTGATTTAGTATACTTTGTACCACGATATTGTAGTGCTTTAGTATAATCAAACTGGTCACCATTTAGTAACTCAGTTCTTTCAGATTTCAATAGGTTGTTGTTAACCCAAAAACCTAATGATACATCTGGATTAAATAAAACATTCACAATTGCACGTGTTGAAACATTACCATACGCATAAGTATTACCATCCTTAAATGTTACAATTGCTTGCTTATTTAAAGCATCAACTTGTAAATCAGAGATAGCAGATGATGTGCGGTTAGCAACATTTAAAAACATGTTAATCATTGGGATAAGTGTGAACAATTGAAGGAGATTTAAGTCCTTCATCTTGTTAACTACTGATGAGAATAACAAGAGGAAAGAGTTAATAATTGTGTAGTGGTTAAATGTTAACCTCTACCCCAATCATTCTCGATTTCTTTACAAGTATACTCATGTAAATCATGCATCTTGTTTGTGTTACCTAACATGGTAACATACTCAACGATGATATCATTTAGTAACTCGTAATCCTCAGACAATAATACACTGAGGTTGTTACACAATTCTTGTTGATAACGGTTCATAACTTGACCTCAATTGTTTACATATTAAGTATACACGGTTTACTCGTACATTGCAAGCGGTGTTGTGCATGTTTGTCATGTGTCACACTGCATGTGATGAGCGAGCGAAGCGAGCGTGCTTAACAAATTAATTATAGCAGATTTGAATCGCTACAGATGTGCAGAGCACGACATCTTAATAAATTGAAATAATTATACCTCCGCTCGCTACGCTCGCTCCGTTGGTGCACATTTAATTCGTGCAATCCTGTACAATAATTATTAACGAGCGAGCACGAAGTGCGAGCGGGATATAAAGATTACAGCCGAGACCCCTTGGGGGGGAATGAGTCTCAGCCTTCTCAACTTATGCCCAGACAAAATTATGTCAAAATTTAAGCAGGATCTAGGTCACAAGGAGCTAAATCAGGAATATCTTTCCAATCTTTTTCAAATATACCGACACCAACATCTGTTAGGACATGACCATACATTTTATCGAACACATTAGACGGCATTGTCACTATATCAGCACCAAAATGGTAAGATTGTATCACATCTCTAACATCTCTAATAGAAGCTGATAATATATGAGTTGTTTTAATATCTTGAGCTTTATATATACTTTTTATCTCTCTAATAAGGCTAATACCACACATAGAGTTATCATTTAACCTTCCTACGAAGGGTGAAACATAAGAAGCTCCTGCTTTAGCGGCTAGAATCGCCTGAGCTGCACTAAAGATCAGTGTAACGTTAACACGAGCACCATGATTACTAGAAAGCTCTTGACAAGCTTTAAGTCCTTCCACAGTACAAGGAACTTTAATAGTAGCACAATCACCGAATTTATCGAGTAAGGAGAGACCTTGGCTAATCATAACGCCTTTAGTCTGTCCTACTACTTCCATACTAATATCACTTAATCCTAAGTCAATTAGTTCTTGATATACATCTTCAGGAGAGCGTTTACTTTTACGAATTAGGGTTGGATTGGTGGTTACACCATCAATTAATCCCGTACTGAATCTATCACTAATATCAGTAACATCAGCAGTATCAAGGAATATCTTCATTATAGTTAGTTAAAGAATGTGTATGAGGGATGGTAAAAAAGTACCATCATAATTAAGAAGGAGGAATTGATGTCTGAAAGACAAGATTCCTCCCTGAGGGGCAGGGTCCACCCTTCCCTTCCCCTGTATACGGCACTGACCGTCAAACCCAAGTTGGGACAGAGGATTTGCCTTTTATACCTCTAGCCTTACGTCTTTGTTCTATATCGAAGCCAAAAGCTAAGTGATTAACAGCTTGTTGAGGGTCATCCATCCAAGCATCCATCATATCTTTCCATTCTTCAGCTTCACGCATTCTAATTGATTCATTAGCAGAGATTGACATAGCATCTGTGAAGTATTTCACACCTTGAGCTAAGCAATCTAATCTGTCGTCATGTTTAACTGCACCTTTTTCTCTACACATTCTACTCATTTGGTAGAATAGCATATACATTAATCTGTGTTCAGGTGCCTCGTCTGGATTGGACTTATAATCCCATTCAATGACTGATTTGTCGACAATGAGCCTATGCTGATTAAGGACAGGCTCAAGAGAATCAATAATCCTATCTTCTTTTCTGACATTAGCACGAACCTCTTCTACATCAATTGCTTGTTTAGTTTGTTGAAGATGTTTTTTAAAGAGTTCTCCAACGATGCCATCTCCGAAGTTAGTTTCGATAACGAGCTTTGTGACTCCGTACTTTCTGCATCCTCTGAGTATATCGAGCAAGGTACCGTCAGAGTACCCGTCCCTGTATGCACGCATTTCATGCAAGTATAGGAAGCCGTTTCGTTGAGATATGAATGCGGCTGCAGTCTCGTCAGTTCCTCTACCCGAAGGATCGACTGAGCATATTGTTTCTGTATAACTATCCCATGTTCCTTGGAGTTGCATAGGAGAGTAAAAGTAATCTCCCGGGAGACCGACTGTGGGTAAGTCTTTGATAACGTTTTGAGGGTCTGAGCACCAGACGACGGCATCGGGAGCAGACTCAGGGTTAACACTGGTGACAACAAGGTCAGCCATTTTAAGAGGGAATTTCTCTGCATCACTTAAACTTGTGTCTAGTTGAAATTGAAGCAAATAATTAGATCTACCCATAGCTGCTTCACGCTCTAGGAGATCATCGTTGTTGAATCTATCTGGGTCTGTTACATCCCATTCTTTTGCACCATTTTCCAGATCTTCAGAGACCTGTGGAGCGAGTAATCCTTCATATTGACTTAGTTTATTTTTTCTTGGGTATCTGGAGGGCCAAACAAAGGGACGGTAGTTACGCTCAGATAACTTACGATAAACAGTAAAAGTAGTCTGAGGAGTCCCGAGATAGCAAATCCTAGAATCATTTTTTGGCGTAAGGATGGACTCAGCTTCTGTACAGAGTTGAAGTAATTTTTCACGCATTAGCTCCGTCATGGAATTGCCGGGGACTTCTATATCGTCTAGGATCATCAAATCCGCTCTGCTTCCTGTTAGCTGTCCAGTGATGCCCACCGACTTTACACTTGGGGCTTGGTGAGGAGAACAGTTTACGTCGAAGCTGATGCGACTCCAACGTGAATCTTCTGCTTTCGGACGGAGATGTTTCAGCCATGGGGTTTCAATAATAAGTTTTTGTAGGAAGATAGACATGTTATCTGCACGTTCTTTAGATGCAGATATAATCATTATTTTCTTTTCAGGATCTTTAAAGAGTGTCCATAAGACAAAAGCGCCAGTAATCCAAGATTTACCAACACCTCTAAAGGCTTGGATCTGTAATCTTTTTGGTCCATGTTGGAGATAGTCAGCTATTGCATACTGAGCACGAGTAGGAGAAGGAAGGTCGAGCTGTTCCCATAGGGCTTGTAAGAACAGCTTAAAGTCCTCTTGGAGAACTGTTACGACGGACTTCATTTAATGTTTATCGCTAATGCTTGAACCACCGCTTATACCACTTGACTTTATCTTAATCAATTCAGCTGGATCTATACCTAAGTCTTTTAACATTTTTAAAGTCTTTGTATTACCATATATACCGGGAGAGACTTCTCTAAGTTTAGCAATTTTCAAATCTTTCTTAGGTGTGGATTTTTTATTTCCTGTAAGATGTTTTTTACGTTTCTTTCCACCTTGCCCACTTCTGTTCTTCTTCTGTTCTTCTTTGATCGTCAGTACCATGTTAAATCGCCTCCAAGGGGGTTGTAATGTGTTTCATGTGTGTTTGGTCATTTAGATAGTTTATATGGGTTCTGAGCGTCTGTAAATTGATCTATCATCTTTACTCCTTTAGTAAATAGTTTTTTATATGCACCACTCTTAGTCCAATCTACTTTTTTACCCATCTGTTTATATCTTCTCATTAGAATAAAAGTAGCTTCATCCATCACTGGTTGAACCATTTCCATATACACTTCTAAACGATCTATACGTTGTTTAGGTGTTAAACCTCTTAATGATGGCATATCTAAACCATTAAGACCCATTTGTTTATCCATCCATGAATGTAATGCTTTATGAACAGGTCTTGGTAAATTATTCCTATTAAATTGAGTCTTACCTAATGGTGTACCTTTTTTAAAGAAATGTTCAGTTATTTCTCTTGCTTCTTTAGGTTTAGTACCTACAAATGCCCAATCATAACCTTCAACCATATGTTTATGATGACCTTCTATCTTTTCAAGTGGTAGTGCTTTAGGATCTGTAAATCCTTCCATCACATTATCCCAATCTGATTTTCCATGGGTTTGCATAAACTCATTAGAAGTTCTTGTTAAAGCAGCACTATCTGCATCTGACTTAAGTTTTAATCTGACACCAGAGTTAGTACTTTTGAAATTAACAACATCTCCATCAGGTAAAATCCAAGGCTTTTGAGTTTTTTTAAAACCAGCTAATGTACCGTGTTTTTTTTTATAAGCTAGTGCTGCTTCAATACGTTTCATACCATCTGGTGTATTTCTAAGCTCTCTTAGTTTTGTACCAGTTTTACCTGCTCGTTGATATCTAGTTCTTTCTGTACTTTGCCATGGTTGTAAAACGTCTTCAGCTCTTCTAGCAGATTGTTCTGCTAATTCACCTCCATAAGCATATACAGGTTGAGCAGGTAGATTTCTTACTAAATTAGCAGATATATCATCAGCTCTTTGACTTGCTATTCTAGCAAGGTCATCTAATTTACCTGTCTTCTTAGCTATACCGCCTCCCAAGGTAAGTGCAGTTTCTGCAGCTCTGACACCCCATTTAGCTAGTCTAGGATCAACACCAGCTTTCTCAGCTATATGACCAGCACCTTCAGCTAAATAATGGACTGGAGCATCTAGTAACTGTAAACCTTGTTTAATACCCGGTGCTCCAGCTACTGCACCTGCACCTTGTAGTAATTTACCACCAAAGCGTAGTGCATCATCATGCCAACCTTCTTGGTCTTGTGAAGCTGCGTGTATACCACTTACAATATTACGACCAAAGTCTTCTACCTTATCAGCCCATTCAGTACCTATGTACGATTGGCCTCTATCGAATGCGGCAACATCGTACCGCTCTTTATCTACTGGATGATGTGCCATCACTTATTCTCATCGAAAAAAGTACTCTTAGCTCGTCTAATTCTCATTTCTTTTAGAGGATTGCCTCTAGCAAATGCTTTGGCTTGTGTACGTTCAAAGTGAGTCATATCTCTCCAATTAGCTCTTGCTTTGTCTGTCTCTTTTTTTGTACTACCACCTTTTAATTTATTGTCAAAGTCTTTTGCACTTCTTAGTCGTTTTTGTGATGGTGTTTCTTCTGGCTTACCTTCTGCTGGTATAACTTTTGGTGTAACTTCTGGTGTAACTTCTGGTGTAACTTCTGGTCTATCTACTGGTGTATCTACTGATGTATCTACTGATGTATCTACTGATGTATCTACTGATGTATCTACTGGTGGATCTCCTTCATTCTCAAGTTGCGCCGCTATCAGTTGATTTTGAGTCTCTGCCGCACCGGATTCTTTCCATATATTATATTCATTTTGCATATCCAATACAAGGTTTGCATATAAAGTTTTAAAATTATCATTCCTACTTAATTCTGCTAATTCGCTTATTCTTGCTACTTCTTCATTAAATAAATCTTCATCTGAATAATCAAAGTTTTTAATTCTTTGACTTTCTTTTAAACTTGTTTGACCAAGTTTTGAATATAGTCTTTGGGATATTGGTTTACCATCTGCTCCTATCACCAACTCACCAGTTTCTGGATCTCTTACGTTTATATATGGAGATCGAGAACCTTTAACTATACCCCATGGATCAACCCAAGATGCAGCTTCTGCAGCTGTGTCATTAAATCTATGACCTAGTTCGTTCCATGTATTTTTTATATTTTGTCTAACTTGATTAATAGGTGCTGGTTGTTGGAATAAAGGGTTTAATGCATTTGGTACCCACTCTGGATTAGGTGCTTTACGCTTTTTTGTAACTGCCATAGTTAATTTTGTTTAGGATTTTGCTTTTCCTCGATTTCTTGCTCTGTTTTTTGCTTGAGCTTCGAGTTTTGTGCCTCCACCTTGTTTATGCGAGACATCCAACTTATCACCATTGCCATAAGTACCTCGTTTTCTATTATCAGCGTTTAGTAAAGTTCTACGTCTTACTTCAGATGGTCTAGCGTTATAGTTTTTACGATAAGCTGCTTTCTTAGCTTTAGCTTTCGCATGAGATCTATAGTACCTCGTGCTTAGACTTGCCATATAATCTCCGTTGTACAAGGTCAGGGTCGATATTAGGCATGACAGCTGCCAATTTATCTAGTGCATTACCTTCATAGGCAACTCCACTAATGTCATTTTTAACCAGCCAATCACAGGCTGCTTTTAATTCATGAGCGGTAGCCTCGCCACTTTTGATCCTTTTGAGGAATTCAGTTGTGACAAGGTTATGAAGCTCATTAAATTGTTCTTCAGTCGCTTTTTTCATCATTTAATAGTTTCTCACGTACTAATGCAACAGCTTGATCATCTAATTTGTTGTCAGTACGTGCTGCACATACAGCTAATAAGTCAATAATTAATGTTTTAACTGCATTAGTTTGGATGAATGAAATTAAAAGTGGTTTAATAAGGGTGATCATTTGTTTTTAGGGGGTTGTTTTGGACATTCGTACTCTTGTTCTTGCCAAGGAAGTTTAAATCCCTTTTTAGGAGTACATGTTTTTTTTAAATACTGCTTAACTGCAGTTTTCTTTTCTTTTTCATATGCAACTATAGGTACTACGTCATTACACATATCATATACACGTGTACCTTCAGCTAACATAAAGCCTTTTCGTTGTAATTCAGCACATTTAAGTACTCTAACTAACTCATAGTCAAGTCTCATCTTCTCTTCTTGACGTTTAGCTATACGTCTGCATTGACGTAAACCTGATACATCTAAAGGAAACATGAAATTAATTTGACCTCCCCAGTTTTCAGCTACTGTATAGCTTCTTTGATGCATTTCCTCATCAAAAGGTACAGTATGATTACCCATATAGAAGGGTGAGAAGGTCATGGTAGCACCATTACAGCTCACTCCAGAACCGTAGTGCTGCCTTGAAGGAGCACCGTTGTTCTGGAACTGAACGGCTTGGTTAGTTACATTTCCAGTCGCTGCTGCAACTGGATTAGAGGTATTATTAGTATCACCTTCTGCTTTAGCAGGTGCTATTGCGAGAAGACTGACAAGGAGACAGTAGTAGATTCCTGTTCGATAGTTCGATCTACTTCTATCTTCTCTATTACTTGACTGGCTGCTCTTGTGACTACTTCTAGAGTGAAGTCTGAACCAGCTGTTGTCATATTGAAGACTGAATCTGAATCTGCTATTCCTCCAGAGCTTGCTGATGTATGAGTTATATTGTCTCCCGACCATTTGTTTAATGCTGCACCATACGTTGTGGTGACTATTTCTTCTGTTATATCTGTTGTTGTAGTTGTTGTACTGTTCATCGACCCTTGAGTGAAGTTGGGTTGAACTAATTCTGCTCTCGCTACCGTGGGTGATGTCAGTAGGAAGAGTAAAAGCCATTTTTTCATTCTTCCTTTTTTTTGTTAGCCATAGGACAATTTACGGGGCCTTTGTTTTTATTATTATTACCAGTGGTCAAGCCAAAAGTGGCAAGTGCTCCCGTAAACACACTAGCAACGAACGTGATATCTGAATTACCTGATTTTTTAACCATAGGTAATTCGACATAATTCATAGTTATTATAAATCCAGACCAAACTACAACGCCAAGCCTGACGAATGTACCAAGTATCTGAATTTGATGTTCTTGATCCTCTGCTGCATCCTTCAGCTTACCGAGGAGTCCCTTTTTTCCTTCTTCTTCTGGCGGTTTTCCTTCCATTTATCAACTTTTTTTTGTAGGAATTTTTGGATTTGTTTTTTAAGTTTATCGAATAAAGGTGTAGCTAAAGTTGTTGTTGCTACAGCAGCTACAGCTGCATAAGTAGCAGTGGCTACTACTTCTGCACTCGGTAGTGGTAGATCTATTTTAACAACAGGTACTCTTAGAGTAGGTTGTTCAGTTTTAGCTACTTCTTCATCTTCAGTTTCTTCTGGAACTTCTTCAAGCTCAACTCCTTTAGGAGCTGTTATATTACCGGGAGGTATGACTATAGGTGGAAATACAGGCATATCTGCAGTAGGAGGTTCTAAAGGTATGCTAGGCATATCTAAAGAATTAGGAAGTTTAGTCCTACCTAAATTTATGGATGGAATTTCCACTAGCTAGGTGCAGTTGGCCAAGTATGAGTATGTGGAAAACCACTAGCAGCTGGAAGATTTCTTAAAGATGTTCTATAAGTAGCCCAAGCTGCTTTCTTATCACTTGCAAGAGCAGTATCTGTAGCTTGTGTCCAATCGCAATCATGTAGTTTTTTATCCCTTTCAGCACGTACATCAGCAGCTTTTTTTGTATCTATAGCTGTTTTAGCATCACCAGTAGCTGTTACTTTTTTATATTTTGTGTACCATTTACCATCTTTTTGTTCAATACCATCTCTTTGTGATGAGTCATAAGGTGGTGTTAAAGAAGGTTGAGCACCTTCTAAAATAGTTGTGTAACCCAAGCTTTCAATAACAGTGTTTGTTAATGGTTTAGGGAAACTAGTATTAGGATATTTTGCAAGTATTTCACTTCGAGTTTCAACTGCTCCCGAAGTATTGTTTCTGTATTCCATAATAAATTTGTTAGTTAAGCATGGGCATAGTATATATACGAATAACTAGAACTATTGTGTGAAGCCCAGTCAACATTTATGGTAAAACTAGTACCGTCAACATCAATAATATCATCACCACCTTCTTCGTCATCATTTTTGTTAAACATTAGATAATTATCATTCCCGGTAGGTATGCCTCTTAATGTGTCATACACATACCAATTAGACCAAGCTCCTGAGCTGGTGTTTTTAAGCATAACAAAACGTGGAGCAAAACCAGTTGTTATTGTTTTTGTACCACTATTACCATCATAATAACCAACTTTGCTAATGTTATCAACACTTGAGAAGAGTAATGAAATATAATTCACAGAACTATCGTTTACTTCTGTAGTAGCACCTACTGAGAAAACGCTAGAAGTCGGAGCTGTATCATTCCAAAAATTTGCATTATCGTTTTCACCTTCAGTAGTATTTAGTTCCAAGAAGTAATGTGCAGGATTTGTCCCACCGTTAGCTCCAAAATGATATATCGACCAATTCTCAGCACTACCTCTACTCTTCACCCAAATCATCTCTGGGACTTGACTAAGTGAATGAGTAACTGTTGTAGCAGAACCTGTACCTGTATAACCTACGACATCAAAACCAGCGTGGCGTCCCCACATCCATGCTTGATAGTCTGATCCATGAATACTATGATTTTGGAATCCAATATTACTATCAAATACCATAGGAGCCCAAGTGCCTTCTGTATCGGTTTTGTTTAAATAGTTATACTTCCCTTGCAATTTTCTATAACCTGACTCCCAATGATGGTCAGTACCAGGTTTTCTATAAGTAACAAAATCAACAGGGAAAGTACTTGTAAAGTTAGGAATAGTCGAACTACCAGCTCCAGCTGACATAGCGAATACATCTGTACCTGCATCTGGAGGAGTGATCATATTTCCTACAGCTGCTCTAATAGCTAGATAGATATATTTATCGTTATTTTTATTAATTGCATTATTAGATGATGTAACTTTAAATCCAGTAGATGTTAATTGAAAGAAATCACTAGTACTTTCATTTGGAGTATCGTTTTGAATTAATTTCTCTCCATCGCTGTGATAAGTGATTCCTCTCATAGAATCATACATCATCCAATCTTCAGCAGAATCAGAACTTTTAATTATAAGGAATTGAGGTTCCCAGCCTAGATTTACTGTCGGACCTGTTGAATTTCCGTTGCCTGTATATGAATCACATTTTATTATATCTTGATTTCTATTTGGTCCAAAGTCTCCATCTCCATCATTATGTGCAAATAAATAAGCTACATATGTATGTCCATCGTAATTTACATTGCCATCAGTTTTTAAAGAAAAGTGAGTAGAGGTCGGAGTAGTACTATTCCATGAATCATTACCATTATCGGATGCAACAGCATAGTTAGGATATGATGTTTTAGTATTAGGAAGGCTTCTGTGATAACCAGCCCAACCCTCTGCACCACTTATTCTCTTAATATATATCATTCCGGGTACACTACCCAATGAATGAGCAATGGTTCTGGCTGAACCTGTTCCTGTATAGGTTACAATATCAAAGAATTTTTTGTGTTTTAGAAACGTCCAGCTTACATACCTTCTACCGCTGTAATTTGAATAATTATCAGAACCACCAATTGAAAAACCATTATTATTAAATGATGATATTAAATCGGTACGTCCTGTTGTTTGTGCATTGTCAGCATCCATATAAATTAAATTACCAGCACCTCTTTCTGTATCCATTATTACATGCTGGGAATCATGGGTTCTATTTTTTATCCATACTAAGCCACCTTCACCTGATATATCCATCCCATTAACTATAGATGTAGCTGACCCTGTTCCATCATAAAGATGAGTTTTAAATACTTGATCTATATAAACAGGATCACTACCACCTGCACCAGCAACGGCACCCATTGTTTTTAAACTATTAGGATCCATAATAATTAATCCACATAGTCAACAAGTGAAGCGCCTCTCCATCTAGTGCCACCATCATTTGTGTGGAAATAGAATTGGTGAGTCTTGCCTGTAGTTAGTGTTGGTGCTGTATCAGCTGGCCATTTAACAGAGGCTGGCCAAGTTAAAGTACCAGAGTTATGGTCTACTTCAATTACCATTGCATATGATTTAGTATCAGCAGGTGCTGTGCCAAATGTAAATGTGATATTACCTGCAGCTTGTACAGTGAAGTAATTACCAGTAGAACAATCAACAGTTGTAGCATTACTAGAAACTGTTAATGTTTCTTCTTGTTGTATATATTGACCATCTATACCAAGACCAGTCAATGTACCAACAGAAGTGATTGCAGTCTGAGCCGCTTGAGTTACTGTTAACGCAGTACCTGAGGTATTACCAGTAACATTACCAGTAACATTACCAGTAAGTGCTCCAGTGAAAGCAGTAGCTGCAACAGTTCCATTAACAGTTACACCAGTATTAGTAGTCTCTAGCTTGGTAGCATCTCCATATTTAAGATGGATTCTTCCTTTGGCAGGTGAACCAGTCGTAAAAGCATGTAAATATTCATTGCTAGTTGGTCCGAAACCAACTTGATTAGGATAAGTACCACTACCTCCTAAACGCATTATTGTTGCATCTTCTATTTTTGCTTCTATACCTGATGTTCCACTACCTGCTACATCTGCATCAGTAGCTTCAATACTAGTATCACCTTCAATGATTTTATCTACCGTACTGATTATATCTGAACTTTTAGCAATAGGATGCCCACCAGCCGTGCTGCCATCATGTACAACAAGTGAATCTTTAGTTGTATCTACGGTAACTTCACCTTCGGCTCCAGTAAAGCTACTATGTTGTGAGGTTGTACCTCGTCTTAGTTTTAATAATTTAGCCATTATGCAATAGATCCGAAATCAATTTGTAAGTTATCGCCACTGACAGTTCCTACTTCAGTGAGGTTTTTATCATTGCAGTCTAAGTGACCGCCAAGTTCAGGTGTAGTATCATTTACAAGATCTGTAATTCCGGGTGTGATTCCAGTAAATGCTGATCCAGTATGATATTTTAATACATTATTTGTACTGTCATACCATAAATCTCCTTCACTAGGACTGCTCGGTTCTGAAGATGCTATTTTATATTCAGCAGCATAACGATTAATATCAGCTATAGAACCAGCTACAGTATTTATATTAGAAGCATTAGATACTACAGAATTTATATTTGATGCATTAGATACTGCTGAGTTTATATTACTAGCATTACTTACAGCTGAATTGATATTACTAGCATTACTTACAGCTGAGTTTATATTACTAGCATTACCAGCTACTGATGTAACGTTACTACTAATACCAGCTACTGTAGTAATATTAGAACTAATACCAGCTACAGTATTTATATTAGTTATAGCACCTGCTACAGTATCTATATCATTACCACTACCTGTAGACAAGGAATCAGCAATAGAACCAAGATCTTCTGAAAATAAAATTTCACCAGCTACAGCATTAATGTTACTTGAATTAGAATTAACATTATTTATATTAGTTATATTACTATTAACTGTATTAATCGCACTAATACTACCTGCAACAGTATTTATATTAGAAATACTACCTGCAACAGTAGTTACTTCAGTAGCTTTAGGTGTTTGTCTATGAAATGTATAAGTATGTGTTACTGCAGTAGTTTCAACAAGCATACCAAATGTAGCAGCATATGTTGTACTATTTGCTAAACCATTTATAGTTACTGTAACACCAGAACCTGCACCATTAGCAATTGTAGCCACTCCGCTCCCATTGGAGGTAAGGCTACCAGCCAAGGCTTTAATACTAACAATAGTACCTGTTCCGTTATTAACGTCAGGATTAGTAGTTGGAAAAGAAGTCTCATTTGCAATTGCTACAAAACCACCTACATCATCTACAAGATCAATTATTCTATCATTAATAGCTGCTGTAGTGGCAATAGTTGTATCATTATCAGGGAAGGCGTCACCATCTTTAATTGTATCTCCAGTAGATACATTAAAATAAGCAGCATCCGTTTCAGTTTTAGTATAGTATCTATTATCTAAATCATAAGACCCTATAGCTGTTACGTGACCTTGTGCTGATACAGTTATATCTTGCAAGACAGTTCCATTACTATTATTAACTGTTGCATTAGCTCCAGTAACGTTATGGTTAATAGTAAATTTACCTGTTTCTGAACTACCGGCATTATTGTTATCAGCGATAGCTATATCAGTACCACCAATTAAATCATCAGTAAGTTTAGTGTTTGCTTTAGCATCTATACGACCATCAATAGCACCAGTGGTAGCAATTTTTGTATTATCACTTTGCCAATTCTCAGTACTTATTATAGTAGGATCACCAGTTTTCCAAGAATTAAGTATATCTACGTTAGCTTCTTGTGTTACATATAAGTTTTGTAAAGCATTATCATTTAAATCATTAGCACGTATAGCTGAACCGGGATAGAAATTAGCCTTAGGTGAATCGTAAGATGTACTTCTATAAATTCTAATTAACGCATCATTAGCTGGAGCGGAATCAAAACTAACCGTTGTGGCATTAGCCAAAGAGTATGCAGTTGTATCATTTCCGCCAATACTAACTTTAATGTCGGAAGTGTCTAAATATGGGAATGTGAACGAGTAATCGGTAGTGGAGCCGTTACCCGTATAGTTATTTTCAATTGTTACGGTCATTTTAGAATTCTATTAAATTTTGTAGTTCCTGTTTTGTTTTACTAGCTTCTAAAGCTTGTGGAATATTACCTTGTCTTAAAGAATTTTTAACTCTAGTGTTCTGCATACCAACAGCTGAATACTGTTCGTAGTATCTTTCCATTGCAGAACAAGCGTATTTCATAGCATTCCTATGAATACGATTTAACTCTTGGTGTACCACTAATTCTTTAAGTGGAAAATCTCTTTGCTTTTTTATACCTCTAGCTTTCTTATATTCCTTCATCTTATCTTTCCAGTATCCACTAGGATGATTCATCATACCTTCAATCTGTCCAGCTAAGTTCATATTCTTAGCTATCCAGTTATTAATCCATTGTCTTTCCTTAGGAGTTAATGGTTGTTTACTGACAGGATTTATTTTCATAGTACCTACAGAATCCCAACCAGTACTTAATAACCACTGTCTCCATGGTTCCATATCAGCATTTGATTTAAAGAATGGCATGAACGCATTAACTGCAGCAGTCATTGGTTCTTGAAATCTTATTGGTTTACCTGTGTATATATCAACCTGATCTACCAAACTATTTGGACCCATAAACTTCCATTTATTAGCCATCAATGCTCCAAAATCATTCTCTACATCTTTTAATTGTGGAGCTATAGCATTATTTAAAATACTTCTAGTACCAGATGGAGCAAATGGTATTAAAGAATCAGCTTGGTTAACAATAAATCTATTAAATGCACCTTCATCACCAGAGAACATAGATACTAACGGTTCGAATCCACTAAGGAATGTCTTGTTAGATATATTCATACTAATAGAGAACGCTAGTTTCTGAAATCTATCTTCAGACATAGACTCATCTACACGATTAGAGAAGTATACAGCATCTCCTACAAGGCCAAGGAATGTATCGAATGGTTCAAAACCTTTATAGCTATGCCATTTACCTGTAATTGGATTCTTAATAGAGGTAGGCTGCCAACCCATAGTCATCATACGTTTCCTTTCACCAGCATCAGCAGGTCCATTACCAGTTAAGTTACCATTTAATGCCCATATACCAGCACCTGTAACCACTGCACCTCCCATTAACTGACGACCAATGTACTCAGATTTAAGTGCAGCAAATGCTTCATCAGTATTTTCAAGACCATGATCCATTAATACTTCTGAAATTTCTTGAGCATTTTTTGCTGTAAATACCTTTCGAACTTTTGTTTGTAATGGTATTAAACCACTACCGGGAGTAAAAGTCCATGTCATATTTAATGCGTTTAAACCTGTTCTTGGGAATAAGAACAAAGGTCTAGCAACTGGGAAGCGTTCTAAAAACTGAGTTAGATCACTAGCTACTTTATTATCTAAGTTAAGTGCTATTTCTTGTGAAGCATGTTTAGCTGCTTTATCTGTAAGTAAACCAGTGTGGTCAAATGCTTGACTATATAATCTTTTTTGTAGTTTATCGAATGCACCTTGGCTAAAAGCACCTCCCGTCTCTTCCATTAAAATGTTATATGCTTTAGCTCTAGCAGAACCACTAGCCATCATAGAACTTGTAAATCCATCAATAGCATACATAGCATTAATACCCCATCTAACAAATGGGTTATTGTTGTATGCTGATAAACCTTTAGCTACGTTCCACATAGCCACTTTACCTGTATTACCTTCTTTCTTCCATACCTCAGACATAGCTTCAAGTGCTTCAAAGTTATCCATCCTAGCTTGACGTAAATCTGCACGACCACGCATCATAGCTTCCTCTGGACGCTGTTTAGCTAAACGCCATTCATCACCCATCACTTTATAAGCACGTTTAATATTCTCTTGAATACCACCATATGTCCATAAAGCTGCTTTAAGAGCTTTGGTATCACCTGTAGCAGCAGCACCAACCATTACTGTAGCAGGTTTAAATGCAGTTAACATACTGTTACCAGTGAAAGCTCTGACAGGAGCCAAACCAGCTAGTATGTGGTTATAACGTACACCATTCAAACCTTTAACAATTAAACTAGGTACTTCTGGATTACCATCATAAAATCCTTTTTTAATAAATCCTATATTTTCTTCAGCCCATCGTTGTAGTTTAAAGATCTGATCTACTTCACCGTTGGTAGCTTCCATTGCATAAACAAGTGGTTTGAGATACTCAGGATTAGTGTCAGCTATTTGTTCTAGTGTTTGATAGAACTCATCAGACTTAATTTGTGCTCTTTGCAAACCTTTAGCAAAATTATCATTCTGATCTAGGATAAACTTCTTAAGTGCAGCTGGGTTATTACCTAACTCTAACTGTCTATACTCACCAAATTTATTTGATATGTACTGGTTAGTTCTAACTTCTCTACTAAGTAATCTAAGCTTATCAATCATCATTTCCTGTTGTCTGTTAGTCATGGCTACATCACCAATCATAGACATACCAGTTGCTATATCTGCAATATCACCACCAGCTTGGTTTGTGACCATAGCTGATGCACGCATTACTTTAGGATTATATACGTTTTCAAATGCACTGACAAAAGCTTCGTTAACAATCCTCCATTCTGTTTCCCCCATGAAATTCTTCTTTTGGTAGAAGTTATGTTTCATATCATTGAGAGCACTTTCCATCTGACTTAACTTTACATCAGGATTAAACACCTGATTATATAGTTTAGTAACAGCTTGGTTTATTTCATCTGGAGGTATAACTGTACCATCAATTTTAGCACCTACACTAGCTGCTATATCTTGATCAAATAGATTTCTAAAGCCTTCAGCTCTTTGAGAAGGTGTAGCTTTTATCATTTTTTTAATAAAGCTAGTACTTACTACAGGTCTAGCTCTACCATTAGTGGTACCTACATTATTTTGTATACGCCAATTATCTATTTTAGCTTTGATAGGATTAACTTCTAAATCTGTTACAGCTCTACTTTGTGGTCCTAAAGATGGTTTATTAACAAATGGATCATACTTAGTACCTTGAGGATCTTTTACCATCCTAGCAATAGCTTCAGCTCTTTGAGCTTTTGTCCTACTAGATCTACGTCCTAAGACATTAGCAGTAATAGGATCATGACCTTCAAAACCTGTAGCATGTTTAGCTAAAGCACGTTCAGCAAACTCGTCTCCGGGTATAACCTTTAAAGCTTTTGCTAAAGAAAATGCAGATGTAATTAAATCTACACCAACACTAAGCCCTGCTGCTTCCATTATATTCTTTTTTCTTATAACATCAGGACTATCTCCATCTCTAGTTGCCCATGGTATATCCCATCCTAACCATTCATTTAAAACTCCAGCTATATTTTCTTGATCTTTTGAATGAGAAGATATAGCAGTTACACCAGTATCTACTCCAGCATGCGCTGCAATAGAACCGAGTATACGTGTTGCTTTAGGTATAGATCTAGCAGCTGTAGCAGACTTTAGACTACCTGTAATAACACCCCCACCATACATTGTAGGTATGATAATTGAAGCAGCTTCTCTAGTTGCTTTATGAGCAGGATGATTAGAGCGTGGAGAGTTTTCATTCCACCACTCACTAACAGGTTTCAAGAATGGTACTAATGCAGCTGCATCAGAGACAAAATCAGCAACACCTAATGCTGGTATAGAACCAGCCGCTACGATGTTTTCTAATCCTCTGGACCATTCTGGTCTAGCATCCCATTCCTCTTGACTGACGTTAGCAGGTTTCTGTAAACCATACTGTTCTTTCTGCTGGTCTTCATAACCACCCCATGAGTAATCACCCGGACCTCCTTTAACAGCTTTAGCAGTTTCTCTAGTTGAATCTGCAGGAGCTGCAGTTTCTTGAGTTTCTATCTCTTCAATCTGACCACCACCTTCAGCTTGTTCTTTTTGTTTAAGGTGCTTTTGTTGTAGTTGTTGTTCAAATTCTTCCTTGTCATTATCAGGAACAGCATGTTGAGCTTCTGTTGTATTATAATCAGACAATTGCACCACCTCCGTTTATTAAAAATTCTATCCAAGTAGCATCATTTGCTGTTGGATATTGTTCCATGTTTTGTGTTTGTCTGAATATACTAAATCCATTTGGACTAGCAGCGACTAAACCTTGATCTTTACTTTCTTTAGTTTCCAAACCACTATATACAAGAGCAGCAGCAACACTATGTTTATTAGATCTAGAACCATAGATATGCTTTTTCCACTCAGGTCTAATAACACCAGTACCAACCTTATAGGCTTGTATTAATTCTGGAGGTACTTTATAATCCTTAGGTACTTGACCTGTTTCTTTAAGAACTTCTAATTGTCTTAATGCTATATCAGCTTCAGTCATAACCTGACCTTGTGGACCAAGACCAATCTTACTTTGAAGATGCATTATATCTGAAGGCCAGCCATTAAACCTACCCATTGCAGCTTGGTCAAAAAATTTCTTAAGACCAACACCATCTACTAAAAGTTTTTGATCTAGTAGATTAGGATTATCTGCTAATTCTTGTGTAGTAATTTCACTTAAAGGTACTGGTGATATTTTACTACCAATAGCAAAGTTCTTAAAGTAAGGAGCACGTACACCGTTTTGGAATTCAACTATCTGATAGTTCTCTTTAAAGTCTGCATTCCATGCAGCAATAGCAGCGTTATATACTTCTTGAGAATTAGCACCTGCTTTCTGTGCATAGGTACGGAAGTATCTTTTCAGACTAGCTTTACCTTCATACAGTGCCATAGCAGATGAAGGTACATGTTTACTTTCAAGACCGAAATCGTTAATTGCTCTTTCAATCTTCTTTTCAACATAGTCATCCATCATTTTTATCTGATCTACTGTCGCTGCATATGGGCTATTTGCATTAGCTTTCTTAATATACGCTGCTCGATTAACCCATGTAAGATTAGCTTTCTCAACTATACTAGGAGTTAACAAACCTTGTGCTTCTAGATCATTAAGCCATGGTATATAGACCTTATCATTAGCTTCAGATACATGATCTCTAGCAAAATTCATAAGCATCTTAGACATTTTATTGTCTTTACCATGCATCTTAGTTGCTTCAGCTATCATTGTAGCTAATTCAGATCTGTTAGGTGGGTTTTCAGATGCTTCTATAGCAGCTCTTAAATCTTCAGTCTGTTTACTTACCTGAGACTTACGGACAACTTCTTGACTTGTATTTCTAGTTGCTTCAGCTCTTTCAGCTTCAGACACAGCTGTCATAAGCTTAGTCCACCTACCTGCATGATGATTTGCAATATTTCTACTACCTTCTTTACCATCAAAAGGTAGTTCACCCCATTGAAGTATATGTTCTCTAGTTAAACTACCGTTTTTTATACCTTGTATTAAATAGTTTGTAGTATTATTCCAAGCTGCAGATCTGAATTCACCATTCTCACCTGATTCATCTTCAAATATTTTATAAAGATTTTGTGGGCTTTCTTTTATAGCTGCTACAACAGTAGCTAGTTTTCTACCTTCGTATGCTTCTTTAGCTTCTTTAGCTGCTTTCTTTTTTACAGCTTCCATAACCAAAGCTTCAGCTCTATCAATACCCGGTTTTACATACTTACCTAAATGAGCGTCACTAACACCTTCAATACTTTTAAGGAATTCTTCTTTAATTTTTGAAAGTGCAAGTTTAGTACCAGATTCATTAGATTTAGCAATCTCTTGTCCTAAAGAAATCGTACCTTTACTATTACCAAATTTAGATTGATACTCCTTACCTTCACTTGTTATAAGTAAGTTATGGTAGTTCTCTCCTAAGTGTTGAGCATGACCTATAGCTACACCACGTTTTTGAAACCAGTTAAGATCTCTAAGTTGTGCTATCTGCTCTTCAGTGTAGCCTAATTTCCTAGCTCGATAGATAGCATTGTTATTCTGCTTATTTGCTTCATGACCTAAATCTTCTGTAGTCTTTAAAGCGTCAAGCATTTCACGTGGTAAGCCTAGATCTACTACTAGGCTTCTACCAAATTCTACTTGTTTATCAGCTATTTGTTGAGCTTTCTTACCAACTATATCCCCACCTATTTTAAAAGCTTTAGCTAATTGTTCGTTGAACTTAACATTTGCTGCAGACTTATCTTCAGCGTTTTTAAGTAATTGATTGTGTCTTTTAGTTAAAGCTTCACCCCAACCTTTTCTAAAGAAGGAAGCTAACTTTTCATTATCAGCTCTATCATTTGTTTCAGCATCAAATTTGTTTTGTAATGCAGTAAGGTATCTTTCTTGGTTGGCTGATTCACCTTCAGAGACTTCCTTCCATTGCTGTAGGTACCTCTTACTCTCGTCTAAAATTCTATCAGAACGGTCTTCACCTTGGATCAGATTCCCTTCTAATGTGGATTGTTTAGAATATCCACTGTTAAATAAGTTTGCCATTTTACTCAAGTGTTCCAGCTAATGCTGCACTACCTACTTGTGAAGCAACATTCATAATTGTATCCTTAAGTGGTGTATGATGTACATTGTTAAGACCTCTAATTGGTAGTGGCTTATCAATTGGTTTAAGTGGCTTCTGATATACTGTATCAGGAAGCAATAGTGGGAGTTTCTGTTGTGGAGGTGCTGATGGCTTGCTCTTAAGACTGCCAGAAGCTTTAATATCTGCTTGATATTTATCCATACCGATCTTATTACGATCAGCTAAATTCTGCTCTCCAGCACTAATTAAGGATTGTTTGAGTTGTCTTTGACCTGACTCAGTACCTGATTGTAATGAACTAAACTTAAGTCCTGTACCTTCTTCAGCTTGACCAATTTGTATTTCAGCGTTAACTAAGGCATTGGTTATATTATCTAACTGAAGTTGTGACATTTCTGTTTTGTTCTTCAAAGCACCTGCAAGTTTTTGTAAGTCAAGAGAGTATTTAGATTCTGCATTTGCAACGCTATTATACAAAGCCATCTGTGCATTACCGTGGTTAGCTAGAACAGCTTGCATAGCTTTCTCTGCAGATCTACCGACTTGACCTAAATTTCTTATTTGCCCTTCTTTTGAAATCAACTCTGATCTCATGCCTTGAGCTTGAAAAGCAGCTTCTGCCTTAGTAGCTGCCATACCATCTCTCAGTCCAGCTTTGTCTAGAGCATCATTCAGTAGATCCATCTCTCGATTAACTCCAACTTCTTTAATCTGAAGTGCAGATTTAGTTCGAGTTTCTTTTAAACCTTGTGTTAACCCTCTAGTTTCTAGAGCTAGTTCCTTACCACCTTCATAATATTTAGTCAGAAGGTCTTCATTTTGAAAGCCTATTGAAAGTAACTTATCTTGATAAGCTCTTTCCGTATCAGCTATTGTAAGTTCTTCTGCTATATCATTGAAATCTAGTTGTTCATAATATGCTTCGACACTAGCATTATATGCTTCTGCTTCTTTGGCATAAGAATACAATCGCATATTCTCTTTATCTTGCCATTGATTAAAAGCTAGTTGTTCTTTGTATGCGTTTAATGCTTTATTATTTAAGTCAGCTACATACTGCTTTTCTAATGTGTGGTAATATGTAGACCATTCAACTGCCCTATCAAATGAGTAAGCTTCGTTGTCTTGCTCAAATTTCAAATTAATGTTGTTTTGTTCGTCTTGTCTGGTATCACGACCAAAAAGACTGCCAGCTAATTGCAAACCTGCTGAGGCTGCAAAATAAGCCCAATTTGCTACCATTACATCCTCCTATAATAACGTGGTGTGTAGTTTCCTTCCCACATCATTGAAGTCAGAGAGACTGGGAATGGTGAGTCACTGAAGACTCTAAGTAAAAAGTTTTCTGTACGTTGATGTACAGGTATAGTATATACTGCTTGATCTATGAATGGAACATCACTAGCTAGGTATTGATTAGATTCTTGTATCGGTTGTATATCATACCAGTTATCTTCATAGATTGTCATTTGAACTGGTAGGGTTTTGATAGTTACTTTAGCATTACCACCACCACCTGATATGGTAATAATCTCCTCTGGTTTATATCCAGAACCTTTTTCAGCTACAGTAACTGCCGTAACTGCACCACCAGATGTGGTTGTGTTTAATTTTAAACCTGTACCACTACCACCTGTAGTAGCTACAGCACTGCCATTAGAGTAGCCTGTACCATTACCAGATGCAATGTTATGGAAAGTCATTGTAGCAGGGGCTGATCCCATAGTTACTTTAATAGGAACTTCAACTGCAGAACCACTGATCGTCACACTACCCGGAGATTCTATTGTGAAATCAGATGTGTTGGTACCATCTAGTTTTACTTTAATATCATCTATATCATTCACTTCAAAGGGTAATGTGAATACTGTAGTACTACCATCACCTTCAAAGTCTCTATACTTACCACGTAAACCATTAGCACTCATTTTAAATCCAACAGTACTTGATCTACCTACTGATAACTTCATTCTAGCTATAGTCAGTTTAGATGTATAATCTGATATACCTTTATCTAATTGGAAATATGTTCTAGGTAATGTTATATCGTAATCGAATGTATAACCTACAATAACTTTAGTCTTAACATCTGCATGTGAAAGATCTATATTCTCTGCTAAGAAATAAGGTCCATTACCATCTGATCCTCTAGTTGGTGTAATTACAAGACCTGTAGGTATATTAGGATCTGAAGTAAAATTAGCAGTTGCATCACCAGCAATAGTAATGATAGGTGTAGCTGAAGTTATATCTGTATAAGGTATATAACATTTACTATCGCCTGTAGTAGCATCATATGTAACTGTATGAGTACCACCAGCATTAGTAGCTTTACTATATAAATCCATATAAGGATTAATTTTTATACCGTCTGTAGTAGTAATAACTTCATCTTCAGCAGTAGCACTAAGGTTAGCACTTAATAAATTATATCTATATGTATTTGTAGCAGTAGTTACTTTAACTATAGTATAGACAACATCTGAATCAACAACAAAATGATGTACATTACCCGGTAGTTTCCAACTAAACCAAGCCTGTAATACGGTTTGGTTACCTTCATTATGTGTTCTATAGAAATATACAGTATCTAAAGCAGAGCCATATAAAGCTATAAATGAGTTTTGAGGACTAGCAATTAAACTATCAACTGTTGGTGGTATATACTCATCTACAACCTTACCTAAATTAGTCACCTCTGGTATCTGACCTTCTCCCCTTGGTGTCATACCAAACACTCTAGCATAGGCTGGTGTCTTACTTACAAAGTTAATATTAGTACCCACATCAACAGGGTCTATACTCTTATCCATTGCAAAGTTAGACAACCCACGTATCAGAGCTGTTGTTGGTGATAGGTTACCATCAGCAGAGTACATGATAAACTGCTGGTTCTCTGAGAATAGTATCAAACCAGATGCTACTGGTATAACACCATGTAGAACTGCAGGTCTAATACTAGAACAGTTTAAATCAACAGGGTCTGATGCACTAACTGTCTGAGCTGTAATACTATATAGATTATAGAATTCTCCTGATTGACTTAAGATAACGTTATCTTCAGATAGAAATCCAAGTCTATTATTATAGAAGAAAGATTGTTGTATAGTCTTACCATTAAATGATGGGTGAGCATTAGTTGTATCATCTCCTACCAATCTATTAGTCCATGTAATAGGCCTAAAGACAAAGGTATCAGTAGAGCTGTTGACTAATTCATGTGGCATTGTAGAAGCTGTTAAACCCGGAGACATACCATGTCCTAAGGTTTCTTCCCAATAACCTTCACCAGTACCACTACCAGCGTTAGCTACAAACTTAGCATAATAATCATCTGCACCTGTAGCAGCTGTATTAACTATCTGAACTACTCTATCATGTTTAGATTCTGTAGGTAGATCAGCTATTGTATTAACTGTATCTTGATAGCTAGTTAACTGTTGACCATCAATACCAGCATCTGTTGTTATTGTAAAGTCAGCTGAATGAGTTAATTCAAGTGAACCATTTAATTTAGTAACACTTAAACCAGATATACTTAATCCATTTAAAGCACTCTCTAATCCAGTTAAAATCTCTGCAGCTGTAGCAGATGAATCGCTTGTAAACGTAGCAGTTTGTGTACTACCACCTGTTGTTATATATACTTTATAATCTGCACTATTATCAACACCACGTAATCTAATTGTAGCTTGACGTTTAGCATTGAAAGTAGCACCTGTTTGTACACCTACTGTTTTAGTTTTATTAGTAATAATAGATGTATCTTGTACAGTTAGTACATGATAGTCGCCTTTAACTACACTATTAAGATATGCTTGGGAACTACTAGGATAAGTTACAGCTGCCTTTGCTTTTGTTTCAGCATTCCAGATATGTATCTTAGCATTGTTAGCTGTAGCATTACCTACAATACACCCTATATATTTCTCATCATTATCACGGTGGATGTAGAACCATTTACCTGTATCTAAATCAGTAGCATCAAAGTCGGAACCATCAGTACCAGCTTCATCACCACCTCCATCTTTAAGATTGGTTATAAATTTAAGCCCCGGTCTTTTCTGTAGACCAAATGTAGGATCAGGGTAAGCATTAAGAGCTTCACGAACTTGACCCGGAAACTTCTTATCATCTGGTTGCTTAGATACCCCACCTAAATAATTCGGGACACGTTGTG
>VTLG01011347.1_pt1 | contig 24930 bp, 39 predicted proteins | sample 4694571 | NCBI WGS metagenome assembly VTLG01 (sample SAMN12604809, study PRJNA352737) | marine metagenome | biome: ENVO:00000447; feature: ENVO:00000209|ENVO:00000569|ENVO:01000036; material: ENVO:00002151; isolation source: viral sequences binned using virsorter ...
AAGTGGAGGAGATTATATTGAAGTGCCACAATGGACGCATGAAAATAATGGTAATGATCCTGCTGATAATATTATTCAACTTAATATATTTAATCCATTAGTTGTAAATCAAGTTTTACAATGTGATTTTCTTCATAAAGCAACTTCTGTTTTTATAGATGATAATACATCAGGTGGCAATATAAATATGATCTCAGAAGAAGAAGCAATAAAAACTATAGATAATGATTATAGCACAGGAACAAATATAAACCATTCAGCAGAAAATAATGATAAGGTGGCTGGACAAGCGCAGGATTTATATAAAGATACTTTTTTTGAGATGAGAATAGGAACAAAGCCATCTGTTGAAGATTCTTTAGAATCAAAAACTACTTCTATTGCTATCAATTCAGTTAAATTGCCAATACCACAGAAAGTATCAGGTCATTCTCATGCTATATATCTTTATCCTATAAAACATGAAACAGAATCAAGTGATAATTATTATAGCAGTGTATTAATTGGACATGAATATAGTTTAAAAGAAAGTAATCCTGATGCTTCAGGCTTTGAATATGATTTAACTACATTATTTGGATTTCCAGAATTAGATGGTATAAATGACTATGACTATGATACAGGTGGAACTTCAAAAGATATAGATATTATACTTACAAGCATTACCACAGAATATACCACTACTACAGATGAAGAAGGAGAAGAAACAACAACAGAGAGTACAGGCAGCCTTAATAATAATGCAATAATACCATCATTATGGTGTTATGACAACTGTGGCATGGGGGATCATTCTGATACACCAAATAATGGTTATTATGATATATTTTTTAGAGTTCATGCTAATATTTCAGGAATGAATGATGGTGATAAATATAGATTTAATATGACTTTAGAAAATGCTAACATTAATGAAGTAGATGTAAGAACTTATGTAGATATTAAAAATATATATGATAAAAAATATTTTGCAACAGTTAGGGGCAGGAGAGGAACTAATCCTGCTAATCATTATTTAAGACAGCCAACAGAAATAATTACTGATATAATTAGAGAAATTAAAAATGATCCTAATTATGAGCCAGAAAAAAGAGGATTTTCAAGTGGTTATGAAAGTTTACATAATGGTTTTATTAATGATTTTACAGTTCATAAGAAAATAGGTAGTAAAAAATTAATTGAAAATATACTTGCAACAACTCCTTTTATTGGAAGATTTGCTAATAATGGAAATTTTGTATTTAATGAAATTCCTTATAATGGTGGCACACCACTTCATACAATTAAAGAGGAAGATGTTATTAATTTTAGTTTTTCAAGAACTGAAACTATCTATACAAAAGTAATATTAAAATCAAAAATTAATTATTTAACTGAGGAATTTGAACATATAACAGAGGTACTCATAGATGATGTTTGGTGGCAAGGTTATTATTCTGGATATTATGGATTACCTGAAGATCATAGTGCATCTACACTTGTTATTGATGATGATAGGGGTAAATATATAAGAAATAAGGATGCTGCTGAAAGATTAGCTTTTTGGCTTTTATCTTATTATGGAAATGCTCACCTTAGGTTTAAGATTGATTTACCATTACGTTATTTAAATGTTGAAGTTGGTGATATTATTAATTTCAACAAATTAATACAGGGAATAAAGCCTTATGGCATTAATTATGTAAAAGATTATCAATATATTAATGGGCAAAATATTTTTCCTACATTTATAGTTACATCAACATCTAAAAGTTTAGATAAAGTAACTATTGAATGTGAACAAAATCATCTTTTAGTACAAGAGAGATGTGGTTGGTGGGTTGATCATTCAGGTTATGACTGTTTAAGTGAATGTAATGGTACTGCAACAGTTGATGTTTGTGGTGTATGTGATGGTGGTGAAACTGATCTTGAAAATTGTGTTGATTGTCCTGATGGTTTAGTAGATTGTTTAGGTGTTTGTGGTGGAACTGCTGTCAGGGATGAATGTGGTGTATGTGAAGGAACTTGCTTTAATTTGTGGATGAGTGAGGAATCATGGATTGATAACTGTGATTATGAATGTGGCTGTGAAGATATACCTGAAGGATATTGTGATTGTGATTTTAATGTAGAGGATTGTGCAGGAATTTGTGGTGGCGACTCATTTATAGATAATTGTGGTGAATGTATTGTTCAAGGTATTGATCAGGAATGCCAGGAAGATTGTTTTGGTGAGTATGGTGGAACTGCATCAAATGATGTTTGTGGTTATTGTACCGAAGAAGGAACAGATGTAGATGAATGTTGGAATGAATTTTATATTAAAGTTGAAGGAAATGGAATTCTAAAGTTAAAAAAATTATACATAGAATTAGCTGAAGGTTGTGCATTAGATGTACTTAAGGGTCAGATGTACTTAAATGGTGTTGGAAATATTTCTGATCAACAGCCTCCTGATCAAGATTGGCAAAGTGCAGGTAGTGAAAATAATGAATCAGAAGATACAAGGATTTGGAAAGGCTACCAATGGGTTGGTGGTAATCTTGCAGAACTTCCAATGAGTGGAGGGTCTTACACAGATCAATATTTAGATGGAAGAACCAAAATTAGAGCAAATATACATCAAGAATCAGATGGTGCTATTACAGGATGGGATATTCAATTTGAACGTCCTTCTGGTGTAATATTTTTAGTTGAAAGACCAACTCCCTATCATATATTAAGACTTCCAAGATACTTATATAGACCATTTTCGGGTCAATCTGTAGATTATGAAATTTCAAGTCCTATAGATATAAATATAGATAAAATACAACTATGGCACAAGTTACCAGATGGTATCTCAATGCCATTACATGATGCACAAGATAGTGATGGGAATGATTTAGTTACTTATGAAAAAACACATTCTGAGGTTTCTTGGTCAAAATATGAAGGTACAAAAATTCAAAAACATATAATAACTGTAAAAATTCCAGAAGGAACAGATAATGGTTTAATAGGTGATGTTAATAATGATGGAATGTTTAATGTATTAGATATAGTAAGTCTGGTTAATGTTATATTAGAAGGTGGTACATATTTTGATTCTGGAGATGTTAATGGTGATGGTAGTTTAAATGTTCTTGATGTGGTAAAATTGGCAAATTGTGTTTTGTCAGGAATTCATAGTTCGACAGGAGATTGTAGTGAGTTGTAGATTAATATATGGTAATGGAAACTGTAGTATTTCATCTTATGAAGATATTAGAGGGATAGAAATACGTTATAAAGGAGTAGTATCAATAACAGATAAAACTCCTGAAGGATTTAATATTTTAATAGGTAAGAACAAAATCTTAATTTTCCCTTTAGGTCAAGGCAATCTAACAGAATTATTTGATTATCAGGGTGAATTTAGGGTTATAAGTGTACTTGTAGCAGGTAAAGATGGTAACCAAGTTCCAACATCTATTAAAAGAGTTATGGATTATGCTGAACTATTAGAGACAAAAGCTGAAGATATGACCACTAACAGCGAGAAATTAAATGCTACTTATAAATATGCTAATAAAGTTAAAAAAACGTCTATAGATGCTACAATTATGCCAAATTTAAATACTAACAATTATAAATTAACACTATTTAGAAAAGATGGTAGTGAATATACAGGTAAATTTCATATTCATAAGGCAGACAATAAAATTATGACAGGTGAAAAACATAGTGAAGTATCAGAAGAATTATTTTATAAAAAACAAGGTTCAGAAAAATTGTCTGATATTAAAACTACAAGAACTTCTACAAGTGTATCAACAACTTCTAAGACTACAAGTGGAGGATATTAATGGCTTATCAAAATGTAGGTAGACCAAGAATCTATCTTAATATAGCAGAATTTTTAGCATTTCATGGGAAATTTTTCATACATCATATATTCAGAACATTACCTGTTGATCCAAAATATCATGGAACAGCAGGTGATAATTCTGACGCAATCCCAATTCCAGACTTGGAGGAACATGGTATAGAATTTGGAAATAAAAAATTTTTAGCTTTACTTGGTCTTGACAGAAATCAAAAGGTAACATTAGGTACATTATTTGATATTAATGATTATATAGATGGTGGTATAATGAATGCTGATCAACTTCGATCAGGTTATTCAATAGGAATAGTTGAGAGATTCCCTGATATGTTCGCATGGGGATATGTAGGTAGTGTAGTATTAGGATTATATTATGATTTTCCTACAAGTCCAGATTTAAATTTATCAATTTCTTATGAATATGATGGTGTTACAGAACTGACCACAAAAGGAGGCAATACAATAACAAACTCCAATTATACAGGAGCTGCCTTGTGGGGAGATAAAGGGGCATGGGAATTAGGAGATGCTAATACAATATCAAGAAGTGGTAGAAGGGTTTGGAATATATCCTTTAGTTATATGGCAGATGATGAGGTTTTTGCTGAAAATTCTGCACTTACAAATGAAAATCACCCTGATGATTTTACAACTTTATTAAGAAGTGATACACTACAAAGAGCCATACATTTTACTTATGGGGGGCAATTACCAATGATATTTCAGCCAGATATAGACAATAATAAAGAATTTGCTATAGCCAGATTTGACCAAAAAAGTTTCAATTTTACCCAAACAGCACCTAATATTTACTCTATCTCACTAAAAATCAGAGAAATCTGGTAACTCTCCTCACTCACTCTCCTGATCGATGATAGCAAGGGGTAGGTTGGCTCACCTGCCCCTTTTTTTTATATATTTCTCCTCTATTGTAAACAAATAGTTTGCAAATGTGATTTAAAGAATATTACATTTAGGGGTGCAAATAAATAAACAAATAAAGGAGTTAAGAGTTATGGAATGTGAACATAAAAATACTGAATGGATACCTGCTGAACCAGAAGTAAATGTAGGTGAAGATGTATTGTGTGATGATTGTGGTAAGTCTATAATTGATGAACTTGAACCTTATGAATCCAAAACTGTAATTATATTAAGAAATGATATTGCAAGGAAAAGAAGAAATGCTAGACATAGTAGATAAGCGATTGGAGGAGATCGATAGGACGCCTGCTTGGTTATGCAGACAGGCAGGTGTTCATCGGTGCAATTATACCCTAATTAAATCAGGGCAAAGAAGATTAACAGAAAATATGAAAGATAAATTCAGTAAAGCATTGGGTATCAGGAAGGATATCCTATTTAAACAAGAACAAGAAAAGGAGTAGTGCATGGAAATCCAAGACATAGCAAGAAAATATGACTTGAGCAAGGAAGCCAATGTTGATTTTTGGAAACATCAACAATCAGGTCAATGGATATTAACACATAATGCAGTTGAAAAAATTGCAAATAAGGAAGGTGTTGAATTAATTGACATAAATGTTTTAAATAGTGAAATGGATTTAGTTAGAATACTAATCACTATGAAACTTGGTGAAAAAACAATAACATCAGTTGGTGAAGCTGATAGAAATAATTGCAGATCACAATATCTTGGCTGTATGGCTGAAAAAAGGGGTATTGATAGATGTGTATTAAAGTTGATTAATGCTTATGAATATGGAATATCATCAGAAGTTGAAGCAGATGATTTTGCAAGACCTAATTATTATCAAAAAACTGATAATGAATTAGAGAAATTTGATAATATGTTGCAGCATCCATATTTCAAAGGTAAAAAAGCAGACATCAAAACAAGATGGAAAGAAATACAATCAAAGAGCCAGACTGATATGTTTCTTAGACAAATGAGTGAAAGAATAAAGCAACATGAAGAAAGTAGAAATGTTGATAGTGTTGAAAAAGCAGGTGAACTAGCTATTGAAGCAATAAAGGGGATTTCATAAATGAAAATAGATAGAATGAATAGAGGTGATTGGGGTAAAATCAAAGCATTTTTTGATCTTATTACAACAGATGGTTTTACAATAAAAGGATTCAAGTTGATTGAAGGAACAAATGGGATGTTTGTTAGTTTTCCAAGTCAAAAAGGTAAAGATGATGAATATTATGACACTGTTTGGGCTGATAAGGATGTAAAAGACCAATTAAATAAACTTGCTATTGAAGCATATAATGGTGAGCAACAGCCTTCAACACTTGATGAGAGGATACCTTTTTAATGGATAAGAATAAATATAGAGCAGCAATATATGTTGATATATATGATGAAGATATTCAATCAGCATCAAAGAAATTAAGTGAATATTTAGATACTATTCCTAATTCTTTTACTGATGGTATATCAAAACTTCCACAAGTGGAAACCGAGCCAACAGGCTCTTAACTCGAGAACGCACAAGGGGGTAGGTCTAACTCACCTGCCCCCAAATTTTAAGGAGATAAAAATTGAAAGATGCTTATTATTTTAGCCATGATTCAAATGCCAGAAATGACCAAAGGCTTATGAAAGTTAGAATGCAGTATGGTATGCAAGGTTATGGTATTTATTTTGGGATCATAGAAATATTAAGAGAAACACAGGATTATACTTTAGAATATACTGAAAGCCTTGAAAGTATAGCATTTGATTTAAGAGTAGATATTGAGATAGTTCAGGATATAATTACTAATTATAATCTATTTGTAATTGATGATGATGTATTTTATTCCAGATCACTTAAAAGAAGGCTTGAATGTTTAGATAAAAAGAAGCAAATCAGAGCAGAAGCAGGTAGGAAAGGTGGTAAGGCTACACAAGCAAAAGCCAAGCAAAAATCAAGCATTGCTAAAGCAGTAAAGAAAAGTAAAGTAAATAAGAGTAAAGTAAATAATATAAAAGATATTAAAAGTTTAAAATCTATCAATAAAGAATATTTAAATGAATTACAAAAATTACATACTGATATTGATGTAGTATTTCAATTTGATAAGTTTAAAAATTGGTTAGATGCTAAAGGTAAAAGTTATAAGGATTACAGGGCTGCTTTTAGAAATTGGCTAACAAGTGCATGGTGTGAAAAGACTAATCATACAATTAATAAGAAATTACATTTTAAGATGCCAGATGGTAGGAACTACTTAGGATATTGTTCTAAATGCTTAAAATCAGATTTTTATGAACCATTTAATTTTAATCCTGATGTAGTTGAATCTAAATGTTGTAACTCAGCAATTTTAAATGAAAGACCTGTAAGTGCCTGATATAGCAATATTCATATTAGGCTGTTGGTGTGGTGTATTATGGCTTATATTAATATTAGCATTATTTAATAAGGAGAACAAAGATGATTGATAATTTATCAGACGTATATTCAGAAAATAATAGTGAATGTTGTGGTGAGAGATTAACACATTATGATAAAAATTGGGATGATGGTATATGTAGTAAGTGTGGTGAACATAGTCCTGCATATAGAGAAGAAAAAGATTGTGATGTAGAAGCTAAAACAATATGAAAATTAGAAATCCACAGCCTATTAAAATAAACAACATAACTCCTAAAAGGTAGATAGGCAAAAAGGTGGAGGAAAAGGGGGTAGTGTCGGATACTGCCCCCTAAAGTTTAAATAAAAAAAAGGAATATATGGCAAATCATAAACAGAGTTTTGAAGAAAGAAATGAAACAGGTGTAAATATTGCTGAAGAAGTTGCAAAAAGTTTCTACACAAGTGGGTTATATCTTAAAGAAAAATATTATATGATGAGGTCTGGACTTGATTCTTTAAATAATGATGCACCAATCAAGGCTATTTTATCAATACCCAGATTTATTAGAAATATACCTGATTTCATTGTGATGAATAAAGATACTGCAATCTTTTTAGAAGTTAAAGGCTGTACTGATGAGGCTTTATTTAAAGTAAAAGATTTAGAAAGTTATCAGTATTGGGATAAGAAAATGCCTGTGCTTATGTTTATTTATTCAAGCACTTTAAAATATATATACAGGATTAAATTAACTGAATTAATAAAACTTATAGAGGGTGGTAATTATCCTAAAGAATTGATTGATAATACTAAAGAAATGTATAAAATTCCTGTTCAAGACTTAACACTTACAGGATGGGAAGAAGTTAAGGAGAAGGTTCAATGAAAAAATATATATGGTTTTTAATAGGTTATATAGCAGCACTTTCTACTATTTTTATGGCATCTTGCACTATATCACCACTTGAAGCAAGTAATAGTGAACTTGGCAGTAGTAGATATAATCCAATGTATGTAGTCTGCATAGATGAATAAAAAGAGTGCAAAAAAGTATTGGAGTGCAGTTGAGTTTATAGTTGTAGACAATGAAAAATTTGACAATGGTACTTATTTTAAAGAATTAGATAATTTTTTTGATAAATTTTTTACACAAGGTTGGGATGATGATACCCCTATTGAATATATGGTTTTAAGAGAAAATAAAACTTTAGAACAGTTCAATTCAGAGCAATTTAAATATCTTGAATCAAAAGGTGTAATTATAGTAATCAAAAATGATAAGGATAAAAACTAAATGAATAAGCAGAGAGGAAATAAGCATAAAGGTTGTGAAGGTGAATTATATGCTATGTGGGATGCCTGTTCTAAAGGTTATATAGTAGCCAAAACAATAGAATCAGATTTATTTTCTTATGATTTTATTATGGATGATGGTGAAAAACTTTATAGAGTTGAAGTTAAAACAAGGGATAGTGGTAGGAAAAGTTCATCAACAGGTACTATGTTCAATGATAGAATAGTTTTTAAAAGCCAATTTAAAACAAATTGTGGCTATAAAAAGAAATATGAATTTGTAGATTGGTTTGTTTGTTATTGCTCAAAATGGAATAAAATAGCATGGATAAAGCAAGAAAATATGAATGGAGATATAACTATTTATAAAAAAGATTTTGAACACTTCCAACTACCTGTAAATAATAAATTAAAAGATTTAATTATAGAAAATAATGAAAATGATGATAATCAGGAGTGTTTATTTGATTAAATTTACTATCATAGGAAAGCCAAAGGCATTAAAAAGGCATAGACCATCTGCAAGAGGTGGCTATTATGATCCATCATCAAAGGATAAGAAGAACATATTACTACAAATAGCCAAATTTAAGCCAAAAAGACCACTTGCAGGGGATATTATACTTTCTATAAGGTTTACTATGCCAAGACCAAAACATCACTTTAGAACAGGTAAATATTCACATTTGTTAAAAGACCATGCACCCAAGTATCATAGTGTAAAGCCTGATCTTGATAATTTAGTTAAGTTAATATCTGATGTATTACAGCCTGATTTTTATGTTGATGATAGCCAGATATGTCAAATATATGCAGAAAAGATGTATGGGAAACAGCCAAATACAGCAATAATAATACAGGAAATATGAAATTATTAGATTTATTTAGTGGTATAGGTGGATTTCACTTAGGGCTTGAACAGGCAGGTTTTAAATTTGATTGGGTAGGCTTTTCTGATATAGATAAATATGCAAATAAACAATATAAAAGGAGATTTCCAAATGCAGAACAACTCGGAGACATTACAAATGTTCAATATGGAGACTTACCAAAATACATTGATGTCCTTTGTGGAGGATTTCCATGCCAAGCATTTTCAATTGCAGGGAAAAGAAAAGGATTTGATGACACAAGAGGAACTTTATTTTTTGAAATTGCAAGGATTCTGCGATATTTCAGAGATATTGGGAAACCAATCCCATACTTTATACTCGAAAATGTTAAAGGCTTACTTAACCACCAAGATGGACAAACATTTGCTACAATATACAGAGTTCTTACCGACCTTGATTATACCATTGAATGTCAAATACTTAATACTCGGTGGTTTTTACCCCAAAACAGAGAAAGAATATACATTGTTGGACATCTTGGAGAAAAAGGTAGATCAAAAATATTTCCTATCGGAAAAACTACAAGCCAAATTAATAATAGATTAAATCAAATAGGAATAATAGGCGAAGATTCAGAAGCTACAAGAGTTTATGATACTACTTGTGCAAGAACTATTAAAAATGGTGGTGGTATGGGTGCGAAAACAGGATTATATAAAATTAATAAAATAAATATTGTAGGAAATTTAAAAGGTAAGGGTGGACATGAGTGTCATAATGTTCATAGCCCAAATGGAATTGCACCAACAGTTAGAGAGAATCATGGAAAAACTACAATGGTTGTACATAGTGGTATTCGCAGACTTACTCCAACAGAATGTGAAAGGTTGCAAGGATTCCCTGATGGTTGGACAGAAGGACAATCAGATACTCAGAGATATAAACAATTAGGTAATGCAGTAAGTGTTCCTGTAGTTAAAGCAATAGGAAAAAAGTTAAAAAATATAATTACATAAACAATTTATTTTAATAATACAAGTTATTTATTATAAATTAACTCCCAAAATTATGGGAAAATATGGATCATAAAATAATAAGCAAAGATATTGATAGTTTAATCTTTGCAGAATACAATCCAAGACAACTTACCAAAGATCAATACAAGCACCTGAAAGATTCAATAGATAGATTTGGGCTTGTTGATCCAATTATAGTCAATAGTAATCCCACAAGAAAGAATATTATAGTAGGTGGTCACCAGAGGGTAAAGGTGGCTAAAGACATGAATATTAAAGAAGTTCCTGTGCTTGAAGTAGATTTAACTTATGATAGGGAAAGAGAATTAAATGTAAGATTAAATGCTAATACAGGTGAATGGGATACTGATATACTTGCTAATATGTTTGATATAGATGAATTGCAAGATTGGGGCTTTGATGATATTGATTTAAAGATAGATGATGTTAAATTAGATGAAGAAGAAAAACCTAAAAAGGATAAGATGATAGAGTGTCCTGAATGCACTTTTAAATTCTATAAATAATATGGCAAGACCTAAAAAATATAACATAGATACAGAACAAGTAGAAAAGTTAGCAGGATTAGGATGTACTAATACTGAAATAGCTTCTTTTTTTGGTTGTTCTCCTGATCTTATTGAAAAGAGTTATTCGGAATATCTTGTAAAAGGCAGAGAAAAGGGAAAAATTAGATTAAGGCAGTTACAGATGAGGGCAGCAGAGAAGGGTAATGTTGCTATGTTAATCTGGCTTGGTAAACAGATGCTTGGTCAAACAGATAAGCAAGAGATAACAACTACTGATTTACCTGAAGGATTTAGTGTTGAACTCCTTTAAACTATTTCAACATCAATTAGACTTCTTGATGTGTAAAGATAAATATCCTTTTTTGATAGGTGGATATGGTTCAGGAAAGACTTATGGCTTTTGTTTATTTGCATTAAATCAATGTGCTAAAAATGCAGGTAAAACAATATTACTTGCAGAACCTACTTATCCTATGATAAGAGATGTGTTACAGCCTACCTTTGAAACAGTATTAAGACAGGCAGGTTTTGATTATGATTATAGTGCTACTGCTACTAAATACAGGGTATATTGGAAACAAGGGTGGTGTGATGTTATTATGAGGAGTTGTGAATCGGCAGAAAGATGGAAGGGGTTAAATTTGGCAGCAGGAGGGATAGATGAAGCAGATCAGTTAAAAGATGATAAGGCTTGGAAAATTCTTCTGAGCAGGTTAAGAGATGGTAATACATTAACTGCATTTGGCAGTGGAACACCAGAGGGCTTTAAGTTTGTGTATAAATATTGGGGTGATAATCCTAAAGATGGTTATAAACTAATCAGGGGTAAAACAGAAGATAATACAATGCTACCTGAAGAATTTATTAATAGTTTAAAAGATAACTATGATGAAAATCTATTAAAGGCTTACCTGAATGGTGAGTTTGTAAACCTACAACAAGGTGCAACATACTATCAATTTACAAGGGAGAACAATGTCAAAGAAGTCAAGTACAATCCAAACTTACCAATTAAAATATCAATGGATTTCAACGTCAGCCCAATGGCAGCATCAGTTTTCCAAACCTATCAGCAATCTCCAAAAGTCAGGGTCTTTGATGAAGTTGAATTACATCATGGTGGGGGAGAGGAAATCTTAACTGAAAGAATGGTGCAAGAAATAAAAGCAAAATATCCTAATAGGGAATATGTTGCATATCCTGATCCTGCTAACCAAAGGCATACATCTGCATTACATACTGACCATGATATATTAAGACAGGGTGGTTTTAAGGTTAAGGTAAAACCTAAAGCACCAAGAGTAGTAGATAGTGTTAACGCTGTTAATAAACTATGTGAAAAAGATTTAATTATTGATCCAAGATGCAAGGGATTAATAACAGATTTAGAGCAAACTGTCAATAAGGAAGGTACAAGGGAAATTGACAAAAGTAATAAAGATCGCACTCACTTTTCTGATGGGTTGCGATATGCAATAGACTTTGAATATCCAATTATTAAACCATTAACAGGGAGTATTAATAGATGATACCATCAACAGCACAGTTAGCAGTAGAAAATAGTAAAATAGCATATCAGGATGCAGAAAAGAAAAGATGGCTAAAATCAAGAGATAAGGCTTATGATTATTATAAAGGCAGAACTGAATCATATACTAAAGGCTACTTTTCTAATAGTCTGGTATCACAAATACCATGCCCTAATGTCAATATAACTAAAAGGATTATTGATAGAATTAGTATGGTTTACATGACTAATCCAATCAGGGAATATTCTAATGAAGCAACACCTGATTTCTTCCACATGAAAGATTTTAAGATGCAAAGGGCAGAAAAACTTTGCAATCTATTAGAAGTTATACTAATTAAACCAACTTGGAGGGAGGAAAAGATAGAATATGACATCATCAGAGATTGGGAGTGGATGTTCTTGGATGGGGATGATCCACTTAATCCATCAGCTATTACTTATCCTATTTCTATTAGGAGTAGTGTCATGGATACTACTGCTGAACTGTATGCTTACTGGGATTCAGATAATCACTTCCTATATGAGAAAGGTACAGGTAAAAAGTTAGTAGCAGAAGATAATCCTGAAATGATTAATCCTTATTCAATGCTACCATTTATTGAATGTTATTCTAATGGTAAGCCTGAAGCATCACTATTTGATACAGATGCTTCACTTGATTTAGTTGCTACTAATGAAGCAGCCAATGTAGCAGAATTTAATAAAAATGCTAACATTATGTTCCAATCATTTGGCTTTGGTTATATTACAGGGAGTAACATAGAAAAAGAGCAGATAGAAATAGGTCAGGATAAGTGGAGTTTCTTAGGGCATGATGGTGTATTAAATATTGCATCACCACCTAATAGTGTTCCTGCACTTACAGATTCAATAGAAAGTTCCTATAAGATGTTAGCACAGAACTATCATCTATCTGTATCATTTGTTGAAGGCAGTAAAGAAAGTTCAGGTGTAGCACTTAAAATTAGAAATCAGGAATTGATGGATAACAGGAAATCAGATGTGGAAAGATGGAGGCAGGTAGAAAAGAAAGTATTTGAAGTTGAAGAAAGAATTATTGCAGTTGAACAAGGTAGGGATGCAGGTCAATTACTTGGTATTGATTATGGTGAATCTGTTGATGTATTATCAGACCAAGAACAAAGAGCAAAATGGGATTGGGAACTTGCTAATGGATTAATAGATACAGCAGATATATTGATGCAAACTGATCCTGATAAATATCCTGAAAGACAAGATGCACTTGATTATCTTGCAGAAAGATCAACTGTAGAAGAAGTAGAAACACCTACATCACCACTTCTTGAAGCCTTAACCTCACCTGTATAGTGGCTGATATAAGTGATAAATTAGATAAGATAGCAGGGGAATTTGCAACTAAAGTAGATTTAGCAAAAGATGAAATTGTTGAATCATTGATGGCTTTTGTTAAAGGCAAAACATCAGAAGAAGCACTTGAAATATTATCTGGAATTAATATAGAAAAAGCCTTAGAGTTTAAACTTGCACCTGCATTTGCATCATTTGAATCAGGTTCATTAGATATACTTAAAAACACATTTACCACAACTACAATATCAGAAGCAACACTACAATTAATATTAAACAATGCTAAAGGAATGATAGCAGATGAGGTAACAAGGCACTTATCCAAAACTGCTTTACAGAGTGTGATAGATGGTATTGCATCTAAACAAACACCATCACAAGTTATAGCATCATTAAGAAATAAAGTGCCAAATGTAGAAACACTTGTTAATACTGCTTATAGTCAGTTCAGTAATACTATTACTAACATGACATCAGAGAAATTACCAGATAATACAAAATATATTTACATTGGTGCTTATGATGAAAAAACAAGGGATAGATGTATTGAAAAGATTACAGCAGGTGAATTAACAAGGAAAGAAGTTATAAGTAGATTTGGTGATATGAATAATGAAATATATAATTGTAGGCATAAGTGGGAACAGATGAGTGATAGTCCTGAAGATCAGGGATACAATCCAGAGGAGTTTAAACCTAATGCTTAACAGGAAATTCTTTTCAAGTATTGCAAGTAATGTAGTTGCAAGATATAGAAAGCATATTTTTGATCCTGCAGGTGGTGGTAAGAAAGCAAAACAGGTAACAGGTAGACCATACCCTGATTATTCTAAAAAAGGTGAAAATGTAGGATGGAGGACAATAGGGGAAGGTAAGAATAGAAGGTCAGTTTTTATAGATAGTTATGCTAACAAAAAAAAATCTGCTAAATTAAAAAGAAGTTATACAAAGTTTGCAAAAAGTAAAGCACCTGTTTTAACAGGAGATTTATTAAAAGACTTTCAAGGCTTTAATCTAATAAGTGGTGGCTTCAAGTTTGGAACACCAACACAAGGTGGCAAGGTTCAAAATCTTACAAAATTAGGAAGGGTGATAGCAACAGATAAAAACCCACTACCTAAACAGGTAGAAAAATATATTATGTCTCAGGCAGATAAATATGTTAAAAAAGAACTTGGTAAAATAAAAGGTGGAACATTTAATATATAATTTATTAAATTAAATCATAACTTAACTCACAAAAGAGGATAATATGTCAGAAGAAAAACAAGGTAATACTCAACAAACTGAAGGAAACAGTGAAACAAATCCAAGCACACAAGCTGATAAAAATGATGTGCCTTATGGCAGATTTCAGGAAGTAAATCAAGCAAAGAATCAGTACAAGTCAGAAAATGAGGGTTTAAGGGCAGAACTTGATAAGCTAAAGATGGCACAGGAGGAAGCAAGGCAAGATGCACTTAAAAAGAACTCTGAATTTGAAACTTTATACAATGAATCTGATTCAATGGCTAAAAAACTTTCTGAACAGAATAAGGCTTTACAAGGTGATTTAAATTCATTCAGGGATGGGCTTGTTAATCAAGTTCCAGAAGAAAGAAGATATATCACAGATGGAATGAGTATTGCTAATTTGCAAAAGTTTGTTTCAGAAGAACAAGTTGTTGCAAATGCAGGTAAAACAGATTCATCAAGGGCAGGTAATACTGCTAAAGGTGATTTTGGTGGATATAGTTCACCTTCTGAATGGGCTGCAAAAGACCCTAAAGGATACCAACAATCAAGAAGTGTCATTGGTAGTGGTGTTAAAATTGCTTATGGAAGTGATGGCTGATATAATAGTCAAAAAGAACAAGCAGAAAGTTAATGATGGGGGGCATAATGCCTTTGGTGTTGATGTTGATCCAAATAAAACTTTGAAGCATTGTACTAATCCAGATGGCAGTTCTGATACCTACCATAAGGATCAGAAAATATCTTATGATGATTATGTTTCTGAACTTGAAAGTAGATACCATAAAAATACACAAGGTAAAAATCTTGGCAGTTCAGGTATAGGTCTTTTTAGTGGATTTGGCAAGGGAACTTTAAATAAAAACAAATAATTACCCTACTTGAAGGCTTACCCAAGCAGTTGATAGAGGGATAAAATGAGGTAATCATGGCATTAAGTGATGGTGCAACTACCACAAGTACATTAGCAGGTGGTATAGGCATGACAATAGGGGATGCTGTAGTGGCATTCAATAAAACAAACGTATTTCTTCCATTAGTAACTTCACAACAAGCAGCACAAGGTACAGGATCAGTTGAATTTTCTGATTGGACTGTTATTGCACTTGCAGATGTTCCTGCATTAACAGAAGGAACAGCAGGTACAGCACAGGCACTTGCTACAACTGCAAGAACTGCTACTATTGGTGAACATGGTATTCAAGTTGATATTACTGACCTTTCTCAAATGGGATATGGTGCAGGAAGTCTAAAAGAAACAGCAGGTGCAGTTATTGGTAATGCTGTTGCTATGAGATTAGATGATGATATTGCTAATTTATTTGCAGCAGGTTCATTAACTTCTGATGCTTGTGGTGCAGGTACTGCTCTTGCTATGTCTCACATATTTGATTGTTTAAGATTGTTAAATGCTAATGGTGCTCCTGCTCCATTGAATTTAGCACTTGGAACAAAGCAAGTATGGGGTGCAAAAGGCTTACAGGCATTAATACATGATGATGCTGTTACAGGATCAAATGCAAAACCACAATCAAACCTATCCTCTAATTTAGGTAATGAATTATATGGTAATGGATTTGTTACAAGATTAGCAGGTTTTGATGTATATACTTCACCACAAATTACTGAAATAGGTGGTGATGATGAAGAAGGATGTGCATTTAGTAGGGGTGCATTTGGTGTAGGTATTGGTGTAGATGGTCTTATTAGAATAGAAGAACAAAGAAACGCTGCTAAAAGAGCAACAGAAGTTGTTGCAACAGGTTTCTGGGGTGAAACTATGATAAAAGACTTATTTGCTGTATCTTTAACATCAGATGTTAGCTAATAATCTATAGTCTAAATATGAGGGTGGGATTTCGAGGTCTTGCCCTCATATTAAATAAGGAGATTTAAAATGGTTAGAAAGTTTAAAAAGCCAAATGGTATTATCATTAAAACAGATTCAAAAGTACACAGTAAAGAATATATTGCTCATTGTGCAAAATCTTTTGAGGAATTAAAAGATAAGCCTGTTAAAAAGGCTACTAAGAAAAAAGGGGATAAATAATGGCTAATGCTCATATTAGAAATAGACCTATTATAGAATCTTTAGGTGTATTAACAGGTGCAGGTGGATATGATATAGTGACAAATGCAACTGTAAATGCACATACTTATGTAGCAATTACAATATTAACAGGCTCTACTGATGATGGGAAGAATAGTACAGCATCAGTTTCAGCAACTTCATCAGATACAGATATATGGGATAGTCTTTCAACTGTAGCCATTCCAACAGGAACAACAATATATGGTAAATGGTCAGCAGTTACTATTGCTGCTAATGATACTGCTATTGTGTATAGAGAAAGTTCATCAGATTAATAATGCCAGACTTTAAGGAATTAATTGAAAGAATAGCATCTAATGAAGGCTTCAGAAGTAAAGTATATAAATGTTCTGAAGGTGTAGATACTATTGGTCATGGCTTTACTTGGCTATCTGAAGAAGAATCATTACACATATTATCAGGCAGAGTATCACAATTACACTTAAAACTTCTTGATGATTTAGATTGGTATGGAGATATGCCACCTGAAGTTCAAGGTGTTATTGTAGAAATGTGCTTCCAGATGGGATTTGCAGGTTTTTGCAAATTTAAGAAAGCCATATCAAATATGCAAGATAAAAACTGGAAAGTTGCAGCAGATGAGATGTTAGATTCTTTATGGGCTAAACAAACACCTGCAAGGGCTAACAGACTTGCAGATATTGTAAGAAATCATGGCTAAATGGAACAATGGATTGGAATAGCAGAAAGATTTGGGCTTCCTGTAATGATGCTCGGAGGAGTATCTTATGCTATGGTTCAATTATTTAAATGGATGGCTAATGATTTGATGAAACAAATTTCAGATAATCATTCAAGAATTGAAGCAATAATAATTAAGTTAATTGATAATAGCAAACAAGAAAGGGCAGACAACAAGTTATATTTTGAGAAAGTAGTAACAATGTTAAACTCAACTTATGATATGATGGCTAAACTTTATAAAGATGCAAAGAATGGGAAATAAATGACACCCCCAAATGTAGATAAGATAAAAGCAGAAAGAGCCAGAGATGTTAGAATCATGCGAGATAAGGCTGCTGTTAATATTGCAAGATGGGCTTTACCTACAATCATACTACTTTTTGGAGGCTTGGTTGGTTCTATTGTATATATTGAAGATATGTCAGCGATTGCTATTATATCGGCAGCAACATCATCTACTTCAATGGCTTTAATTTCCATTTTAAATACAATGACAGGACACAAAGACAAAGAAGATCCGATTGTTTCTATTATCAAAGGCTATTCAGATCAAAATGCTGCCTTAATTGAATTAGTTATAAAAGAGAAATCTAAATCACAATCTATTAGGCTTGGTGATAAAGAGGTTAGCCTTACTGAAGGTTCTACTAATATCCATGTATCAGATGATGATGTAGTTTGGGGTAAGGATAAACCACCAAAGTAATGGCTGATCCTACTATAAATGAGAAAAGTCATTTTAAAATAAGCCTACCAATGGCTATACAAGCAGTAGGATTAATATTAGTTTTAGTGTATGGTTACAGAGATTTAGAAAGCAGAATTAAGTTATTAGAAGTAGAAGCCAATTTAAATAGCAATATGTTAAAAAAGATGGAAGAATTGCAAGATGCACCAATTCCTTCTGATATAAAACAAGATGAATTGATTAAGATGTTAGATGCAAGAATAAATGGTGTTGAAGATGATTTGGAATACTTTAAAAGACAATTATACAACAAATGACTGATGAAGCCATAAGATTAGTCCAAGAACTTGGCTTTCCTATTGCATTGAGTATTGGGTTGGCTTTTGCATTATACAGCGTTATTCGATACATTTTAAAGGAAAAGGTAGAAGATACCTTAAATAGGTTTGATGAACGCCATGATAACCTAATAAAAGAATTAGATGATATAAAGAAGCAAATGCACCTAAGATTTGACCAAGAAAGAGATGATACAGAGAAGGTTAAAAAGTGGTGTGCAGAAATTAAATCAGATAATAAAATAATAATAGATTTTATCTTGAAAGGAAAATGATGAATAAGTTAGCACAATTCTTACAAAAGTTTGCGATGGACTATGTAGTTAAGTATTTAAAAAACAATAAAGCAGATGTTATTAAAACTGCAAATGCTAAAGTCAATTTACCAATATTGAATGAAAAGCAGGAAGCAGAATTAATGGAAGCAATCTATGAAGTAGTGATAGATGTAGTAGAGGGCATCAAAAAGTAATGATACCTGCCTCATTTGCACCAATGATATTAAAGTTGATACTTCCTAAAGTGTCTGACCATCTAATGAAGGTATTTAAGTTAGATCGGCTTTTAAGATACATGGAGGAGGATAATGAGACTGATTTAGAGGTTAAAAAGCATAAAGAACATATCAATATGTTAGCAGGTAATATGTCAGCTTTAGAGGATCGCCTTAAAAAATTAGAAATATTGTATGGTAAACCTAAAAAAGTAAAGTCTAAATGAATGATTTAAAACTACAAGAGGGATTACAGCCTATTGATAAACATCTTCGACCTATTAAGGTTGGTGATGAGATTTCTGCACTTGAAATATCTACAGAAGATGTAAGGGTGAGGAATTTGCAAATTACAGGAACTATGACAGGTAATATTGTTACAACTTCAGATTTTACTTTAGATTGTGCAGGGAGTGTTTTCTTTGATTCAGCAATAGGGGAATTTAATTTTTATGATGATGGTGATACTGCTGATTATTGTTCTTTAACTGTTGTTGGAGGTACAGGGGCAACTACATTAGCAACTACAAGTGCAGGTAGTGATGGAGATATAGCTTTAGATTCAAGTAGAATGATTATATTAGATGCTGCTAATACTAATTCAGGTGCAGGTATTCAATTATTAAGTGCAGGAACAAAGATTGGTGCTTTTGAAGCACATCATGGATATTCTGGTTTATTTTTATATGAAAATGCAGGTGCAACTACTGATGATGCCCTTGCAATACAATGTTATGAGCATGGTGCTACAACAATAGCAACTGTTGATAGTGCAGGTACTGCTGCAAATTTAACACTTGATCCTGATGGAGAATTAAATTTTACACCTACTACAGAAGTAAAATCAGATGCCCCATTAAAAGTTAAAGAAGCAGCAAATGCAGTAGCAGATACAGCAGCCTATGGTCAAATATGGGTTAAAACTGCAACACCAAATGAATTATACTTTACTACAGATGCAGGTGATGATATACAATTAACTTCTGGAACATCAACAGCAGGTGGTGGTGGTGGTGGAACAAGTAGATGGTCTAAAACAATGGCAGCGTATAAAACTAATAATAATAGTGCTTCAAATTATTATTTTGCATATTATGCTAATGAAAATCTTTGGTCTAATTCTGATGGATCAATAGGTACTATATCTTATACAGATTTTTGGGGTGCAGAATTTGTTGCACCTGCTAATGGAACAGTAACAAATATTACAGTTGCATTAAGAGCATTAGATACAGGCTTAACCGATCCATTGAAGTTTTATGTGTTTAAAGGTGCTGTTGCAGATGAAGCAACATCTTTAAGCACAACGCAGATAGGGGTAACAGGTACAATTACACCTGTTGCAAATAAAATTAATTATATAAGTACAGATATTAGTTCAAGTAATACTTTTAGTGCAGGAGATTTTTTATTTATTATGTATAAAAAAGATTCAACATCAGGAAATCAAGATGTTTATTTTTCTGTAACAATGAGTGGAGAGTATAGTTGATGGATAGATTAGAAACATTAGAAGAAATATTGGAATCTGATCCTCCTAAAATTCCATTAGAGGAAATAATTAATAAAATTAATGAAATAGTAGATTGGATAAATAGCCAATGAGCAAAGATAAGAAATTAACAAAAGATGAAATGATTGCTAAACTTGAAAAAGAAATAAAAGAAATACAAATTGCTTTTCATCAAAAAACAGGTGCTTTAGCATATTTAAAGGAGATTGAATAAATGCCTACATTTCAAGGAAATCCATTTAGCAACTTTTACAAGAGAATATTACAGATAAACCAATCTTCCAATACAGGTGTAGATACTACAGTTAGAAATGTAGAAAGTGGAGATGGTGCAAAAACTTGTTTAAATATGTCAGATGATGAAATGGCTATTCAGCCACAAAATGATGAAGGAACAAGAGTATTTAAAGTTTCAAGTGCAAGTGGTACAGAATTATTAAAAGTAGATTCAACTAATTCACTTGTTAAGGCACTTGACCATAATGTTAATACACAGTATACTACCTTTGGTATAAGTTCTGCTAATGCTCAACAAATGTCTGCTAATAATCACTATGCTATACCATTTGCTATGAATGAATATTCAGCATCATTAGCTATGCCTACTTTTGGAACAGGTACTGATCCTGCAACTTCATTTACTACTGCAGCCTCAAGTGCTACTATGGCATCTGATATAGTGCCTTTATTATGGAGAGTGCCAGATGATATTACAATAGATGAAATTAAGCATTTTGAAGGTGCAGATGCAGCCACAGGAGATACTACAAGGATGCACTTAATGAGTTACACATTTACATCTGGATCAACAAGTTGTTTAAGTTCTGGTGCTGTTATAGCCAATACTTCAGCAGATAATACTAATGCAGGTAGTGAACAAGCATACTTAAAAGATTGGACTATAAATACTGCTAATGTAGATGCAGGTAAAGTATTAATGTGTATGTTTAGGAGTGATTCAGTTAATTCTGATTATGCAATTTCAGTAACAATTAAATATCACTTGCGTTAGTAAACTAATTAAATATAAGGGGATAAAATGGCAACATATAAAAGTAAAAAATCAATAGGAACATTAAATGCTTCAGTTAATTTATCCTATGGTGGTAAAAGCATAGTCAAGGCTTTGACCAGAGAATATGATGAAGTTTATGATATAAGAAAAACATTAGGAACAGGCTTAACACAATTAGTTGCTTTCAATACATCTACTACATTTTTAGCAGGAACTTTAAAAGATTCTAAATGCTTACTTGTATGTAATGAAGGTGATGCTTCTGCTTTATTACAGCTTAAAATGGCTAAATGGACTACTACAGCAGGAAGTCATGCAGGAAGTCAGGCAGCTAATATAGTGCAAGTAATGCTTCATGCAGGTGATTATATTGTTTTACCTAACCTTTACATGGTACATAGTACAAATTCAACAGCAACAGCAATAGATGGTGATGATAGTGGATGTTCTAATGCTGTGCCAGATGCAAACCTATATGTTGATAGTGGAGTTAATTTAGATGCTAATTTTGAAGATACTGAAACACAATTACAAGTTGCAGATATAGCACCTTTTGAAGTTGGGGATTTGGTTCAGGTAGGTATAAATGCAACTACAGCAACAAGGATAGAAGTGATGGAAGTTACATCTATAACAGATGATAGTGGAACAGATCAGGATGCAGCAGGAATATTAGTAGTAAGAAGGGCATTGTTTGGAACATCTAAAGCAGATAAAGATGCACAAACAGATGGAACTAATGGTGCTGTTTCAGGTGCTAATGTTCACTTTCCAATCTTTAATGAGTATTATGACCATGACAGAGCATTAAGTGGTAGTTCACAATTAATTCAAACTGATGCTAAAGGTAGATGGAAATCAAGAAACTTTTTTGGTAAAGGAAGAAGTGCAGAAGCTAATGATGCAGAACAAGGATTAGTTGCAGGTTCTATAGCATTGAAGTTCTATAAAAGTGCATATCAGGAGGTCAGTTTTGGTGGCACTACTTCTAATATTTTAATTAATGCTAATACAGATTCTAAACTGACAGCTTCAACTGCTTATGCTTTTAATTTAACAATAGATGATTCAAGTGCAACTACTATTAGTTTTACTACAGATTCTACTAATACTAATTTTGGTGGAACTAATGGAATTATCACTAAAATACAAGATGCAATCAATACAGCAACACAGACTACAGGTGGTGGTTTATATGGTTATTCTTGTACAGTATCAATAGTTAATGGAAGATTAAGATTCACTTCTAATAGCCATTTAGCACCTCATGATGGAACAAATGGTTCTAAAGTATTATTGGCAGATGCAGGATCAGGAACTAATGTATTTAGTGGTAGTGCAGGTATATTCCCAGATGATGCAGTAATCAATGCACCTGTAGAAGCAGTATTACCTGATGATGAAATAATAGATACAAGAAGTGGAACAAGTTATGCTAATATAGATGATTTTATGTATGATGATGGATATGGTAAATTGATATATCAAGGTAATATAGTAGGTAGCATAGTGTATTTAACAGGTGCAATAGAATGGGAAATACCATCATTACCTAATGCACAGTTTGTAATATCAGCACATTATTCAGCAGCCTTTTCAGGTGGTCATCAATCAAATGGTAACTTAGCTACTGATAATGCTTTAAATGATATATTTGGATGTAGTGTTAATCCAAAACTAAATGCAGTAATTGGAATTTATACATTCAACTAAAGGAGATGGATATGCCTAAAGGTAAGGGAACGTATGGTAAGAAAGTTGGCAGACCTAAAAAGAAAACAAATAGGAGAAAATAATGGCTACTGATTTTAGATATGCAAGTCAAACTGATTTAGAAATGTATTACCCATCATTTAGTAATTTTGATGCTAAAAGGCAAATTTATGGATGGGAAACTACAGGAACTTCTAATTTATATCTTGCAAGAAATTCAGGGCTTGTTACTATCTTATTTTCAAATGGTGAAGATTTAGGTGATCCTGAAGCAAATAGTGGTGTTGTAAATGCAAATGGTGAGTGGTATTATGATTCCAATTTAGATACTGTTTACTATTTTAATGATGCTGCTACACCTGCTGATTTAGTAATGGAAGGTGGTATTGATAATGCAACTTATTTCAATCAGATGCTTGTAAATGCTTCAATGGAACTTAATAATATGCTTGATAGAAGATACCCAACACCTATACCAAAATATGCACAATATGATGGCAATAATACCTATACATCATCAACAACTGAATATGATGCTATTATAATTAAATCTACTTGTTATATATGTGTGGCTAATCTATTAAGAACTAATGGCAATCAAGAGGAAGCAGATTATTATCATAGTTTAGTCAGCAATACAGATGAAACAGGGCTTGTAGATAGACTTAACAAAGGTGAATATAAATTATCTTTTGAAGTAGATGCTGATGATAGTAAAGGCAAAGTCAGGACTATCACAAAAACAGGCTCTATGGATATCATAGAAACAGCAGGTGATTATTATGGTGAACCTTTTGATGTGTTAAGAATTACTTGCACTACAGCAGGTGCGTATGGTGTTGCTAAGTGCAAAGTAGAATATTATGGTAGTGATAAATTATTTGGATCAGAGGAGACTAATAATATTGTTACAGGTGGACTTGATGATTGGGGTGGTCTTGGTGGTTTAAGATTAAGATTTCAAGGAAGTGCTATGGCTGAAAATGACCAATGGGAGATAGAAGTCTATTCAAAGCATAGAAAAATAACTAATGCTGAATCAAGTGCTATTCAACTTACAAGAAGGGGATATGGTATCTAATGGCTGTAACTTATGATAAAATAGCTTATGATGAAATAGAATTAGGACTTAGAAAGATCATCAATGATGAGTTTAAAAATGTATATATTGGAAATACATTTAAAATGCTTGGAACTGAATGTATCAGAATAAATTTAGAATCTTCTACTTTAGTATTACAAACTGCATCACTTGAAGAAAGGGAATATACTGTAAATATTAGATATTACCATTTAGGTGATTTAAAAAGTGAAGTTGTTAATAAATCTATAAAAGCTAACATAGATAGGTTAAGAAAGCATTTATTAGATAACCAGACAAGTTCAACTTATAAATGGGCTGAACTGCAAGTTCAAGAGATAGAATACAATGTTCAAGATGCAGAAAATGAAGAAAATGATAAATTA
>VTLG01013106.1_pt1 | contig 24930 bp, 35 predicted proteins | sample 4694571 | NCBI WGS metagenome assembly VTLG01 (sample SAMN12604809, study PRJNA352737) | marine metagenome | biome: ENVO:00000447; feature: ENVO:00000209|ENVO:00000569|ENVO:01000036; material: ENVO:00002151; isolation source: viral sequences binned using virsorter ...
TTTACAGAATTATGGCAAAGGATATGATATAGACAAAAGCCTTGCTTCATATAATCCTAAGAGCCACGATAAACTAAATCAAGGCACAACAATATTTAAGGTAGTAGTGTGATGGATTGGTTAATGTTACTGGAAAGATATGGAATACCACTTGTTGTAGCAACAGCATTTTGGTTTTTTATACAAAAGCAGAATAAGTTTATACAAGATGAATTGCAAAAAGAATTAAGAGAAAGTTTTGGCAGGGTTGAGGGAATTATTATTAAGTTAATAGATCAACAAAAAAAGATGCAGCTTGAACAAAAAGGATTAGAAAATTCTTACAAAACTTTGGTAGAAGTCATAGCATCATTATCAGGAAATGGATTAAAGGACAAATTTTTAAGAATGCAGGAAAGGAATGAAAACAGGAAATATTAGCACAAAGAGGTTGATTTTATTGTTATGGGTTTTAGACAAGTTGGTGGTATTTTTATTATTTCAAATGACAAAGATATGACACAAGGAAAACAAATTGACATATTGTGGAAGGCTCTTAATAAGCAAGGCAGATATATTGAGAACCTTGAAAAGATAGTGGCAGAACTTAAAAGAGATAGCCACCCACCAATATTTAAAACAGAGCAGTATGAGGATTTGGTAAGAAGGCTTGAAACAGTAGAAGCATTTATTGATAACATAGAACTAATAGATAAAGGAGATTTAAACTAATGGAATTTATTATGAACAATTTAACATTATTAGCAGGTGGAACATCAGCAGGAATAGTATTATGGTTACTTAAAAGAATACCTAATGACAAGATATATGATGTAGTTGAAAATGCAAGTTTTGCATTAGGTAGTTTATTGACATTAAGATTATCTAAAATGAAGTGGACTAAGGATTTATGGAATGCGACAATAGAACCTTATTTTGTTGATCTTATAGATAACACAGTAGGAGCATTTGTTCAAGGATTTATTAATGGATTAAGGAGTGATGATTAATGATTGTCCAAGCTATAATTAGTAAATGGATTGCTAAAAAAGGTGGTGTAACAGCACTACTTATAGTAGGTGATTTAATTACTAAGGTAACTAAGTCAAAACAAGATGATAAAATGTGGAAGAAAATAAGACCTATAATTAAGAAATATAGGTAGGAGAAAAACAAGTGGCTCAAGGTGTCAGAGAATTAAAAAGAATATTAAGTGGTATTTTTCAAAGAGTTATAAAAAATATAGTTAGTTTAGGTGATGATAGCACTCTTGAATCTGACACCAAACCACTTAAAGTAGGTGGAAAAACATCTCCATTAGAATTATCAGAAACTGAGGTTAAAGTATCAGGAACTATTAATGCTGAAGCAATTAATGTTGCAGGTAAATCAGTAGAACCTCATTCTGAAAGTGGAGCAATAATTGGTTATACAAGACTTGAAGGAGATTTAACAAATTCACATTCATATGAGATTCAAAATAGTCTAACTGTTGAAGATGACACACATAAAATAACTTTTGATACACCTGCAAGTGAACTTGTAGAAATATCTTGTGAATGTTCTTTAGGTTTTGTTTCAACAAGCACAAGGATTACTGTTGGTCTTTCTGATGCAAATGCTACTGATGGATATAATGCTGTTTCATCAGAGCTTGAATATAATGGCAATGGAATTTCTTATTCTGATGGTGAAGCAGATGATGGTATATATACATTTAGATTTGTTCTCAAGGCATCACATTTAGCAGACATTGGATCAAGCAATACTTTTTGGGTTGGGTTTTCAACAGCAGGTGTAACAAAAACTGTATATTTGAATTATGGATATAGAGCAAGTCATAGTCTTGGATACTCTCCATTTGTGATAAAAGCAACAACATTGCCTGATACAATTTATGATGGCACTTAATTTATATGTTTAAAAAAAGTTTTAAAGGTTTATATTATAAACAAATAAAAGGTAAAAATTTATGAGTTTGACAGGCAAATCCCCATCAGAAACATATAAAGATATACTTTATGTTGATAATTCAAATACAGGAATTGATGGTACAAAAAGATCAGTAAAATCAGGAGATGGATCATCTTCATCATTACTTGTATCTGATAGAGGGTTGCAGGTAAAATCATCAACTGATAATACAACTGTTTTAGATGTCCAAGATTCAGGAGGTAACACTAAATTTTTAGTTGATACAACAAATGATTATGTTAAAGCAAATGGTCTCCATGTTAATACACAATATGCCAACTTTGGAATAAGTTATGGATATTTTTCAAATTTGTCTGCAAATACACATTATAGTGTTCCATTTAATTCAACAGGAGATTCAACTTTAGTAACAGATGTTGATTTTGGAACAGGAACTGATCCTGATACATCTTTTACAACAGCAGATACAGATACACAATATGCAGGGCAATTAGTTAGAGGGATTTGGTATGTTCCTGATAATATTTCAATAGATTCAGTAACCTCAATAGAAGGTGCAGATGCAGCAACAGGTGATACAACAAGAATGCACCTGTATTCCTACACTTTTAATTCAGGTAGTGCTTCAGCTTTAGCAGATGGAACATTGTTGGCTCATAATTCAGATGTAACAAATGCAGGAAATGAACAAGCATATAAATCAACTTGGACTGTTGATAGTGCAAGTGTATCATCAGGAAAAGTTATATTAGCATTTTTTAGATCAGATTCAGTTAATTCAGATTATAGTATTAACATTACAGTCAAATACCATATAACAGGTTAAGGAGAGAAATGGCAATAAAAAAGAATTTAACAGCAAATTTAGATATAGTTGGTGAATCAAAATATTCTTGTTCAACATCAAAAACATATACTGATTCATTTGTAATAGAACAAGATTTAGACACAACAGATAGCTTCATATCTCTATCTTCATTTTCAAAAACAATAGGAAGTTTAACTATTGCTAATGCAAAAGCCTGTGTTATAAAAAATGAAAGTAATATAGCAGCAGAAGTATCTTTTACAACAAGAGCATGGACAAATGTTAGTAGTGTTGATGCACAGAATAGCGAAGATATAGGTGGTGGAGGTGCGACTGTATTAAGAACTTGGACACAAGTGCTACCTGCTGGTGATTTTATGTATTTAAATACAAATAGAATTATTGCTTATGAACCAAGTGCAGGTGGAACATTAGAAAGTGGTGCATTTGCACCTGTTGGAACTATTGCAATAGAACCAAAAGATATTAATAGTGGCAATGAATATAGGGCAGTAAAAGAAATTAATAGTGCTACTTATGGAACAGGAGTTGCAGAATTGCTTAATGAAGATGTTGCTATTGGTGAAACAGAAATAGATGTAGATGATGGTGATTGGTTCAAAGTAAATGATTTAATCATGGTTGGATCAGAAGTAATGGAAGTATTGTCTATATCAACAAACACTTTGACAGTAAAAAGAGGACTATTGGGATCAGCAGATGTTGCACATTCTGATGATGATCCCTTGTTATATTTTTTTGGAAATGAATATTTACCATTTGATACAGGTAGGTGTCAGTCAGATGCAGGTGGTAGGTTTAAGCAAAGAGGTGCATATTTTGGATATGCAAGGACAACAGCAGAAATTGCAGATGGACTTGTTGCAGGGAGTGTGGCTATTGGACCATTCTATACTGAGGGTGGATTTTTAGATTGGGGATTAAGTGGTATCACAGCAAATCAAAAAACAGGACTTGCAGCATCAACTGCATATACCTTCCATATAGTTGTTGATGAATATAATGTAGGTGGAATTGATAGTGTTTCAAGTGAAACAGCAATAGCATTTACAACAGATTCTTCTGACACTACATGGAATGGATCAGCTAATGCAGTTTTGCCTAAAATACAGGCAATATTTGATGAGCAATTTTATACAACATCATCAGGATTAAAAGACAAAAAAGTAACAATAGGTATATTTAAAGGTGATATAAGAGTAACATCACATTCTAATCATTCAGAAACAAGAGTTGGTATAGCCAATGTATCAGGAACTACACCATTTGGGGTTGGAAACTTTCCAGCATTATCAAGTAGTGTTCCTGATTTGCTTGGTAGTATTCATGGTGGAGGAACAACAGATACTATATGCTTTGGTCCACCATCATCTTTAGCACCTGAAACAATAGATAATAGAGAAACAAGTGTTTCAGAAACTAATACTGCTGCTTTTATATTTGATAATGGTAAAGGAGATCTTTTATATCAAGGTTCTATTGTTGGCAATATTGATTATGAAAAAGGTCATTGTGAGTGGAACATTCCAAGTTTGCCTAATGCTGAATTTAAAATATATGGACAATCCCATTCAGCACATAGTGGTGGTATATCTTCAGTAGCAAGTGGTGAAAATTGCATAAAAGAAATTAAAGCAAGAAGTTTAAATGCAAAAGACAATTCAAAATTAAAGATGGTGTTATATGGATAGGAGAATATAAATGGGAAGTAATTTTAGATATGCAAGTATAGCAGACATTACAAAATACTTTAATAGAGTAAATGATTTTGATAGTAAGAGGCAAATATTTCCAACTGAAACATCTGGTAGTAATCATTTTTTCAGAAATAGTGGCTATGTTAATAGTTTTTTTGTAAATGGTTCTGAACAGGCTTCTGCACAGGTAGATTTTGATAATGTTAATGGTGATGGACAATGGTGTTACAGGTCAGACAATAATGATTTAAAATATCAAAATAGTTCTTATTCTTCAACTACTATTAATGAACAAATGTTTGAAGCAGGTGTAGATTTTGAAGATTTTATAAATCAAACATTAACAGATGCTTCCCTTGAATTACACAATTATTTAGATGCAAGATATTCAACACCACTTGAAAAAATTAAACAAGTTGATTCTGATACAGCAGCATTAACAGTTGATGAAGAATATGATCCTATTATAATTAAAGCAGTATGTTATATTGCAACAGCAAACATGATAAGGGCAAAAGAAGGTTCAAGTGATGAAGCAGATTATTATTATGCTCTTGTAACTAATGAAGAAAGAACAGGATTAATTGATAAATTAAATGATGGAATATATAAATTATCACATGAAGTAGATGCTAATGATAAAAAAGGTTCTATAAGATATAGAAGTGTAGCTGGAACAATGGATATAGTTGAACTTGCAGGTGAATATACTGGTGGACAATATGATTTACTAAAGGTAGAAATAGAAGATACTGGTGCTTATGGAGTTGGAACATATAAAACACATTATTTGGCAAATGATAAATTATTTGGGGCAGTAACTTCTTCCAATAAAATTACAGGTGGATTACAAGAATTGGTTGGTGGAAGTGGTATTTGGGTTAGATTTCAAGGTGCAAGTGCTACTGATGGTGATATTTGGGAAATTGAGGTTTATGGTTCACATAGGAAACAAACAAATAAGAGCAATGCTACTATTGAAATGGTTAGATAATGGCAGTAACCTATAAGAATGTATGGAACAATATAATGACAGCATTTAAGAGCAAATTAAGGGCAGAGATGAAATGTCCTGTATTTAGTGGATTTGATAAAATAAACAAATCAAATCAATTTATTAAGTTGGTTGCATCAGGTTCAGAACAAGGTGATGTAACTAAGTTTTCTGAGCATAGAACATTTAATATGAATATTCATTATTATATGTTAAACAGAAACAATGCACAATTTGAAAATTATGTATTTAATCAGGTAAGTATATTAGAAGCATTAGTGCATGATAATCCAACTTTGAGTTTGGCAGACAGTACAACTGCCTACAATGTGATGATTGGTGATTTAGAATTAGGTGTAGAACCTGATGAAGAATTTGAGGATTATTTTATTGCTGGTTGGAGTTTTAGTTGTGAACATTTAAGTAACTTAGGCTAAGGAGAAGTATGGCAAAGTATAAGGCAAAAGCATCTTATAAAGAATTAAATGATAGCAATAATTTTAATTCATTATTATCTGCATCAAGTCATTTAAAATTGATAGCAGATGATGAAATAGAATGGAAGGGCAAGATTCCTAAAAAACTTGCAGAACATTTAACAGAAATAAAAGCTAATAAAGGAGGTAAGGAATAATGGCTAAGAGTGGCACATTTCAAACAAAGCAAAATACTAAGGTAATTATTGGAACAGAAGCTAATATGGGAACAGCAACAGCAGCAGATGGTACAACATTAGAAATGCCTGTAACTGATTTTTCATTTAGTGATATTAAAAAACATTCATTAAGTGTTGCACCACCAAGAACAGGTAAAGGTGGAATGACACAATCTGATGACATGGTTAAATGGCAAAGGCATGATAGAATGTTTGATATTTCTATAACATTTCATGCTACTGCTCAATCAATAGATAGAGTTTGTTTAGCATTATTTGGTGATGGAACAACTCCAAATGCACTACTTGGTTCAATGCCTTCTGTTACTGCATACTCACATGGAACATCAAATACTACACCAGTAACATTATGGTTTGAAAATGCTTCACATGATGGTGATACAGTAGATATGTACTTTACATCTTGTATGTGTACAGGGCTAACATTATCAGGTGATATTGCAAGTAATGGTGGTGTTGTTGTGGGTACTGCAACATTTCAAACAGCTTATAAACCAACTGAAGCAGCACTAACATTTACAGGTGGAACACACACACTATTAACTGCACATACAACAATGTTTAATGTACATGATCTATCAACAACAACTCTTGATAGTGAGGATATATTGTTATATAGTTTTGAACTTGCAATATCAAGACCTGTTAATAGAATTGGTTTTGATTCAAGCAATGATTTTAGACCAATGGGTTATAGTGTTGGACAATATGAAGTAACTGGTTCACTAACTTGTAAAAGAGATGGTGAAGTTGATGATGCTATAAATAATGAAGCAGGTATGGCTCTTGATTTAGACACAGGTGTTTATCAAATAACAGGAACTAAAGTATTTGTAGATGAAGCAGGAATAAGTTTTGATGATGATGGTTGGAAACAAACTATACCATTGAGATTTACTTATGATAGTGCAGCAACATCAAATGCAGTTGTTACTATTGGAACAGCAGCATAGTTTTAAATTAAATAAAGGATAAGGACATGATAAAGGTTACCATTAAAGGTGATGATTTTAAACCTTTTGATATAGAGGTTAAAGAATTAAACCTGAAAGATAGAGAAGAATTAAATGCTATTTTATATAAGATGTTTAATGCTAAGGAAGGAATGTTTAGTCCATCAGTTGATGTTATAAGATTTTGTACTGACATAACAGATGATGAAATAAACAAATTATCAAATGACCAAATATTCCAAGCAGCAATAGAGATTTCCAATATTGTTAATAAAAAAAAATTGAAAAAATAATATTTTTAATTAATGTGCAAATCTCTTTACATGGATTAAGCAATAATGGGAATAATGGATTTGAATATCCTTACAAGGCATTATCTCCTGTAAACAATAAATCTAAGTTATTTGAATCAAGAGAGGATATATATAAAGAACTAATAATGTGTTATGATGAAATTATAGAGAAAAATATTAGCAATGTAGGGCAGACACTCTATGATGAACATTTCTTTTTTTCTAACACATCAGAACTCCTTGATACTAAATGTCAGCAAAGAATAAAAGAATATAATTTTTGCAAGATATTCAACACTTCCCCATACCAATCCTTAGATCAAACACCTGCTGAAGTAATAGATGATTTTATTGCTATTGATAATGAGTTTAAAAATTTAAAAATAAAGGATTAGTATGCCAACAAAAGATACCCATATTATTGATGTCAGAACCAAAGGTGCTAAGAAATCAGAGAAACAGATTAAAGGAGTTAGTGGTGCTTTAGGTGGAATGGCAAAACAAGCAGGAATTGCAGCAGCAGCTTATTTTGGTGGGAGAGCATTATTAAGTGGAATTAGACAATCCATTGATTTATTTGCTAAACAAGGACTTGCAGAAAAGAAATTAGAAGCAGCTCTTGGGCATACATCAAAAGGATTATTAGCTCATGCAAAAGCCTTGCAAGAAGTTACTATGTTTGGTGATGAAACAATTATTGAAGCACAAGCTCTTATTGGTTCTTTTGTTAAAGAAGAAGAAGCAATAAAAGCAGCAACACAAGCAACTCTTGATTTGGCAGCAGCTAAGGGATTTGATTTAGTTGCAGCAGCAGATTTAGTGTCTAAGACACTTGGTTCATCAACTAATGCTTTAACAAGATATGGAATAGAAGTTAAAGGTGCTGTTGGATCAACAGAAAGATTAGAAAGTTTAACAGGTAATATAGCAGCAGTTTTCGGTGGACAAGCAACTGCTCAAACTGAAACACTTGCAGGAGCATTAGCACAAATGAACAATGCTGTCGGTGATGCAGGGGAAGCATTAGGTGAAACATTAGCACCTATGATTATAGCATCAGCAAATGCAGTTAAATTTATGGCAGAAGCATTTGAATCCTTGTTTAGTTGGCAAGATAAATATAAACATTTAGCACTTGAAACATTAGGAATAGTAAGTGAACAAGAAGCAAAATTAATACTACTTAATCAAGAATTGAAAACTAATGCAGATGCAACAAGTGTTGTAGAAGCAATGTTGCTTACTTTAAATAATCAACTTGATGATACTTCTATGGCTATGGGAGAAAATGCTGATAGTTCATCTCGTTGGACAAAAGAAATGCTTGAAGCATCAATAATATCAGGAGATTTTAATGCACTTATAGAGGACCAAGTGTTTTGGGGAACTGAACTTGGACAAAAACTTGAAGCATTAATGATAATATATGAATCATTGCCTGAAGGTCTTACAGTAGCAACAGATGCACAAGTACAATATAATGAACAACAATTAAAAGCATTAGAAGCAACTAAAGAACAAAAAAGATTGCAGGAAGAATTTATAAAATTATATCCTAAAGAAGCAAGAGCATTAGGTCTTACCACAGAAGAAGCAAAGAAAAAACAAAAAGCATTAACTGTTTTAGGACAAATATCTAAAGGTGATGCTTTGGGATCAGGTAGGGTTTCACAATTATCAGCAATTATTAACACAGCAGAAGCAGTTACAGAGTTTTTAGCAAAAGGAAGTTGGGGTGAGGCTCTTTTAGCTGCTGCTATGGGTGCTAAAGAAGTACAGACAATAGAAGATAGCATCTCAAAATTTGCTACTGGTGCTAATTTTATAACAGATGGACCTACTGCTATGATAGTTGGAGATAATCCGAGTGGGGAGGAGCTTGTCCAAGTTACTCCTTTAGGTGGCGATCCCAATGAGTTTGGTCCTCAAGGTGGTGGGATTACACTTAATATACAAGGCTCTGTTATAGGCACAGAAGAATTTGTAGAAGATGTCCTTTTAGAACAGATAAAAGAGGGGTTGAGATTAGGGGGAGATATTGGCATTAATTAGCCAAAACTTTAAGAATGATACCAATACAGGTTCTTTCAGTATTGAGCCTGTTGTTGTTGTTGCTGACTTAGTAGAAGATAAATATAATGTCTTGGATATATATTCTACTTCATCTTACTGGTTTAAAGACCAAGATAACATTGATATAAAACAATCAAAAGATATTTTAAACAAAGTATCAAGTGTAAAAAGTGTTGTTGATTATGAATCTAAAAAAATAAAATCAAATACATTTAGATTCTCTATTAATAATTATTTTGATGTTAATAAAAAATTAACAAACTCAGATGATTATTCTTTAACAGGAGGAACATCTTTAAATTCTTTAATTGGCAAACATATCATTTTATTCTACAAAACACAAACAACTGAAAATATTTATTTGCTTAAAGACACCAATCTATTTTCTACTTATAACTTAGAAGATGATTCTAAATTGTGTTCTATTATGTTTTATGGTGTAATAAACAGAGTAACACAGAAAAAAGATATTATAACTATACAGGCAGAAGATCATACTCAGGATTATATAAAAGACAAAGAATTACCTGCAAATAATGTTGGTTCACTTCCTGAGGAAATTAAAAACAATCTAATTGAAACTGATTTAGATAAACCTATTCCAATGGTATTTGGGAAGGTGGATCATGCTCCAACAATAAGTTTTAAAACAAACATTCCTAATACTCAGGGATTTGTTTCTTTAGGATTTATACATGATAGCAATCCTATTTTTGGATTTAATCATCATTTAGCTAAATCACAAAGTGGTTCTTCAATGCAATACCATTTATTCCTTATTGATGATGATGATTATGTTATTGTTCCATATGTAACAGGTAGGCAACCAAATATAGCAACAACTTATTTTGTAGATATTTCAGATTTTGGTGAATCTGCATATATTGTTCCTGAATTACATGATGATTCTAACAATACAGAGCCTTTGTATGTAGTGGGATATGAACCTGCTTCAACTATTATAGGCAGAGAACACACACAGAATATTGGAACATTAAATAATTTAACTGGTCTAATATCAGATACAGACAATCTGAATAATTCAGATGTTGTAATTAGAGATTATAATAAAAAAAATATGTGGAATGGACCTGTTTTGCTTGAAGTTGATCCCTTCTTCACAGAACCTACTACAATAAGTGCTTCTGATAATCACAGTCAATGGTTCTTGGTAGGCTTTAAAAGAGATTTGGTTATATCAAGAATTTCTGGAAGATTAGGTCTATATACATCTTTAAATGCAGAAGGTTTGCCTGATAGTAATTCAGACATAACAAACAATGTTGATTATAGTTTATATTCTAAGCCTTTTGATCCTGAACAATTTAAACTACTTTTTGAAAATATTAGTTCTAACCAATACTTAAATTATATTTTAGAGGATAGTGAAATTGATGGGCAGGAGTTTCCTAATTACTCATCACACACTACCAATTTGCCTAATGGACAAAGTTATTATGCGACAGGTCAGGGACATTATGGTATTCTGATAGGTCCATTAGAAACTGTTGTGATACATGGTTGGGCAAAAGAAAGGTATAGTGAAGCTGATACTGTTAATAAACTTTTATTTTTTGATTATGCCAATAATACAGAAGATGTAAGTATTGGTTTATTTTTTAAAGATTTAATGATTCAGTATGTTAAAGAAATAAATGACTATCAAAATGAAAAATTTTATTCTGCAATTCAAGGTAGGCAGGATTATTTTTCAACAGAGCCAATAGCGAATTTAAATGATATATCAACATCATTTAATATTACAGTAGGTGAAGCAATAAAAGGTGCAGATAATTCTTTTCCTGATTTTGAATCAGTTGTAGATGAGTGGGATAATTACTTTGCAAGTATGTATGAGGTTTTTCCAAGTGCAGATAATATTTTGCAAGATTGGACTGGAGATGATAATATAAATACTTTTTTATGGTGGACTTTGTTATCTAATTATGGAACCAATTTATCTCATAGTGGCTATGATTTTGCTATAAAGTCAGGGTGGGGATATGGTAGTATAAAAAACACTTGTGATTCAGATGATGCTACAATATTCTCATCACCTCAAATAATAGAAACTATTTTGCATGGACTAATAAAAAAACTATATGCGAATATATGGCAAAGAGAAGTTTATTCTGACACAGAATATTGGCAATGGTTTAGAGAACAATATAATTTGCAATATAATATATATCCTGATGACTATTATAATTGGGATATTAACAACCCACCATTAGAGTTAGTAAAAGTGGTGTGTGATCAATACAAGAGTAGGTTAAAACAAGAACATTTATATGGAGATAGTACACCTCCTGCTGGTTTTAGTAATTATTTAGAATCTTGGCTTGAGGTTCCTGAGAGAACAGTAACAGCAATGCAACAGTATTCTCAATATAGAAGATTATTAATAAGGAGAATTTTAAAGTATTTATATCAAAGTGATTTAAATGATGAAACAAGTATAGATATATTAGTTGGTGAATTTGTATATGATTGGAGTGATTTTGGAATTAGCCAAACAGCAGAAGATGGTGCTGATAGCTATATTGAAAACCTAACAACATATCTTGATGATACCATAAGTACAATAAACAAATATATATATAACAAAGGTTCAAGATTAGAGGGAACTATGGAACAAAGTGATTGGAATGATCTCTTTCCTGAATTAAATGATGATTTAAGATTTGGGCATAGAAGTGAATTGTATGTATGGAATGATAGTCCTGATTATATTTCACTTGAAATACCAAGTTATATAAATTTGCATAATTATATACATTTGGATTCAATAATGAATGAATGTTTTAGTGTCTTTTCACAAAACAACTCATATGAAACAAGTGGATTTATTGAAAAACCAACAGATATTTTTATGAATATTTTGTTAAGAGAATTAAAATATGGTGTTAGAGAAGAAGAAATAGATTCTTCTGCTTTTGATTCTACTTCAATAGAAAAATCAAGAGTTTATTATGATGGTTGGAAGATGGGTTTTTGTTTAGATGAGAAAAAAGATGCTGTTTCATTATTAGATGATATATGCAAAGAAACAAAAAGTGTTTTCAATTTTAATGCTGAAGGCAAGGCATCAATTATAACTATTGGGAATGATTATGTTTACAATGATATAGATTACACAATAAACAAAGATGATGTTTCCAATTATTTAATTACAAGAACAAAAAGAGAAAAGATCATAACAAGTAATAAGTTTTATTATAGGTATGATAATGGAAAAGGTAGATATAAAATAGAAACATCATTATTGAAAGCTGAGGATTTGTATGATGGATATGATGGATATAATTATTATAATATAGAAGCTGATATAACATCTCAAGAAAAAGAGTTAAGGTATCATGTTGATGATACCACAGTAGATGATTTCTTGAAGTATGATTTAGGACAGAAAATAAATCAGCATCTTTTAATTGATTTAGAACTTCCTTTAAGTTATAGCAAAATTAATCTTGGTTCGATATTGCACATACCACTATTAGAAGATGACAAAGCCTTTGGTATTGATTATAGCACTCTGCAAACATTGAATGGTCAAACATTATTGCCTATATGGATAGTTACAGGAATAGACATAACTATTGAAAGGGTAAAAATAAAGGCTATGCAATTACATCATATTAAAAAAACAATTTCAGATTTTACTTCTTTTGCTTTACCTGATGTAGAGAATATTATAATTGTAAATACTACTCAAGACAATTCCATCTACACATATCCTAATGGTAGTCCTGTTTTGAACTGGAATTATGTAAATCCAAATAGTTTCCATGATGAAATAACAGTAGTGGATAGTGGCATAGAAATACCTTATGGCGATGTAAATGGAGATCAACTTATAAATATTACTGATGTTGTCTTGATGGTTAATGATATACTTAGTGCTGGTCTTGAACTTTCTTTTTATGAAAGAGCAAGGGCAGATATTAGTAATGATGGAGTTGTAGATGTTGTTGATGTTGTAATTGTCGTAGGTATTATTTTAGGGGATTAGTATGGATAAAATTATTATTGGAAAACATTTAGTAGAAATTGAAACAGATATAAAATATAAGGCAATTCAATTAAGTTATTATGGGCAGACATTTATAGAGAACATTATGCCTGATGATTATATTGTAATGAAAGACAATGGAAAAATAATTATTATAAGATTTAATAGAAATAATAAAATAATAAAAAAACTATTTAATTATGATGGTGTTTGTAAGCTCTATGATGCTTTCTTGGTAGATGAAAATAATGAAAAACAATATTTAAAAATAGAACATAGATCAGTTAAAACTTGGGATTTATTAAATCAAACAAAAGATGGTTCATCAAAACATCAATGGGATCAGCTAACTGATGATTATGAAAAAATGTTAAACACAAACAGGAATGATTTAATTCAAGGAACAAAATATGATGATACAAGAGAACAAGTCTTAGTTCCAAAGAAATTGCAGAAAAAAGATATAAATTTAACTACTTTAGCATCAGTTAGGGGTAAAGTTGGCAAAGTTAAAAAGACAGCGAAAACAAGCAAAATAAGAACAACAGGAGGTTATTAATGGCATACCCTAATTATCAAATCCCAACTAAGCTAACATTTTTTCCAAGTTATTTGCAATATGCTTATGCAACAGGGCAAATACTTGATGTTTATGCACAACATAATATTCTGATAGAAGACATAATTTATAATAGGTCCACACTTAATACTCTAAAAAAGGAAGATATTTATCCTTTAACAAATCTTGATCCATCTAAAACATATAAATTTATTAATAGTACAAGTGATATTTTTTCATTTAAAATACCTTCTAATTGGAATTTTGATTTTGGCATGATTTTAGGGCATAACTTTAATGGCATTGCACAGATACACCCTGAATCTTATATTGATGCAAATACAGGTGAAGAATATATAGATTCAACACCAATAGTAAATTATAATCAAGGTAGTGCAGAAACACCAACAGGACCATATAATGGTTGGAGTGCATTTAATTTATCAGAAATTCCTACTGATAAAGAATGGATTGGTGTTGGAAATAGAGGAACAGTTTCAGGTGATAAGACATATGAGATTGGTGCAATTTCTTTTGGGAAGAAATGGGAAGCACCACAAAATATTGATATATCAGGGAATGTTAGTTATGGGTATGGAAACAAACAGAAAAAAACAATTTCAGGCAAAACATTATCTCAGTTGAAATATAATAAGCCACAAAATTGGGCAACAGGATTACAGGCTTGGGAGTTATCAGAACCTAATACATATTCTAATTCTAAAGCAGGTAGAAATGGTGTTAGGGTTTGGAATGTTAAGTGGTCTATGTTGGCAGAGAACAGAGTATTGCCACAAAATTCTATGCAAAATAGTTTAGGTTGGACACAGGATAGTGATTCAGAATATTCAGTAGGTGCAAGTGAACTAAGTTTATTTGATTCAGAAGATTCCCCTGATTTTGTTACTTCTGTATTAAGATTAACTATGGGATCACACTTGCCAGTAGTTGTGAGAATATCAGAATCTAATAATCCTGACCAATGGGCAATAGTTAGAATCACAAAACATAGCATAACTCAAAGAAATCCAAAATTTTTAGATGTGCAACTAACTTTAGAAGAACAAGTATAGCCTACATTGTCCTTATCCTCTACAATGGCTATGGGAAATCCCTGATACTTCGGTGTTGGGGATTTTCTTTTCCCTTCGATAAATAAATAAACTTAATAAATAATTAAATAAATACTAACTACTTATATATATTTTAAGTTATATTGTAGGTGATGTATGGGAAAATAAATAACAATAAAGGAGTAACTGTGGAATATAAAAGTTTAAAAAATCAAATAAAAGAACAAAAGGGTTTGAGATTTTGGGCAGGTGATGTTATGATAATTGAGATGTCATCAATACCAATGATAAGCAATTCAATAAACATAGTTTATAAGAATAGTTTTTTTCAAGCTGATGATGAACATTTATCATTACCAAATAATGAGGGTGTTTGGAAATTCTTAAAAACAATATCAGAAGATAGAGTGAGCATTAAGGTTCAGGTTTGGGATAAAAAAGGAAAGATGAGTTTAGTTAATTATAAAGATTCAAAGCCTTATACTCACAGATTTAATAAGGAGGTGATATAATGGAATTAACTTTTGAAACACTAAAAAACAATATAGAAATATCTGATCTTAAAATGATATATAGTGAAAATTTAAGAACAGTAAAAATAACACATGAAGATTATGATGTTATATGTGAAATCAATCAATGGTTAATAGATACCTTTCCAGCTTATATGCCTAATATTGCTTATGGTTCAGAAAATGGTGATGGTAAAAGTTGGTTAGATATAGTTTGTATTGATAAGGAGGTGGAATAATGGATCATAAATTTATTAGAATATTAGCATGGGTGCAGTTTTTACTGACTTTTTCACTTGTAATGGTTCATTTCTTTAGATACCTACATTGGCTTCCATTGTGCATATTATTGATTCCATCAGCAATGATGATAATGTCAGTAGAGAAGGAGTGGGAATAGTGGCAAATAAGTTAATGGGAAAGAAAATAAGGTTCAAGGTTAAAAATGTTGCTTGTTCTGTTTGTCAGAAAGAGTTTCCAGTAAAACCATATAAGAACCTTTTTCCTTTTCCTAAATCATTTTTGCCTAAACTTTTACCAAAGCATAATTGCGAGGACAAATAAGTTGCTTGGTGGGTGCAAAAAGGTTGTTTGCGAACATTGACAATGGGCAACCTACAAACTCACCAAAATTTTTATAAAAAAGGATAAGGAGTGTTATGAATATTAAGGACTTGGCTAAAAAATATAAGTTAAAACACGAGGATTTTTGGAAACACAAAGCAAGTGGTGATTGGATATTAACACACAATGCTTGTACAAGAATAGGAAATATTGAAGGAATTGTGTTAAACAACATAGAAAGCATTTACCAATCAGAAACAGAGTGTAGGTTTTTAATAACAATGACAAAAGAGGATAACACTATTATCTCTGTTGGTGAAGCAAATAAACAAAACTGTACTTCAAGATATTTGGGTTGTATGGCAGAGAAAAGAGGTAGAGATAGGTGTGTGTTGAAATTAATTAATGCTTATGAATATGGTATGTATTCAGAAGAAGAAAGTGATGATTTTAAAAAGGAGAATAACAAATGAGGATCAGTAGAATAAATAAAGGCAGTTGGGGTAAGGTAAGAGCATTTTTTGATGTTGAAACAGATGAAGGCTTTACTATTAAAGGCTTTAAGTTGATAGAGGGCAACAATGGATTGTTTGTATCAATGCCATCTGAAAAGAATAAAGATGGTGATTATCAAGATACTGTATTTGCAAGTAAGCAGCTTAGGCAGGAAGTAAATAAGATTGCTTTGGAGGAATATAGCAACCCTGCTGCACAAAAGATGTCAGGTGGAATGAGTGAATTTGCAAGGCAAGAAGATAAAAAATATGATGGTTCTGAAGGTGTTGATCTTAAGAAATCAATGGACCAAGAGGACATACCATTTTAGTTACATAAAATAGGGAGTGTGGACAGTTCCCACATCTCAGTAGTTACTCCATTGCTGTCTGCACTTCCTTCCCTAATTAAGGAGATTTAAATGATAATTGATGGAATTTATACTTTAAAAGTTTGGCTATTTAACAATGAAAGGTCCTTTTCATATTTAGCAAGGAAATGTAATGTAAGTCCTTCTGCTGTGCATTACTGGTTTAAAAGAAAGCATGAACCAAGTCAAAAGCACAAGGATATTATAAAAGAACTAACAGGTGTTGAATTATGAGTGGGTGGATCAAGCTACATAGAAAAATAAATGATAATCCAGTATTAAAGAAAAGCAATGTATATTCTAACTTTGAAGCCTTTATTTGGCTATTATTAAGGGCAAACTATGATGATGCAAAGGTTGTTATAGGCAGCACAATATATAAGTTAAAAAAAGGTGAAATGATTACAAGCCTGAAGAAGTTACAAAAACAATTTGGGTGGGGAAATAGTAGGCTAAACACTTTTTTGAAACTACTTAAAGATGATGGAATGATTGAATACAAATCCAACACACAACTAACTCACATAACTATATCAAATTACAAGGACTTACAAGGAATCCAAACTGCAAACAAATCACAACCAACTCGCAAACAAATCACAACCAAATTGCAACCAAATACTAATAAGAAGAATATAAAGAAGAATATAAAGAAGAATAAAGAAAAGGACTTTGTTGTTCAAGTTAATAAATTTAAAAATAAATATAAACAAGATATGTTAGATGATTTTTGTAATTATTGGACTGAAAAAAACATTACTACTGGAAAGATGAAATATGAGATGCAGAAAACATTTGATATTTCAAGGAGATTGGCAAGGTGGTTTAAGTATAGTTTTCAGTTTAATAGTAAAATAGATCAGGTTACTGAGAAAGATGATATTGTTGAGAAACGATACCAAGATCAGATGAGAAGGCAAAGGCAGATAGATGCTAATGCACCAAGTGAAGAAGATTTCAATGACATATCTAATATAATTCAATCAACATTTAAAAATAATGGCAAATAAGACACAATCATTTGACAAAAGAATTAATGCAGAAGATACTGCTGAAGATTATTTTAAAGATTATTGTAGAAAAGAAGAAATAAAGTTTTATGATTATGGTATTAAGGATCATGAATTTGGTAATAAGTTTTATAAGGTGAAAAGAATAATAAGAAATACACCTGATTATATTGTTATGAGTAATGATACCTGTTTAGTAGAAGTTAAAGGTTGTTGGGATAATATCTCATTTAAAGAAGGTGATTTAAATTCATATAAAGTATGGAATAAATATATGAGATTATATTATTTTTTTTATTCAGTTTATCACAAAGAACATAGATGGATTCCACACAATGATTTAATGAATGTAATACCACTATGTGAAACTGGTTATCATAATGATCCTAATCCTTTTGATGATAAAATGTATTATAAAATATTATGGAGTATGATTAAGTGAATTGTAAGGTATGCAGAAAAAAGATAACACTACAAAACAGAGTATCAAGGCTTGGTTATCACAGGACCACTTGTAGGCTTTGTATTAATAAAGAGCAAAGAGATAAACAAAGGAAGTTAGCTAAGAGAATAAAAGAAAGTAGGTATTTTTAATGAGTGATATATTAGAAATATGTAAAAAGATACAATCAGGCAATAAAATAATTAGAAACCATTGGGCAGTAAATAGAAAAGATAAGCAGGAGTATTGTTTATTGGTCAGAAACCAAATGAGATTGAGGAAAGTAAAAAAAGCAAGAGCAAAGAAATATATCCTTATGATAATATCTTATAGAAAGAAGTTGTTAGATAAGGACAACCTATATACTGGTTGTAAATCTTTATTAGATGCTTGTGTTATGGAAGGTTTAATATTTGATGATAGTCCTGATTATGTTGATCTAAAGGTTGAGCAGTATAAGTCAAAAGAGGACCATACAATGATAATAAGAAAATTATGATTGATTTAATATTAGATGATTGTATGAATGTGATGAAGGATTATGAAGATAATCATTTTGATTTAGCGATAGTAGATCCACCTTATATGGACAATGCTAACAAGTTAAATTCTATGAATGTAGGTGGTAAAATAAAAAGAAATAATTTTACAACAAGGAATTTCAAAAAACCTAACAAAACATATTTTAAAGAACTTTTTAGAGTTAGTAAAAACCAAATAATATGGGGAATTAATTATTTTGAAAATTTTGGAGCAGGAAGAATAGTATGGGATAAAGATAAATCAAAAGTAAGATGGAATGATTGTGAAATTGCATATCAAAGTTTTAGTAATTCTAATAAAATATTTAGATACAGGTGGAATGGTATGTTGCAAGAAGATATGAAAAACAAAGAAGAAAGAATACACCCAACACAAAAACCAATAGCATTATATAAATGGTTGCTACATAACTATGCAGAAAAAGGACAAAAAATATTAGATACACATTTAGGTTCAGGCTCAATAGCAGTAGCCTGTCATTACTTTGGTGTTGATTTAGTAGGTGTAGAGATAGATGAAGAATACTATGATAAGGCTAAAGATAGAGTAAATGAATTGACAAAACAGGAAACATTGTTTTAGTTATTGTTTTTAAAATATATTTAAAGGTTTATATTATGTTATCTTATTATGGCAAAAAATACACAAAATACACAGAAACCTACTAAAAAGGATATATTCCTTAAAGCATTAAGAAACAACTTAGGACATATATCTAAATCATGTGAAGCTGCTAATATACACAGAAGAACTTATTATAGCTGGATTGAGAAAGATGAGAAATTTAAAGATGAGTGTGATGCTGTAAATGAAGGAATGATAGATTATGTTCAAAGCAAGTTGTTAGATAACATAGATAAGAATGATACTACTGCTATTATTTTCTTTTTAAAAACTAAAGGTAAATCAAGAGGGTATGATGAGAAGCATCAAGTTGAGATAACTAAACCATTTGAGGAAATAGGATTTGATCTCTAAAAACCTACACAAAGATAATTACTTCCCACATCAATGGGATTTCCTTGTTAATAAACCAAAGGCAAGAATCAAAGCATTAGTAGGTGGGTTTGGATCAGGTAAGACACATAGCCTACTTGTTAATACATTTATGTGTATGGTAAATAAAAAGAATCCAAGAACAGGGAAATCAAATGGATTAATATTATACCCTACATTTTCATTAGCAGATGAAGTGTTTGTAGAACCATTTAGGAATATGCTGGAAAGAAATAATGTTTGGTATGAATATAACATTGCATCACATAAGTTTAGAACAGCATTTGGTGATTTGAAAATATATGTTACCAATCAATCACATAAGATTGTAGGATCATCATATACTTATTGTGGTGTAGATGAAATAGACATTGAAGCATTTAATCATGCTGAAAGAAGTATTAACAAAGCATTAGGTAGGCTTAGAGGTTGTGAAGATGCAGAACTTTATATAACAACAACTCCTGAAGGCTATCATTTTGTTTACAATTATATGGTAGAGAAGGCATCACCAAACAAACTATTGGTGCATGGAAAGACAACAGATAATCCACATCTACCTAAATCTTATATACAATCATTAAGAGATAATTATGATGAGAACTTATTAAAGGCTTATTTAGAAGGACAATTTACCAACTTACAAAGAGGAAATACTTATGCTTTCAATAGAGAAAGAAATGTTAAAGAATGCTTATACAATAGAAGCCAACCAATCCATGTGGGGTGGGATTTCAATGTCATGCCACAATGTGTGTGCATCATACAAGAACAATCAAATAGTCCTAACATTCAAGTCATAGATGAGATTGCACTTGATGGTGATGGAAGTGGTGATGTATTAACTGAAAGAATGTGCAAAGAGATTAAGAGAAGATACCCTAATAGCAAATACTATGCTTATCCTGATGCAACAGGTGCTGCAAGGCATTCATCTGCAAGATATTCAGACATAGAGATTATAAGAAGAAATGGTTTCATGGTCCATGTTAGGCATATTAATCCTTTAGTTATTAATAGAGTTAATAGCATGAACAACAATCTTGCTAAGGGTAATATGATTATTGATCCTAAATGTAAAGGACTTATAAAAGATTTAGAGCAGGTAGTGAATAAAGAAGGCACAAGAGATATAGATAAAACAACTAACAAGGAACTAACACACTTATCAGATGCACTTGGGTATTATGTTGATTTCAAACACCCAACAGTTAAACCTGTGTTAGGCACACAAGATAGATAACAGGAGAAGAATATGATTCCAAACATGGGTGAACTGGCTATCCAAATTAATAAATGGGATATAGCACAGCAGAGAAAGAACAAATGGAAACAAGAAAGATATGAAGCAATGGAGTATTACAAAGGTAATACCAATGAGTTCACATCTAAATACTTTAGTACATCAACACTATCTAAGGTTGTTACAGGTAATGTTAATGTATGCAAAAGAGTAATAGATAGAATATCTTTAGTTTATATGACACCACCTACAAGATTATATACAAGAGAAGATTTACCTGATCTATTTATTGATAAAGACATGAAACTACAAAGATTAGAAAGAATAACTAACCTTCTTGATTCTGTATTATTAAAGCCTTGCTGGAGAATGGGAGAAGATGGTGGACATATTGAATATGACATCATTTGGGATTTTGAGCCTATCTTTGAAGATGATCCTTTAAACCCTTCTGCTATTATTTATCCTATAACAAAGAAAGCAACTGTACTTGATACTACTCCTGAACAATGGGCATACTGGGATAGTGAGAATCATTTTGTATTTGACCAAGAGGGTAAGATGTACACTAATGATGATAACCCTGATATGCTTAATCCTTATGGAAGATTACCATTTGTTGAATGTTACAGGGAAGGTAAGCCTGAGATGAACTACTTAGATACATTTGCATCTACTGATTTAATTGCTACTAATCTTGAAATCAATGTAGCAGAAACAAATAAGAATGCTAATGTTATGTTCCAATCATTTGGTTATATGTTTGTTAATGGTGCAGGAATAGATAAAGATACAATGCAGATAGGACAGGACAAAATTAATTATCTTGGGGTAGATGGTACTATAAGTATAGTATCTCCTCCAAATGCAATACCAGCACTTGATGAATCAATCAAGTCCTCATATAAAATGTTAGCACAGAACTATCATCTACCCACTACTTTTGTTGAAGGTACTACTGCTGAATCAGGTGTGGCACTTAGAATGAGAAACCAAGAGTTACAAGATGATAGGAAATCTGATATAACAAGGTGGAGAGATATAGAGTTTAAATTGTTTGAATTAGAACAATTAATGATAGCAGTTGAGTTAGGACAAGATGCAGGTGATTTAGAAGATGTTGATTTTAGTGAATCAGTAGATATACTATCACCACAAGAACAAAGAGAAAAGTGGGAGTGGGAGTTATCTAAAGGCATGATAGATGTTGCTGATATTCTTATGCAACAGAACCCTGATCTAACAAGAGAAGAAGCAGAAGAACTACTTGCAGAAAAGAAAACAACATTTGGTGAGCCTGAAGTAGTTGAAACACCTGAGAATACATTACTTCAAGCATTAGCTAAACCTGTTGAGTAATGGCTAATCAATTAGAAATAGATAGACTATCAGAACAAATATCTACTTTAATTGATAAGGGAAGAAATGAATTGATAGATGATCTTGTTAAATTAGCTAAACAAATAGACAATGAACCTTTGTTTTTACAAGCAATAAATGAAATGGATATAGCTGAAATATTAAGAAATAAACTACAAAATGCTACAAATTTATATGTCAATGCACATCGTAAAGTTTTAGAATCAACAATAGGTTTTGCTGAATTAGAAGCTGGGACATTATCCTCTTTAATAAATTTAAATCAATCTGTATTAGACGATGCAGTTATAAATACTGTTTCTGCACATATTAGAAATGAGGTAGCTAAAGGTATATTAGTAGGAATACCACCACAACAAATAGCTGAATCTGTTGCAAGTTCTTCAATTTCTGTATCAAGAATGGAAACTCTTATAAATACAAGTTTGAATACATACTCAAGAACTGTTACTAATGAGATGATGAAAGTTGCACCTAAAAATACTAAGTATGTTTATGTAGGACCTATTGATGATAGAACAAGAGATGAGTGTTTAGATATGGCATCTGCTGGTAAATTAACAGAAGCACAAATAATATCACAATTTGGATCAGCACCATTAGTTGATGGTGGTGGATTTAATTGCAGACACAAATGGGAGATAGCATCAGAAGAAGGTGTTAAATTCTTTGAAGGAGATAAAGCAAATGCTTGATGCAAGATTCTTTACAAGAGTTGGTCCTAATGCAAGAGATAGATATAGGAAACATATATTTAAAGATGCTAAAGATGTATATGGAAAACCATTTAAAGGTTATTCAAAGGAATATGGTTCAGCAAAAAGAGCAAACAAATTTAAAAGACAATCATCACAATATTCTAATTCATTAGCACCAGTATTAACATCTGATTTACTAAGAGATTTCAGTTTAATCAGGACATCATCAGGTGGATTTCAATTAGGTTGGACTACTTTTGGTGCAAGAGTTCAATCATTAAAAAAGATGGGCAGAGTATTATCTGATACTAATCAACCATTGCCTGATAGTGTGATACAATATTTAAGTAAAGAAGCAAGATTATATATAAACAAGAAACTTCCAAAAGGTAAGAAAACTTACAGGATTGGAAAATAAAATTGTTTCAAAAAAGATAAAACAAATTATATTATGAATAAGAATTTTCTAATAATACTCAACAAACAGAGGTAAAAAATGTCAGAAGAAAATAAGATAGAAACTCAAACTCCTGAAGAACCACAGGCTAACAATCCCAGCACACAAGCTGATACAAAAAATGTTCCTTATGATAGATTTCAGGAAGTTAATGCAGCAAAGAATGATGCTATGAATCAGATCGGTAAACTCCAAGCACAGATTGATAAGATGAACTCAGATAACAAATCAAAGGCAGAAGCTAAGATGGTTGAAGATGGTAAGCTGAAAGAAGCACTTGATATTGTCAGTAAAGAAAGAGATTCATTTAAAACTCAAGCAGATCAATGGAATACATACCAAACTGATAAAAGAGAATCATTAATGTCTAAGTTAACTAATGATGAGGATAAATCTATTGCTGAAGATTTGAGTTTAACTAAATTAGAAACTTATGTAAATAAGGTGGTAAATGTTAATGCACCATCAACATCATCAGCAAGAGCCACTACTGGTAAAGCAGGTGAATTTGGTGGATACTCTTCTTATGCTGAATGGGCAAGTAATGATCCCAAAGGATATGAAGAAGCTAACCTTTCAATAAAAGGAAGCAACATCAAGATAGGCTATGGTGGATAAAAAACATAGTGTATTAGCAGGTGTTGATTATGATCCATCAAATGATATGGAGTTAAATCCTAAATCAGATGGTGATGTTAGTGTTAAATACAAAGGTAAAGAAATAGGTTTTGATAATTATATAGATGAGATGGAAGAAAGAGTTACAAGACATTCTGAAGGCAAATCTATTAAAAAATCAATAGGAACTTTCTCAGGCTTTGGCAAAGGAACATTAAAAAAACCTTATAAAACAGATTAATTGCTGTCAAAATGAAGGCACAAATGTGCAGTTGAAAGACAGATAAATAGGAGTAAAGTATCATGGCTGAAACAGATACAGGGGTTGCTCAAGGTGGATTAGGAAAAACTATTGGTGATGCAGTTATTGCATTTAACCATACTAATGTAATGCTTCCACTAGTAACATCAAAACAAGCAGTAAAGGGTGCTATAACAGTACAATTTCCTGATTATACAAAAGTTGCTTCAAGTAGTGTAGCAGCAGCAACAGATGGTGGTGATCATACAACAGTTGCTTCAATAACAA
>VTLG01016561.1_pt1 | contig 24925 bp, 33 predicted proteins | sample 4694571 | NCBI WGS metagenome assembly VTLG01 (sample SAMN12604809, study PRJNA352737) | marine metagenome | biome: ENVO:00000447; feature: ENVO:00000209|ENVO:00000569|ENVO:01000036; material: ENVO:00002151; isolation source: viral sequences binned using virsorter ...
CTTGCCCCAGCGAAAGCCGCCTCTAACCTTATTAACGGGCATTTGCGGAACGAAATCTGCTAAACATATCAAGGTCTTGCTGCGCTGCTTCGTTTGCTGCAAATGGCACGCTGCGGCGTACAACCTGACCGCTAGCGCCAAGCAGTTCGCGCGTAAGCATGTTTCCTATTGGCGAACTATAGGCAGCCAAGGGAAGCCCGATCGGCAGCAGCGCGGACCCGACGTCCATGCCGAGCGATTGACCGCCGCCAAGCAAGGCAAGCCCCGTGAAACCTCGCGTTGCCGTGCCGCTGTCTGGCACTTGGCTACCCATAACATCCTGCGCCTGCCGTGCAAACGGCTGCATACGCGCGCGGCCCTCTGCTGTGGCTCGTTTTGTTCTCGCTGGGTCACTTTTTGCTGACGCTTGCAAAACGTCAACAGGGGTAAAGGCTTTGTCAGCCTTGCGCCGCATTGAAGCGGCGCTGATGACTTGAAAATTACCGTATGCGCTATCCAAATCACGAAGCCGCGCGGACAATTTTGCTGGGTTCTCGACTTCAAGGACGCGGTTAAAAATAGCGCGAGCGTCTTCTAGCGCATCAGCTTTGCGTGCCGCTACTTCTTTGCCTTCCCGCCGCAGCCGCTCAATGTCACGACGAAAAAACGTCTGCGCTTTTTTTATGTTGTCGCCGCTCATTCCAGCGTCATCAAAACGGTTAAAGATATAACGCTGTAAACGACCGCGAACGTCTTTTGATATGTCTTTCTCTAACCCTACAACCAATGATTTGAGTTCTGAATTTAACTGGCCGCGATTGGTAATTTTTAACTGCGGCAACAGCTTGTCGTATTCGTCGCTCAAAATTTTGTTGCCTGCTTGTATCAATTCCTCACCTTCAAGGTTTTTGCCGACTTTTGCTCCAATAGGGGCAAGCGCCTCGTTTGCGGCAGCCACGTTGAAAGTCTTCTGCGCTCTGCCCAACGCGCCGCGTATAGCGTCTCCTACAATCGGCACAGTGCTTCCAATAGCTTCTTCAGCGCGTGAAATTGCGCCACCAAGTAATGAGGAATCTCGCACAGCTTGCCCCGGCGTCAGTTGCACGCCTTTTCGTATCAGGTCGCGTGCGCCCGCTGTTATCGCTGGCGCAACTTTTTGCACCGCAGGGTTTGCAATTGCGCCGATTGGAGCAGCCTTTAACGCTCCCATCAAGCGTTCCTCTGCACCACCCTCGGCTGTGCCTGCGCCATATATGCCACTTGCGACTGCGCCCGTCGCGGCAGCACGCGCTGTCGGGTTGCGCGCTATTGTGGCAGCAATTCTTGCGGCGTTTGCTGCACTTGCAGCTTGTCCGCCAACGGGGACAAGTTGCGCCACAATACTTGGAATGATTGCGCCTGTTATTTCTGCACCAAAAGCAACGCTCGGATTGTCCTGTTGGAACTTTTTGATATTACCGCGAACGCGCGCAAGGGCGTCGCCGTAACTCTCAGAGCCGGATATGCCTGCCGCAATCGCAGCTTCAATTTCATCAGCAAAACCAAAGGTCAAACCCTGCGCGCCAGCGCGGGCAGTGTCGGTTGCAATGTCAAGATAGCTACGGTCTGGATCGGTTTGCGGTTCGCCGTAATCGCGTGGATCGTTAAAGCCCATTTTATCCTCCAAACTCTGCTTGCAAATCGTCGAGGTCTTGCTGATTTAAAACTCGGAATTGTTTTGATTCTGCGTGATAGTAAAGATCACCAAAGCCCACTTCACCCGCGTTGATTGCGTCTAAAAATTCCGTTTCATTAAGGGAGTTTTTGCGGAGCTTGTCGGGATCAACATAACGAAACAACGGCACATGGTTTTTTTCTAGGGATTTCTCAAAGCCTGTCATGTCGCCATTATTGTCACGATAAAACTGCGCCCGCGCTTGAGCGATGCGCCGCTTGTTACGGTACAACGCACGCATTCCAGCAACTAGAACGCGGTTAGCCTCTGGCGTGTTGCCAAGACCAGCCGTTGCGGACGCAAATAGACGTTGCTCAAAATCAGAACTGGCACCACTGCCTGCTACTCTCATGCGCGGAACAATATAATTTGCAGCGGCTTGGAAAATTTGCTGGTCGTTAAAGTTACGCGCGTCCTCTGCACTCAGTAAATTTAGGTCGCGCAAAATGCCGCGCACCGGCATCAACATTTGAGCAAATCTGCCTGTGTCAAGTTCACGCGCAGGGTCGAGCAACTCGCTCATCATATCAAGACGAAACGCAATGTCTTGATCTGCTGCCAGATCACCCTGCTCTTTGATAATCTGCTGTGCAGCAGCTTCTGCTAGTTTTTCGTCGCCGGGGTTTTTTGGCTCGTCACCACCCACATTCACAACTGTGCCGGGGCTGGTGAAGGGCGCAAGAGTGTCACCCGCAGCAATAGCGGCCTGTTGTTCTGAGGGCGTCATCCTCGTCGGCACGCCATTCCGTAAGACGTCCTCATATTTTGGCGGGCGGTTTCCCGCTTTAAGTTCTTCAAGTTCACGCCCGCGTCTTGCTGCAAACTGCGCCGCGCCAGCTTCTCTTGCGCCCGGAATGGTGCTGGCAAAAAGGTCGCTTTCTCCGGGCGTAAACCCAGCCCCGCTTAACATGCTTGCAAGGCTTGCCGCGTCCGCAGTTTGCTTTTCATCAAATTTAGTTTGCGCATCCCTCTGAAGCAAACCGCCAGCGAGTGCTTGTGCCAGCCGCGCAAAGCCCTGCGTATTGCTAAGAATCGGGCTGGTGTCGAGTCCTTGCTTCTGCAAGTTCTGCCCCAGAATAAACTGCCGCGATGCGGGTGATTGCATCAATCTCGGTGCTATTGCCATCTCTGTCTCCTAGCCCCCAATCGGCGGCAGTAACGGCAAGCCAGCGGTGATCGCCGCCGAGCCTAACCCAAACAAGCCACCCCTGTTCGCCGCTGATTGCTGATTTGCAGCGTTGAATGCTGCAAGTTGCTGCTGGTTTGCCAAACTCTGCGCGCCAAGCACGTTAACCGGCGAAGGCATTTGGAACGCGCCAGCCTGATAACCGGGTCCGCCAAGCAACGCCGACAATTCCGCAAGCTGCTGACTGCGCAAGTTTTGATTTTCGGCCAACGCTGTCTGCCGCGCTCGATTTGCTTGGTCGCTCGTAAGCAACTGATCGGCAATCCCCTGCTGCCGCGCTGCGTTTGCCAGCGCAGTCTGTTGCCCTGCCTGCGAGAACGCCTGCTGTTGTGCGCCAAGGCCAAACGAGCCTGCGCCAGCGGCTTCGTTAAACGCTTGCTGCCGTTGCTGGTTAGCAAGGTTTGCTCGATTAAAAGCATCGGAAAGTTGCTGCTGCCCAATTTGGTTCGCAAGCCCTGCTTGCTGTGTCCGCTCACCAAACTGCTGCCCGCGTGCGGTCGATTGCAGTCCAAACTGCCGCGATGCTTCCGTGCCAGCGCCAATGCGCGCGCCTTGCGCCAAGCGACCAAGCTGTTCGCCTTGGCTGCGCTCAAGTCGGTCAACTGCTTCGTTGTAGGCTGCGCTGCCAATCGGCAGGCCACGGTTTGCAAGGTTCTGCTCAAGCGTTTCGCGCTGGCGCTGAAACTCAGGATTCAGCAAGCCAAACTCGCGGTTGTAGATGTCCTGCTCGATGCCGCTGCGGAACTGCGCAAAGTCTGTCGGCAGACTAGCAAGGCCAGCAGTGTCGATGCTGCTCTGATAATTTGGCGTAACATCAACGCTTGTTACGCGATCTGGCAGATTGGCAAGTTCAAGCTGTTGCTGCGGTGCGGCGACGCCACTGATCTGGCTTACTTGGTCAGGCACAGCGGTCAAATCGACGCCAAACTGGCTTGCGGGAAGTCCTGCCGTGTCAAGCGTTGGCACCGTGCTGCCCGCGCCATAGATGTTGCCGAACTGCGTGCCAGCCTGCCCAATAAGTTGCTGCGAAAGTGCTTCTTCACCAGCACGCCGCGCGCTTTGAAAAGGCGTCTCTTGGATAAAAAGGGCCTCGTCCGTTGGCTCTTGCACAAAGTCACCTTGATCGGAAACACTGCCGTAAAGAAGGTTGCCAAAGGGTGTGAACTGCGTGAACTGGTTAGCCGCCTGCTGCGCTTGAGTTAGTTCGCCAACTGACGGCACTGCCGGAAGCTGCGGCGTGTCAGGTTTTAGAAATCCCATGTCATTTGATCCATTTGCATTCGGAGACAAGCATTCCGAAAATCTCGGTGTCCTTGCCGTCCATGTATTCTCGAAGGGTGCCTTCGCGCGTAAAACCCAACCGTTCGTTCATATTGATGGCGGTTGCGTTGTCGGCGGTGACAGTGGTCGTGATGCGCCGCACCTGTAGCGTGCCAAAGGGGTATGCAAACAGATCGCGGATATGCGCGCGCGTCGCCCACTTTGGCGACTGCGTGGCAATACTCATTTCTACATTTTCATTTGCCAGGCGGTGATACACGACGCCGCCAAGAAACTTTTTGTCGAGGGTAATTCCAACGGCACGCGCGGGCGCAAAACTGTCTGCGCCAAGTTGTTGCGCCACCCACTTTTCCACGCTGCCGTCAGCATCGAAAAACAGCATCAGGCGGCGTTGCCAATAATTTTGCCACTGTACCCAGCGGCAGTGCAGACTTGATTGTTGTAGGAAAAAAAGACGGTGTAAGTGTTTTGCTCAAAACTTGCGAAAAAATACATTTTGACCCCCGCCTGCGTTAGGCCGGTCCAGATCAGTTCCTCGCCGTGGTTTTGCGCCATATCCCGCTGCACCTCGGCCAGTGTGTTTGCGCAGATTGTGACAATTGCTTTGCTTTGCGCGGGTATAAAAAAAGCCGCCAAAAAGGCGGCGGCTGCGGCGAGGGTTTGGCGCATTAGCTTGGTTTGGGGTGCGCGCTTTTTACGGCTGCGATAGCGTCGGCCCAAGTTGTCGTGCCGTTTTTCGCGTCCCAATACTGCATATCAAGCTGGTCGCTGATGGGTGGATACGCCGCAGCGCGGTTGCGGGCGTACTGCTGACTGGCATACTCCGCATCAAGACGCACGATCTCTGCATCAATCTCAGCGTTGCTTGGCTGCTCAATGTCGGGGCTGTCCCACCTAATCGTATCGCCGGTTAGCACCCACTCTGCAGTTGGCGCGAGGCTGACAAGTGCTTCTGCTTTTGTTGCCATTTTTATGCCCCGATCTCTATTGCCATTATTGTGCTAATTGCATCGCCACTGCTGTCGTCGCGCGAGGTGACAAACAAGCCTGATTGATCGACTCGTTTCTGCTGAAATTTATACGTTGTCTCAGACGTTGTGCTGGGCGAATCCAAGAAGATAAAACAAAAATTGCCCATGCCGTTATCCACATTTGCTTGCTGCGAATAATTGATCAAATCAGACGATCCTCGCATGAGGATGAGGTCGCCCACGGCGCGGCCACCGCCAGCCGAGCAATGTATATTTGATATAATCAGCACTTTTGACCCGCTTGCTGATGGAGTGATGGCAACAGTCACACCAGTGTCCGCTCTTGTTGTGCTATTACTAGAGACTGCCGTATCTGTCTGAGCAGTCACGATCTGCAGGAATTTTCCACCAGCTGCAGCAGCGGCCCAAGCAATGTCGGTTCCGTCCGACGTCAGCACGGTATTAGCACCGCCCGGAGCCAGCAACGCACTCGCCCCACTGGCATTGCCGTAAATGATTTTTCCCCGTGCCACCGCATCAAGCAAATTGATTTCGCTTGCGGTCGAAGTAACGCCGTCGAGTATATTGAGTTCTGCCGTGCTGGCAGTAACACCGTCTAAGATGTTTAGTTCTGCCGCTGTTGTGGTCACGGCTGTGCCGCCAATCATCAACTTGTCTTTGACAATATCAATCAAAGCGCCGCCAACGGTGAGCAGCTTATCAGCGGACGCATCCCAAAGCAGATGCGCGCTTGCCGTGGCACCAAACAGCTTCACATCGTAGCCGGTATCGTCAACGCCAACAGTCAGCGTGCCGTCAAGCTGCACGTTGCCGTCGATGTCTACAGCGTCGAGGTTGGTCGTGCCGTCAATGTCTGCGTCGCCAGACACATCAAGCGAGCCTGCGTCGAGTTCGCCAGTCAGCGTAACATTGCGGAAGCTGGCAACATCCTTGTTCGAGTCAACGACGACACCCTTGGATGCGGCGACCGTGCCAGCGGTCACACCATCAAGAACGTTCAGTTCGGCAGCGGTTGTTGTGACCGCCGTGCCGCCGATCAGCAGCTTGTCTTTTACGATGTCGATTAAAGCGCCACCGGCAGTTAGCAACTTGTCCGCAGACGCATCCCAAAGAAGATGCGCGGACGCCGTAGCGCCGAAGAATTTTACATCATATCCCGTGTCATCAACGCCAACGGTCAAGGTGCCGTCGAGTTGAACATTGCCATCAAAATCGACCGCGCCGCTTACCGCCAGCGCGTCGGTCGTCACCGTGCCGTCGAAATAGGCGTTCTTAAATTCTGCGCTGCTCGTGCCAAGGTCGATGTCGTTGTCGGTGGCTGGCTCAATGGTGCCGTCCGTAAACTTCACCTGATCCGCACCATTGGCAGACACGATGATGATGTTGTTTGTGCCTGCGGTGATGGCTGACGAGTTTGCCGGGTCAAGCTGTATTGACTGCCCGCCCATCTTGATGCCTGCGGCAAACGGAATACGCGCCGTTGCGGTCTGCGTGCCGTCTTTCAGCAGACAGGTTGAAAGACCTGTCGCCATGCCGTCAAATTCGCCGTCCATGCGATCCGCACGGATTTTGATGCCGTTTGATTGGTCGGACGCCCATGAATAAAGGCGCGAGAATGTGCCGCCACTAAAAGCCATTAGATCGGGCCTCCCGGTTTTATGCCGTAACTGGCACTAAGCCAAGAAACGGTCTGTGTTGATGTCGATACCTTGAGCCGCATAGATGCGGCATAGCCGAGCGCCGCTGTTGCTAGGCGCGGGCGTGTGCGTGACACGCTGCCCGCCCATTCTTCCTCGTTCCAAGCTGCGACGTTCCACGTTGCGCCGCTGGAATCAAAGGTCGAGGTCGCAAAGGCGACGAAGTTGTTATCAAAGTCGGTCGAAAGCGCCGTGGAGATCGTCAGCGTGCCCTCGCTTTCTAAAAACGGCTGCACACTCGCAAACTGCTTAATCCGATTGCGGTCGCCAAAATAGTTAAAAGCCGTGCGGCAGTCCGCTTGAATGACGCTGCCCGCATCGCTCGCGCTGTCGGACGAGAACTTGTAGACGACGCCGCCAGCGCCGCCGAAGTAAACATCGCCGTTAAACTTTCCCCATGTAAATGAGTTGATGCCGGTAAACCGGCACCAGGCACCGACCACTGGGTTGAACACGAACTGTTCGTGCGGGTTTGCCGTGTTTCCGGTCGGGTAGTTGCAGAACATTTTGTCGCCATTGGGCGACAGGAAAAGTTCCCAACCGGCTGTCGTGCCGGTCGTCGCAACTTGATCGATGAAGCTGCCGCGTATTTTCTCAGATAGCGCCTGCGCCTTCTGCGCGACCGTGGCCGAGCGAAACACGCTCGACATGGCGATGATGCCTTCTTTTGTGACGACCGCCACGTCGCCGCCCAATTTGATTGCGGCGCGAACATGCGGCACCGGCTCTGCAATGCGGAATGTTCCGACAAGCGCGAAGCTGTCTGCGCTGCCCGGATTGTCGCCGCTATAAACAATGACCTCGCCGCTGGTCATCACGAAGGCAATCAGGTCATCAATGCCCTCGCCGCCGTCTTGCGTGAGCGTCGTCACCATTAGAAGGTCGCCGCCAAAGTTGCCGACGCGGTTCAGCGGGAACACGGTGAAGTTGCCTTCGAGCGTGTTGACCGTAGCGCTGTAATAAAACTTCTGATCCGTACCGCGCCAGTAATAGACGCGGTTTTTAAACACATGCACGCCATCGAGCGTGGTCACACTGCTGCTGTCAGACAGCGTGATCGACAAGTTGCTGGCACTGCTGCCGTCAAACTTGAACGGCGTATCTGCGCCGGTCACAAAAATCGTATTGCCGTCAAACTCGGCAGTTTGCGCGATGGCAGAACTTAAGCCCGTCTTCAGGCTGCTCGGACTGCTCCCCGCGCTTGTCGCATCGTAGAGCGTGCCGTTGCTGCCAATCGCCAGCAGCTTGCGCGTATCGCCTGCGTGATGCTCGACCAGCGTTTTCACATCGCCGGATCCAACGCCAGTTGCGTGGCTGGCATAGCCTTCGCGCAGCGTGATCTTGCCGGTCGTCGGAAACCAGTTGTCGAGCAGAATCGCGTCTTCGGGTGCCATCGCGTCAATACTGTCGCGCGTGTTCAGACCACCCACGGGCGGCGGCACGCTCACGTTAGTTGTACGCGGGCGCTGTGATTGTGGTAGCGGCTGGAGCATCAGGTGCCGTAATTCGCTTCGGGAACATTGTAGGAATACGGCCCGACGCCCGACTTGTACCTGTTATCGAAGGCCAGCTTTGGCGCACCACCATCAGCGCCAAGCGCACGCGCGACGTTGATCTGGTAGTCGCGGAAATCCTCGGCATAGTCGAGGCCGTGCAGTTGCTTAAAGCGCCAGGTCACGCCCATCTCAAGCAGCAATTCATCAAGGATGCCGGTGTCGGTGTCCGCAGCCCATGCGGTCTGCGCACTGCCGCCACTGGATTGGCACCAGGCGTTACTCACATAATCATAAGCTATCGTCTCGGTGCTTGTCGGCGTCGGGTCGATGAAAAACTTTTTGGCGTTGCTGTCAGCTTTCACCCGCCAGCGCTGCTGCGTGCCTGCGGTGACAATGCCGCTTTTTACGAACTGCCACTGCTGTGCGTTTAGCGGCCCACGCATGGCCTCTTGATCGGCGCGGTTGTACTGCGTGTCATTGCGGAAGCGGTCGAAGTCAGACGGCAGCGCATAGCTGGCCGTACCGCTGCCCGTGCTGAACGTGTGTTCTTTTTCGAGTATTGCCCACGGGCCGCGCTTCACCAACGTCTTGCCTTCACGCTGGGCGCAGACAAGAAGCTGGCGGGCCGTTGCATCGACGTTGCCGACCACGGAGGTCGGCCGCTCGAAGCCTACATAGTCAGCCGTGTTCTGGCAGATCGTCAGCAGAGTCATTGTCGATAACCTTTCGCGGTCGTCCGCGCTTCTTTGCCGGTTCGTCAGCAACAGGTGCATCGGATCGACCGTTGGCTTCTAAATAGAGAGTGGCGATTTTTTTAAACTCGCCAAAAATTGGCCCCATGTTTTGGGCCGCTAGATCAGAAATGTCCGCAAGCTCCTCGACCGTCTCAATGTTGGCGACGGTCAGTTCGCGTACACGCGCTTCGTCAAGGCCAGGTAACTTTGCCAGCGGTGTGCCGGTCTTCGTCTCAGCTTTGCCTTCGCGGTAGGCTGCCCATGCAGTCGGGAACCGCTCAAGGTCAGACGCGCGAACTGGGCCAACAAAAGTGTCCCGGTTGCCGGTGACTGAGATGGAAACAAAGTCTTTTTCAACGCCGTTAAGGCTGGACCGATAAAAGGTTGCCTTTACGTTTGCCTCTGGCATAACGCATTTCTCCTTTAGATATGTGGGATGAAAAAGGGGCCGCCGAAGCGACCCCTTTTTTACTTACATCGGGAACGTGCAGATAATTTCCTTATCTGAAATGTCCCCGGCGATTGCACAGACGTTATCTGTGGCAGCCGCTGACACGTCGAGCGTGCCATCGCCACTTCCGGTCGGCGTCAACGGATCGCCGTCCGCACCGGCCGTCAACGCAATGGAAAGCGTTGCCGGACCGGCGATTTGAATCCAACAATATTGACCATCGGTCGGTGCGCTGTTTAGGACGCCCGCGCCGATCTCAACGCTGTCGGACAGGTCGCTAGTGACCTGATTGTTTTTGTAGCCGTCGAGCGTGTAGTAGTACGCCACCTGGCCGCTCACGGCAGCAACAGAACCGCTGCCCGTGTCATACTGAACATACTTGTAGATTTTGGTCACGCCGCCGGAGTCGATGACCGACCCAAGCTGACCAACACCATATTCGGCGGTGCTGGAAACTGCGGCGGGATCGATGCCAATTACTGGAATAGTAGACATATCAAGCCCCCCTTAAACGTGAATCACGCCCTGAAGGGCGCGGTTGGAACAAGTAAGATTGCCGGACCAAACCATCGGCACCACCATCGCATCCTGATTGACAGACATGCGCGTATCGAGCGGCACGAAGTTGCGGTCAGCCGCAACCTCAAGACGCAAATACGAGGTGTTGATGAAATACATTTTGTTGGTCGGCACCTGGTCGTCGTAATACACATCGCTTCCGAGGTAGCGCGTGGTCACGAAACCAGCATTAGCTTCATCCGCATCAGCAACACGCTGGATGGTCTGAAGCGAGGCCAAGAACGCCTTATAGGCGTTTGCATCGGCGGTCACGATGTCAGGCTTATCCACGCCACGAACGAGCGACAGATAGATGTTATTCATATCTGCTTGGACGTTTGTGGAGCTGAAAGCCGACGAGGTGGCAGTGGTCTGTACGTTTTGCCAAAAGGTGAATGTCGAGGAATTGATCCCTCCGACAGTTCCCGTTCCAGCATCCGCAATGACCAACTGGAGACCGCCAACTTCCTTACCGCTGGAACCTGTGCCATCGCTGTAGAGCGAAGTGGACAAGCTGTTTTCCAGTGACTTTTCAAGGACGCTGATGCGGGCCTCAAGCAGATTGATGATTGCTTCTGGACCTGAGTTTTTGATTTCCTCAAGACCTGAAATGGTCACCGTGCCTGCAAGCTGTTTCCAGTCGTAAACCGCTGAACTCAGAACATCGGCAGGCGAAGTGTCCAGCACTTCATAGCCGCTGTAGAAGTTCACGGTGTCGTTGGCCTGGTACTCTAGCTCTCTCACAATATCTCTACCGCCAGAGAGTTCGACTACGTTTCCGCGTTCCCGCATTTTGCGAAGCAGAGCGTTATGGTTTGTAACGTTATCTGCTAGCTGACGAGATCGGTTGCGGAGCGTTGTCGTGACAATTTCCGAAAGATTCGGAGATGCCATTGTCTTCTCCTTTATTTAGTGTCTAGGATTGCAACTCCTTCATTGTGTGAAGCAAGCTGTCTCGCACGCTACTGCCGCTAGGCAATGCTTCCCTTGCCGGTGCACCGCTGCCTTTAACATTTGCCGCCTGCGCGCGTTTCGCTTTGCGCACGTTTTCTGCCTGTTTCTGTTTGGCAGTCACTTTCTCCGCTTGCTGGTCGATCAGGCTCCCCCGAAGTTCCGGGTTTGCGTAGACCGCCATCTCGTAAGCGGAGCCCATGTCTTGCGCGACGCCGGATTGGATGAGACCGCCCATAGTCGTGCGAACCGCATCAAAATGCGGATGCGCGAGCGATCCATCTTCCGCTGTCGCCTTGGCAAAATTGTCAATCTGCTGCTGGGTGTCGGCAACGGCAGCCTGCTGCTGCTGTTGCGCTTGTGTTTGCAAATAACCTTGCAACTGAGACACCTGGTCTCTGAGTTGCTTCACTTGCGGGTCGGCAAAATCGTCTTCAGCTTGCTCGCTTGCGGCGAGTGCGTCGGTTGATACGCCATAAGCTTGCGCCAGCCATGCAATTGCTTGCTGGGGGCTTTCGCGCAAAAACTTGTGTGCGCCAAGTAGCTGGCGGACGGCTCCGATGTCGTCCAAGCCAGCACGGGCAAATTCATCTCGGAAAGGCACCATTACTTCGTCAAGCGCAGAGGCGCGGCGACGAATGTCGGCCACTTCCTGCGTCTTGCGAGTGTAATCACCTTCCATGTCTTTATATCGTTGCAAAAACACTTCCTGCGCATCCGGCGGCAGCGCGTTAAAGCTGTCTTTGAAATCAGCCGCCCAATGCGCTGGCGCTTCAATGCCGGGCGCTACTTCTTCCGGCTCGTCTGCTGCCTCTTCCTCTGGCTCTACCTCTTCTGATGGCTCAAGGTCATCGGCAGGCGGCGCGTCATCTTCTGCCGCAAGCGGTTCCGGTTCGGGCGCAGGCTCTGGCTCACGCGGTTCGTTAGTCGCCAAGGCAGCGGCGATGCTTTCGCGTACTGTCTGGGACGCTGGCTCCTGCTCAGGAGTGCTTTCCACTTCTTCGCTCATTATTTTCTCCGGTTAACTGCGAGGCAGCCCAAACTTCGCTTGATGCTCGTTACCGATTTCAACCAGGTTGTGATCTCTTAAATGCTGGCGATGCTGCTGACGCGAGTTAATCATCTCGCCGGTCGCAATTGAGCGGTACGGCTCGATATCGCCAATAATCTGTGTGCGAGCAGCGGGTGCAGCCTGCGGCCCCTTCGGCACAATCTTTCCGTCGCGCCAGACATAGACCTTACGCATGTTTGTGACTCCTGAATGGTGGCAGCCAGCCGCGTGCGTTGCGCTTGCCGATGAAGCGGCAAAGCGGAATGCCGGATTTCATCATCACCTTGCCGACGAGAGATCCGCGCCCGCGACCTGTCTCTCGCCGGTACATTTCCCGCGCCCACGGCTTGGCAAACAGCGCGACAAACCATGAGAAGGCGCACGACTTCTGCATCAGGCTGACAACCTTGTTCGCCCATGCGAGATAGCCATCCATCACATAAGGGTCTTGCTCGCGGATGTGCTGACCAAACTCCTGGTCGGCCAAATAGATCGGCGTGCTAATGCGGCCTTGGCGGTGCATCTCGCCGCAAATGACTTTTTCGCCGCCGCCGCCAGCATCATCTGACGGGCCAAACGCAATGTCGGTGTCCACGGTGCCGAGATCAGACGAGGCTGGTCCGAAACCGATGTCCGTATCGACAGCACCCATCGGCGATTGCGCAGTGGCGGTGTTGTCGACCGAGACACCAATGTCGCCTAAGGCACCGATGGCTGTGGGTGCGCCGACCGCTGCAACCTCGCCCATAACTTCAGGAGAAATTGTCGGACTCATGGGTTGCCCGCGCTGGTCAACAAAGCCACGGTCGGGATCGAAGCTCATTATTGACGCAATGTTTTCAGGCGAGCCTACAACGTTGCCAAACATATCCATCGACTGATTGCCCATACCAAAGGCTTGCGTCTGACCAAGCGCGTTCGTCTGCGTTGGACCGACGACATTGCCCAAAGCGTTGGCGAGCGAGTAAGCAAGGCCGACCGGAGCAAGTGCGGGAACAGCCGCGCCAAGCGCCGACAGGCCAAGCCCCATCGGCGTCGGATTGGCAAAGCCAAGCCCAAGGTCTGCAATCGGGTCGGTCAACTCGGACGGCAGCCCAAGGTCGGCGCCTATGTTGCCGGTGCCAGACGCCTGCGCGTCTGCAACGCTTGTATCTTGTTCGCCAAAACCTGTGTCATCGACCATTGGCGCAAAAACTTGCGCAGGCACAGGCACCGGAACTGCGACAGGCGCAGGCGGCTGCATGAGTTGCTGCCCAAGCATCTGCACGACAGTGCCTGGCGCATAGCCGGTTGGCGCAATGCCAGCTTGCTGGCCGTCGCGCAGTACGGGAACGCCAGCAACGCCGGGAATGGGGATGGGTGCGATAGCCATTACTGCCTCATTACTTTTGCCGCGTCGATGTCCAGTTTTTGCTGCCGCAGATTGATGTCGGCTTCAGCCTTCTCGCGGTCGAGCGCCAGCTTCTGTAACGCCACCTGTGCATCTGCCTGCGCCTTGGCGGTCTGCGCCTGCACCTTAGCGGCCTCAACTTCCACCAGCTTGTCAGCCGGGTCAGGCTGCTGTGGCGGCGGCGGCTGCGTGCCAATGGCTTCCAGCGCGTCTTCAAGTTCGCGTGCGCCGGGGAATGCACGGGCGGCAAACAGCAGGAACGACTTGGCCTGCTCAAGCGTCAGCGCACCTTGGCTGACAATCGGCCCGATGGCCTGGATGTATTGCACCATCGCAGTCAGGAACTCGACGCGGCGCTGCTGCTCGGTCGCGCTGTCCACCGCAAGGCTGTCTTCAGTCTCGACGTTGAGCCGGAAGCCGCGCAGGCGGTCGCTCTCCATGAGCGCAGCAACTTGCGGGCTGACCGGCAGATTGGTCATCTGCGCCAGAAGCTGCGGCTCGATGTTCTCCGCAATCATCTCGGCCTTGATGGCATAGAGCGCCGTGATGAAACGCTCGATGCCACGCTGGCGGTTCGTCAGGCGTAACGCGCCAAACTGTCCCTTGATGCGCTGGGCGGTCGCCGTCTCGCGGCTTGCACTTGCGCCACGCATGATGTCTGAGATGCCGGTGATCTCGTAGATTGTTTGAATCACCGCGTTGCGCTGGTTGTAAAGCTGGTTCAGCGCCTGAATAAGCGTGCCAAGGTCAGCTTCCTGCATCACTGCTGCAAGGCCGCCAGAGCCTTGCATCATCGCGTAGTTATCGACGGGAATGAACTCGTTGTCGTTTGCGTCAGCCAGGCGAGTCAGTTCTGCAAAGCTGCTGTCGTAGACGCCGCGACGCTTCAGCGCCTCGGTCAGAACCGCAATCCGCTGCGTGATGATGTCGAGTTCGTTGACCTGATCTTCGTACTCAAAAAACTCAGGCACCGGGATCGTGCTGTCGGTCGTCTTGATTGCGTAGAGCGGTTCTGGGCAAGGCCAGAAGCCGTCGAGCTGGTATGGGTCTTCGGCCTCTTCCAGTATCTCGGCAAAGCCGGTCGCCACGAATATCTGTTTGCCCGACCGCTTGTCCCAAATCTCGTAGCACTCGGCCCGCATCGGCTGGCTGGTGTCTTCTGTCGAGTAGTTTGTGTCCGCGTCGTCGTATTCGTGCGTGAGCGGAATCCGGTTGCCCTTGGCAGCGCCAAACCGTTCGATCAGGTCAGCGCGGGTCATCAGCTTACGAAAGGCGATCCAGTTTACGTCTGCCCAACGCTGGCTGGGCTCGATCACGAAGTCCTGCCAATGCACATACTCGCAGCGATAAGCCTGGTCTGCGATGTATTCGTAGGCTTCGCCGCGCGTGAACGGCGCACCCGTCTCGTCAAACTCAATCAGACTCTCGTCTACGGCGTCGCCTTGCGGGCCGCGCATATATTGCACACCCGCCTGCTCGCCCATGTCGTTAAACATCGGCACCATGTTGACCGCTTCGCGGTCGTCGCCCTCCATGACTGTCGGACTGTAAACGACACGCACGACGCCACGGCCGACGATCAGGTAGTCGCGGATGGCACTGATGAGTTCGCCGTCGAGATCGTACTGTTCAGCCTGGTAACGCAGCGCCCGCTCAATAATCTCCGCCGCCTGACGGCCAGTCGGGTCTTGGTCGCGGTAGCGGCGAATGACGCGCGGGCGTGGGGCGCCCGTGTAGAGCGCAGCCTGAAGCGTCTCGACGTTGGAATAGAAGATATTCATTCGGGTGACGCGCTCTTGGCGAGCGTAGTCGTCGTCGCGGTATCGCTTCACAAGCGCAGTCGAGCGGTTGCGCCACTGCTGCTCGTAGTTGCGCGCGTAGCTGACCTTTTTTAGCCAGAAGTCAGCGCGGTCGCGCTTGCCCTTCGGCTCCAGGTCGTCTTCGTAGCTGTCAGCCATCTACCATGCCTTGCATGACCAGTACCGTGCCTTGGTTTTGGGGCCGGGACTGGCACAGTTGTGACGTGCGCGGAAGTTCGCGCGACGCTCGGGATTGCTTTTCTTGATCGTCATGTTGGGATCGCCAAACGTGACGCGGACGACCTTGCCGCTAGGGTTCTTTACGAACACCTCTGACTTCTTTTTGCCGTAGGACGGCTGGCCCTTCCTGATGCGACGCGGCTTGTTCAGCGTCACCTTGCGGCCCTTGTACTCAGCCATAGCTGCGCTTGGTCTTGCGCTTGGCGGTTTTGGCGCTTTGCTTGAATGCCTTGGCGGTCGGTGCGCCCTTGGTTCCGGGCTTGCGCATACGTTCTGGCTTTTTGCCTGCTGCCTTCTGTCTTTTTATGCGGCGGCGTTTAGCTGCAATGTTTGCGTAGAGTCCGGGTTTGCCTGGCATCATCGCCTCTGTTTCTGCGGTGGGTTAAAGAATGACTTTGGCCGCTTCACGCGCTTCTTGTGGCGGCCGGGGCGCTTGATTTGCTTTTTTGCGCGATAGGTGTTTGCGCCGATTGCGGGGCGTGCCATCGGGTCTCCGGTCAAAAACGCTCAAATCTCAAACAAGCGTTTTTTGATTTTTTTTTGTTAAGCAAAACCAAGAACTTATTTTTTGAAAACAGTCAAAAACCCCTGTTTTCAGTAATTTGCAAAACCCCGGATGCTAAAATACTAGGGTCGAGGCGTTCTCGACTTGCTTTTGGACATTGTGAATACTAGAGACTGTTTGAATGAGCCGTGGGCCTTTCACATGGAAGGAGTCAACCATGGATTCTGATAGATCGTATGTACCGGGCAGCCATCTCTTAGGCGGTACTGCCCACCACACTCTCCCTTTAGAATGCCGAGTTCAGCAGGACGATTTTACAAACACGCTTTCGGAGATGATTGGCAAGACGGTGTGCGTCTGCTGGGCTACGGACCGAGAAAAACTTTGTCATAGCTTCGAGCCGAAAATCTCGGTTCAAGGTAAACTCGAAGGCGACACAGAGTGTTCTAGTTTCCGAGTTTTCATTAACAACGATACTTACAGCTATTTCTATTCTGATTACGTCTGGTGTATCGGGTATGCGGGCGCTTTAAAACTCCCCGTCATATTCATAGACGACTAAACAGCAACCACGGCTCACGGCCCATTTAAGCAGTCTTACTAAACTAGATGACCCATCGCATGTCGCGCTTGGCAAGCGTGGCACTAGAACATCCTCGCCGGATATTCGGAGTAACCCGGCGCTGGGCTTGCGGCCAGCAACTCATCCAGCGTTGACGGCCGCCAGGGGTCGTCATCGTCTGGCGTTTGTATTCTTCGCGTGTACGGGCGCGACATCATTGCGTAGCGCAACTCGTCAGCCGCGTGGTCTTCCATCGTTGTGTCGATGTCCTCGAAACGATGCTTGTCATGCCGCAGGCCAGGGAGCGTGCGGATTAGCTCCGTGCTTGTCTTGAAAAGGTAAAGCATCGGCACGTTGTCATCGCCGATCAGGCGCTGCCTAATCTGGTCCCACCCAGCGATGCGGCTATTGTCAGCGCGTCGCCAGCGCACGCCAAACTTGGACATGCGCTCCCCGATTGATGGGCCGCCGTCGAACTTCCATACGCTCGGGTCGCCCACCCCATAGTCGATTTTCTCGCCACGCTCGCGTGAGCGGATGCCCGCCGCCACTTCTTCTGCCGTCATCTTCAGGCCGCGATCCGGCCCAGCGGCGCCATACCATTCGCGGTAGCGGATGATCGCGCCATCAGGGAAGCGGTCGTCGTGTTGCGCCACGGCGTACCAGCCGACGCTGAACGGCTTCGCTGAACCCCAGTCGAACGCGCGGAACTTTACCCAGTTGTCCGGGATGTCGAACGGCTCGATCACATGCTTGTCGCGCTGGAATACGTCGCCAAAAAACGCGCCAACGACCAAATCCCAGTCGCCTTCGCGCAGGGCGCGTGCCAGTTCTTCAGGCAGGCCGCTCAATGAGGCGCGGTAGCCAGCGTCGATATACTTGTTGTCCTCGATGCGGGACGGGATGAATAAGGTCGTCCAGCCCTTGTCCTTGGGGTCGTCGGGATCTACCATCGTGTGGTCGTAGAAAAGTTGCCCCGGCGGCGCTGCGTCAATGTAGATAGATTTTAGATAATTATGAGACTGCCCGCCGGGGTTCGCCGTAACGACGAATCTTGGAAAATACTCGGGCTGCTTGGCCTCAAAGCTGCCAAGCCGGTTTCGGCTTTTAATGTAGTTGATCTGGTACGGGCTGAGTTGGCCGCCCTCGTCCAGACCGGCAAAGTGAATTTCAGCGCCCTGTATGCGCTCGCAGTCGTTGTCGCGCTCCAGATATTGGAACACGATCATAGAGCCGTTGTGGAACTCGAACCTTTTTCGCGTTTCGTTCCAGCGGCCCAGTTCTGCGGGCACATCACGCCGGATTTGCAGGATGTGGTTGCTTTCCAACTCCGGCATCGTGCGGCGGAACAGGTAACAGACAAGGCCGGGGTTCTCTAGGCAGAACTTGATCATGTCCCAGCGCAGCGCGGTGGACTTGCCGCCGCCGACTGCACCGCCAAACAAAATTTGGCGGGCTTTTGCGCTGTGTAGTAGGCGCTGCTTTTCCTGCGGCTCGTAATCGAGCCGTATCGTTTTCGCTTTCGCCATCAGTGAACGGTGGACGTTTCTTCTGTAATCTCTGCCAGCAGCTCAAAGCCGTCGCGGATGCCCTCAAGAGCCTCGATCGCGCCGGTCAGGTAGTCGGCAACGGCTTCTGCCGTCAGTTCGTCGGCAAACCAAGGGGCAAGAAATACGCGGTGGTCGGCTGCCTCATAGGTCAGCGCAACCGCAATCTGGTCGTGCGGCACCGTGGTTTCTTGCGGCATGGCAGGGTTGTCTCGTTAATTTTTTTGTGGGCCGGGGTGTGCGGTTATTTTCTGCGCGGGCGTCAGTATCACCTTCATCGCCGCCGACGCGGCGGCTGGGGGGGTGTGCCGGGGGGCCGCCTGGGGGATCGAGGCACCAGCTTGTGCCGCGTTCTGTGCCGCGCCCTCGTAAGGTGTTGTTTTCGTTGTTGTTTTTGTTTTGCTCGTAAGGTTGTTAGCCTTGCGAGGTAATTATTTTGCGCGAATATGTGTTTCTGCGTAATGTTTGTTCGGCTTATTTCGCCGATCTGCGCGGGCCTCCGCGCATACTATTCGGCCTCGACAACCTCGCCGTTGATCGTGACCGGCTCGTCCTCACGACCAAATATCTGGAGGTTCACGGTCACGCCGTTGACGCCAGTTGACGCCTCTGCCCATTCATCGCGTGATCGCGGGCTGTGCTTCAACAACCAGGCGTCTGCTCGCCAATCGCCACGTTCGCCTGCGCTGTTGATGCGCTTAGCTTGTTTGGCTGGACCCGCCGCTGTCGCCATTTCAATCGCCAATTTGAAATCGCCATCGCGATCCATCCAACGCTTCAATGTGTCGTAATGAATGCCCGCTGCGGCTGCTGCTGACGCCTTCGATGCGCCGTGTTCCAGGTAATGTATGATGGTCGTTACGGTTTCGGGCGTAAACTTCTGCGTCACGGCCGGCCCGCCGCCGTGAATCGGCATCTTCTCCACGCGCTCGCGCGTTTTATCAAGCGCCTCGCGTTCTTCGGGCCAACCCTCTTTCTTTGAACGCTCTTGTATTGTGGACTTCGCAGCACCCGTCACACGCGCCAGCTTGTGATAGCTAGCGCCGTCAAGATACTGCTTTCGAATTGTTACCCAATCATATCTTTGAGGTGCTACCATGATTATTTATTGCCTTGTATTTAACTGTGGGTTATATTATGTGTGCTTTCCAGTATTGTTAATGCAAATGCAAACAGGAGACAGAAACATGATGGATTATCCCGACAAATACACACCGGGACCGTGGCAACTTAAACAAGTTACGAACAGCAGAGGCAAAGTGACGCGGTACCGAATTTATTCGGGACACGATTACGGTCAACACACGGATGTTTACCGCGAGCCGCATGAGGCAGTCGCGCGCTTTATTGAAAGAAACGCGGACGCCCGCTTGATCGCCGCCGCACCTGAATTGCTGGAAGCGTTAGAATGGATCACGGACATTGCGGACAAAAATTTTGAGCAAGATACCGCCTTGAGAAGCCGTGGCGCGCGGACTCTAAAACGGATCGCGGAAAAAGCCGGAGCCGCCATCGCCAAAGCTCGCGGCGAGTCATGACGACCATGCAAACCCGCGCACATAACCGACGCATCTGGCGTGATTGGGCTGGAACAAACGATTACTGGTCGACCGAGCCAACCCGCGAGCGCCAAGTAATAAGCTGGCACAAGCGCAACGACACCTTTGCGCTATGGCATTTTGAAAGCGGTGCATCAGGTCCGCGATACCTGCAAGGAAAGTTTGACAGCTTTAGAGCGGCAGCCGAAGCTGCTGATCAACAAATGGAGCCTTTTGATGACAAAAATTGAAGTTGGGACTTCATTTTATTTCAGTGGCGATTGGCAGACGCCAGAGGGTCGTTACACGGTCTCTGCAATACGGTTTGACCCCTCACAGTACGACTGCATCGACGAGCGAGGCATGCTCTATCGGGGATTTGATGCTTCAGTCGTAGACGCCGCCGTGGCTAATCAAAGGAGCAAGCGATGAAGATCGGAAAAACCAAAACGCATCACAAGCTCTACGTCACCGAGCGCGAGCTAGAGGTTCTTGCCGATGTTTTCGGAGAGGGAGCTATGGGCTTTGAGGACAGGCACGACATTGACCGCGCTGCGCTCGTCCGTGTCGCCGACGGCTTAGGGCAAGCGTTGGCGCAGTCGCTGGGCGGCGCCAGCTCGCCATGGAGATTGAGACAGAGGCTGAGACGTGGACCTCATCATTCAAATTCTGACGCTTATTTTCGGCTAAACCCCACCGCCAGTGACGCAATACGTCACCACTAGTTTTCATTAGGCTGATTTCGTGCTGTCCGTCAACTACTTTGCGCAATAAAATAATAAAGCGAAATCAGCGCCCCCTCAAAGCGCCGACGCACGACTCGGTGCGAAACGCCATAAGTGCGACCGATGGCACTCCAAGCCGGTCCACGCTCACGCCCAACCGCTGAAAAGCAAACGCGCCACACTAACCGCGCATCATCAACTGTCATTGCCTTCGTCAGCGCCAACGCGGCATCCCAGCGCGTGACATCGCGGCTGCTCGCTGGCGACGGCCTCGGCTCATACTCGCCATAGCCATACGCCAGTCCCGGCTCGGGCAACGTCTCTGGCCACGCATTGCCGCCACCAGCAGGATGTGCCCCACGCGGCATTTTGCGCTCGGTCTCGGCCGCCTCAAAAAACAGACCCGCCAAGTCATCAATGCCGGAAACATTCTCCCGCACCCACGCGATCACCTCTGGCGCAACATTCTTACTCAAAACAGTTGCTCGCCGGGTTGCGACACCACACAACACCACAACCCCCTATAGGGGGTTGTGGTATTTGTGGTGTCTGACCACAAACCCCACAGACACCACATTGTGGCTTTTGTGGTATTTGTGGTGTTCAAATCAGCCATCAATCACCCACACATAATCGTCTAGGCACCCGACAAACTCGTCGCCAATCAACGCCTCTGACATGCGACGGAAACGTGTGCTCTTGTGCTTCGATTCACCCCCGATCAGTCGATAAGCCTCATCGCGCCACACCTCCCAATGAACGCAATGCACCGTCAGACCATCGCGAAAAGTGCGTTGCCCGCCGGCCGCAACCAACGCATTCCGCAGCGCCTTCATCACTTGGCGCTGCGCCGCGCCACGCGGCCTTGGCGGCCGCGAGGGTGCGGCAGCAGCCTCAATATCCCGCACCGCAACCACACACGACGAAACCGGCTTACCGCGCCCGTTCAGCCCCAGCTCCACAACCTCAAGGCCGAACCCGAACTCCCCGCCGATCTCTAGCTCGCGCTGCTTGGTGACACGCGCGACCGACATGCCCTCGCCAGCCTCGATCTCTATTTCAGTGTCACAACTGGCCCGCCAAACCGACGATCCACGCGCACCTCGCGCAGAATCCTTGCCTGTGTGATGGATAAGCATGACATGGCTGTTCGTCAGCGCCCGCAGCTTGTCAGCCGACGCCACGACAACCGAGGCATCCTTGGCCGAATTTTCGTCCGCTCCTGCCGCCACGCGCGACAAGGTATCAAGCACAATCAACCGCAAGCCGCCCATATCACGCGAAAGCACCCGCACTGTGTTAATCAGGCGGTCTAAATCCTCGTCGGAATCAAACATATTGACCGCCTGCGGCAGCACGCGGAACGGCACATCGCCTGCCACATCGTAGTGCTGGCGAAACGCCACCAACCTATTCTTGATCCCCCACGCACCTTCGGCGGCAATATAAAGGCACCCGCCTTGCGTAACGTCGCGATCGCGCCAAGTGCGCCCCAAGGCAACGTGCGCAGCGAGGTCAGTCGCAAAAAACGTCTTGCCGCTGTTCGACGGCCCATAAACGACCGACATCTGGCCCGCGATCAGCAAGTCCTCAACAAAATCATCAGCCGCAAACGATGCTTCGATGTCCGAGAAGCCAAAGGTGTCGAACACGTTGGCCTCGTCCAGCACCTCTGGCGCATCCGCGACTGCAAACGCATCAAGAGCAGCCATGACGCCAGCGCCGTCAAGCTCAGTCGCCTCGAGCCAATCCGAAACGTCAGCCCGCGCACCAAGATCAGCGCATACGGCGCAGAACCGCACCGACGCCGCCACACCATAAAGGGCCGCAACAGCAGCCTCGCCCTTGTCGCGCCCAGCCGCATCGTTGTCAGGGACGACAAAAACATGCTTGCCCGCAAAAAACTGCTCAAAGCCTTCCGGCCACTTGCCCGCATATCCCGGCCGCGTCGTGGCGCACACGCCGAGCGCAGCCAGCGCATCGGCATCCTTCTCGCCTTCGCATAGCACCACCGACTCAGACGCCATCAACTCCGGCAGCCTGTACGGCACAACCCGCGCACCCTTGGCGCCCATGCGGAACCCGCCGCCTGGCAACGGCACACGCGGCCTAAAGTCCTTGGGGATGTATCTACAGACCTGTGCAACCAGATCTCCGCTCTCGTCTACATAGTCATATGTATGTGTGATCAACGAATACCCCTCGACGCGCAGCGGCCGCACATCGCGGGCGGCCTCACCCCATAGACCTCGATCTCGGAGCGCCGACACAACGTCGCGCTGGTCACAACCGGCAAAGCATTTGAGCAACAGCTTCCCGTCCTTCTCATCGACCGACAGCGATGGGTTGCGGTCGTCATGCGCCGGGCATGGCACCATGTAACCGCTGCCCTTTTTTGTGCCGCCAAGCGCGCGGAATATGTCTGCTGCGCTGGTCATATTCGCTTGCAATTCATGCTGCTGGTCGCTATATTATGACCATAGGCAACGGCAATAGGCCGAGCCAAAACGGTAAGGAGACCGAGACTATGAAAACGCCACGCAATTACTACGAGATTGAGCGCGAGACACCGAAGGCGGTGCTTGTTCGCATCGAAAAAGACGACGAAAGCGCCGTCTGGTTGCCAAAGCACCGCATCGAAATTGACACGGCTGCGCAGACTGTTGCCTGCACCGACAAGCTGTGGGCGGAAAAGGACGCTGACCGTCAGCGCAACTTTGCTGCGGAAAAGCGCGAAGAACGCGAGGCGGCGTGGGAAGCTGGCAAGGCGATGGTTGAGATCGGCGGCACGCCGCACAAAGGCGGCAAGGCAATTTGCGTGACCGCTTTTGTTGCGGAAGAAATCACCGATTTGGCGATCTCGCGCACTGTTTACTTTCCTCTGTCGCAGTGCGACGAGGTTGACGGCGTTTACCGCGCTCCGCTGTGGCTGGTAAAAGCAAAAAGCGCCGAGGCGGTCTACGCCGTTGCGTCGAACAACGGCAGCAAGGGCATCGACCATCTGCACGGCACGTTTTGGACGATTGATATTGGCGGCGAAAACAGGGCAGTTGATGTTGCCGACATGCAGAAGGTGGCTGCAAAAAATGGATGAAGACTGGAAAAACGACCGCGACGCGCTAGAGGCTGCACTTGCAGACACCGATCCGGCAAATCCGATTGCTGTGGCGATTGCCGATGGCATCGCGGGGTTTACGGATCGGCTTGCAGAACAGGCGCGGCGCAACGGCAAGCTGCCAACGGAGTTGTTGCTGATAAAACCAGACACGATTTTTGACGAGATGGTCATCAAGATGACCCTGCAAGTGGTTGCCGATGAGACTGGGCAGCAAGTTGATATCCATTGGGTGCCACGCGAAGATGGAGACCAAAACGATGAAGACATTTGACAATTACGCTGACGCGAAAAAAGAGCATGAATTGAGCGGCGGCTATTTGCTTGATTTGGACGGTGGCGTTTTCGTTGTGTGCGCCGAAGAGGGAGACGCGCTTGACATCCGCAAGCCGCCGCCAGACGGTTTCGCGACGCCGGAAGACTACCTGGCAAGCCTTGCGCCACACTTTGACGAAACGCGAGCAGACTAAATGACCCGCGATCAACTTACCGCTGTTGGCGAAGCCCTTTATGGGCTTCGCTGGCAGTCTGCCCTCTCCCGCGATCTCAACGTCGCGCTGCGTACAGTGCAGCGTTGGGACGCTGGAGAGCGCGGCATCCCCGACACACTGTCGGACGATCTGCGCCCGCTGCTTGAGCAGCGGCGCATTGATATTGACGACCTTCTCAAATCTATCTGACATCACGCCACCGTCTGCATGACAGCGCGCGCGAAGCCGCGCGGCGTAACTGATCGGAAAGCCGCGCGCGTCTCTGAAGGCGGCGCTTTGTGTATGCGGTCGTCGGGCTTGACATTACCAGCATGGCTAAACGGCGGCATGACAAAGCCCCCCCCGTCCACAGGCATGTCTTTTTGGTGTAAGTATCCGCCGCACAAAAGCCGGAATACTGCCACGGGTGAAACGTGTGATCCGGCTTGCGCCAATAGGTGCTGATCGTGGAAACAGGGTTTTCGATCAGGTACGGCGCTCCAAACCACTCAGCCCAAAACGCTGCACGTTCAAAAAGCTGAACGCTTGAAGCAAGTGCGCCCAAGCCCTTGCCCGCAAACCAACGCGCCCCGCTCACTGCCAAGTGATCGCATGGCGGGAATGCTGCAAAAAAGCTGACGCCCTGCTCGACAACGTGGCGAGGTGGCACCCATGTCATCATGTCGGCGCGCTCATAAATAACGCCATCGCGCTCACCAGCTTCTGCGCTTAAATCAACGCAGAGAGCGCGTAACCCGACCGCGACGGCCTCTTGCGCCATCACGCCGGATTTCTCATATGCGCCGACGTACCACACGATCAAAACGGCAGCGCCAGATCGTCGGAATCGCTGTCCATCTCAGCTTCCCACTTGCGATGCCAATCGGGCCGCACCTCTGCCAAGCGCCCAACCAAGCAACGCAGGAACATCGTCCACTGCACCT
>VTLG01007858.1_pt1 | contig 24918 bp, 39 predicted proteins | sample 4694571 | NCBI WGS metagenome assembly VTLG01 (sample SAMN12604809, study PRJNA352737) | marine metagenome | biome: ENVO:00000447; feature: ENVO:00000209|ENVO:00000569|ENVO:01000036; material: ENVO:00002151; isolation source: viral sequences binned using virsorter ...
CCATTGTGTATTTATCTTTAGCCATGCAATGCCTGCACCACTTCGCTTGTGCTAGGAATACTTTAGATTGCTTCTGCCATGCTCTATTGTAGCCCCGTTTGTGCGCTGAATCACGCTTGAATTGGGGGGATACTGGCACCTGCTTTACTTTCTTGCATCTACAGGTGGCCTGCCTGCACACATGGCACATGGTCACAGCATTAACCCTGATTGCTTGCAATATGGTCTAGAAATTTACCCACTGCATACTTTGTCCGACCGTCGGTTGATTGCTGGCCACGTTTCCTTAGGCCATCAACCACCGACTCTAGGCTGTACTTCCGCTGGCCTGCACCTTCTTCAGGTGTGATCCAACCTCTGTTTTGCCATGAGTAGACTGTTTCATTTCTAGCACCTAATGCTTCAGCCAGCTGCTTAGTGGTCAATAGATCATTGCTCATATCATCAACCCTGCATTGTGTGCTTCTATTGTTTCAATAGCTTCATCAATGCCATGCTCACCTGCTAATAGTAGCAGCTCCATCACATCATCATCACTGCAACCTTCTAAATAGGCTACTGCACTTGGTGATAGTCGTTTGACTATTGCAATTAGTCTTTGAAACATTTGATTCCCCTTAAATAGATAGTTTGTTTGTCCCCTTTAATATCGGTAATTCAGTATAGCAAACATCAATAAAAAACGCGCCTGCTGGCTGTGGGGAAGACGTGGAACACCAGCAGACGCTTCAAGGGGAATGATCATTATAAATTAACTATCGGTCTGATAGTTAACCTGAATAGAATTGTTTATATGAGAAATGAAATAAAACGTAGATCTGGCAACGTGCAAGTGATTGATGCACGGATCAAATCTGTTAAGCAGCACGTGAGAATGCTTGCATTGTCAGATCTGCATTTTGACAACCCAAAATGCAATCGTAAACTGCTTAAACAGCATCTTGATCAAGCTATTAAATCTAATGCTTTCATCTGCATCTTTGGTGATCTGTTCTGTGCAATGGAAGGTTTTGGTGATCCACGTGCATCCAAATCAATTAGGCCTGAGCATATGCCGTCTTTTGGCGGTGCCTATCTGGATTTAATTGTGCATGAAGCTGTTGAATGGTTTAAGCCATACGCCAGCAATCTGTTTCTGGTTTGTCCAGGCAATCATGAAACTAGTGTGCTTAAACGGCATGAAATAGATCTGATTGATAGATTCTGCACGATGATGCGTGCAGCTGGTGGTGTGGCCATATCTGGTGGCTATGGCAATTTCTGCAAAATCAGATGTGACTATCAAAACAACAAACTATCTGATGTGATCTATAGCCATCATGGATATGGTGGATCTGGTGCATGGGGCAGACAAACCAACGCATTCCAGAAATATCTCACCCAATGCACTGCTGACATTTACATTGCCGGCCATATTCACCGAAAAGAAGCATTTCCACACGTGCAGGCCTATCTGGATTCTAAAAACACCGTAAAACAACGCAAAATACACTTTATACGCACCGGCACTTATAAAGATGAATTCAAGAATGGTGCAGCCGGCTGGGCTAATGAAAAAGCCATGGGTGCGCGACCTATGGGAGGATATTGGATTGAATGGTATTACCAAGCCAAATCATGGCACCGCAAAATCTATGAAACTGATTCCTGATCCAGCTTGTATGCAAACGCTTTTAGCTTTTTGAGTTCGTGCAAAACCGTTTCAAGGCATTTATTTGGTTCCTGCTTTTGAAGCAAATGCACAATATTGGCTAGTGATCCCTGCACAGTTGCCCTAAATAATGTGTGTATTTCAGATTCTTCTGCCAGATGCCGTCTAAGTTCATCATTTTCTGTTGATGCACCCTGCAATGCTTTCCAGCTAAATTCTAATGTTCCCCATCCAGCACCATTTCTGTTTGTTAGCACATTGCATTCACATCCAAGAAATGCACCAGAATGTGACCAACCACGTGTTGGCTTAAATCCACATTGTTCACATTCTGGCAAATATTCTGTTTCGTGCCTGCTTCTAATGCTGTTATTTATTCTTTGTTGCAACTTTGTTAAATCAATCATTGTTTCCCTCGATTTCCACTAATGAAATAGCCACGTTTCCTGGCTTTTCTACCCCTGCACGTAACACGTGCAATTCATCAATCTGCTCATCATCATCAAACACGCCTGCATGATCCAATGAATCCAGCAAACTTTTCAGAATATTATCCAGATCCCTTTTTCGTCGGTCTGGCATGGTTGCAATAATAGTGACCGACAACCGGCCATGCAGTGTTTCGCATCCATCCAGCTGCTGCATCACGTCTTTTCTGTACTGCCTGCCCTTAGCTGAAATCACCATTCTATTGTTAAACTTCCGCCAATACGTGTTCACCGTTGGTGGATATGGCAGCACTATATTCATACGTCATTGATCCCTGCAATGGCTTTGGCTTCTAACCACGTGATGGCTTTAGTTGCATAGCCAAATCTGTCTATGTCTTGACTCACATGCTGCCTAAACTCGCAAATAGCCGTTGCACCAATCGGCCACCATCGCTTTTTCCAATTGATGTAGTCATTAAACGGTGATTTTATTTTGACATTGAATTTGTCACGTAGATCACGTGCAGCACATTCAAACCGTATTGGCTCCGCTGGTGTTTGGTCACTGATCCAATCTTGAATTGTCATAGATGCCTGCCAGCCATAGCTATTGATATTACTAACCCACTCTTTCAATGTTTTCGTTTTCTTGCCGTGCAATTCCCACTGTTTCACATAATCATCATATAGCTGCAATGCACGTGTAAATGGATTCCTGACAATTACAGCACGCCTAAAATGCAAATATTCATCTGGTATCTGGTTGCTGTGTAGGTGCGTCCAATGCGTTTGCCCACTAGCCATCAACACCATCGCACCCTTGCGATCACCCAAACAGTTGTGGATCTTTTCGGCCTGTGTTCCTGGTGGTGTCAGAATCACCAGTTTTTGTGGCTTTAGAATCAGCACTTTTTGGCCTCCTGCCAGCTGTAATGAATGAGATAATGTATGCGAATATACCAACCTGCTTGAATCCTGCTTTTCCTAGTTGCTGATCGAGTTGCGCCAAAATATCAACATTGTTGGTGACTACTTTGCACCGTTTGTTTTCATCCTGCTTGATGTACTTTGTTCTGAGCATTTTTTAATTCCTTTAACTTTGACCTTAATCCGGCAATGGTTTCAGGATCGCCGTGCTTTTGCAATTTGCTGATCTTCTGCTCAATGCTGTAGATCTCACCAGCCATCACATCTGCTTTGGTTGTACGTTTTGCCGGTGCTGCTTTTGGCACTGGCTCAATGTCCATATGGACCAGCGACTTCCAGCCATTTGCAATGGCACGTGATATTTTTAATTCTAGCTGTTGTGCATCCAGATGTTGCACGGTTTTTGCGAATTCCTCCAGCTGCTGTTGTGTGTATCCACCCATCTGCTGCCTGTACTGATACCACTTTTCCATTTGTGCTTGTCTGGCTGGTTCCATCCCCGAAAAAAAACTAATCCCCCTATTTATTGTTTTCTTGTTTTCTTGTTTTCTTATTCTGTGTGCCGTCTGCGTATCCGTTTGCATATCCGTGCGTGTATTCGTTTGCGTATTCACTTGCGCGCCACCATTTTCATCGTTGTGCTGGTAACTGCTGTAATTGCAAACACTTACGACCGTAAACTGCGCGCCGCTTTGCACGTCAATCATTTCCATGGCTTTCAACCTCTTAAAATGCCGCCTTACGGTGTTCACACTGCATTCAAGATGCAGTGCAGCACGGCCATATGATGTGGCAAATTGACCTGTTTGCAATGCTTTGCCAGTGTTCAATGTCACCGGCTTAAAGTTTGCCTGACACAGGATCCACAACCACGTTTTCAGCAGCTTTGGGTCCTTAAACACTTCAGATTCAAGCAATCGGCGATGCAGCTTAATATATCCACTAATCATCAGACAACTTCCCTTTTCGGGTACGGTTTTAACAGATGGGCGATTTGCTTTTTATAATATGCTCTTTCCTTCTTACGTCCTCTAAATAAAAAGTATCTACCTTTAGAATTCTGTTTTACCTTTTCAACATTTGGATGATGTTTCTTTATCTCCTCTAATCTTGTGGTTCCAAATTTGGCTCGCATGGCTCTGGAACCGTACAATTTCCCATTGATCAACCAGCCATCTCTGTCACCTTTTCGGCTGTTCACGTTTGGGTTTGCATCTCTCATTGATCCGACATAATGAAAGTTACATGCTTGATAAATCGTCCCAATCTCACCGGCCAAATCATCAACTGTTGCAGTGATGATTTTGTATTTCTCTGGAAGCATTTTGATGGATGAGGTTATAAGTTTACTGGCTGAATGTTCATGTGCCCAATGGATACAAACACCTCTTGAAAGAAGAATGATCTTGCCCGTGAAATCGTATTTGTCCCACCGTCCAAGATTCTCTATGTACTCTGGTGAGTAGCAAACAACACCGGCGCATATGCCCTCCCAAAAGATGCCAAAACAATATTTGACGATAGCAGGCATACAACCAAGCCATTCATATTTTTCAACAATGCGCTTTGCCGTTTTGCGATCAATGGGCTTGACTTCAGCTTTTTTAATATCGGTATCGATGGACTCCCACCAAGCACCAAACAGATTCTCATTGGCTTCTACTTTCTGGAAATACTCTCTCATTAACCTTTGGTGTGCTTTCATTTTACAACCTCGTTTAATATATCCACTAATCATCAGACAACAGCTCCATCAGTGCAGGATCATCGTCAATCGCATGTCTAAAATTTGTAATGGAATGACTTAGACACTTAAATTGTTTCGCTATGTATGAATCCCTGCACATATCATAGATGTGGTGCTGGTTCTTAAAATTAATAACCGAAACATCATTTTCTAACCAACCCCTATAAGCACCTTCAACGCTCAAATATCCTGCATGAATGTGACGCCCCTTTGGTGCATCTTCTATAAATTTGTTGTAATCAAATATATAACCACCAACCCAAGAAAAAATTTCGGTTTCAATAACATCCCCATCCGGCCACTCAAAAAACACCGCTATTGCTGCTGGACGTTTTGTTTCTTCATCACGGTTTGAATCTATGAATACAGCATTAAATTCTGCTGCTAATTCCATCAAATGCCTAACTAAATTTGCCATTATTTCCCCCTTAGATATAAATATCTGCAAATCATATAAACTGCTAAACAAACACCAGTGAACCAGCACGGCAATATAAACTGGATTGATAGCACCATGCAGATTTCAATTTGTTTGCTCATAAAAAAACGGCTGCCAATGTCCCCACTGACAACCGTTAACCCAGACGGCTTCAGCTGTTCGAGTTACAGCCTCCACCTAGAATGGTATATCGTCCTCTTTTTCAGCTTCCTTAATGTCTTTTTCAAGTTTCTTTTCATCAACATCACTGGCAACTGGTGGATGAAACTTGTTGAATTCGTTTCTTTCCTGCCCGCTCTGCTTCTTGTACTTGTGAATGTATCCACGGCCTGTTTTATTCAACAGATCTTCTGCATCCACTTCGCCTGCATCTGCTTCAGCAATCAACCCAACTGATCTTGCTAGTTGATCCACTAAAAATGCACGTGCCTGCCTGATAAACTGTGAAATCTGCACTGTGTTGCCATCATCAAGAAACACACGGCATTTGATGAACATCTGTGGTTTACCTTCCCACTGATCGTTTTGATCTTCAGCCTCGATTATTTCAAATTCATAATCACCTTCAGGAATCAGCCAATCCTTCTTGATACTGTCAGGATCCCATTTCATACTTTACGCCTCTATAAATACAAATATTTTCCAATGTTACTAAACCGATACTCACCCCGTGGTTTGTTCGGATCCATCCCTGGATTTGTTTCAATGTCATGCCGTCAAAATACTTTGGCAGATCCGTGATGCACTCAAATGCAATGCACGCATCCAGCACTTTCCTACTAACTCGCACCCGTCGCATTTAATCTTCCTTCACAGTATTCAATTGACTTTTCAACCAAATCAGATGGCAACTCTGCCAGATCCTGCACTTTTGCTTTCTCTAGCCATTTATCCACCGTAGGCTGTCCAATGCCGGCTTCACGTATAAGTGACGTTAAAACGGCCACACGGCTTTCTGGTGCCGTTTCTATGGTTGTCACGCTGGCATTTAGGTGCTTTTCACCATATTTTTTTGCAAATGTCTCAAAATCCAGTGGGAAACGCTCATTTAGTTTAAATCCCTGCAACCGCTGTTTTCTCACTCGCATTTCACGTTTATCTGTGCCACGCAATAAGCATTCCACCCACAAATCCAATTCATGATCCATTAAATTCATGCCGTCAAATGTGGTTTCATTGGTTTCTGATCCAAAATCCTGTTTGCTGTGGCAGATCAGCACTGCATTCATATCCAGCTTATCCAGCCATTCAAACAGGATCCGCACCTGCTTGTTCGCTTCACGCCGATCCGCACCAAAATCTGTGCCGATTTCTTTTCCGTTACGCTTCAGCTTTGCACACCGTGCAGCTTCCACGCTGTACATTTTGCTGAATGAATCAATCACTACTGTTTTATAATCGTGTTTGTTGGTTGCCAGCCATTTGATCAGCTTAATCACTTCGGCTATATCCTGGCTGCCATCATCACGGCCAAAGTAACTGGCACCACTGGCTTTCAGCTGGTCTGCGTACCACTCGCGTTCGGCACTGCCTTCAACATCGATAAATGCTACGGCTGGAAACTGCATTGCAAACACTGTTTTCCCCACACCAGCTTTGCCAGATAAAATGATCTTTGCACGCTGGCTGCCCCTAGCTTCCGGTTTTTTGAATGGATTTTTGGTCATCGTGAATTTCCCCTCTTAGAATTTTTACATGATCTGGTGCATTAATTTCAACTTTAACGCACCTATTATTAACGCTGTGAAACACAATCTCACAATCTTTGTTGATAATTAGTTTTTCGCCAATCCTTCGACGCACTACCAATCCCATAATATTCCCCTTCCTTGGTTAATCAAACACACCTTCCAGCACCTGTTGCTGTTCGGTTGTTGTTCTCAATATCTCCAACAGATCATCCACTGTGAATTGCAAATGATCCACTGGCACTTCATACACCGTTGGACGTAGCGCAAATATATCTGCATGTGGTATGTCACCCCATTCTGCTGCACCATAGAAATGCACCTTGGATCCGTCAAACCTCATGCACAAATACAATGCGACGCATTCTTCGTGCATCAATCGGTATCGGCTCAATCTAATGCCGTCTGTAGCTTCATTGAATCCCCACCCAGATTCGAACGGCACTGTGCAGATTCCAAGCAGCTGGCCTGTTGTGGATCCTTCACAGGTAAAATCATTGGGGCTGTCAGAATAGCACCACTGGTGATAGATCTGATTATTTACACACCATCGGGAAAATGCCCATTGTGCAACCAAATGCAATGCTACATCTTCAGCTGTGTAGCTTCTTCCCTTGAATCCCTTGGTGCGCTGGCCAAATTCAGCCAACTGCTGTGCCTTATTGTTAATCCTGCCACGCACTGACTTTGGCACTTTAATAATTTCTGCGTGGCCACTTTCCATTTGAAACATTCCCTGTTTCCCCTTGAATCAAATTCAAACTCTAAAATGTAAAACTCAAACCATAAGCACTTTAATTGATACTATCGGGTAATTGCAACACCATCTGCACTTTATTTTGTCAGCAAGTGCCAAACGATTGATGCCAATGCACCAACCAATGCAGTGTACGTGCTGCGTGCCAGCCACTTAGTATTGTCTTCCATTTTGCTGATCTTTTCTTCAGCAAGTGCCTGACGTGTTCCTAATGGTGGCTTTCCATTGCCTTCATGCAGTTTGCATATTGGTTCTAGTCTGGCTGTTAGCCGTTCCAGCATCAATTTGATTTCGGTGATATCTTCTTGCATCATAAGTTGGCCGGCTGGCAGCTGTTACAGCCACCAACCGGCTTTCCTTTTCAGAGGATCAATTATATTTTGCTGCTGCCGTATTCTTCAGACGTGATCCATGCGTTTAGGCTGGTTGATGCTCCAGCGCTCACTACGGTTAGGCGTACGTTACACGGATTAAGGTTAAAATTGAACGCGCCGTCATCTGTTAGCTTGCCTTCGTCGCCTATGCTGATCCACGTGGTTCCATCATCTGGGCTAACTTCGAGCTGTAATGTTGCACTGTCCCAAGTGCCGGAGGCTATGACCTGGCCTGTCCGACCGTCCCAGTTTAAAGAGCTGGTGGAACCATTGGCGGTTTGTGCTGTGAATACTTTATCGTATGTGTACACTCTTTTTATTCCTTATTGGATATTTTATAAGCTACTGGTTTGGCGATCGTTGATCCTACTTTGTTGGCGATCCCTGATATGCTGCCTCCGCCTCCACCTCCGCCGCCTTCATATTCAATTACTAACTCGGCTGCTTCGCTAGCGCTTGAATAATCGTAAGAACTTGCAGTCCAGGAATACTGTCCAGCATAACTAAAGGTGCTTGTCACGATAGCAAGCATTAACGCATTGCCACTCGACCAACCGGCACGGTTTACAATCTCTTGTATGATAGTTTTAATATCTGAGCTTGTTTGCTGACCAAATCCTACCGAACTTGACCAACTGACGTTTGCAGAAGTGAAATTGCTGGATGCTAAATCGCTGCCTGCTGAAGGTGCTGAAGCATTATCTGCGTCAATTCCGTTAATTACTAATGGAACAGATGCATAACTTGATTTATATGGCTTAAAGTAGGCCGAAGCGATTGTTGCACCTTGAGCGATAGTGATATTTTGAAAACGAAAATAACCAAGATAATGGCTAAAATAATTCGGCCAGCTTTCGTTGTCTTGACTGCCAACCCTCACAATACTACTGCCATTGCTCGGACTTCCCCAGCCAGACGTTGGTATGGTTGCTGATGATGTGGCTTTTGTTACCTGGCCATCATCTGCACTTGCTGCCACTGTAAATGTCGTGGTGGTTGTCATTTAGCTGATTCCCTTGTCAGTAATTTTGCGCAGCACTATATTTATTGCTGCAACCACTCCACCAACAATGGCCGCCACTTCTGGATTATCTGCAACCCAATCACCATTTGTCAGTGCTGTTAATGAACTAACAATAAATGCCAGCACGTTCACCCAAATCGTTTTTGACTGATACCACCTTTTCATATTGGCAAACACCCCTTCATGCTAAATGCTCCAGCTGCTAACAAACCAAACAACAACAATAATGCTGTCCATTTTCGCTTGGTTGCAGTTGCTTTGGCTTTTTCCGTTTTTGCTTCTATTTTTTCCAGCTTGTAATCTTGCCGGCCTTCACGCTTTGTTTCCACTGCACCGGATCCGTTGTATTGACCGTCTTGGCGATATCTACGCCGTTCCTTGTTTCGCATTCTGGCCATTAGTACACTTCACCGTTTGCTGTGCAAATCACCCATGCACCACTAAATTCAGCAATTTCACGTGCTTGCTGTGGGCATGACTCGACAAACCAATCAACCTTCAAATCCTGCACCTGCTGAGCTTTGTATTTGCTGATTGCCTGCGGTTTAATTCTATCTGATTCAGTGGCAGGATACATAATCAATTTGTCCACATTAAAACCGTGGCGATACAACCACCGTTGTGTGCTGCCACGGTCTTTTTCCATACGTGCTGTAACAATGGTTATTGGCTGTTTTCGTGCCATGTATCGCACCTGTGCAGTTGTTGGATCCCATTGATCCGGTGTTTGGTCATGACACAGCACGCCATCCATATCAAATGCCATCTGCGGAATGAATCCTGAATTGAACAGATTCCATTCCAGCAAATGTGGTGGTTCTAGATCCTTTACCCAGTAGTCTGGTTTATCTGTGGCATGTGGATTGCAATAAATTGCCGCCGTGTATCCTTTAACGGATCCAGCCAGCTTTTTCACCGTGTTGCCACCCATGCACGTATCGTCAACAAACAGCATGTTTTTTGGTTGTTCTGCCGGCTGGAATCGCTGGCCATTTCCAACATACTTGGCCACGCCTTTTTGGTAGCTATACAATGGCAGGTGCATCATGGCAGCAATTGTGGCTGCTGGTATCATTCCAGATCTTGGAATTCCACAAATGCCATCAATCTTTGGTGGCAATTGCTTGCACAACAGCACTGCATCCTGTGCTAGCTGTGCCGTTGGAATCAATCTAGCATTAGCAAACGCTGGTGTGGCTGTGGCCTTGTTTAACCTAGCACGCCTTTTTTGACAACCTCCGCACGGCTTGATGCCAACAGCTTTTGTGAGATTTGCAACAGTGTCACCAAACCCCTTTTTCATGCCACAGTTTCTGCGGGTTTTTTTACGTTTGGTAGCTCCACAGTTGTGGCACTTGTAACCGTTTTCTATTGGTTCAAATATGCAATCCATTATGCGTTTGAAATGTTCACCTGGATGCTTGCAGGATCACATAAAATCGACGGGCAGAAAAAACCAACCGTTGTGTCCCAACAGCCATTAGTGTTAGATCCTAAATTTAAGTTTGTAACAATACAATCCTGATCCGCCAAAATGAAATGAGCAATCAATTCATATCCTGCATCAATGTTGTATAGGAATAACAAATGCCAATCGTCGCCACATCTAAACAATTCGAGCCGCTGCACATCACAGCTAATTAATGAATAATCTGATGCTTCATATGCCCATAAACAACCGCCAGCTGTGCATGGATCAAATGTTGCTTTAGACTGGCTTTCATCTATCTTTGTTAGTGTAAACGTATCATTTAGATCAGTGCAAGTGCTGCAATCTGTAACATTAGCCACACCTGATATTGTCACATCATATTCATCCGGCACGTAGCAATCACATCCACAATTAACTGTATAACTTGCACATCCAGATTGTTCACTGTCCAGATACTGATGCACCCAATTATAAATGCCAAACCCAGCACCAACCGTATAATCAGTGCCGCTGCAATTTAGTGTATCAACCACGCCCGATGGTGATGATTGCACTATTCCAACTCTGGTGCCATTTAGCGATGTGTAACTAAAACCAATATCAACACCGCCAAAATCAATATTTACAAATGGATCTGTTCCGCACTCAATGCGTTGGTCAGCATTGATTTCAATTCCAACATCTACTTTTGTGGTTCCCAATCCAAGATCAATAGCAATTACATCTGTAATGTTTGAAATTGTGCCACTTACGTTTTGTTGGCCACGTGCTTCAAAATTATGCTGCACCTGTCCAGGCGATACATTGAAATCTGGCTTGTATTCAATTTGGACTCCTGTCCAGTTGTCTTCGTCAATGTAATCAAACATAAACACGATAATCTGATTTCTGACAGGTTCACCAGCAGATGAATCCCAACATGATGCACTATCTGTGGAATCACACGTATCCCAAAATGTGTACATCCACCATTGGAATTTGGATGCAATCACTAGTGTTGATAAATAAGATCCGGCCAAATTGCCTGTTGGTGTCAGATAATGATCTGCGCTATATTTGAACCCTTTCGAATCTGTGCTGCTGTCACAGCTGGCGATGCCAGATCCGCACGCATCATTCCTAATTTCCCAAAATTGGCCACCTTCTTCAGTAAACACCCCTAATTGATCAAACGTACCACCATTCAGGTTCATTCGTGATGGGTTGCCATCTATGGAGCCAAAATATTTACGCTCAAATACTGATTCATACCAATTTTTACAGAATTCTGATTTGTAAACTATGCAGCAATCACAATCACAGCCAGCATTAAATCTAGATAGCATTTATTCACACTCTGCCATATCCACAAACCAATTTTCACCACATCCATTGGCCTTAATCATTACGTGCTGGCCACCTGCCACAGCTGCATCTGCAATGTTGTATGCCGTCAAACCATAGCCGGAATAGGTAAACACACCTGAAACAATGGTGTATATATCAACCTGACCACTGCCAGCTGTTGTGCCACTTCTGGCACTAATGCCATTAGGTGCTTTGCCCACTGCCGTCTGTGGTTCATCTGCCATCCATATTCCTGATTTGAAATTGCGTCTGCACATCACATATGCACCAACTGGAATTGGCACCGGTGCAATGTTATACACCGTTATATCATCACGACCTGTTGCCGTAATTGCACCAGTAGAATCTATATCGTAAACAGTGCCGATGCCTTCACCCAGCTGGCCAGATGATTTTGGCGTGATCATCGTGGTGACCTTTACCAGAATCTGATCTTCACGTGGCGATTGGTACGCCGGTGCAGAATTCATCAACTGATGTCTGTGCATCAATTGTTGCAGCTTTTGGTGGTCTGCACGTAGCTGTGCAACACCACGATCTGATATTAAATTCCCAGCCATTAAATGCGTGCCGTTGTAATTCGTGCAGGATCCGTTGGTAGATTTCTATTGGTGATGGTTGTGTTGCTCGGGTAGTATTCAAACACTGCACCAGGTTCAATGTTTAATGTAGTGATTGTTTTATCACTGCCGGCTGATGCTCTAAATTCACCGCCATTGTTTAAATTAAGCGTTGTGATTGTGCAAGCAGAATCAATGTGCAGCACGCCACCATCCAGATTTGCTGTTGTCACAGCTGCTGATTGTTTCAATGTCGTTGTGCCTGCATCCAGATTCAATGTTGTGTGTGTACTGTCAAATACTACGCTGGCACCAAAGTTAAAACTGTTGGTCACGGTGCCACCGATGCCAACATGCACATCACCTGAAATACCACGCAATTCTGTAACTGTGCTTGTAGTGCCGGCACGGCCAATTGAAATACCACCACCAGCACAGGTAATCGTGCCAATGCCTGTTCCCGTCAAATATAAGCCGCTTTCGCCGGTGCTGTAACTAGCTGTGCCATTGATCACTGGATCCACTGCGTTTGATCCCAAATTAATATAAGCTACCCCTGATCCTTGGAATGTGAGTGCATCGGTTGCAATCTGCAAATCTGCTGACTTGCTGCCTATTGCACCGCTGTACCCTTCTTCGACTGTTAGGCTATTCAACGTCACTGCTGATTGATTCAATCCAGCTGTGATGCTGACCGTATAAGCTGCACTTATAATTACATCATCTGTACTTGCTGGCACGCCCGATGGTGACCAATTTCCGGCCACTGACCAATCACCATCTGTGGCACCTGTCCAAATCTTTACTGCCATCGTTCAACTTTCCTTATGGGTTTGGATCATCAAACCTTAATGGCTTGAAATCTTTTTCTGGGTAAACTGCATAACGCAAATAAGCACCAACCTGCGTTGATGCGCTTGCCATTTGACGTGATGGCTGCCCCTCACCATTCAACAATGCTGGCTCATTAATTGGATGCCCCTTTTCATCAAGGATCAATTGATCCTCCCACATTTGTGTTTGGTTATTTTGCACTAATTGTGTTTTTCCCCTGTCCAGTATATCTATTCGCCATCCACGATATGCGTCAACTTCACAAACATAATCAACTCGCCAGAATCTTACTTTGTTCTGCCACTGTGCTGATCCCGTTATGCCTTGCAATTTTACTGAAAATGCCGGCGCGAAAAATTTAAACCCGTTGATGTTAAAGCTAAACGGGAATTTGTTAACACTATCTTGAAAATGTAGCAAATTAGTTGGAAAGTCTTTGTGTAGCCTTGTAACTGTCAACAGCAATCGTGTGTAATCAACTTCAACTGGTGGATCAAACGCTTTGTGTGCGCTGTTTACAATAGGCTGCCCGTTTTCAAGCTCTGTGGTCAAACCCAAACCACCAACCACTGGTTCTGCAAAATTCTGTGGATCCCAACCTAATTGCCGATGCAACTTCTGACGTTGAAACATCAACAGCTGATATGGTTCCAACTTGAACTTTTGTTTTCCAATGTATGCACCTTTTTCAGCTGGCCTGCTACGCTGCACCATTTGCACGTTAATATCTGGCCCAACTTCTGACCAATCGCGTGGCGTGTCACCATCTTTGGTTTTTGGCTGCGTTTCGCCTGGCTGATTTGTTGTGCCGCCATCCAAACCCAGCTGCAACGGTGCATAGGTAACATCGTACGCCCAAACCGTTCCACTAATCTGTGAGACGCTGATGCTCTTTGCAACCATGTTTCGGTTTGTATCGTTGCCAATGTTTTCAAATGAATCGCCAGGTTCTGGCACACGTGTTCCAGTGTTTGGATCTACTGGATACCCTAGCGACTCCACACCATCCAGCACCTCCGTGCTTGTGACAATAAATCGCACGTTGTACTGTGGGTTGCCTTGTGGCCAGCTAATAGATGCTTTCCGGCTGTCTCTGTCGATCACTACTGATTCAATTGCCATTATGCTATTCCTGCCACTGGTGCTGCTGGTATTTCTAACCCAGCAATTGCATCTGCTGCATCTGCTGTGTTGTTTCTAATCGCTTCAAGCAGTTTGACCATCACTTTTCCTTGCCGTTCTTGCGTGCGTGCAGAGACTTCAGCTGCCGTGCCCTTCATGACAGCTTCAACTGACATATTCAACGCATTTATCCGCATTTCTAAATCATCCAGATCTGCATCATCAACATTCACTTTAATGTTTGTTGCTGCTTCAGCTTCAAGTGCTGCAATTTCGTTGGCTATTTCTTCAAATACTGCTTCAACCTGCTGGCCAACAAAATACGCTGCACCTAATGCTGCAACAACGGCTGCAATGTTTCCGGCTGCTGCCTTCATGCTGATCTGTGCTTTGGTCATTGCCTTGATTGCTTTAATTATCAAACCGATCCCTTTTACAATCCGTGGCACCAATGCAATTACCACCATATATGTTGCAATCATAGATGCCCATTTTGCGATGGTTTTTCCTAAATCTGATCTGCCTTTCACTTGGCTTTTCGTCAATTCGGTCATCCACTTAATTAAAGGTTTTAATGCCACGCTGACAAATATTGTCAGCTGTATTTTCAAACTGGCAAACGCTGTTGATAGCCTAAGCAATGAATCGTTGTATTGCTCAACCGCTGCTAATGATCCAGCTGTGACAGTCCCAGCTAATTCATCGAATTCAACACCCAGTGCATCAATTTCTGCTGCTGTCATATTTGCGATCACCATAAGATCACCACCAGCACGGCCAAATATCCTACGTAACGCCATCATTTTTTCAGCTGCGGTTGGAAGATCTGCAACTGCAACTAATATTTCCTTAAATGCCTGTGCAGGATCCATTTCTGCTAATTCATCCACATCTAGTTTCAATTGTTCAAAAACATCCAGATATGATTTCAAACCATTTTGTGCCTGGCCGATTGAATCCAGCATTTTTTCCATGGATTTTGTGATTGCTTCAGCATCCACGCCAGCAATGCCGCCGATGAATTGCAAACGCCGCAAACCCTGCACCGTAGTTCCTAGCTTCTGTGCGCTCTTTGTCAGATTGTCTAATTCTTTAGCAAGATCAACGAACATGCTTTTGATTGCATGAAAACCGACATAAGCACCAATCGTTGCAATGGCTGTTCTGGCCATGCTTTTCAAACTGGCACTAACCGCCATGGTTTGATTTCTCATGCCCTTCATGGATCTATTGGCACGATGCACGCCAGATTCGAATGGCTTAGTGCGTGCAATAAATGTCGTTGCTAGTGATCCGATGTTTGTTGCCATTGTTTACTTTCCAAATAGTGCAGCCATTTCAGCTTCATCATCTGCAACTGTCATTTTTTGTGGTTTCTGCTGTGCAAACTCTGGCAGGAAATGATCCAGATTAACCTGATCCGCACGGCTGCTGGCCAGTATATTCACCATCATTGAGCAAATATAGCTGGTCTGCATCCAACCTTCGCCAAATGGTTCACACCGATAAAATGCAACCCATTCTGCAAATTGTTCTGATGTTATTGAATCCAACATTTGATCCACGTTAACATGGCCGGTGGCCAATGCTAAGCGATAGGCAAACCGCCGCCGTGGATCATTTCTGAGTTTTTTTCCAGTTCATCAACTTCATCATCACCAAATCCACAATGCTTGCTGGCCACTTCAAACAATTTTTGCACCAGCTGGCCATCCAGATCATCTAGGCTTTTCAGATCTGACATATCCAGCATTGTGTTTTGGTTTTCATCTACCAGTGTATACACCAACAATCGTTTCCTGGCATCAACATTCACGCCACCTTTTTTATTTAAGATGCTACGTTCAAACTCTGACTTTTCACGTTCCGTCATATTTTGAAACGTGAATTCAATGCCATCAATCGTTGTGCTGGTGTGCCGTCTGGTACTACACTTCAGCAATATCGCTTTCGTCGCTTTCAATTTCTTCTTCCTCATTTGCTGGTGGCTGATTCACAGAACCAACCGCGCCCCCTAAATAATCACCAACTGCATCAACCACAACAGCTTTCACGCTTTCCGGCTGTGCGACCGAGAAACAAATCGGTGACCCTTCAACAATTCCACAATAACCAATTCCAATGCCATCTAATCTGATCAGTTTAACATCCTGAATAAGCTGGTTTGGATGGTCGTCAATTGAAATATTCATTCTAGCTTCCTGCTGTGTACGTGATGTCGCCAGCCCATTTAATAGTGGCTTCACCCATCATGATTTCACCATTAACCAAATCAGGTGATGTGCTGTTTGTTAAAAATGCACTGCCGCTCAGGGTGGCAGCTGTACTTTCACCAGATTTTAGTGGATAGGTAACTGTGACAGTTTCCGCTGCACTGTTAATCGGTGGGAATGTGCTGGCAGATTGATCCCATTGGAATTCAACTGTCATTTCACCAGGATCCGATAAATCATCTGGTGTGAATTCTTTATGCACTGTTGTTCCTAAATGTGAAACTTCCAGTGATTCGCGTGAAGTACCTGTGCCACCAATTCTGGTGTAATTTGCTGTGAAACCGGTGGTTCCGAATGCAATAGTTGCACTGTTGCCTGTTTGTGCCATTGTTAGTGGCTCCTATGTTAAAACGTGGGAATTGATTCTGTAAATGTGATTCTAAAATCTAGGCTGTTAACGTATAGGCCATCATCGCTGCCATCATTAGGCACCAGGTAACCAACTGCACGATCTTCCAGCTGGCTTGCCTGTATTGTTTGGCTGCCTGCGCTGCCTGTGTATCCATGCAGCACCTGCCGGATCACTTCAGCCACTTCATCTGCTTTGATGCGTGTATCTGCATAACATGCAATGGTGACACTGCTTTGGCTAATACCACCAGCACCACTTAGTTGTTCTTCATGATCGCTGGCTGTTTCTTGAATCACTAATGCCGGCATCGTTTCATTTTGTGCAAGTGCATCCGGCCTGATGCGCGTGCTTACTTCATCTGTTACTGTCGTTTTGGTCAGTAAATACGTTCTTATTGCTTGTGCTATCATTTGGCCACCTGCAACATCTTTTGGCGTGCTTTTTCGGCTGCTGCTTTGACTGCTTGCCGGCCTTTGAGTATTGCAGCCATTTTCACCGGTGCTTTTGATGCACGTTGTGCTTCATTCTGATATTTGATTGCCTTAACACGGCCACCGCCACGATGCCCCCAATAAACTGCAACATGGCCATCATTGACCAGATGAGCATATCTGGCTGATTTCGGATCCCCTTTTGTGTATCTGTGACCAACTTTAGTGGCAATTATTCCTGCACGTGCCAATTCACGTTTAGTTGACCATTTGCTCGATGGCTTATCTGCCAGAGATTTTCGCAAACGGTTTTTTACATCACCACGTTTGGCTTTCAAATCATCCGATTGCAGATCTGTTGATCCTGTTTTGGATCCCTGTGGTGTTCTATTTCTATATTGCTTTTTGATTGCTGTGGCTGCTGCCCTTAGCATTTTACGATGCACCTGCCGTTGCAAGCTGTCTGATAACGTATTAAACACCGGCATCATGTCAGCTGGTGGTATGATTTGCATCTGCATCAAACATCCTCCCGACAATGCAACCACACTTCACGTTCGTGTGTATCTTTGCGTTGTACTGATTCCACGTGCAAATTTCGGCTGTCATATACAACACGATGTTCTGGTGTTGGAAATGTTCCCTGAGGATACCTAATTCGCACAACGTGTGATATTGTTGCATCAACCTGCTGGCCACGGATCTTTTCTGCACCAGCTGCATCGATCACTTCGGCATAGCATGTTCTATAAGTTGACCAGGAACCAATTGATTGGCCTGCTGCATCCACTGTGGTTGCACGGCTTTGCAAATTGATTCTGTGCCTTAGCGCGCCGGCTCGTACCATGTGAATGAATCACCTATCTTGTAATGTTGCAGAATTTCTTTCAATCCAACCGGAATGGTCATCGCTGATGCGTTAAACACGACAGCTTCACGGTGCTCAAACCAATGTGCCACCAGCATCAATGCAATTTGCTTGATTTCCTCCGGTGTTTCATTTGAATCACCGTAGCCACAAACAAATCGGATCTTTACTGCATCCAGTTCATCACGTGTTGTTGGCCAGTTGTTTGAATAGGATGGCTGGACCACAGCCGGTTCACGTGAATCACTCACCTGATACTTGCTTGATGCCAATGTTTGGCTGGCTCCATCTGCATCTGTGTATGTGATAGATGTTACAGATTGTAATTGCCCGAATGGCAAATATATTTGGGTATTGGATCCACCGAATGAATCAGCAATCAGATCATAGGTGGCTGTGCAGATTTGCCGCCCCGTTTCGGCTTCAATGTACATTCTGGCAGCTTTGATGTAATCGTTGATCAATGTGTCAAACGTTGAATCATCAATTGCCATATGCAATTTGGCTTCTGTTGAATCAATTGGTTCATCAGTTGGTGCCGTGATTGTTTTAACGGTGTAATTATTCATCAACCGGTTTTTTCTTGGCTCTGCGTTTTGGTTTTGGTTTCATCGCTGCCTCAACAACTGGCTTACTGTCAGCACCCTTGCGGATGCTGACAGCTTCTGCCATTTGTCGATCAAGCAACCGTTTTCCTTCTTCCGAATCAACTTCAATCACATCACCTGCGTTTTGTGAGAAACCGACACCGGCTCGGGAAACTAGCAACTTAACTTTCATCATTACCACCTTATGCCATCGTCAAGTATTTAACGGCTGCGGATTGCAATACAAGTGCATCGGTTCGCATGAATCCGACAAACGCGACCTGATCATAATCGGCAAAGCGTTCCTGTAATCTCCGCATGCGTAATCCTTGCGAATCTCGTATGATGTACTTGGAAAAATCGGCGATAACAACCGGCTTGTTTGCAGTGGAAATATCGTCCATCTCCTGAATAACCACGACTGGTTTTCCTAACAATGTGTCAGGATCACTGGCTGTGGTTCCAATCTGCCATAGATATTGACCATTAGAATCTTTCAGTTTTCGAACGGCTGCTTTGGTGCTTTTGTTCATTGCCCAACCTACGTTTGGCGATGCTGCATAAGCAGGATCCAAAGATGCTTCCAGATCAATCAATTCATCGAATGTGATTGCAGATGCACTGGCAGCTGTAACACCAGACGTTCCACCGGTGATAATTCCTTCCGGTTGGCTTGATCCAGTACCACTAACAAAATGTGCAGCTTGCGCACGTCCAATTCGTTCACCTAGCATGCGGCCTAATTCTTCACCGAGTGGGAAGAAACTATCACTGAGCAATTCCTGACTGACACGTACCATGTCACTGGTGTATTTGTGTGCCTGCAATAGCTTGCTGCCAAATGTGGTATCCTGTTCGGAAACCTGAGTATTTTCAGCAAGTATAGAACCACTATTGCCAGTGTCGTTATTGGTTGGCCATGGAATGTCATTGCCGCTTTCAGTACGAATGACACGTGCAACACGTCGCAGCCCTCCATAAGCTACCATCGTAGATTCCAATTGACCTGAGAATCCCTCTGGAATTGTATATCCACCCTGAGCATCGGTAGTGCTTTGGGCGCGCCATTCTTTGCCAAAACCTTCTGCGTTGAATGAACCATACTCATTTCGTAGATTTACGTTGTATGTATCCGCTTCTAGGCTGACACCACACCGGTGTGCAGCTTCACGCAAATTGTCATCAACATCCATTCCGGCTTTTCGCTTGCACCATGCCACCAATGCTTCACGCTTGGTTTGTTCGGTGATTGGCTTGATGCCTTCTTTGTTGGCTTGCCATGTTTTGCGATCTTCTGAACCACGCAGCTGCTCAAGACGTGCTGCAACTTGCAGCTGCTCTTGTACGCCTTCACGTTCTTCGTCAATTCGATCATATTCTGCATTTAGATCATCCCATTTTGCACGATCTTCTGCATTCCATTCATCCTGGCGTGATGCCAGATCTTTGATATCTGCACCCAGCTTGTTTCGCTGGTCTTGCAGATCCTGTAGTTTATCAACAGCCATTGTTTTATCCCTCAATAGCGATTTCACGAAAAAATGGCAGCACCGATTGCGCCATTAACTAAATGACGGAATCACTACTGCCAGTTTGGGGTCGTTTATCCTATTTCGGGGTACTTGCTGTCGCTTTCACCACTAATTCAAATTGTGCGTGTTTTAGCTTTCTTTGTCAAACTTAATTTTGGCCAAACGCACCTTCACGGCATCCTGTTCACGCTGCCACACCTCCAGTGCTTCTGTTGCTTCCTGCACATTTTCAGCACTTCTGATTCCACTGGTGGCTGATTCATAGGCTGGATATGTGACAACGGAAACATCAAACAAATCAGCATCTACGATGTTTCTATACGTCATGCCATCTTTAGCACGTTCAATCTGCTGGCCTTCCTTATCAACGCTGAATGCAAATGATGATCCGGATACATCACCACGGCTGACAGATTCTGCCAGATCCCGTGCCACCTGTGTGTTTGGCAGATCTACTTCATATCGCAAACCAACAGAATCACATGACAAACGGCATGTGCCGCTGGTTGTTCTGCCTAAAACATGGTTTGCATCATGGTTAAATAATGCACGCACATCCTGCTTTTCAGCTAATGCACGATCAAATGCACCTGGCTTGATTCGCTCATAATATGAATCCATCAATTGGTATTGTGTGCCGGCATCTTCTGATCTGTGATACACAGCAGCATAGCCGCTGATGGTCGTTGTGCCATCTTCACGTGTTTCAACTGTTACTGGCTTTTGGTTTGGGAATACTTTAGGCATTTTCAAATCGCTTCCTATATCTTTCAACAACTTGATCTGCAAAACCTTTTGTGATGTTCTGCATTGCACGCTGCATTTGTTCTTTTTCTGTTATTTCAAACACATGGCCAAATTCATATGACAAATCATGGAATAAATTGTCTGTGATTAATTCAATCATCTGTTTTGCATCACGTTTTTGCATTCCTGCAACCATTTTGGCTGGTAATTCAATATCTGTAGCCATTTTGGCCTTTTCATCGTTCAAATTAACTTCAACCCAATGTAAAAATCGGTTAATAGTCTTCCTGTCCAGCTCACGATTGATTTTTCGCATTAAATAGCCGGTGAATTTATCAATGGATTGATCTAGCATCTGCCAGGCTGCACGTTCTGCTTCTAAATTGTCCAGATCCACATCATCTGCAACCGTTTCAGATGGTTCTGCCTCTTGTGGTGTGTCTGCATACTCCATATTTAATGGCCGTAGGTACTTATCGCCCATGCCATCCGGTCTTGGATTCATATTTTGCATAGCACGCACTTCATCTGGTGATAAAATGCCAGCTTCAATGCCTGTTCTATAGATCTGGTACTGTGTTGCAATGTCTGCTGCAATCAGGCTCCGCACGTTGTATTCAATGAAATGCGTATTGGCTTCCTGTTCCGCTGGTGATAACAACTTTAGCCAGCATTCAGACTGGATTGCATTAAGCCAATGCGACAAACAGCCATTCAAATATGCACGGTTTTCCTGTTCCAAGCTGTTATAAGATGCTTTAGAATCATCGCCCAATTTATGTGGTGGCAGGTTAAACCATCGTGCAATCTCTTTCACCTGCTCTTGCCGTGCTGCTACCATCTGCGTTTGTTCTGGTGTAAATTGTGCCTGATGAAACTTTGCACCATCACGTAAAATCACGGTCTTAAATGCGTTGTCTACCTTTTCATAGGTTTTGCGATATCCGGCTTCTAAGTTATCGGCACCTTTTTTGGTCATGCCGGCTGGCACTTCTAGGATCCCACCAATACGGCCACCATATCTGAAATACTTGCTGGCAAATTCTTCAGCTGCCAAAGACAGTGCAAATGATTCACGTGCTTTATACACCAGCTGGCAATCAGCCATGCCGTTGATGCTCATTTGTTCAATGTGCAGAATGTTGGATGCTGCAAATGCTTCCAGATTGCCGTCTATTTCCGACACATAAAACAACGTCCCATTCTTTTCACGCCTTGGTGATGTTCGATCTGGTAGCAATGGCAGCAACTCAATCGGCTGGCCTTGCCCATTTCGCACGATCAAACAATAGGCATTAGACCACAGCAGAGCATGAAACATGATCCGCCGCCAAAATTGGAATGCACCCATTTCAGAATTCGGTCTGTATCGGATCAACTTCTGTGCTGGATGGTTTTCATCCTTTTGCCGGCCATTGGTCCCAAGATCATCACGCCGCTGATAAACATCCAATGGCAGTTTGGCAACATCACCTGAAATCAAATTGATGGCTTGAAACACTGGTGCAATTGTCAGTGCATTGTTTGGTGTAATTGGAATGCCAGATTTTGTGCCTGTACTTCCAAAGATAGATTCCCAAACTTCCGGTGAATTCAGTGGAATGTTGGGGTTTTCAATGCTTCTGTTTTCTTTGGATGGCTCAATAAATTCCATCAATACATTTCCAATTTGTTGTCATCGTAATAATCCCGCTTTGGCTCCAGATCACGTGCTGCAATCATCTGCCCTAATGCCATGATGGTTGCCACTATACCATCAATTTTACGTGGATTACTGTTGTGGGGTTTAACCGGCCGATTGTTGTTGTTGTTATCACTATAAATTGTGACGTTTTGAGCTTGCCAATTCAACACTGGATTACTGTTGTGGTGCATCTTGCCATCGATCACCAGCCGTTCCATTTCGGCTGTAGGTGCTGCAAAGTGCTTCATGGTCTGTGGCATTGCAATTCGATCAATGCCGGTTTCGTCTTCTAATCGGCTTGTTACGTCTTCAGCATAGGTGCTGTCATATACAATTTGAGTGATGTTAAAACGATCTGCCAGATCAATAATGTCTGCTTCAATCACGTTGTAGTTGATCACATCGCCAGGGATCAGCTTGATGTATCCATCCGTTGCCCACTGGATGTATGGCACGATGTGGTTGTTATTCCTTGCAGCATTGCGTGGATACCAGAAATAGGGCAACACGGTTGCAGATCCATCGCCATTGTCAAACACTAGGCTGGCTGCACTCATATCCTTGGTTCGGCTTAAGTCTAGGCCTAGAATACATTCACGGCCTTCTAGATCTGACGCATCAAAATCTGCTTCGCAATTTCGCCAATTGTCCATTTTTAGCCATGGCTGTTCGCTGCTGCTCCAAATGTTGAATCGGTACATTTTGAAATTAGCCCAATCATTCAGGCTGCGTTTTGCACGATGCAGTGATTTTTCAAATTCATCTGGATCCACTGTCCTGTGCATAGATGGGTTCGCCATTTCCCACATCTTTGGATCCTGCAATTCTTCATCCGTTGCATCTTGTGGTGCTGCATATTTCACGAATAGAAAATTATCGTCTGCCACTTCGCCACGGTTTACCGATTCGCCATAATCCCACTGATGCTTTCCATAACCTAACTGATTATTGCCGGCTGTGCTAATTTCCAGCCGTAGTGATTCGGGGTGACTAATTCCGGCATGTTCCAGCGCACTGGCCATTCGCTGATCCACCACATGCACTTCATCAATGATCACATGACCATTCAAACCTTCTAATGATTTATAGTTTGATCCTGCAATAATGCTGTAATCGCTGTGCGTTGGTTCATATGCAATCACGCCTGTGCTGTTGTTGATTGTGCATAGCTGGTTCAATGCTTCAGACTGCTGCACCATCATGCACGCATTTTTATGAACGATCCGTGCCTGCTTGCTGTCTCTTGCACATGAATAAACGTGGGTGCCTGGCATTCCATCGGCAGCTAATAAATATGTGCCCACCATGGCAGCTGTGGGGCTTTTTCCGCTTTTCTTTGGCAGCCAGATTGACGCAATGCTAAACCGCCTTAGATTTCGGCCACGTGTTTCATCAAATCGCACCCATGAAAACAGACGATAGAACATATCAATTTGCCAGTCCATCAACTGTATAGGCTCGCCGGCATACTCACCTTCATACAACTTTAGATGTGTTTCGACAAACTCCACAAAATGATCACCACGCGCTTCATCAATGAAATAGCCGTTGCGTGCTGCACGTTCATCAGCTGCGTTGCGAATCCATTTCTTTGTGGTTTTATCAATCAAGGTTCCGTGGCTTTATGGCTGCAATAGCCTGAATGGGTTTGTCTGCATGAATGCGTGTTCTGCTCGATGGTGTTAATCCGAACTCTAAAAGCAGTTTGAGTGTTCTATCATACCAATCACGTGCTGCAATATCGTTTGGGTTTCTGGTTGGCGTGCCTTTATCGTTCATGACCACGGCACCACGTTGATCCACGTCTGCCTGACATCGTCGCCAATTAGCATAGGCCACCGCCAGCTGTTCCATGGCCATTTTATCTGCCACGGTGATCACACCTAATTCATCAAGCAATTCGCTGTAATACTTCCAGGCATCTTTGGCGTGCTGGTCTGTGATCCATGCCGGCTTACGTGTTTTCTTTTGTTGTGGCTTTGGCTCATTTGCATTGATACGCTGCGGATCCTTTTTTGCGGATCCCCTCAGCTGCTTAATGGCTGTTGGTATTTGCTTTCGGCCACGTGGCATTTTTCAAACTCACAAAATTGCGGAAAAAAACGCGCGCG
>VTLG01012141.1_pt1 | contig 24916 bp, 31 predicted proteins | sample 4694571 | NCBI WGS metagenome assembly VTLG01 (sample SAMN12604809, study PRJNA352737) | marine metagenome | biome: ENVO:00000447; feature: ENVO:00000209|ENVO:00000569|ENVO:01000036; material: ENVO:00002151; isolation source: viral sequences binned using virsorter ...
AAGCGCCTCCACGATGTCATTGGTGGTGGTGTCCCGTGCTCCCTCTCCACGATCACTCATGATTTTATGCACCTTGTAAGCCCATGGATCATCCACCAAAAACGCGGTCTGGTAGTCTTTTAACATCTCCTCAAACTCCGGATCCAACCACCATTTGACACCCTGTTTGTAGAAGTAAACCGCCTCACTCCATATTTGCTCACGATGGGTTTGGAGATATTGGATGTTGATTTTGGATAGGATTTTGAACACCCAAAAACGGCGCTCCGGACCGTCATCCATGAATTGATAGTTATTCGTTGTACCCACAAAACACGTCCTCCGTTGTCGTTTGACTGGGAGACGGCCATAACTGGGACGATACAAATCCTCACTCGTGGAGAAAAACTGTTTGGCCAGGTCCGCGGACTTACCTTGTAAATCCTTCAACTCCGCGATCTCCCATATCCATGTCCCACTTTGGTGGATTTTCTCCAAAGCGTCCTTGGTTCCAATAGGGATGTCCGACCGGTTGAAGTATTGACCCGCCATGATCTCCATGGTCATTGATTTGCCCACACCCTTTGGACCCACAAATATTGGAAGGGTATGGACATGGCAGCCAGGTTGATAAATACGAGCCACAAACGAGATCCACATGAGAGCTGACATCCTTTGGATCAATGGACGATACTCATCCACCGTCTCACACATCAACACATCCTCCGCCAGATTCTCAATCCGTGGAGTCCCGTCCCACTGTGGAAGCGCTTCCAACCAATCTTTGATTGGTGTATGGACTCTCATGTGGGATACTCTCAAAACAGCTCCCTCGAGAGCTTTATTGGAGACCGTGTATCGGTATCTAACTTCCATGTCCAACGCCATCTCCTCAATCACATCATCACTCACCAAATGACCTCTCCACAATATTTGGTTGGCGTGTTCCCAAAAACAAAGTGATTTGTACTGTGGATCATTCTCCAAAATGAGATTGGTGTTGATTCGATTGGTTCGAGGTTTGACCGGTCGTTTGAGGTTCCCATGGTCGTCATATTGTGGCGCCGGCTTTTGTAGTTTGTCCCACGTGGATGGATCCGCTCCCAATGGGATGGTGGGATCCACTGTGGACTCCACATCCTCCACCATACGTATCCCCAATGATTTGGCCATCTCCAAAAGTCGCTCCCGCGCTTCCTTTTGTTTGTCTGTTGTCATTCTGGTAGTCTCCGATTTTTGTATTGATTGATTGATTTGTTGTTTGGATCGTTTGATTGGGTGATGAGTCTCGTGGCGTGGTCCATATATGGTCTCCACAATGTTGGATCATCCACCAGTTGATTGATGATGTCAATGATTCGTTGCATGGTCAACCGCTCGGAGTATCTGCACCATTGACGGACCGTAGCTGGTTGGACATCCATGGCCGTGGCGAAATCGCCCACCGTTTTATCCTGTTTCGCCAATGTTGTCACCAACCACACTCCAAATGGTGTGGACCCGGCTGGGATTGCGATGTCATATATCATTCACCCTCCAAAAGGTCATCCAATAGACCGGATTTGAGTATTTGATCACCCACCCATTGTGAGCACTGTGGGACTATGGCATTGCCCAAAGCTTCTAATCGGTCCACCCTATTGGATATCCCATCATCCACTCGACAAAATGCGGATGGACTCGGAGCTGTTTTCCAATAGCCTCTTCCATGGTGACTCCCATTGTTTTGGCTATCTCCACACCCAAAATGTGATTGCATACCTTTTCTCGTCTCCAACATCCCTCCTTTGACGGCTCGTAGTTTGTCGACGCTGTTGGTGTTGGTAGTGCTTTGAGCAACATATGAAACAGCGGTCGTCCTCCTTGTGAATACCTGGCCCTCCGTTGGGTCCCCGTGGCCGTTGGTGTTGGGAGTAATCCATCCACGGTTAAACATTGATTGGGGATATCCAACACAAAACCAACGCTCTCGCAGGTGTGGAGCTCCGAATTGTTTAGCGGATATAATCGTCCATTCACAGTTATACCCGATTTTGGCAAGTGATCCAACAACATCGGCTCCGCCCACTCGAATGACATTTGCAACGTTTTCCATGATGATGACTCGTGGTCGAAGGTCGCTAATAATTCGCCACATCTCCCACCATAAACCCGATTTTTCTCCATTTTCTAATCCCTCCAATTTACCAGCTAATGAGACCGATTGACATGGGAAGCCCCCAATCAATACGTCCACCGGCTCGACGTTGTTTTTATTGATGTGTTTTACATTGTTATAAATTGTTGATTTGGGCCAATGTTTGGAGAGTATCCGTTGACAAAAACGCTTTTTTTCCACTTGCCAAATGGTCTCCGCGTTGACCCATGAGCGCTCCAATCCAAGCTCAAAACCGCCTATACCGGAGAAAAGTGATCCAATTTTTACAGTCATGATAGCGTCTCCAATTTACCCCACCACCCACATGAGTTGACGTGGTTACATGATGGCCACAATGTTGATCCGGTCATGGATGGGTCAATCGAGTAAAATACCGACCGCCGGCCACACGATGGACATGGGATGTGTTTTATGTATTGACCCACGATTGATCCACCGGCGTTGAGTCCAACCGATTGTCTCAACTGTGGGTCCATCATAGCACTCTCCAACGATTGTGGTTTGTTTCGGTCAAATGATGGTCGTGGTTTTGGTTTGGGGAGTTTGATGTGGTCATATTTGAGCTCCAATGGACGTCCAATCCAATATCCACTTCGGTGATATTGAGAGGGATGACATGGATGAGACTGTGGCCAGATATTTGATCCTTCGACGGTCTCCATTTTGGAGTCTCGTGGCCATCCATAACGGAAGTAAATCCGCGCCATGTCTTTGATCGCTTTGGTGTCCGGTATACCAATCCCAACCACATCCATCCACAGCTCAAAGGAGGCGCGCCACACTCTCTCCCAATCGGATTTTGGAAGTGGGACCGCCAATGGAAGGATCACACGATATTTGTGATGTGATGGTGAGTGGGAGGCGCTGGTGTGAGCTATGGTGGTCCATCCACGTTGAGCAAATAGACACCACATGTCAAAACATGAGTCTCCATCATCCATGTCATACACCAACATTGAGATGGTTTGAGCGTTGGATGTTGACCGTGTACCATCAAAGGTCGTGGGACTCCAAAGTGGGAGCTCCGCTTTGTCCTCAATGGACGTGTGGATTGGTATTGAGAGACCTCGACAAATGGTCTCCACATCCATGGTGATTTTGTGTCCACTACGTTGGTGGATCGTGTCAAATAGTGTTATATTGATTTCGGACATTGTGATTGATTCTCCGGTGTCTCATTGATATGATTGAATGTTGTTTGAAGTGTGGAGGAAGCTGGCCGGCGTCCTCCACACTTTTTCAATTATGGGATTGACTCACTCATGTCCACCAATGTGGTGTTGATATCCTGTGACATCCATTTCGCATATAACCGAGCCAAAGCCAAATAGTTGGGCACGTCCGGATATGATTTGTTGTGGATCCACTCATAAATTGATTGACGTGAGACTTTGATGTGATGACCGAGTTGAGTGATTGACATTGACATATCGTTTAACATGTACACCACATAATCTCCAAATGACTCGTGGCGGTTATATTCCAAATGTCTGGACTTAATCCAATGGTGAGCCTGATCCCACGTCTCATGATCCAATCTCGAAGCTCCACCACCATGGAACACAACACCAGTAAAAATCCAACATGATCCCAACTCACTCCAATAAGTCTCGATTTGACCAATGATGAGATCATCTCCGGATAGATTTGTGATTTCGATTTGATCCAACTGTGGTTTGTGTGAGCTGTTGGCCACACGTCCAAATTGTTTGATGTATGATCTCTCATTTTTATTGATTGACATGGTTTACTCCTTCCATGATTGGTTTGATGACGATCTCATGATAGACCGTCCAATGGTTTGATTGTGGTTGTTTGAGGTTGATTTTGTTGACGATGATCATGAGTTGATTATTGGTGAGCTCACCTTTGTCTTTGATGACCGCCTCCAAATCTTTGATGGATATCAATGTCAACCGGTGGAGGTCAATAACACTCCACCCCAGTTGATCCATATACTTTTTGATGGTTTGTCCCGTGGTCATTCTAGGCCCCCACCATCCACACCAAAAGCGCGAATGTAAATGGAATAGTTGAAAAGGCTACGACCACCAAAGCGGTCCCAATGATTGTGTCTTTGATACGTTGTACCATGATAGCTCCGTTGATTGATTTGTGTATGGACGTTGTGTCCATGTATGAGTGTAATGTATCGTTTACAGTTTTGTCATGTTTTATTTACATTATTTTGTAAAATATCAAAAGAACATCGCTGATATGGACCCAAATATATATGATATACTCCAATCATCGAGCTGTTGACGTGGTGCAAAATGAAAAACTCCAACTATCCCATCCACTTTGTGGACATTGAGACCACCCATTTTGATTGGACGGTGGGTGAGATCATTGAGGTTTGTATTTGGACCTCGAAGGATGGCGGCCACACCATCTCGGACCGCTACCACACCTACATCAAACCACAACATCTCGAGCGAGCTAATCCACGAGCTTTGGAGGTCAATGGATATACGGATGAGAGATGGTCTACAGCTCCACTATGGGAGGATGTTTGTGGTGAGATATTTCGTATTCTGGAATATGGGATATTTTGTGCTCACAATGTGAGCTTCGATTGGTATTGGCTCGACTACCACATCAAATCCACCAGCGGTCAAAAAATCACGTGGAGGAAGTTGGACACACAATCATTGGTCTGGGAGCACGTCCCAACATCGAGCGCCTCCATGTCCAAACTCCGGACTCTCTTTGGTTGGTCTCATTATAACGCCCACACCGCTCAAAAGGATGTTGAGGATTTGGTGAGGTTATTTAAAATATGTGTCCACACCACCATTGGTCATAATACCCAGCTTAACGCCATCAAAACTCACGTGGAAGTTGTGAGAGCTCGTGGTGATGATCACGTTTATCTCACCATGATGGATGTGGACGCGATGATCAAAATGATTCGATTGTCATCCAATCAATAAGATCGTTTGACCTTCTTTTTCTTTTTGGCCTGGCTGGCTTTGATGGCCATCATTTGTCTCATGGCCGCTCGTTTTGTTCGATGGACTTTGGTTGTGTTTTTGACACGATATCCACCACTTACTCTCTCTATTGGCATATCAAACCACCCTTTGGAACTTGGCTTTTATTTCTTCCACCACTTTGTTGATGATGTCTAGTTTTTGCTCGAGTAAACTCATTCTCTTATCCAAATCGGATATCTCTTTGACGATATCATTCCTCATGGCATCCTCACGAGCGTAAAGATCCCCAATGATTTTGTCGTATCGCTCGCGGAGATCCTTCTCACGTTGCTCATTTTTGAGCTCACGGTCATCCGCTCGTTTTTGTTGCTCCTTGTATTGCCACAACAAAAACACGGCGAAAGCCACATTGGGTCCACCTTGCATGAGAAGAGATATGAGCTGTTCATGTCCCATTTACAAACCTTTGATCAACGGCTCGATTTTTGATGGGATGTCCAAAAGGTTGTCAAGGATGATTTGTTGACGCTCTTCTTTTGTGATCTTTTCACCACCGTCACTCTCTTTGTCTTTGGCCTCAATGATATCGTCCACCAATGCCCATATGATTGGTTGGATAGCTTTGAGAATAGCGGCCACCATTTTGATTTTATTCCAGTCCATGATTTTACTCCAGTAAAAATTGTTTGATTCCAACAGCTAAAGCGATACCCACCAACTCACATCCATGAGGTGTCATGAGTTCTTTGTGAGACTCGCAGTCAATAAAAAACGGTTCAAAACATACCGCCACCGGAGCTCCAACACCTTTGATTGTGTTATAGGCGTTGGATGTCCAATGGTCTGGTTTTGAGGCGATGGTTTTGGTTTTGTTGTGGAGAGGTCCACACCACTCATGGAGACGTTGATTGATACAATCCGCCAACACCTCTCCACTCGTAGACCTGTGGTCATAAAATACCGATCCATAGTCTCCACCGCCGGCGTTGACATGGCATGAGACATAAACCGATCTCTCATGACTTTGAGCGTATTTGTTTACCCTGTCATGTCGTTGAGAGTAATATCCATCACTCAACACACAAACGTCAATCCCATGTTCTCTCAATTTCCACTCACAATGATGGATGTATTGGGACGTCAATCGAGTCTCATGGACGCCATCATTGACAGCTCCACAATCACTCCACCGGTTTGGTTTACCATGGTGTTGACGGTCCAAAAATACGATCATGTTGTCAATATACTCCATTTTGTGTCAATGGTCATCCACGATGACATTGGGTGTCATTGGCGTGGATTCATCTCAAAAGCCAACTCCCAACGCCATCGAGTATCGATCCACCGTTTGGATATGATGATCATTTTGTGATTGGTGAGATATATTTTTGGAGCTGTAACATCCAACACGTCTCCAACTTGTAACCATCCCAACTCCATATCCACATCCACCTCAATGGTGTTGATTGGGAGACATCTTGACCTCACCATATCCATTGAGACTTTGATGGCCGTGTCACGGTCATAGATATAATCACTATCCATGGCCATGGGTTTGACTCCATATCGGTTGACCGATAAAACCGAATAATCACTCACAACATCATAATCCTCCGATTTGATATTGGTCACTCTCACGGTTGAGGTGTATTCCTGATCAAATCCACGCTTACCCCATCGAAGTGTAAATTGATTCATCAGTTGAGATGTGGATCGGATGGTGTTGATGGATGAGACTTGACTCACGTTGGAGTCATCGTCAACCGTGATGGACGCCATGGACGTCACGTGAGTCAAAGCCCACAGTTGTATCAATATCGGTCTCAATCCCTTTGGACCCATACGGACCGTGATTGGTAAAAATGGAAGGATGTTTCCGTTGAGCCAACTCCACGCGGTGATTTTTGGATCGTTGATGTATCCCTCAAAATTGTATTGGTTGAGTATTGGAGCGAGATTGGCCCACGCTCCGTCATCAATGATTTGTCCACTCCGTTGAAGCGCCCACCGACAAATATCTCCACCGCCTTGGAGATCACCGTCTCCAAATGGATTGACCAATCCACCACCGCCGGTCATGTACACCCACCACTCACGTGACTCACCATTGACAGTGGAGCCGGGTATCGCCACATCATCACTCGTGTCCAACTCAATATATCCGTATAGATTCCCACGACCATCATCATCAAATTGGATGGTCTTTGTGTCGGTGTCATATTTATCATCCTGTATCACTGCAGTCGTGGCGGTGATTGGGTGACCAGCTACCATAAAACGAGCGTCATTGGATACGTCATGAGTGTGGACACAATAGGAGGGGAGCGCGTGGATGTTTTTGGTTGTCCCTGCTGTGGTCCGTATCAATCCACCAGCCGATCCCAAAACGATTGGATATGGTTTACCATCGGCGGTGTCTATGTGTCTATTTGTAAACCGAGTATCGATGTATTTATTGGAGTCCATCAAAAGACGATTGGAGTCATAGGGTTGAGCTTCGATGGATATGGAGACAAATTGGTGGAATTGGTTTGGATCTCCAAATTGTGGCTCTTGGATTTGACCACGATATAAAACCACACGATCCTCAAAAGTCTGTTGAGACACATCGTATCTCATGAGGACGTAAAAAAACTCCGCGTCCAATCCTTCAATGGTGTCACCTTGACTCCATCTCTCCAATAAATCCACATCGTCCATGATGAGTCCCATGGACACAATATTCGCCTCCACATTGATGGACGTCAAATCCGCACTCTCCAAAAAGTCAAACTCCATGATGGATGAGAGATAGTGAAGTGGACCGCCGTTGGATTGGAGTGTGATGTCATGGGTGGCGTATCGGTGAACACGTCCACCCCACTCAAACTCCACACAAAACACCGGTGTGGATCCCATCAGTTGATTGGAAGTAAAACCCAACATCTATCTCACCTCTCTCAACAAAACCGTGGAGACTCGAAAAACCTCACCCATATTATCTGGGAGTAACTCATCACCAATCACGTGATCAATTTGAATCTCCGTCCCAATGGTGGTGAGGATTTGATTGTGGTATCTATTTAACACCACTTCGGATGATGGACCGGTGGCGATGTTTGGGAGATATACGATGGCATTTTGAGACGACTTGACATATTGGATGAGTCCCATCATGGCCGTGGGAGCGCTACCATTGACGGCGATTGGTTGACCGGTGTATAACTCATAATGATTGGGATTTGCTTGAGCTTCATTGAGGGAGCTCGTGTCCACACCATCCGTCCACGCTATTCTCACCACACGTCCATCATCTCCACGGCTCGTGGTGTAGATTGTTCCATTTGGCGCCGTGTTCTCAATGACATTGGACTCAATCTGGATGGTCCGTCCACGTCCATATTGTGGACCAGCTATGATCAAAGGACCCGCCACCATCGTCCCAATCTCAAAATATCCTTCGGCGGTCTTTTGACTGGTGATATTGATACGGAATCCACTATACTCGTTTTTATTCATCAACACCGTCACTTTGGATGGGATCAATGTCATGGTCCCACTCGTGGGATCGGTCGCCTTGACTCCTTCGATGGTGAGATATGCCTTTTTGGATGAGGTATTGGCCAACACTCCATCACCATTGGATTGGACTCGACGTTGGACAACATTCCCGGCTCCATCATCCAACAAAACGGACCATCCATCACACTCATTGAGATGGAGATATGGTCCATTGGATTGAGTTGAGTGGATAGCGGCCCCCACTCGTGTAAAGTTGATCGCGCCTCCAACACTGTTGTCCACCGTGGCCGCTGTGGACCATGAGCTACCATTGTGAGTCTCAATCAAAAATTGTTTGAAGTTGATATCCGTCAAATGTACTCCAGTCGCTTGAGACTCCGTATGGGTGACGGCAGTCCCCTTGAGAGTCGTGTTCAAATACCACGCGATTGATGAGGTGGAGACGGCTGTTGTGTCCGCATTAGCCACCGCGTCCGATCTCCATCCAACCTTTGGAGATGGTGAGACGGTGTGGAGTGTACGTTGGACCGGTGATCCAAATTGTGGAGTCAATGTGTATTCGTCTCCCTCTCGAGCTGGACCATCCAAAGTGGAGATGGTCAACCCATCACGGATTTGGGTGTCAAATCCACGAGGTGAGTATTTTTTGGCGTTGAGATCACCATCAATCCACCCATCTCCAACAGTCGCTCCCAATCCATATGAGAAAAAGTGATAGTCCGCGGTTCTATCCGCTCCACCTGCGGTGGGACATCCCCAATATATCTCTTGAGTTGTGTTGGTGTCCGTGGTCAATGTCCCCGTGATCTTCTGATATTGGCGTGGTGAGAAGGCGTCACCAAAATAAACGTGGACATCTCCGGTGGAGTTGTCAAGGTGACAAAGGATTTGGATCCCATTTGGAAGCGTCAACCCCGTAGCACTTCCAACCGGTGTCCCATAACCGGCGTGAACATCATAAACATGGATACGATCGGAGCCCACCACAATCTCCAAATGATATGTGTTGGTTGATGATTGGGTTTGGATTTGTACTCCAATCGCCGTCCCTCGTGTGGTGGTTCCACCGGTCACATTGGTGATCTTTGTGTGGAGAGTCACTCCATTTGTTTTGTCGGATACCCCTTGAGAATAGTAAATGACATCACTCCCACCGGCGTTGAGTGTGATGTGATCTCCACCCAATACATCCGTGGCTCCACCGGTCACATTTTGTGTCCAAAGACTACTTTGTTGAGGCTCGTCAAATGGTGCCCACGTGTTGAGATCATATCCCCATTGACTATCGATGGGGTATGGTTGAAGGCGTCCATACTGTTGAGAGCTCCACCCACCCAATGTGATGATGTGGAGACCATCCGCAAAACTATTGGTCCCAGTGTTGGTCCAATTGCAAAACATCATGATCTCACCCTGCCCGGCTACGGCTTTGATGTTTTCACATCCTCCACCGGTGTGGGTTGGTGTCTCAAACTCAATCACTCGACTGTTGGCAAATGTACCAGTGTTATCACCGTATTGATACCATTTTTTGGCGTACTCTTCGACGCTTACACCAGCTAAATCCGAGTAACCACCATGGATGATGGTTTTGGAGAGTTTGTTGATATAAATGTATAGACGTCCATCCGTATCCAACACCAATGTCCAATCACCACCGGTCAACCGGTTGGATGTACCCGTGGCAAATGATCCGGATATGGAGTCCGCTGGGATGAGTCCCAGTTGATCAAATACACTGTCAAAAGCGTTGGTCAATCGTGTAAACTTTATACTATCCGCGCTCGATATATATCCAATGATCCAAACTCCATTAAACTCCACGATTTGTGGGAGATAAAAGTGGGAGCCATCTCCACTCTCACTCTCATCCACAAATTGGAACTTCAAACCACCATTTGTGGATCCATATTGTCTAACACGTGAACAAAAGGTCAATGATGTGTTGTGAACATTTAGGGCCGCAAATAACAAAACCTGATTGGCCGTGGACGCCATCGTGAGCGGTTGAAGCTCAAAACCGGTCGCCCCCGCTCCAAATGTTCCACTCACATCCACATCCTCGGGAAGTGCACGGGATGAGACCAATGTCCACGTGACACCATCATCCGTGGATTTATAGATTTGTACATTGGCGACGTTTTTAACATCATCAATCACCCACACCGCCAAATTGATGGAGCCGTTTGGGAGCTCCATAATGGTTGGGAAGCGTTGATTGGATAACAATGTGGATGAGTCCACCGTGTCAACCTGTACACTCGATGAGGTTCCATCCACTCCAATCCTATAAACTCGAGTATTGTTGAGAGTGACTGTGGTGTGTTCAACAGCCACCAAAATGGTCCCAGTGGAGAGACGGATGGTGTGACGTGGAATGTATTTTTGATTGATCGCCGGTGATTGTTCCATGGTCACATCCATCACTTTAGCTGGTGTCTCATGACCATAGTGGAGAGCGTCCGTGGAATACTTCCAAATAAAACCGGCGCCGTCTTGGATGTGACCTGGCTCATGAGTTTTGATTTGGATGTCTTGGGTTTGGACACCTTTGGACGTCACGACCAATGGTGAGTCATTGTTTGACACTGGGACACCTGACAGCGATCCATTTTGAGTTAATGTGGATTGATCACTCCAAAAATGATCGGCGGTGAGCTTAAACGGGACCAAAAATCCTCGTATGCTGTTGGGTGTTACATTTGCCATCAGTATCCTCCACTTCCAGCGCGTTGAGACATCCGTTGACTCATTGCTTTATTGTATCTGTCAAAGTGTTTAAATGGTTGTATTATCACGACTTGTGATCCAACACCACCACCATTTTGGAGAGCTTGGACACCTTGTTGACCTCCCAAACGATCCACGGTGGCTCGATCCAACACGGCCTCTCCTCGAAGGAGATTGGCGTTGACAACATCCGGAGCTCCATCCGATTGACCAACCATCCCACCCACATCGAACTTGGGAGGCTGTTGAGATGCCACGGACGCGGTTTGGGCTCCGGCTATAGCCGTTAGAGAGGCGATTCGAATACCACGGGCGATCGGTGGAAGTGTCAACGCTTGGGCGATACCGGCGGCCAACTTAAAAGCAATATCCGCCATCGTCATGGCTTTGTTACGTTTAAACTCTCTCAATTTCATTTCTTTTTGTTGATCTTGGAATCCCTTTTCAATGGACGCTTTTGTGGTGGCGGCCTCATTGGCGCTGATCTCACCTCGTTTGTACAGCTCGTCAATTGCTTTGGTCTCCTCATCCACTTGGTTTTTGATTTGTTCGAGTTGACTTTGATTGATGTCCGAAAATGCTTGGGAGATGGCTCCAAAAGCCTCAAATATATTTTGACCCATGGAGGTGATCATAGATATTTTTTCCTGATACTTCTCAATGATCATTTGTTGATTTTGAAGCTCCAAATCTGTCTCATCTTGGATTTGTTCGAGTCGCTTTTGATAGGCCTCATCTCTCAACGCGGTCATCTCATTGATCTCCGCTTTACGATTTTCGGCCCCCAAATCCTCCAAAATATTTATCTCATCCACCAATTGATTGAGTCTCTCTTGCTCATCCACTGACAGCTCACGTGTGGCGGCCTGGTCCAATAGGACTCCCATTTGATAGTCCAATTCTTTGGTTTGATTTTCAATCTCATTCCCTAGCTGGTGGATCTCACGGCGCTGTTTTTCAAACTCCGGAGTTAATCGATCCGATACTTTTAACGTCAAATCATCAATGATATTCAATGACTCATTAAAATCCGTGTTGAGTTGTTTGTTGTACTCGATGAGCGCTTTTGTGGCGTCTCCCATTTTATTGATGTTCTTTTGGGCGCGGTCTGCACTGTCAGCAGTTTGAGACATGGTTTGTGGACCCAATGACGATGACGACAACTCATTGAACCTATCCAACTCCTCATTGGCGATGACAAACACATTGGAGAGATTGTCAACCGCTGTGGATGTCTCACGTTGGAGATCACCCAACACAGCTCCCGCCGTCTCCACATCTCCACTCATGGCCAATGTGGCCACATTTATCAACCCAATCACATTCTCAAAACCTTGGGAGATCCCACCCAACACGGTTCCAAATACGGATCCCATAAACACAACGGCTTTGGAAGCGCCTTGGATAGCCATGTTGACACTGTTTGGACCTGCGATGGATCCAATGACGTTTTGGAGAGTACCCATAGAGACGGTCCCAAACTCGGCCATCACCCTTTGAAATTGTGCCATGGAGTTGATCCCATCCTCATTGATAGCCACACCAAACTCACTCGCCAAAGCGGTCATCGATTCGAGGTTGTCCAACGCTCCGGATTGAATGAGCGCTGGTCCACTTTGACGTCCAAATAACTCCATCGCCATCGCGTTACGTTGGGTTTGATTTTCCATCCCTCCCAACGCTTTGACGGTCTCATTAAATACCGTGTCCGCGTCTCTCAACTCTCCATTGGAGTCCTTTACACTGACACCCAATTGATTAAATGTTTCCTCAAGGTTTTTGGAACCGCTCGCGGCCTGATCCATTGACCCTTGGAACTTTATCAAACCACCTTCGAGATTTGCGAAAGCCAAACCGGACCCCTCCGCGGCCAATCTCAACCCGGCTAATGTATCAACGGCGATCCCCGTTTTGGTGGAGGCGTCCACCAACTCATTGGTGAGATCTGCAAATCGTTGGGACAACATCACCACGGCACCGGTGGCGGCCGCCACACTTGCTCCCACCATCGCCATGGATTTACCAATTTTTTTCATCTTTTGAGCGACTTTTTTGGACGTTTTGTCCGCGCTGGACTCCATCTTTTTAAAGTTTTTATCCAACTCACCGGCCGCCTTGGTTGCTTCTTTGTCCGTGATGTTTGGTATTTTCTTTAATGCCTTTTCGAGTTGCTCGGTTGAGGCGCTGTAATTTATAGCTACACTTTTATTGACATCGGCCATATCTCTCTCCAATCATCATGACCACGATGGCCATGAGTATCAATACACCATACACAAAACATTTGACACGTGCTGTCATCATTTTGACAAAGTGTCTCATATCTTCCTCAATCGTTTGACTGTTTCTTTGGCGATGGCCTCAACTACCTTTTGAGCTCCGCGTCTAGCTGGGTCCCACAAAACCACACCCGCCAATCTCCTTCCTTGACGGATGTTGGTGGTGGAGTCTGGTCCAACTTTAATCGCCCACGCATATTCCGCAGTATTTTCCACAAAAGCCTCCACGGTGTATGGTGGAATAATACGGAGACCGGTTTTGTGTTGTCCTTTTGAACCTTTGGACGCTCCGTATTTTGGTTGACGTACCAACCAACGCTCCTCACTATCTTTGGCGAGTTGTTCCGTGGTTTGTTCTAACACTTTTACAATGGATGGATCGGCGGCCCGTATTGTACCCAATATGAGCTCACGTTGAGATCCATCAATCTCAATGGATCCTCGTCCCTTCCCATATCTCAACACCTTACTCATTTGATCTCCATTTTTTGATTTTATCCCTTTGAGCGTCCACCTTTTTACGTTGGGACACCTGTGATGACTCATGGACCATCATGAAATCAACATAGAGACGAGATTGGAGATCACTGTCCAATGATTGGAACCACGTTGGATCTCTATTCCAAAAACGTGAGATTGCAAATCCTGTCCGCTCTATGGATCCACTGTTGGTGGTTCGGTAAAATTTTCGGTTTCTTGGACCTCGTGTGATGATGGAAGTGATTTGGCCATCTCTCCAACGCACATCATCCCAATCTCCAAAATCTCATTGACTGGGACACCAGCTCCCAACAGTGTATCCAAACACGTGGATCCATATTTGTGGACATCCACGAGATGTCTCACCTTTGGGAGACGGTAGTCATTGAGACAAATACAAAGCGCCATCGCACAAACTCGACCCATGGCCGCTCGTGTTTGATCGTCGCTCCACATTGAGACGATATCAAAACATGTGGAGAGTGGAGGTTCAACAAAATCCATCTCTCCAAATGTTGTCATGGTAATTTTTAACATGAGTTACTCCCTTTGTTACTCAATGATTATGCTTGGACGTATGCAACCCCGCCATAAACCTCGCCAGTCACTTCGATGGTGTTACCATCGGCGCTCTCACTCAGGTTGGAGACCTCAAGATATACTTTGGAATAGGTCGCGGTGTATGTTTTACCGGATCCCAATGTTTGGGTGTCCACTTCAAAAACAACGGTTTGCAGGAACTGTTCAAAACCATCTCCACCAGTTGACGTCAATGGAGCTCCACCATGGAATCCACGATTGTACAAACGATCCATGAGGTTGTCAGCTGTTGTATCCGTCAATGATCTCATGTGTACCGAAAATGAGATGTTGATCACAGGATCATCACCTTTACGGAGTCCCACAATGGCTCCACGATCTCGAATCACCACGCGATCCGCACCCGGCTCCGCGCTCGCGAAGTCGCCCACTTCAAATGATACTTCATAACTGGACGCGGCCCCGTCAGTTATTGTGATTTTACCGTCACGGCGTGTTGTGACTACTGTTGAATCGGCCATGATAGCCTCCTATATGTTTTGTGTTAGGTTAGATATAAATAGTGTAGCACTTCAAAAGCCAATGTGATTGACATCCACTCACCAGAATCACTCAACTCATTGTCCATCCCACCAAAGCGGATTTGGAGCTCATCATGGAGCGGTGTGGATCGTTTGGTGATTGCATTGATGACCGTTTGAGCACTGTCCAAACCATCATCAAAACTCTCAATCTGGTCTTTTGGTCGTATTCGGAAGGCATAACGGATCATGACCTCCGTGGAGCTCATGACACCCACTCCACGACGTTGACGATCATCGTCACGACTAGACACGGACCGGATCCCAACCGAAAAACGTTTGTGTGCTATCGTATTGGGTGACCGTCCATATCCGTCAAACGGGTTACGACTCTCATCAAAACCGTCCAAACTGTCAATCATTGTTGAGAATCGTTGACGTATTGTGGCAAGTGAAACAACCATTTACCGTCTCCGATACCATATTGGTGGAGCGCTGGTGTATATGACTCCGAGATTGGCCCGGCGACTGTTTTTATTGTCCACCTTGCCGTCCTGATTTTGGTCGTAAGTGAACTTGAGACGCTTAAAGTCAAATTCCATCTCTTTTCGATGGGTTTTGGCCAAATCGAGATAGCGACCCTCTCCCAATCCGGAGGAATCCATATCTTTAAATATGAGATAAAAGGTGAGATTTTTGTGGCATGATCTCAACGATTGTGGAGACATGATCAAATACTCAATATTTCCTTGGTCTCTCACCCGTTGGATGAGCTGTACCCATGCTTCGTCAATGTACGTTTGATAGCTGGACCCCAATGAGGATGGACGGATGGAAGCCAAATCCGAATACTCCGCCTCCAAATCCAAATCACTGATCACCGGATACAAAGCACTCAACGCGATGGCGGTGGGTTTTTTGAAGGTGTGGACCACTCCACCAATCGTCAACTCCCAGTATTGGAGATATCCGTCATCCAATGAGAGTGTGGATGGGAGCTCACTTGGTGAGATTGTGTATGTGGCCACATTGGCGATGATGGACACGGATGTCCGAGATATCACATCGTTACCATTTGGATCCTGAAGTTTGAAAAAGGCCGCTGTGGGTGATACCAATGATCCATCCCTGTATATAGGGAGGTCCACAGTACACCCACGCGATCTCTCAAGTACCTCATGGATCCTTATACGTGGTGAATAGAGTCTCTCGGTTCCCATCGTTTATCCTTAAATGTTGTTAACATTTAAAAGGAGATACCAAACCGTATCGGATGAAACCAACACCGCGATCTCATTTGGAGCTAGACTCACTTTTTCAACAGCCAGGTTATTTTGTACAGACAAATTATTTGTCCCACCAACATTGGATATCACGTAAATCCGTCCATCCTTTTGAGCTGGGAGGATCACATTTTGATCGCTTCCACCACTGTCGATGATTTGAAACAATGAGTCTTTGTCAGTCAATGTGATACCGTCCGAGATTGTACGGACATCCAATCCACCAGCCAACAAAAGTGGACGAGGGATTTTAAAAAATGGTTTGCCGTTGTAAGCCATGATAGTCTCCTATTTGGATTTTTTGATGTTTTGGGTTTGAGCTCGTTTTACTACTTCTTGACGTACCGTCTCACGTGAGACATCTCGACCGCTCTTTTTGGCGTCCTCATACATCCGATTGGTGACTCTCTCCACCTGTTCTCTTGAAATAGCCATAAATCACGCTCCCTTTGATTTTGATTTCGATTTGGTCTTTGGTTTGTGCATGGCCTCAAAGCTCTCCTTCATTTGTTTTTTGAGAGCGTACAAACCATCAATCTCCTTTTTGATCTCTGGAATGTGTTGGAGTTTGAGACGGCGGTCAATTTTGCGATCCAACAAAGCTATTTTGGATTGAATCACCTCAACCTCCGGTTTTTCAATGATACCCAATCCAATCAACTCACGTCTCCACTCGTTGTATCCTTCTTTGTCATTGTTCCAAAATACCTTTGAGCCGATGATCTTTGGGACATCCCACCTCATACAATAGAAATATCCACCATATGTGGTCTCATAGCGTGCAATGTATCCAAACTCTCTATCAATGACGGTTTGTCCATTGTCCATCAATCTCATCCGACTCATGGTGGAGTCCGGACCGTTTGGAGTATCCTCCACACCGTTGACACCTGCAATCTCAAATAACTGTCCAAACGTTGGAAGCCACTCCCAAACTCCCTCTCCACTTTCCACGAGCTCCCATGAGAATGGATGGTGGAGTAAATAAAATGGAGCGTTGGGAAAAACCTTTAGCTTTGGATTTTGCGCGGTTGCTTTGGTTCCGGTCCATGTCGTTGGTGTAAATGTACTCATATCTTTTATCCCTTTGTTGATATGTGTTTATGATTTTGATGATACCACCCACTCTCCAAAAATGGAGAGTGAATGGAAGGACAAAGGGAATTGAAAACCCTCCACCCACTCATCATTTGACAAATTAAGCGTCTGTAACGATTTTTACAATTCGTGCATCTTCAGTGATGGCCGCTCCACAGTACAAATGTCCTACAACCTCGGTAAGTCCCTTGGATTCGTCACGTTGGAAGCCGATAACAACCGGTGTCCCAGCTGGACGGATCTCAACACCTGCACCCGCCAACGGACGTGGAGTCCCAACAGCGTAAGCGATACCACCACGAGACATCATGGCGCCGATTTTGTCACCACCTGACTCCGTTACATAACTAGACTTGAAAATATCTACCCCACCAAATCGACCGGCAAATCCTTGACCTTTGATGGCTAACATGTCTTCGGTAGCTGGTGAGAATGCGAGCGCGTTATTTGACTCACTTCGAAGAGAATCACGGAGATCACTCAACTGTTGTGGGTGCAGTATACAATAGAACTCTCCATTGTTTGACTCGCTCTCCAATTGGAACATCGCATCATAGAAGTCATCAACAGACATGTCCACACCACTTGTCCCAACAGCGTTGGAAGCGGCCGCGAATGTTGCGGTGATGATCCCGTTGATTCGTGCCTCGGCACTCAATGCCATCTTGTTGGCCAATGAAAATGGATCGATGTCCATACCCAATCCGGTCATGGCGGCCAGATCAGAAATGTCATAACGTAGCGCGCTACGTCCAACAGTGATGTCCACGGTTGATGGTGTTAATGTAGCTTCGGATACCTCTGCGCCATCACTAGCGGTTGCAAATGGTGTGGCCGCTCCCCAGTTGGCGTATCGCATACGCATCACTTTAGAGCCGATCCCAGCGACGTCCCCAGCGAAAAGGAGCGCTCCGGAGTTACGGATTGAAGCTTGGTCGGCGAGGATAGCACGAACTTCGTTTTCAATCATAGCGGCCAGGCGTAAATTACCCAGCGCTGAATAATCAATTGTACTCATTGTATTTTCTCACAATTTTTGGTTTTGGTTTTGTTTTGGATGGGTCGGGTTTTACGCTGTTGACGGTTGCGAACCTATCCGACAAATAACCAACTCCCATCATCCACCGTGGTGGAGATATGTGGTTGGATGTAGTATACCCATTTTTATGATATGGTGTTATCAATGTGACATCATATGTCATTTTAACATCAAAGGGAGTCAACCATGGCCACTCATGACCTGTCAAACGTCAACACATATCCGAAGTTCAAAACCATTGAAAACATTGATAACACCGCCACAAAAATTATCCTACCCAGTGGAGCCACGGCGGTCTCCATTGGATCTCCGGCCGCTTTGTATTGTGCCAATGATGGTGATGATGGAGACTCGTTTGGTGATGGTGGTGTGACGGATTATGTTTTTATCCCAGCTAACAACCTTTTGGAGATACCCATGGAGATTGGACGCCAATCCAATCGTGTTTTGTTGGTCGCTACCCAATCCGGATCATCAACCCTCCACATCGTCATCAATAGATCGAAGTAAAAAAACAAAAGGAGACACTCAAACGAGTGACTCCAAATGTATGGGATTGAGGGTATCAGTTAGATTGATACGGCGATGTCAATACCGGTCAAACCAACTGTGGATTTTACAGCCACAGCGTTGGCGTTGGTATAAGTGATCTCCAACTCCACTTTATTTCCACTTCCATCCATGGCGCTTACGTGGACCAACTGTTGACCCAAACTGTGAGTCAATGAGAGTGACGTGTTGGCGACCAATGTTTGATTGGCAAATGATTTTCGAAGTGATGACAAAGCGACTAATACTTGACCACCGGAGACGCTGGCAAGGTTACCAGTTGCGGGATCGGCGGTGATGGCCGCTTGAGCTCTCGCGTTGGTGAAATATAACGCGCTCGAATGCTCGCTAATTTGTGACGTATCAGCCGTTAACGTGATCACACCAGTACCGGAGTTGTAATTCAATCCTGCAGTGTCAACCGAGATAGCTCCCCTGGCTCTTGCTTGGGTGAAGTATAGGGCGCTGGAGTCCTCTGTCACTTGTGACGTGTTGGCGTTCAATGTGTAAACACCATCCGCATAACTCAAACCGGTTCCGGCGTCGAATTGAGCGAATACATCACTCGCCTCAACTTTAAACTCACCATTTGAGGAGTTGTATTGGAGGAGTTGTACGTCCGGTGATGAGACTGCACCCAATGAGACGGATCCGCGAGCTCTTGCTTGGGTGAAGTATAGGGCGCTGGAGTCCTCGCTCACGTGTGACGTGTCGGCCGTCAACGTGATCACACCTGTTGAAGAGTTGTAATTCAATCCTGCGGTGTCAACCGAGATACTCGCGCGAGCTCGGGCGGCCGTGTGGAATAAATTATTGGACCCTTCGGAGATTTGATCGGAGTTAGCTGATAGTGAAAATACACCGTTTGAGTAAGCTAACCCAGTACCAGCCGAGAAAAATCCTTTAATCTCGGTTTGGTCTGCTGTAAACTCACCAGTTGACGAGTTGTAATTGATACCTGCACTCGCTGAAAACTTCGCGCGGATTTGTGCATCACTCAAACCGCTGTTGATCAATTCCCAATCGTCCGCGTTGCCAGCGGTTCCACCGTTGTGGATGTATGACTCAATTGGAGACGTGGCCGCCAAAAATACAATGTCACCTTCTTGGAAGTTGGATCCGGTGTATACATTGGAGATAAAGTTGGCGAGTGATGATTGAGTTGAGTCAACAGTCACGTCCGTCACGGTCAATGGTTTGACCTTCAGTTTATTGATACCACCATCGCTCACAACTTCCAAATAATTAGCGCTGTCCGCGTGGATTGCGTTGAGTACGTTTGAATGAAGATATCCACGAGTGATCAAATGTTCGTCGTGTGATACTGTTCCTTTTTGTTTAATTACGCCTTCGGCGATCAGTTCAGGGGCCAAAAATCTTTGTGCCATGGGTCTACCTCTTGGGGATAAAAGTTAACTTGGATCCACCATGGAAGTGGATCACCTGTAATATATCACCCCAGTCTCGACCGTCTCGAAAATGACAGTAAATGTCAATAGATTATTGTATATGATCTCACCAAACACAACTTCACCATCAATGACGATCCACACATTGGGTGTATATCCCAATCCATGAGTCACGGAGATGGTTGAGAGGTTTGTAAAATCATGGCGGTTGGGTATCCCAGCGCCGTCCGAATATTTAAACCTTGCCACAGCTCACCCCTCAAAACTTGTGTGGAGTTTGACCCAATCTCGAATAATAGGCCTCACGGATGGCGTCACGGTTTTGAGCGTAAAATGTTGGATCCGTTGCCCGGCTCAACAAATCATTGGGAGCGGCCGTGGGTTGACTTTGGACACCAGCGTTGGACGGTGGTGGTGTGAGCTGTGGTTGTGTCTGTTGGACGCTTTGAGATGGCTGTGGAGGCTCGTTTGAGGTTGTATTGGGTTGAGTATCCGTTTGAGTCTCAAAGAATGGTCTCAACGTGCTTGGGGCGGTCGTGGGATCACTTTTGATTTGATCCAACCACTCTCCCAAATCAACTCGATCCTTTTTTGCACGATTGGACATGGCTCGATCGTATTGCCACTCCACCATATCTCTCACATCACCGTCATTGATACCAAATTGAGATATCGTGGTGTGGCGCTCATATCGTGAGTTGGCGGTTTTGAGCTCACCTTGGAGGGACTCCACTTGACTGGTGAGATTGTCCACCAATCCCATTTTGGATTTGGCCTCGTCAAGTTGTGACTCATACTCTCCCAATTTCGACTCGCTTTGAGCTAGTCGCTCCGAATATTTGGCGATACGTTGACGGACGATTTCATCCACGTGGTCTTTTTGGATGTACTCGACACCCTCAATGATTTTGGTTTTACTCATGGTTTATCCCTTTTGTGAGTTTGTTAAAATGTTAGATTCTCTTGTTGGATCTTCAACAACATCCGTTTGGCGTCGATGTCGTCAAGGTCTGGATGGAGGATTTTGATGGCGTCCACTTTGGAGATGAGACCGGCGGCCAATAGTGCCAACATGTTCTCACGTTGCTCTTTGGACTCCGTTGGTGAGAGTGGGATGGCGTGATATTCAATCCTGTACCCACTCTCCGGATATGATGTCCCCAAATATCGATTGGCGATTTTGGCGGTGATCTCCAATGTGTGGATATCTGCAATACGGAAGGACGGCGCGAACTTCCTTTGAGCTTCCCTCAATGATGATCGTGAGATGGCGATGGCATACCCTGACCGTGGATCTCCACTCATCTTTTGGACATCAGCTGGGTTGATACCTGCGTAGGTTGCCAACCGTCTCTCATAAACTGTGATCGCCTCCAACATTTGTGAGACATCTCCACCCGCTTGGAATTGTCCAATCTGTGGATTTTGACCGGCCAACAAATCCGGATCCGGTGAAAATACCAAAATAGACGCGGGATCCGTTGCGATAGCTGATCGACGGGAGTCCAAATTGTTATCCAATAAATCTAACCCGGCTGGCATGCATCCCAAAATATAGCGCTGTGGATGTGAACAATCACGGGAGAGGTGGAGAAAATATGTATACAACACACTGGCATTGAGAGCACCCTCCACAACCTCTCTCCCATTGTATGGGTCAAATAGTCCACCATGGATCTCCGCATGATACAAAGAGTATGGAAGGAAGGGAGCTCCATTGGAGTCGCGATATGGATATGACTCTCCACTCATGTTGGATTTTAAATATTTCTCGGTCACATCCTCATCACGCTCTCCATTTGAGTTGATGGTGTAAATCTCATAGATTGGATTATTTGGATCCTCAACACTGAGATGATCCACCGTCCACTCATATTTTGTACACATCTCACAAAATCTCAACCGCGTCTCTTTTATGGTGTGAGGTCTGGATGGATCTCCGGCGCTCGCCATCGCCTCCACCATCTCCGGTGTAACGATTCGATACAATAGTCCCTTCCCATCATCCGTGATGTCCACTCTCAAAAACGTCTCTCTCAATCCCAATGTGTAAAACTGGACACGTTGCATGAGAGGCCATAGGCCAGCTTTATTCACCAAACCGTTGCGTCCAACCAATCCATCCGTCTCACCTGCTGTGGTCTCATTGACTCCAATCGATGGCGGTTCCATGTACAAACCACATAGAGCACTCGTGGCCGCCTTGAAAATGTTCGAGCTCATGTCTGGAACTCCCCAAGCCGCTTGACGTGATTGTGGGATGTGATCTCCAATGGAGTCGATTAAATCTTGTAGCCACATCCCCGTCAACATCCGTTTACGTAGCGCGGTGTGTTCGACTCTCCTTTGTGTGGCGGGATCTTTTTGGACTGGGAGTGGAGGGATATTGGATTGGCTGATCATCTGAATCTCACTTTGGAGGTTTTGGGAGAGCGATATTGGACATCTATGATGGGCATGACCGCATAACGGAGCGCGTCAATTGTGTGCTTCCACTCACTCATTGTATCCATAACACCCGATTTTTTCAATGCCCAGTATTTGAGGGATTTGATTGTCCTCTCACATCGTGGGAAGATTTGAAACCGATTGTCACACATCAACTCATGGATGGATTGACATCCATAATATACACTATATTTCGGTTTATGGGCGGTCCGTATTGTAAAGGGGAGTTGACCTTTGGGATACTTCAAAACGTGATTAAAACCGGCCATCAACATGGTATTGGACATCCTTCCACCGTTTTGTTTTGACCCACCATGAGACCGGTCACCCGTCCATCGTTGAATATTGGCCAGCTCCAACCCGTTACGTTTGATCATCGCCAATATGGATTTGGCGTGTTTTTCCGCTTTAGCTCCACTCGCCACGTACTCATCCACCACATAGACGGCCGGTTTGGATTGATTGGTTACATCCACAGCACAAAGGAGAGCGACTTGGGACGCGATATCATGACCGTGGTCAATGCCAATGGTCCAAATATACTCACGATCTGGATCCGGTGTTAGGTCACTGATCATGTCATCCGTAAACTTATCAAAGATCCGTCCCTCTGGGACTCCACCATCCCAATCTCCATTGATCCGCGCGTCTCGGTCGATTGGGAGATATGACATCCTCAACGCCTCAATCTCTTCCTCACTCATCATGGGTTTACATCCCTTTGGAGTTGTATTCTCCACACTCATGACTCCAACATGCTCCGATATCACACCATCTTTGACCATTTGTTTGAGATAGTGGACCGGAGCTCCAATGGGTGTCAGTGTAAACAACATCCGTCCATTGGTTCGAGTGATACGGGCTCTCAACTCTCCAAACACCACCGGCGGTGGAGGCTCGTCAACCCATATATAGTCGACGGATCCGGAGGCCAATCCGAGAGTCCCTTGATTGGTTGTTTTGAACCGGACCAAACTATTGTTTTTAAAACGGACGATTGGAGCTCCCGTCCCTCGGTAGCCCTTCCCATGGACAAACTCAACATCTGGATGGAGCTCACCTTTTGGGACTAGCTCGTGGAACTTACCCATGATCGTCCGTGATTGTTCCCAGCTATGACAAATCACCCACGCCTCGATTGGTGGTGGTGGGACTTGTTTGTAAGGATGGCGACCAATACAATGACAAATCGTCTCATAGGCTCCGACCGCCGTTTTTCCGATTTGGTTCCCACCTCGAAGGAGTACCAACCTGGCTGGATCTCTCAATACTCTCTCTTGGACGGATGTTGGTCTCCAAAAGGTCATTGGATTGGCCTTGGACTCCTCCAACAGTTGGGATGTCCCTTTGGCTATGGCTTTGAGTTTGGATAGGTCCATCATGATCCACGATTGAGGTGGATGACTTTTGGATCACCACCCAACATCGACTCCAAACGGTCTCTCAATATTGGTGGGAGACCTTGGACCGCCATGGCGATTTGATGGAGTACCTCATCCGGATTGGTCATGTTGTCAAACTCCTCCATCTCCTTTTTGAGTTGGACCCACTCATCATGGACCTGAAGATGGAGACGGTGGAATTGTGGGAGAGCGTGATGGGATCCCCGTTGACGAGTCGCCTCAATGTCTTGACTGATCTCCCACAACTTGTATTGACGGAATAAAACCGGATCCACTTCCACATCTCCATCATCGTTGGTGGTGATTGGCTGTTGTGGTGTGGAGCTCGTGTCCAATGTGGAGACGATTGGTTTTGGTCGTTTGAGTATTCGAGCCACCGTGGATTTGTGGACCTTGAATTGATCAGCTAATTTTTGATAGGTGTACCCGCCTCCCTCATAGAGTTGGATGATTTGGCTCCTCTCCTCCGGAGTAAGTCGCCCGCGGTCGGTGTTACGTCCCATGTTGATCCCCTTTGTTGCAGTTTTATTTCATATGGAGAGAAAAAATGTCGTGGTCAGCAC
>VTLG01013107.1_pt1 | contig 24913 bp, 41 predicted proteins | sample 4694571 | NCBI WGS metagenome assembly VTLG01 (sample SAMN12604809, study PRJNA352737) | marine metagenome | biome: ENVO:00000447; feature: ENVO:00000209|ENVO:00000569|ENVO:01000036; material: ENVO:00002151; isolation source: viral sequences binned using virsorter ...
ATGTCACCCTATCAACAAGATGTGATTGATACATCCTTAGCAGCATTCGATAAACAAGCGGCACAGCAACAACAACTTTTAAGAGATCAATCAATTGATTCTGGTAACTTTGGTGGTGGACGTCAAGGCGTTCAAATGGCAGAGTATCAAAGCGGAAGTGATTTAAATAGAGCGGCCCTTCAAGCAGGATTATTACAACAAGGTTTTGGTCAAGCACAAACTGCAGCTCAACAAGCATTTCAAAATCAACAAGCTATGGCTAACCAACAATTAGGATTAGGCTCAGCACAAATGGGGCTTTCTAATTTTCAAAGATCCGGACTCGGCGCAGACGTTGGAATGGAAGGACAACTAGGAGCATTGAGACAAGGACAAACACAAGCTCAACTTACAGCCGATCAACAAGCGGCACAGACGGCAGCTTATGAACCTTACGGAAGACTAAGTCAGTATGGTCAAGGCATTACAGGATTAACAGGTGGAGTAGCGGCAGCACAATACCAACAACCTCAACAACAAAGTCCTATGTCCCAAGCATTAAGCACGGCTTTAGGAGTGGGAGGTTTGTATCAAAAAATATTCCATCCTCAACCAATGTTTGGAAACATGAGATAATGAGAACTTTAACTAGACCCATGTTCAATATGGGAGGCCCCATTAAGCAGGGAGTCATGCATGGCATTCGAGAACCCTACAAAGGTGGCGGCAAAGCTGCGCTTGTAGGTAATCCTGTCTATCCTAAAACAGGAGGCAGGGAACATCACGCTGTAGCTTTAGGTGCAGGACTTGCAAGATTAGCACCTTTGGCTGCAAGAACCTTCGCCAATATCGGTAGAGGTCTTAAAACGGGAAGAATGTATACTCCAAGCACAGAAAAATTAGGATTTCGAAAAAGATTAGCAGACCTTCTTTTACCAAGTGGTAGATTTAGAAATGTTGCTGGAAAAAAAGCAACTGATCCCTCTTCTGCTTATATGAAAGGTGACTTTACAGCCTCTGCAGGGAGTCCTGCGGTTCCAGGTTCAAGAATGGGTCTATGGGAAGCTTTAACAACCCCCAAACGTTTGGGAGCAGCGATTAGAGAAAATCCTTTTACAACTTTTGGAGTCGCATCTACTATTCCTCAGACTGGATTTTTAGCGGGTAAAATAGCCGCAGCAGCACCAGGAAAAATATGGGATACAACAAAAAGATACGCAGCTGGAGTATTACCTGGCGATCAAAGTAGCTGGTATACACCGGAAGAACCACCTAAAGGTATAGAGAAACCCGGTGGCTATTCTAAGGCAACGGTCACAGGAAAAGGATTAGATAAACCCTTAACAAAAGCTCAGCAAGAAAAATGGGCTGACGCTCAAAGAGGAAAACGTTTAGATAATCTTTTAGACATCATGGGTTATGATCGATCTAAAAAGACAGCGATCGCTGATGCCTTAATTGATGCAAGTAAAATTGTAAGCGATAGAGGAACGTTAGATAGAAAAAATATTACAGGTGAATTAATTAACCCAATCATACAAGCAACAAGTAAACGACTTGATAAACCAGAACAAATTAGAGAAGCGGTTGGTCTGATGATGGCTAAAGGTGAGATTGAAAAAGATTTATATAAATGGAAACCAGGAACTGCTTTAAAGAATGCACAAGACATGGCGGAGACATTAGGTATCACTGTTGAAGAAGCAATGAGAAGACAATCCAAAATGTCTACGAATGTAGGAGAAGAAATCATGGGGTGGGGTGTTACTAAGAAAAGTGCACCAACCGAATCTGAAATTGAACAAATTACTCGTAACTATGCTAATGCAAATAACATAGATTTTAAAGAAATAATTTCTACAGATAAACTTAAGGAAGGAGGCCTACAGGAAACTGACACTATTGAAATAGTATCAGGTCTTCTTACAGGTGATGCCGGTAAGGATGATGGCTTCTATCAAGTAGGTAAAGACGTAATAAAAGTTACAAACGGTGTGCCTAAGAAACATTATGGAGGATAGGATAGATGGCCAAATCTTTTGCAGAAGTTTACGGTGGAAGAACAGAGTCAGGTCCTACTAACAAGGTAGGTACTTTTGAATCCATGCTCGCAGGTGTGGGTTCCGGTCTTATTGCAATTCCAAAAGGATTATTTTCACTCGGTGCAACGCTTCTTGATCTCGGAGTCGATTCAGGTAAAGCCGCTGAAGTAGAACAATGGTTTGATGATCTAACCGAGTGGGATGAAAAATCAGAAGCCACAGCAGCAGGAAAAATTACAGAACTTTTAGTTAACATTGGTATCCCTGGAGGAGTAGGGTTTAAAGTAGCCAGTGGAATGGCTAAGCAGGCTATGCTCGCTTCTAAAACGGGTAAATATCTCAAATTAAATACTCCTACACTTAAAGACGGAGTTAAGAAAGCTGCCGAGCTTAATACTAAAGGCAAGACTAATCGATTTTTTGCAGGTGCAATAGGCGGAGGTTTAGCTGAAGGAGTTTTTATTGGCGACGTTGAAAAAGCCGGGAGCTTTGGAGATTTAATAGGAGGTCCCACTGAAATTCGTAGAGGCGATGACGATGATGCCGTAAGGGATTTATTAAATAGGGTTAAGTTCGGAACAGAAGGAGCTTTGTTCACGGGTATTTTAGGTGGCATAGGAAAAGGAATTAAAAAAGTAACTTCAAGAACAGAAAAATTAGATGTTGTAAATAGTAAAATTGATAGACTGATCGATAAGTTTGCTTCGGGGTTCAGGGCACGAAGCGGAAAGGATCAAGTCTTTTTTGATATGGAAAGAACCAGCAAGGGATTAAGTTCTGGCGACGCAGCGCTGGCTAAAAATGCTTCTAGAGAAGTAGACACACTCATAGATGGACTCTTTCCTCCATGGAGAACCCTAGCAAACAAACAAACCGCTAAGGACAGACAAAAAATGTTAGGAGAAATTCAAGAGCTACTTTTGGAAGGGGACCCTAAAATCGTAGATGACATTGGTAAAGATGGTAAAATTACAGGAAAATTAAGAGCAGAGTTGGGAGACTTGGATCCCAAATTAGCGAGAGAAGTAGCATCAAAAATGATGAAGGCCGGCGCTACAGACGAGCAGGTTAAAACTATCTTTGCTAACTTAAGTGCTATCCGAACCAGATGGTCAGATTTATATACTAAGCTTGGACGTACCCTAGAGCCAGAAGAACTAAAAGCATTTAAAGAATACTTTGGAGATAAATTTTCAGGTTATTTAGGAGCTACTTATGATATTTTTCAAAATAAATCTATCATTCCGTGGTTACGATACAAACCCTCTTCTGAAGCAATTAACGAAGTAAAACAAGTTTTTAAAGACAGTTATGCTTTAGCTAATCCAGGAAAACAATTAGACGATCTAGTAGCAGAACAACAGGTTGCAGATATATTAGCTGAGGGAGGACACCTGCTTCCTAAGGGAATGAGAATGGATAAACCTACCGATGCTATTTTTAGAGTTCCAAAGTTCTTTGTAAACCGTACAGTTCTAAAAGAAGCTGCCACTAAAAGAGGAAGTCCTTTGATTTCAATCGGCGATGTTAAAGACCCTCAAATGAAAGAAGCTTTTAATAAACTTTTAGGTAAACAATATGATCCAATGCAAACCATGATTGGAGGGATGGCTAAGCTTTCCATACTGGCAAGAAGAAATATTTTCTTTGATGACCTGATTAAAAAAAATGACGAGCTCATAGCCGCAGGCAAGAAACCTCTATTTGTTTCATCAAACGAAGAAGCATTAGGCGTTTGGGGTGTTGGAGGATCTAGACAAATTCGAGTGGACCAAGCTAGAGCACTAGCCGTTGAATCAAAAGCAGGAGCCTCTAATCCTTTTCAAAGAGATGGTGTACCTTTATATGCCTCTAATGGGATAGCCGATGCTTTAGAACAGGCAGCAGGAGGACTCAATGGTAGTGGACCTTTGATGAGAATGTATGAAAGTTTAGTTCTTTGGCCTAAAGCAACATCACAGATTGCTAAAACCATTCTGTCACCGATTACTCATGCCCGTAATTTTATTAGTGCTGCATCATTTGCTGCAGCCAATGGAATTCTTCCGGTTAATGTTGGAAAGGTACCTATCACTATAGCAGGAAAAGAAACTTTCGAAAACCCTATAAAGCTAGCTTACTCAGCCCTACAGACCGGGCTCAAGGGAACACGACAACAAAATGAATTATACGAAAGGCTTTTAGAACTTGGAGTTGTAAATTCTAATGTAAGACTCGGAGATCTATCCAGACTTTTAAGAGATGTTAACTTCGGAGAAACAATGACTTCGGACAAAGGATTAAGACTTTTACTTAAACCTTTATCAAAATTAAAATCCGTAGGTCAGGATCTCTACACCGCTGAAGATGATTTTTGGAAAATTTACTCTTGGGCTATAGAGAAATCAAGAATTGCAAAAGCTTTTGAGAAGCAGGGTTTAGTTCGAGGCAAATACTTTACAGATGCTGCAGGTAATTCCGTACGACTTACCGAAGACTGGTTGGAAAGAGAAGCTGCGGATATTGTAAAAAATAATATTCCTAACTATGATTTTGTTCCAGATTTTATTAAGAGCTTACGTAGACTTCCTATCGGAAATTTCGTAGCGTTCCCTGCAGAAATTGCAAGAACAGGAACGAACATTGTAAGAAGAGCTTTAAGAGAGATTAATGAAACTATTACTCTAGCTAATGGGAAAGTCGTTAAACCTTTTGAATCGATTGGTTATACAAGACTCTTTGGCTTTGGAGCTACAGTAGCAGCTATTCCTTATGCAACGACTAAAGTATTCCAAGGAATCTATGATGTGACGAACGAAGAACGAGATGCCATTAGAAGATACGCTGCAAAATGGTCCAAGAATTCTACCCTTCTTCCTATGAAAGATGAAGAAGGAAACTTTAAGTACATTGATTATAGTCATGCCAATGCATATGATACTTTAACCAGACCTATTCAATCGGTCATTAATTCTGTCGCTGATGGACGTACCGACAACGATGGAATGATGGATGATTTTATGAGAGGTATGTTTGTAGCCATGAAAGAATTTGGTGAGCCTTTCGTCAGTGAAGCTATCTGGACAGAAGCAGCGATGGATGTTTTACCTATCATGGGAAGAGGTGGAAGAACTGTAGACGGCGTTGAAATTTATAGTGATAAAGATACAGATGGAACCAAAGCCAGTAAGGTGATGGCTCATCTTGTTAAAGCTCAAATGCCTTTCTCGATGACTCAACTTAAACGAATGGACCAGTCTATTGAAGCCGTCGATGTTTTAACTAAAGGAAAATTTGATGAACGAGGCATGACCTATGAATTCGGTGACGAATTTGGAGGACTTTTTGGTTTCAGAGCCATTAAAGTAGATCCAGGTCGATCCATCAAATATAAAGTCGCTGATTTTAAAAGAGGAGTAAGGGATTCAGGAGGTTTATTTACCCGAGTAAGTTTAAAAGGTGGACCTATTGAACCAAGAGAAATTGTAGATGCTTATATCAATGCGAACCGATCTTTGTTTGGAGTCAAACAAGAGTTCAAACAAGATATCGATGCAGCAAGACTCTTAGGAATTTCTGAAGAAGATTTTAATGCCGGTGTAGATATTTCCAACGTAGAACTTGGAGCTATTGATAATGATATCTTTAGACCATTAAATATTTCTGCAGATGTCCGAGAAGGATTCGCAAGGAACGCAGAGAACTTAGGAGTATCCAATCCTTTAGATGCCGCAGAGTCTGTGATTGCAGAAATTCAAGGGCAACTTGCTGATTTACCTTTGAACACACCTAATTTTCCTGATATAGAAAATCCACTTTTGCCTAGTGGAGATCAGCGAGTGCTTCCTAATATTAATATGAGTTCGTTGAATTTACCAAGCATAAATCCACAGGCGGTCAGAAACACGGGTGGAAATCTTAACCTTGATCAAATGACAACCCAACAAAAAATTGACGCATTTTTTGGCCGAGGATAAAAACTTAACTAACTATGTCTAAAGCAGATTATCAAGAAATTATTTCTGAGTATAAAGAACAGGTTCGAGTTCTTAAAGAGCAGGTTAATGAACTGACCGATGCTTGCAAAGCAAAAGATTCTGCATTAAAAAGAGCCTTACAAAAGTTAGAATATACGACAGACGATTTAGATAAATTACAGGAGAAAAAAGATGAAACTGACGGAAAACTTTAGCCTAAACGAGCTGACAAAGTCACAGACAGCTGAAAGAAAGGGCATAGATAATACCCCTAGTACCGAGCACCAGGAAAACCTGAAATCGCTCTGTACGGCGATCCTACAGCCTGTTCGAGACTACTTTTCTAGGGTTGTAAGCGTTTCTAGCGGATATCGCTCTCCAGAATTGTGTGTTGCCATAGGCTCAAAAATTACGAGTCAACATGCTTCTGGCTGCGCGGCGGACTTCGAAATTTTTGGAGTATCCAATAAAGAATTAGCAGATTACATTCACGAACATCTGGACTATGATCAACTCATTCTCGAGTACTGGAAAGAATCAGATCCTAATTCGGGGTGGGTGCACTGTTCGTACTCACAAACTCATAATCGAAAGCAGTATTTGAAAGCTTTCAAAACTGACAACGGTACGAAATACGAATCAATGGTTTAAAAAACCGAAAAAATTTTTAAGCAAGCTTTTACTATACTCCCAGAAAATGTAGGATTAAGCAAATCCTAACCAACCGGTAATAATATACTTTTCATGATGCTTGGTGATTTGGCCTTTATGGGTATGAGAAAAGTCAGTCGGCCATATTAAAGTTAATCCTTTTTCAGCAGGAGTCGTTAAATCTTGATATTTAAAATGAGTGCCTCCATCAGGAACATCATTCAAGTAAGTCATAAAAACTAGACAGCGATTTTCTGCTTGGCTGCTTCTTTCAAAATGCCACTTTTTAAATCCTTCTCCAGGATTATAGTGTTGAATTTGACAGGATTCTCCCATTCCAAATTTACTAAATTCTTCAACCTCAGGATATTTCTTTTCATATAAATGAACAATGTTTCCTATAAGGTTTTTATATATAGTAAAGGTTGGATGATCATAAGAAGGATGGATTGGAACTTCGGTAGAAACTTTTTCCTCAGGATCTACACGTAAAGGTGGCCCCACAACACCGGGAGTCTGTTTATCTTTATTTTCTTTAAAGAGGTTTATAATATCATCACACAATGGCTTAGGAATATACCATCCCCCTATCATTGTATTACTGGGTAAAATATATTCTTTTAAATCCATGCTTTTAATTTTTCTCCCATTATCTTACTAGCAATATTTATTTTTTTTCTTAAAGCTTTCACAATTCTCTCATCTACCGTATCTTGAGCCATAATATCAATATATGTCATTGGAAATTTTTGTCCAATTCTGTCTATACGGGCTTCTGATTGTTGGCGTTTCTCTAAATCATAGCCATTAGAATAATAAATCATTGTACTTGCAGCCGTCAAGGTGATACCATACCCGCCAGTTTGCGTGGTCCCCACTAAAAATCTTACGGGACTTTTAAGATCTTGAAATTTTTTAATGTTATCCTGTCTTTCACTCATAGGTGTTTTTCCATAATAAGTTACAAAAGAGTTATCCCCATACTCTTTTTTAAGATGTTCTACGATTGTTTCTACGTCGTACTGGTAATGTGCCCATATTACAACCTTACCGTGTATCTCTTCTAGAGTATTTAATAATTCTGTAATTCTATTATTTTTTATATCTTTAGTGGTTCCATCATCAGCTGTAAAATGACCACATGTAATTTGATGTAGTCTCATAAGTTGAGTTAAGACAGTTGCTGTTGTCATCTGTTTTCCTTCCATTTCCGCTAGAGCTAGGTGTTTCATTTGTTTATAAACTTTCTCTTGGGCCGGCGTCAATTTAACAATTCTTTTCATAAATGTTTTAGGAGGTAAATCTAAACAGTCATCCTTTAAAACTCTAGAAGAGAAAGCTTTTAATTTTTCTGAAAGCTCTTCTAAATTTCTATAACCCACAACAATCTGCACATTTCGTCCTCCAAAATTAGCTGTCTTCATTACCGCATAACGTGTTCTAAAAGTGTAATAAGAACTATGACCCAAAAGTTCTGAGGATAAAAAATCACATTGTTTATATAAGTCTAAGGGAGACTTAGTAACAGGAGAACCTGTTAGTATTCTTTTATATTTAGCATGAGGAGCTAATTTACATATATTTTTAGTTCTTTTTGCATCAGGATTCTTAATAGTTGTACTTTCATCAATTGCCATCATAGTATTATGACAACTTAAAAATTTAGTTGCAAAATCAACCCCTTTTTGGGTTGAAAAAGCTTCTACATTCATAATTAAAATATGAAGTTCTTCTCCAGTTTTAAAGAGAGCGTTTAATTTTTTAGATTGTCCTTTGGTAATATTAGCCTGCCATAATACTGACACTTTTTCTATATGTTCAGGAAAATGCTCAGGAATTTCTTGTTCATACCAAGTTCCAATTACTCCTTTAGGAGCCACAATTAAGGCTCCATCTATCTTCCCTTGATCATAGAGCATGGCAATATTATCCAAAAGCACTTTAGATTTTCCGGTACCCATCTCCATAAAATAAGCAAAATAAGATTTTGTCCAAGAAGCCTCTAGGGCTTTTAATTGATGCTCATATGGTTTAGTTTTAAACTTATAATTCATCTTTCTATTGACTTACTATATAGGATAATCTATAACCTTTGTCAATGTTAGAAAGATACAAGGTACTATGTTTACTGTAATGAGTGGGGCTAATGAAAAGCCTATTGTATATGTAATTCAGGAGATCGCAGGGACCAGAGATGGTCGCCCTAAAATAAATATTATGGGAGCTGCAGAATTTGGAACGTTTAAGTTTTTATTACCAGAACTTTCCCAAATTATTTTTTCTCCTGGTCCATTAATTTTTAAACTAAGAAAAGGTTTACAAAATTATAGGGAAAAAGATTTTTTATTACTTACAGGAGATCCTGCTATTATTGGAGTCGCGTGTTCTATTGTATCTGATAAGACTAACGGTAAATATCAATTACTCAAGTGGGATAAACAAGAAAGAAAATATTATTCCATTAAGATTAATCTACACGAGAAAGGAGAGATAAATGAGTGATATTAATTACGAAGAAGATCAGAGAAAATCTTTGGATTCAGTAAATGAATCTGATAAATTATCTGATCAAGTTGTGAAGCTAACAAATCTAGAAGATATATTAGCTAAAAAAGAAGTGGAACTAAAAGAACTCAAAAGAAATATAGAGTTAGTTTCAGGGGAGATTATTCCTACAATGATGCAGGAAATGAATATCTCCACACTTAAATTGGCAGATGGAACTTCAGTTGAAGTAAAACCTGTCTATGGTGCTTCTATTCCCGTTGCAAAACGAGAAGAAGCATTTAAATGGCTTCGAGAAAACGACCTAGGTGATCTTATTAAAAATGAGGTTACTGTTGCTTTTGGTCGTAACGAAGACACCAAGGCAAGCGATTATGCAAGCCTTGCACAAAGTCGAGGGTACCAACCTGTCCAGAAATTAAAGGTTGAGCCTATGACACTTAAAGCATTGGTCAGAGAGCGTCTAGAAGCTGGACAAGAAGTGCCTTCTGATCTTTTTAACCTGTTCACGGGCAACAGAACAAAAATAACAAGGAACAAATAATCATGAACAAAGAACAAGGAAACATGACACAAAAAGAAAGTGCTCCTCTTCCCGCAAATGTATTTGAGGAAGATGCAGCAAGAGGATTAGGCAATATAGGTCAACAAGATCTAGCATTACCTTTTCTTAAAATCCTGGCACAGTTATCACCTGAAGTAAACAAAAGGGATGGTAAATATGTGGAAGGTGCAGAAGCAGGAATGATATACAATTCTGTTACTGGAGAGTTATATAATGGTGTGAAGGGCATTGATGTCATTCCATGCTTTTATAAACTCGAGTATCTTGAGTGGAAAGACAGAGGAGAAGGATTAGGCGCACCTGTTGCGATTTATGATTCTTCATCTGATGTGATGTCTAAAACAAAACCAGATGCAAATTATAAAGATAGATTACCTAACGGTAATTATATCGATAAGACTGCATCGCATTTTGTAATCATCTTAGGCGATAGTCCCTCAACAGCTTTGATTTCCATGAAGTCTACTCAATTAAAAATTAGTAGAAAATGGAACTCAATGATGAGTGGTTTAAAACTAAAAGGTAAGAATGGCTTATTTACGCCAGCATCTTTTAGCCATATTTACAGACTAAAAACAACTCAAATGTCAAATGATAAAGGCACTTGGTTTGGTTGGGAAGTAAGTAAGGTAGGACCAGTCACTGACAGTCAAGCTTATCAACAAGCCAAAACGTTTTCTGAAAACATTTCCAAAGGAAGTGTTAAAGCGAAGCATGGCTCTGATAAACCGAAAGGGTCTAACTCTCACTTTTAACCGATTAGTCGTTTGACGACTAAGACGGGGCGAGAGCGGGAGACTTAACTCGCCCCGTGTTTAAAGATATTTATGGATGAGAAATATATACAGATCTTTTGTGGTTATCGGGGAGCGTATGGTGTCGCTAATATTAAAAATGCCTATGTTGATCCAGCCAGCGGAAAACTTAGATTAAAACCAGGAGACTATCGCTGGAATTATCAAGAGCTTACTGACGATATCTACCTTGATCATTTAAATGGTAAAAAATCTATTGGAATTCAGCCTTGCAATGAAGAAGGTGAAACAAAATTTGGTCTTATTGATATAGACCCTTCTAATTATGAAAATTTTGATAGGAAATTTATCATAGACAAAATTCAAGAATACAAATTACCTCTCATACCTATTCTATCCAAAAGTAAAGGACTTCATCTGTATATTTTTATGAGAAAGTTTGTGGATGCAGCAACACTAAAATCTTTTTTAAGTAATCTCCTTCCTCTTTTTCAATTAAAATCAGACACAGAAATTTTTCCCAAGCAAACACAACTAACCAAAGATCTAGAGAGAGGAACCTTAAGACCAGGACAATTTATTAATCTACCTTATTTTAATAAAACAGAAAGAAGAGCTTTAAACATAGACGGAACCGAATTTACTTTTGAACAGTTTATTTCTTTAGTTGGATCTAATTTAGTTGATCCGGATCAGCTTACTATCATTACAGATAACATTGATAAAAAGATTTTTGAAGGAGCTGATGGAGATTTTAAAGATGGTCCTCCATGTTTAGCAACATTATCGACAATGATGAAAGACCCTCAGTTCGATGGCAAAGATAGGTTTATGTACAACTACCATGTCTTTGTTAAAATGAAATATGAAGACACATGGAAACAAAAAGTTAAAAATGCTCCTGTTAAATATTTTGCCGAACAACATGCCAATGCCTGGGATGATAAATTATTAAACGCTAAAGTCAGATCATGGGCAAGATCATTAAAAGGATATACCTGTACACAGAGTCCTATTAGTGATCATTGTAAAAAAGGAATATGTGTTAAGAAAAAATTTGGAGTGTTAGCAGGATCAAAAGGAACCTATCCTGTTTTAACTAACCTTAAGAAAATAGATCTCGATCCTGAACCCGAGTTTGAATTTGATGTTATCAGGCCTGATGGAATCAGCACAGCTACCGTTCACTGCCGATCAGTTGAACATGTTAATGATCAACGTAAGAGACGCAATGCAATAGCAAAAGCTGCAGGATTTCCTCCTCCTATTATCAAAGGAGATGAAGATCAAATAGTATTGGATGCTTTATGGAAGACCCAAAAAATAGTTAACCCTCCTATTGGAACTACCTCTAAGGAAAAATTACACGACGTTCTTCATGCTAAAATTAATGGACCCAAAGCTATGAATGATGCTGGGTTTAAAACAGGAACAGTTTTAATAGAAGAAGGATATGCTTTTTTTAAATTTGATAAATTTTATGACAAACTTAGATCCAAGAATTGGAAATACAGTGAAGATAAAACAGGTACCATGATGCAGGTAACTTATAAAGATTGTGATATAGATTTTTTAGATCAGAAAAGATTTCCAGCCAAAGACAAAGGTAAATATAATACTCCTACTAAAAACATTATAAAAATTTCTATTAAAGAATTTGAAAACGTCCCTATTCATCACACTAAACTAGAACATAAAAAGGATATTTTATGATGAGAAAAATACTCGGGCCTCCGGGAACAGGGAAAACAACACGTTTATTACACTACGCTAGAACTTTTCTTAAACTAGGAACACCTATTGATAAAATAGGGTACTTTGCTTTTACTAAAAAAGCTGCAAGCGAAGCTAAGGAAAGAATGCTAGATCAAAATCCTAACATTAGCGAAAAACAATTAAAAAATTTTAGAACTCTTCACTCTCTAGCTTTTTGGAAATTAGGAATGAAAAAAAGTGAGGTGATGCAAGACGAACACTATGAAGATATAGGAAGAAGTTTAGGAATAGAGGTAACGGTTTATAGTAATGGCGAAGAAAAGACAGGATTTGTTGACTCAGATAGTGAATATTTTAACATCATTAATGCAGCCAGAATAAAAGAAATTCCTATTGAAGATGAATACAACACCGATATGTACTCGCATGACCTTGATCAAAACTTATTATATATTTTGAGAGATGAGGTAGCTAACTATAAAGAATCTTTTCATCTTAAAGATTTTACAGACATGATAGAAAAATTTATTGTGTCAGAATTGTGTCCAAAATATGATGTGGTTTTTATTGATGAAGCTCAAGATTTATCACCGATTCAATGGAAGATGTTTGAAATTTTAAAGAAAAATTCTAAATATGTTATCTTAGCAGGTGACGACGATCAAGCTATTTATGGATGGGCAGGTGCAGATGTTAAGAGGTTTCAACAGGAACCAGCAAAAGAAATAGTATTACCACAATCTTATCGCGTTCCTAAATTGATTCAACACATTGCTGACAGTATTTTAAGTAGAATACCAGATGAACGGAGATTAAAAAAAGAATGGAAAGCACGAGATGAAGATGGAGCTGTACATCCTATTACTTCTATCGAAGATGTTCCTTTACATGAAGGAAAATGGTTAGTGTTAGCTAGATATAATGATAAATTAATAAAGCTTAAGCCATCCTTGAGAGATAGAGGAATTTATTTTGAGTATAAAAATAGAAAGAGTTATAAAACTAGATTATATGATGCCATCCAAAACTATACACGATGGACCAAAGGATCCCAACTCTCCATATCAGAGTGTAAAGATTTATTTGAATATTTTGGTAAAGAATTTCCACAAAAGGAAGAAAGACTTTATGACTTAAAAGAGTTTGGCTATAGCCACACTCAACGTTGGTTTGAAGTTTTTGAAACTGAACCTGAAGACAGCCTTTACATCAGAGACATGTTACAAGCAGGAGAAGAATTATCTAAAGAAGCAAGAGTTAAACTATCAACGATTCATGCAGCTAAAGGAGGTGAAGCAGATAATGTTTTACTGATTTTAGATAACACCAAAACCATTAGAGAGGCGATTGAAAAAAGCCCTGATAAGGAAGACGAAGAAAATCGGATATGGTATGTGGGCGTCACACGTACCAAACAAAACCTATATATTATGACGGCAAAAAAGGAGGATAAAGGATATGACATCGAAAGTATACAATAAACAAATTGGCGGATCCCATTATAAAGACATGGTCGTGCAGCCGAGCAAGTTCATTAATGATAACAAATTGCTTTTTGCAGAAGGAAATGCTATAAAATATATCTGCAGACACGCACATAAAGGAGAAGTACAAGACTTGGAAAAAGCTAAGCATTATATTGATATGATCATTGAGAGAGACTATGGTTTGTTTCAAGAGCTTAAAAATAAAGGAGTAGTTAGCGACAAGGTAAAACTTGGAGAATTAAAAAATCTTTTAAAAAAAGAAAGGTGTCCACATAACTAATGCGAATTCCTAGATTCGAAGCCCAAACTGAATGGGTGAAGCCGACAGAATTTCCAGACTTAAGACAAGTAGATGAAATTGCAATTGATTTAGAAACAAAAGATCCTGATCTTATTAAAAAAGGATCTGGTTCTATTATTGGTAATGGAGAAGTGATTGGTATTGCCGTAGCTTCTGCATACTACAAAGGATACTTTCCTATTGCTCATGAAGGTGGCGGTAATATGGAGAAAGCCAAAGTATTAATGTGGCTTAAGGATATACTCGAAGCTCCCTCAACAAAAATTTTTCACAATGCAATCTATGACGTCTGCTGGCTAAGAGCTATGGGTTTTAAAATTAATGGCGATATTGTTTGTACTATGCTGGCCGCAGCTATTACAGATGAAAACAGATTTAGATACGATCTCAATAGTTTATCCTGGCACTATCTAGGCTATGGTAAAAATGAAAGAGCACTCGCAGAAGCTGCCTCTGAATGGGGCATCGATCCCAAAGCAGAAATGTATAAATTACCGGCTATGCATGCAGGTGCTTATGCGGAAAGAGATGCGGAAGTAACATTAGGACTTTGGCAAGAACTAAAAAAAGAAATTATTAGTCAAGATCTAGAAGATGTGTTTGATTTAGAAACAGATCTCTTTCCCTGTCTAGTCGACATGAGATTCAAAGGCGTTCGAGTTGATATTGAAAGAGCCCATGCAATGAAGAAGCAATTAATAACCGAGGAACGAGAAATTTTACGAAAAATAAAAGAAGAAACTAACATAGACACACAAATATGGGCAGCACGATCCATTGCTAACGTATTTGAAACATTAAAAATAGAATATCCACGAACAGAAAAAACATCAGCCCCCTCTTTTACTAAAAATTTTTTACAAGAACATAAACATCCTGTTGTAAATATGATTGCTAAGGCTAGAGAAATAAATAAAGCTCATACAACTTTTATTGATTCTATTCTACGTTATGAACATAAAGGAAGAATACACGCAGAGATAAATCAACTTAGAAATGCAGGAGGAGGAACAGTTACAGGAAGATTTTCTTATCAGAATCCAAACCTTCAGCAGATTCCCGCACGTAATAAAGATTTAGGACCTAAGATCAGAAGCTTATTTATACCTGAAGAAGGATGTAAGTGGGGCTGTTTTGATTACAATCAACAAGAGCCAAGACTCGTTGTGCATTACGCATCTCTTTATAAACTTCCATCGGTTTATGATGTATTAGATTCTTATAAAGAAGATGTAACCGCAGACTTCCATCAAACCGTAGCTGACATGGCTCAGATTCCTAGAACACAAGCTAAAACAATTAATTTAGGATTATTTTATGGAATGGGTAAAGCAAAACTTCAAGCAGAATTAGGTGTAACAAAAGAAAAAGCTGCAGAATTATTTAATCAGTATCACACAACTGTTCCATTCGTAAAACAGTTAATGGAGAAAGCTTCTAACGCAGCACAAGAACGAGGACAGATAAGAACGCTACTGGGAAGACTATGCAGGTTTCATTTATGGGAACCCAACAGTTTTGGTATGCATAAAGCTATGCCTCACGAAGAAGCGCTCAGGGAACATGGACCAGGAATTCGTAGAGCTTATACCTACAAATCATTAAACAAATTAATTCAGGGATCTGCTGCTGATATGACTAAAAAATCTATGTTAGAGTTATACAAAGAAGGAATTGTAGCTCATATTCAAATACATGATGAACTTGATTTATCCATTGAAAATGATAAACAGGCTAAACGAATTGTTGAGATTATGGAAAATGCTGTTACACTCGAGGTTCCCAATAAAGTTGACTATGAGTTTGGTAAAAATTGGGGTGACATCTATGATTAACAAGGAGGAAACATGGAAACAATTAAACAAATCTGGCAAGACCACCGAAAAATTTGTATCGGTGCTGGAGTAGTAGTTGTTATTTTAATAATCGCTGCACTATAGGACCTTATGTTGAATGGCTTATCTGAACGCAAATATACCTGCAACGTATGCGCAGGTAAGGAGAGAATATCTCTATGACCTTTCCGGACATGTGGGAGAAGCTGAAGACTGTGTCATCTTTGGGATGGCATCACTTTCAGGGAGCGCTATACTCTTTCATGCAATTATGGAAAATGGTGCTATCTTCTATCGTTTGCCGATTAGCGCCTTTATCCAAAGAGGATTTGATGTCAAAAAGGTTCCTAGGATGCGACTTGACGAGTTGGAGCTTTGGAATTGTTTTAGTTACTATCCTAGTATTCATACTTTTGATATCCTTCTAGGCCAATCAGGAAAATATATCGGAAAAGATAAGAAATGGTATCCCGGTACCTATCTTTTCACTGTTGACTGGGCTCACCCAGAGAGTAATATAGTAGATACGGATCATTCCGAAATACCGCACGAACATAAGTGCGCACACATACTTGCGTTGGAAAACGGCAACTATGCGGCTCAGCCAAACAATAGATTAATATGGAGCATTCCCTCTTTTACGGTAAAAGATGAGGTTCCTATTGATTGGAAGGTACAAACTTCTAGCTGGAATGTAGAAGATAGTGGGAAATGGAAAACCGAAGATACGGATAACTTTTTCTATGAAATTGAGGAGAAGAAAAATGGAAACGACAAAGTGTAAAAACTGTAATTGTAATTGTCACTGTTCTTTAAAAGAACACGGCGATATGTACGGGGTGTGTAGTTGCACTGTGTGCGAACATGAGTTAGAAGAGTGTGAAGTATGTCAGTAGAAGAAAAACAAACCTGCAATATGCATACCAAAGAAAAAGAAAACTTAGGTACATGTTGTCGCGTAAAAGACGAACAAGAAAACGCAGAGCAACTAACGTATGAACATCATGCGAAAGTGGGATCTGCACCAAAGGAAACAAATGAATAAATTATTTTTAATGATTGCTTTACTATTTGCATTAAGCGCCTGCTCAGTGGGCAAAAAATGCACCTATACTCAAGAAGGAACAAAGATCTCTTCTTGGTTCTGGGTTTTCTCTGGTGATAAACCAGTAGATGTAGATAAAAACAATTGTAACTAAATGAACAAAAAGTTAATTATGGCATTAGAAGATGAGGTACAGAACTTTAAAGCTTCTAAGGGCAAGAAGAAGCGTAAGAAAAAAAAGAAACATGACAACTAGATGGATGAAATATTTAATATCTTCTTTCATCATTGGCGTCATCTTTCTAGTAGCGTGGGCAAATGAGTAAACCTTTTAAATTTTCAGAAGAAGCAGCCGTTCAGATGCCATTCAAGACGGTAGCTAGTCTAATTGCTCTCGTGTCAATTGGGACGTGGGCCTATTTCGGTATTAATGAAGCGCTCAATAAGCACAATACCCAAATAGAATTAATGGAAAGAGATTTAGAAATGAATACAGAATTTAGAATCAAATGGCCTAGAGGACTACTGGGTTCACTTCCCGCAGATTCTGAGCAGTTCATGTTGATCGAAGAACTATATAAACAAGTAGATAAGATGCAGATTAGAGTGGACTCTATGATGCACAATGAAGTTAACATCAATGCTTTAACTAAAGCAGTTAATAAGTTACAATCGGATGTAGAGAAATTAAAAGATAAACAAAGAGCATTTGCTAATGGAAATGGAGCACACTAATGGCTAGACCAGGATTATACGCGAACATACATGCGAAAAGAAGAAGAATAAAAGCAGGTTCAAAAGAAAAAATGAGGAAGGTTGGTAGCAAAGGTGCGCCAACAGCTAAACAATTTAAGAGAGCAGCTAAGACTGCTAAAAAATAATGCCAGGCGTTGCGTTAAGAGGTTATGGTAGAGCTTATTTAAAAGCCGGAGGTTCTCCAGCCTGGACTAGAAAAGAAGGAAAGAATCCTAAAGGTGGATTAAATGCTAAAGGTAGAGCTAGTTACACAAAAGGAACTTTAAAAGCTCCCAGTAAAAAAGTGGGTAATCCAAGAAGAGCTTCGTTCTGTGCCAGAATGGGTGGAATGAAAAAGAAATTAACATCAGCTAAAACAGCTAGAGATCCAAATTCAAGAATTAATAAATCATTAAGAGCGTGGAATTGTTAAATGGAAGATAACTATAATATTAATGATCATTTGTGTGAAAAATGTGGGTGCCCTTGTCATTGCTATTTTGAAAAGCATTCAACATGGGGTGGACCTCCAAGCGCAACGAGCGGAGAGTGCGATTGTACTACATGTGATTGTAAAGGAGGAGAATAATGGAAGAAATTATCATATGCGTGGCCCTTTGCATGTTCATGGAAGGAAAACTTGTAGAGCACACTTACCAGGCATCTATGTCAGAATGCCTGAAGCATAAGAGGATTGCCGAGAGAACCATTCAGCCCGAGCGCGTTCAATTTAAATGTGGCCCCAATATAAAAGCTAGAGTTGAATATGTCGAAGAAGAAGGACAAACAGCAGGACGCACAAGAATTTTAGAAGTATTGGACCATGGCTACAAGGACGACAAATACTAGAAATCCCATAGCTCGATTACTAAAAAACTTTACTCCTAAACGGTTTAAAGATAAAAAGAAGTATGAGAGGAAAAGACATGTTTGGAAAAGGAGCAAGTATTAAGGCTGAAGTCACTAATGGCCATTGTCCATTATGCCAGGAAAAAACTATTTTTGTTTCTATTTGCAATAACATATACCGATGTATTACTTGTGGTGGAGACACCGAACAAAAAGTAAATGGGGTAATTCAATATTTGCCTATCAGCACCGGAGATAGCATACCCTCTGATCATGGGCTAGAAAAAGATGGCTCGTAAAAAACCTCTTTATGGGGCCTCTAATTACAAGAAAAAGACCAGGAAACAGAGACCTGGAAGACACGCTAAATCCTACTCAAAACGCATCCCCCCACGTAAAGCACGCTACAGGGGCCAGGGAAAATAATTTTTTTAAACCTTGACTTTTCTCCTATAATTTCATATATATTAGCTAATGAGTAGAAAGATTACATTAGATATTACAGGCGGCAGTAGCAAACAATACTCTACGCTGGTTTTAGAACTTAATATTATGGCCAAATCTTGGAATAAGTTTGGCGTTAATATATCTTTACCAGGTCAAGAAAGAATTATTAACTGGGGTAATAGAAAGAATAACGATGGGGATATTCCAGCAGAAATACATTAAAGAAGCCGAACCAATTCAAAGTTCAGAACATGATCTTTGGACTGCTGTTTTAAGTAAAGCAGCCCATGACGCCATTTATAGTTCTGATTGGAGAGAAGCTAAAAAAGCTATTAGTTGGTTTAAAAGTAATCGAAAAGATTTTAAAGAAGTATGTCAATTAGCTAACAGAGATCCTGCTTATGTGTATAGACATATGCTAGACCCTATTGCTAAGCGAGAAGCTCACATGAAGATGATTCGCAATGGAGGACGATATTATGTTGAAGAAACAGAACCCCTTCCCAAACAACACCACAGTCATTATCGAGGAACAGGACCCAAAATAAAAAGCAAGCATTTAATGGGCAATAGTTATTATAAAGCTAAACGTGAAAAGAATTTAAAAATGGTTTTACGAGGCAGTAAAGGAGGTAGACCTAAACTTTATGGCATATAAAGAAACCTGTAATTTATGTAAAGGAAATGGCTACATCACCGTGGTGGTTAAAGAAAAAGAAGAAATTAAACAATGCTGGTTGTGTGAGTCCGAAGGAGAGAAAAAAATGAATAAAGATAATTGGCGTTTAGCGCCTTGGCAAGATTATCCAGAGGATGATGATGTTAACCCCGACTGGGATGCTGATTGGGATGATGTAATAGATCCTTCAGATCCTCTGGAAGAAAGGGAATAAATATGACGGAAAACAAAAAAGATAAATCAGAAGAAACTCCAAAAAAACCCGTGGTTTCTACAGAGTGTGTCATCTGTGGATGTACACCGAAACCGGATGAGTGGTCTTCTGAATTTAAAAACGCCTGCATCGATTGCATGTAATGAAATATATTATTATTCTTCTGCTCAGCGTCAGCGGCGTCGAGGAAATTAAACTACCTACCTATCATTTAGATTGTGGCGAAATTGCGACCGCCTGGATGGATGTCAACACTACCTATCGTGGAGTTAAATCGGATCAGGGAAATTACACCTCTGATGGTAAATTACTGATGGGTTATATTTGTACTCAGTAAGTCGGAGCTATTTCACAATTATATCTAATTCCAACATGGTATTGATTCACATAAGAATAGCCCATTTTAGATAAGACCTTAAGAGATTCCTTATGAGCCTCACGAGAGCACTCATACCAGGTATCATACAGTACAGGGTATTTGATGGGGTTCATACATCGGGTCCCCTCAGACAACAACGCACACACCCAAATTACTAAAATATACTTCATCCTTGACTACTATTATATTATGGGATATTCTCCAGACCAATATGTTAACAAACTATGAAAGAGGTATAACACATGACGGACATTAGTAAATATAAAAACGTCAGTCTATCACATAAGACCTATGAGATGATTGACAACCTTCGGAAACAACTCGTAGACAATACGATTTTAAGTCGAAGTCAAACCATTAGTATTTTAGTAAATGAAAAAGCAAAAAAACTAAATGGTAAGACCAAACAAAAATAATATTAAGATTTGTCCCCGTTGTAAGGGGAATGGGTATATAAGAATACCTAATAAATCGGTTGAAGAAATTGGGAAATCCATTACAACCGGATGCCCAATGTGTGACAATTTAGGAGAGATAAATGATCCGAACGATACTATTATTATCGATGCTGACGGTATTCACCGGATGCAGTGAATTTGCGCTGCTGATGAGCGGAGCAAGTATAGCCGGAACACAAAACGCTTATGTTAAAGCCTATAATGGCCTTGACGTATTAACTATCGTAAGAACGGAGAAAGGTATTAAGAGACATTTATATGACACCATTAAAACAAATAGAAGCACTCAAGCAAACGATTAAATACTTTCGTTCACAAATAGGACCCCATGATTGTGGATGGATGTACACCACGATAGATGGACTCAAGTATAGAATTAAAGAATTACGTAAAGAGGAGAAAAAGTTTTCAAAAATTAAACAAGAATCATGGATCAAAGGATATAAAGAATGGAAGAAATAGATTTAAAAGAGGAAAACTTAAAATTAAGACGTGATATTACTAATCTTGAACAACAAGTCTTAGAGAGCCACGCCGAGCGCATTAAAACACTTAAAATCAATCAAGAACTCACCAATGAAATGGTTTTAATTAAAGGCATTACCATTACCAATTCACCGGAATTAAGAGAAGCTAATAAAAAAATTAAAAAACTAGAAGAGACTCTGGAGAGACTTACCAATCCAGTGCAGAAAGCAAGGGAAAGTGGTTTGTGAGAAAACTGACTCCTACCGAAGCGGCTTATGTGGCAGGAATCATAGATGGAGAAGGGAGCATTGAGTTTAAACGTAAGGAAAGAATTAGAAGAGACCGAATGGGAAGTCCTACCTACAATACTTTAATTGTAAGACTGGAGGTTCCCCAGGTGGACGGCCGACTGATTGATTATTTAATGGAAACGACGAAAGAAGGAGTCAGAGATATGAAACGTTATCCGACCAAGGAGAATTGGCAAGACCAACACCGTTGGCGATGTAGTCATCACGGCGTTTACCGAGTCTTGAAACAAGTCTTGCGCTATCTCATTGTCAAACAAGAAAAAGCTAAACTTGTTGTTGATCATTATGACAAGCAATTTAAAAAGAAAACCTATGGCAAGGGAGGCTTTGGAGTCAAATGAAAGTTCAAGATAAGATCTACCACCAGATTCTCGATCACGTGATGCATTTACTGGGCCATAAGCTCCCGGTGGTGATGATCGCGGGTTCCCTCATGGCTATTGCCCAACGGTTATATAAAACTCATCTTACCCCTAAACAATATAAAAAAATTATGAAAATAGCAGGTCAGATTCATGTTGAACCCTATGATCTTAAAAAGAAAACATTACACTAATGTATAAACCTTTACCTAACTCCCTGACGATTCAAACCAGTTCTGTTAACGGCTTAGGACTGTTTGCCACCGAGAACATTCCCCAAGCCACGAACCTGGGGATTACTCATATTAAGATTGATGACACCATTATCCGAACACCGCTCGGAGGATTTATTAATCATGCCGACGATCCGAATTGTGTGAAAGCTGAACTCCTGGCTAACAGTTATCATGGAGAAACCTTTAAGAAGAAATGGAATTTAGTAACTCTTCGAGCAATTAAAAAGGGGGAAGAGTTAACATTAAAATATACGTTTTATAATGTATGAGTGGAATTTGTATGATGAGTCAGATGAGAGAGCACCGAGCACCTGTGAAATGGAATAAAAAATTTATCTATCCTAAATCACAACGATCCCTGATCCAGGGCAAACGGCACTATGATATTAATACCACCAAGCTGCCCTCAGTGACGACTATTATTTCCGCAACCCAGTCGGAGGAAAAGCGACAGAGCCTTGCGAAATGGAAAGCACGACTCGGGGACACTGCGGCCGATAGGGTGAGAGATTTGCCGCGTTAAGAGGCACCGCCATGCACACGTTTCTGGAGGCGTATATTCGGGGAACAGGGCACAGGGACCTAACGAGCGTGGGCCGGGAAGCTGAGCCCATGGCACAAAAAATAATAAGTGAGGGTTTAAGCGGCTTAGATGAAATATGGGGCAGTGAAGTTGTCCTATATTACCCAGAATTGTACGCTGGAGCCACTGATGTAGTTGGAATTTATAATGGGCAAGAAAGTATAATAGACTTTAAACAAACCAACAAGCCCAAAAGAAGAGAATGGATAGACGACTATTTCATTCAATTAGGAGCCTACGCAATGGCCCATAATTTTATATATGAAACCAAGATACAGTCTGGAATCATTCTAATGTGTTCTAAAGATCACCTTTTTCAGAAGTTTGAAGTATCGGGTAAGGAATTTGTCAGCTACCAACACGCATTCCTTCGTAAAGTGGATGAGTATTATAGGAATTGTAACCAAAACAAATAGGCAAAAAGATACAAAAATGAAGCAATTAGCAAGGAAATTAGCCATTAATTGCAATTGTACCCTAGTATACAGTTATTTCAATAAAATAAAAAAATTTTTTTTATTTATTTTTAAAAGTGGTTACAATTGGTACAAAAGTTATTATTGTTGTATACCAACACTTATTCGCTCAAAATTGTATCTTTTAACAGGATACAATTGGATACAAAAGATACAATTTGAAAATGAGCATTGATTATCAAGGCTTATTTAAGCAAAAGTTCAATTATCGTCAAAAAGCTAGCAATACCAACAACTTAAGGGACGCGCGCACATGATTCACTCTTTTATTTTTCTATTTTATAGTAGGGAGGGTATACAGTACTATGTTCAGAAAAAAATCTAAATATAAACATGTCAGAATCAATAAAAAGAAGTACTACTTCCACAAAATCTTCTGGGTTGATATCACGGCTGATGGAGGACACGCTACTAGAGAAGAGTTTGATAAGTTTGAATGCTCCACGATGGTCTCATTTGCGTACATCTACAAGAAGAACAAAAAGTTTATATGGACGTTTGCAAGTTATGATGAAAAAGATGAAGTATTTTCTGATCGAAATGTTTTCCCGGTTGGTTGCATTACTAAGATTGAGAAGCTGAATGTCTAGCATTGACTGGTTAAGTCAGGAGAAGTATAACCGAATAAAGGAGAAATAAATGTTTTTAACTTGGCACTTACTAGCTATTTGCGTAGTTATTCTAATAGCATTTGGAATTGGTTTTAGTGTGGCTAAAATTTTAAGCGATCGAAAAAATAATTAAGATGTGGAATCCTGATCGTCTGTTTGCTGTTCTGATGTTTGTGACTCTTCTGTTTTGTCTTTACTTTTCATCTTTAATTCCTCAGTAGATTTCAAGAGATTTTTAGCTTCCAATAATTTCTCATTCTTCTCCTTGATTGTTTTCATGCGATCATAGAGCTGATCGAGATTCATATCGTCGATTTTACCATGTCTGATAATTTTTTGATCTATATAATAGCCGGCTACCTTACCTCTAGCAATTTCAGTTGTAGCTGCCGCGGCTAGATTTTTATTATCTTTTTTACCCCTATCTCTAATATTGCCCAGCTCCTCTAAATGACCCTCAAAACTTATGCCATATTTATGCCTTACTTCATCTCTGAGATTACTGATGTGAGCACACACTAGAGGATAGTGTTTTGGATTAGTCATAATTGAACCTTCCCTTGATGCGTCCGAGTATCCTGCAAGTTTGGCTGCTTGTGTTTTGGTTATAGGTATTCCGTCTACTCCATAGACAATCAGTTCAGCAAATTTCATTTGCTTTGGTGTTAATTGTTTAGCTGGTCCTGGCATAATCTTGACAATATATAATAGTTATTTTATAAGTGCAATAGAATGGCTATCACAGGAAAGATCTTACAGCACGTTGTTAAAAAGTTTATGAAAGCTGAAGTTGCGCAGAACGCTCGGGTTCAGATCGAATTACCGAACGGCGAGATGTACGACATGACTGATATTTTATTACTTGAAAATCAAATTTTAGGTGATAATGAAACACACAGAATAGTTTTTCGATGTAAAAAATCTCCTTACAATATAGGGAAAATCATCGGAAAATTATAGGGTAGGCTTGGGGTGGATAGGCCTATCATAACTGAACGACAACTTTGGAAGAAATTAAAAAATGAAACTACCTCAATATCATGGACCAGGCTGGAAAACTGGGCTTTATTCGGCACTCCTGATCTATTGGGCTATACTTCTAATGGCACCTTTTTTACCGTAGAATTAAAAAGGACCGCCCCAAAAAACCCCAATTTGGTACGGTTCTCCCCGCACCAAATATCTTTTCATATTAAGCATAAAAAAAATACTTTTATCCTTGTTGCTTGTGCCCTGGACCAGCTTGTGCGCTTGTACCCTGGCTCCCG
>VTLG01014828.1_pt1 | contig 24910 bp, 48 predicted proteins | sample 4694571 | NCBI WGS metagenome assembly VTLG01 (sample SAMN12604809, study PRJNA352737) | marine metagenome | biome: ENVO:00000447; feature: ENVO:00000209|ENVO:00000569|ENVO:01000036; material: ENVO:00002151; isolation source: viral sequences binned using virsorter ...
ACCCTCGAAAAATTTCGACCTCGAAAAATTTCGACCGCCACACCGGCGAGCGACCGGCCACGCCGCCCCGAAATGGGGCCGGCCTAGTCATTCCAAAGGATCTAAGCGGCGGCCCCTGAAACTTGAAAAACGAATACGATGAAACCAAGGGAAACTTGAAAGGCCGACATCCCTGTCGTACCAAGGGATCTCGACCACGTTTTCTTTACATTTTTTGCTCAAATATGGAAAAATAAATATAAAATAGCGGAACAGATTTAGCCCACTATTTTACATTTTTTTGAGATAAATTGCATTTTTGAGAAAATAGTACATTTGTACTACTTTGACTAGTACATTTGTACTACTCTGATTAGTACATTTGTACTATTTTCGACTTAAAAGGAAAAAATGTGAAAAAAAAAAAAACCCCCTTAATCCGGACCCTTGCAGGTGTCACAGCTTTTTTTTAAAAAACACTTAATCCGGACCCTTGCAAGTGTCATAAATCCGGACCGTCGCCAGAATTATTTTCCCAATCATTATATTCGTTATTCATAAATCCATCACAATTAGCCGCTTCAGTTGCAGTCAATTGATCATATGCATCGTCAAGAGCTTTATAAAACAAAAGCCTTGACATTAATGTTTTATTAATTGGTTTCTTTTCAGCAATATTGAGTTCAATAACTTTACCTCCAATATCTATCACGCTTTTAACCTGACCTTGCACCAATTTGGTGACTACGTCCAACTTTCTTTCACGCTCTTGATTGAGCCTGATGTTTAATTGAGTGGTGTTAGTTCTTGCCATTTTTTTTAGAAAATTAATTTTTTTTAGAAAATTTTCGACCTAAAAAGTTAGGTCGATTCTTTTGCCTTGGGAGGTTCCCCGAGGCACTCATAGTCAATTTCGTTTTCAAGGACACCACAAGCAGACCAAAGATCATCAAGCGGTTTATTTTCCTCTAAACATTTATCAAGGTCTTTGCCTTTCATATTTGTACGAACTTTTCCAATCGCTTCACAAACATCTTTTGCTGCACTCAAGATGTCATCCAAATTCTTTTCTTCGGCAGGAATTAAAACTGAAGGTGGGAAGCTAGGTAACATATTTGGTTGTCTAACAACGCCATCGAATTTTCCATTGCGTTCAGGATGAAAATCATCCCTAGAAATTGCACAAATCAAATCAAACATTAATCCCATTGCAGGGCGACAAGCTCTAAAAGCTTCAGCTTCTGGTGATTGATTTTGAGTACAAGGACAATCATGCTCGGCATAAAAATCCATGTACTGACCAAACATTTGCTGGCAAGTTAGAAAAGCATTTCGGTTAACTGATATCCAATGTGCAGTATCAATAGCTCGTTGGATGTAATGCCTTTCGTGATGTTCTAATTTTTTCATGAGACAAAACCTCCTTGTAAACGAATACTCCAGTCGGTCATGTCAGATAAACAATATCCTTGTGAACTGGTGGAATCTGAACAGATGTCTCCTTCAGATTGAAGCTCTAAAACAAAATTATTGTTTTGCATATCAACGTAATAATTTACGCATTTGAATTCATGCCCATTTGGCATAGTTAAGAATGCTCCAATTAATGCGTTAGGAGGGACTCTTTTAATGTCAAATAAAATCATTGTTTTTTACCTGTGTACATTGGAATTTCGTAATCCAAATTAATTTTTGAATGATCAACCTTTGGTTGTTTCTTTAAAAGCTTTTCGTAAAGAGGAATAAGCTCTGGATTGTATTGAATACGGTTGGATAAAATTTCAATTAACTCAACCAATTCAAATTCGGTGATGTCTAATCTCATAACTTCACCTCACATTTACAAGGGGAATAAATTTCAAGCCATTTCATAGCTTCTACAAGAGCTTGTTCACAAATTGCTTGATTAACAGGTTCTTCATAATCTTCGATTGATTCAAAGAACTTATTAGCTAATTGCATAGCTCTAATACTTTCAGGAAATTTTGATTTGCCGTTTTCTTTAGTCATGACTTCACCTCTTCTAATTCTTCTAAAATGTCAATCCAATCGTTCTTTCTTCCCCATATATCCTCTTCAGTACATTCACTAAAAAGAGCAGGTTGAAAGTTCATTGCTTCAATAACGTCATAAATATCGCCTAATTTTTCTTCTGGAATGTTATCAATTAATAATTCAATAACACTATTCATTCTTGGCACAACTTTAAACATTGCGTCCAAATAGGCTATTTCACCACCTTTAACTTTGCTTGAGTTTCTAATTAGCCTTTTACAAGCTAGATCAAGACATGTACTCATTTCCATGACTAAACCTCCTCATCAGTTAAATGAGAATTACTAGTGATGAGATCAATTAACTGATTCTCAAATTTAGTAATGTCCTTTGATTGCCAATAATCTTCAACAGAAACATAACCACGAGAAGTTCTTTCTTCCCATGAAAGATCATTCCAACCTTCAGTTTTTTCTAACTCAGAGTTCTTTGCGATTTGATCAGTTTCTTCTTTTGTTATTTCAGTTTCAAGCTTATCGACAAACATTTGTCTTTCGCAGTAGTAACTACCAAGACCTTCAGCAAGAATCAAGTAAATAAAATCCCTAAACTTACGTCTTTCGTATTTTGCAATACGCTTAAGAACGTCATAAAGATCATCAGGAAGTGGAGCGGGTAAATTTTTCAATGTTCTAAGAGCAAGGTGTAAAAAAGAATCGCTATTAAGCGATATCAGAATGATAGCAGATTATTTATTTTAGTGCAAGTGCCCAGTTCGGGGAGACACTATTTGCACCCAAATAACCTTTAAGTTCCCCAGAAGAAACCTTGGCAACAATGCCATCAGTTGGGTATTCAGCAAAAGCTTTTCCGTCCATCCATTTCTGGTGGAGGTCTTCAACCTCCGCAGGATTACTAGTTTGATAAGTTGTTGGAACTTGAAAGCCTAAATCATGCAATAAGTTGAGCATTTGAGGTTCGCTACCAGAAAAATTAAATATCTCATAAGAACAAAATTTTAAGTTCTTACAGCTTGGAGCTTTTTTTCTAAGTTCGGCAGCAGCTTTTCTTTGTGAAGAAGGAGCCGGCTCATTAAATGCATAAAGTTCACCTCTACATTCAAAAACTTGACCACGATCAATCTGGTGAGGGATGTTTGGAACCAACATTGCGTAACGAGTGACATCACGACCGCTTCGAGTCCAAGCCTTAGTGAGGTTCCCCGAGATATAACGAAGAGCTAAAGCAACGCCATCAATTTTAGGTTGTATGACAAGTGCTGTTCGATCTGGAAGAGTCGGATACCATTCTTCAAATGGTTCATTATTCAAAGAAAGCAAATGTTTGCCACCTCCTGCGGTTTGGTTAAGAGAATGATTGGGAGCTATGTTCCTAAATTCATTTTTAATAGAATCGAATCTACTATTGGACATGAAAGGAACGCCGTTGTCGTAAGAGGTTTGCGCCCTAACTATTTTTGCGGCGAGTTTTTTGATGTAAGCGATTGAGTTCATCGCAAGAGCAAGGTGTAAATAATATCAATACGATAGCAGTGCTATTTATATTTTGCAAGCTGTTTTCGTAAATTTGTTTTGAATAAAGTCATCATTGTCGTGTCAACTTCTTTAATTGTGTAGCCAAAGTAATCAAACAGATGAGGTGTCTGAGGTTTTTGCTTAGCCCAATTAAACAGTAATTGTAAATTTCCATCTTTACCTTTAACCCTATAAATTCCTTCAGGTCTTAATCGACTAGCTTTTTTACCTGATTTTGATGGAATCGCAAAATACCGATAAGCATTTCCTTTTGCTTTTTGTCCTGAAGCAAATTTTTCTAAACCTTTTTTTGCTTGAGTATATTGACTTGGCTTCATGTTCCCATATGCATTTAATTGAACAGCACTTGACCCATAAGCAGGAATCGGATAATAATTTGATGGAATATTTAATCCACTTCTATTTCTAAGCCAATATGAAAATCTAGTTTCATAATTTGGTTTGCTACCTCCAAGTCTTCCAGTCGTTGGATAAAGATACTTTTGAGGCTTATTTGATTTCGCTGCGGTTTGTTCTATATAAAATCTAACAGCAGGTTTAGATTTTTGATAATCAAAACGTGATGAACTTAATGTAAACGGAACTGGATTATCAAAAACTTTTTTCATTAAGGCCGGTAATTTTTTTCTTCCATGTATCTGACCAAATTTATACATGGTATTTCTTTTTGCTTGAGGAATTGCCGCTCTTTCAACAAGTTTTAAATTACGAGTAAATTTAGAAACATCTACTTTTAATTTCATCACCATAATCGACACCTTCGCCAGAACTAAATGTATTTTTGCATATATCCGCATGGCTGCCAGAACTGAGACAGGTGTTCCAACTGTTCCATCTGTTCCAATTAACTATGACAGTTTCCAGAAAACAGCTATATCCCCTCCTTTCCTACTACATTTATAAAAAAAAAGATATATATGTTTTTAGTTGGAACATGGAACAAATCTTAAAAACGGTTGATGGGAGGGGTGACTCGGGGAGCCTCTAGTTGGAACATAGGTTGGAACAGTTGGAACATTTTACGAAACTAGGGAGTCTCGTGAGTAGACCCATTTAAGACTGCCTTCGACTCGTTTTTTCTTTTTCGTATAGCCCATTTCCCTCAATATGCTGGAAACTTGTAATTGATCTGATCGAGTATGACGTTCAGTTGGTTTCTCTACTGCTTCTTTTAAAAGTAAATCAATCGTCAAATCTGACATAACATTTTGTCTTCTAAATATGTAATCTTCAATCGCACTTTTATAAGGTTGTTCTAGTACGTAAGTTGTATTTTCATTTGAAATTTGCAATTCGTCTTCAATAGATAAAACAGAAGTTCCTTCATTTTCAACTGCATCCATAACAGAACACCAAATATTATCTCTTTCACGAAGTAGGCCATCAACATCAATTGGATTTGTCGGAGTTTTTGTTGTTTTTATGATCCAAAATCTTCTATTACCTGTTTCATCTTGCAAAAATCCAGTTTCACGATTTGTGGAACCAACCACGATTCCTCTTCGAGGAAATGACTCGATAGCTTTACCATAAGGAACTCTAAACATGTCCTGTTGTTGAGAAAGAAAAGCCTTAATTTGTCCAGCATGTCTTTTACTTGTCAAGCTGTCCAATTCTGAGAATTCCATTACCCAACTTCGGTGGAGGCACATTAAATCATCTTTTGATGTGACATCTCTTAGAGAATCACTAAAGAAAGGACCGCCCAAGGCCCTCCAAAAAGAACTCTTACGGCAACCTTGTGGGCCAAGTAAAACGCAAGCATTATCAAATTTATGGGGTGGAGTTAATATTCTTTTGACTGCTGCAATTAACGTGGCTTTAAGCATCCGATCATAGATAGTTGGATGTCCTAAAGCTAAATCTTCTGGCCTTAAGTATGTACTTGCTAAATAATCTATTGGTTGTATATCTATCTTTGGATCTAATACAGTTGATTCTAAATACATTTTTACTGGATGATAACTATTTTCCTTTGCAATTTTAAGAACACAGTCTATGGCTAAGTCTTTAGACACTTTGATTTTATATTGTTCAGCTAAAAATATATAAAAAATATCAATATCTTCAATTACTTCACCATCCATTTCAATGTAATGTGTAAATTCGTTGTACCTATATTCTTCATCGCTTTCTCTAAGAATTTTTAAAATATCTAAAACTTCTGGCTTTAATAGTTTTTCTCCAGTTAATTCAATAGATCCATCTTGCGTTTCAACCTTTTGAACTTTTGCTAATGAATTTCTTGGTGGTTTATATCCATAGTGTTTAGCCCAGTACCAAAAAGTACCGGCTGTGATTTTCGCACCGCCTGATCTCGCAATCTGTTCAATACCCCTCCATTCTGGGGAATGTGATTGCATTAAAGAGATAGCTTCTTGCTCTGAAGAATTAGTTTCTTCGCAAGCTTGAATTAATCCCCAAAGAATATTTCTATAAACGTCATACGTGCCAGAACCGGGTTTTCTAGGTGGAATTTTATCAAGAGCATTTTTAATTTCACTTACAGGACTTGGCTTGTATTCAGTAAAACGATTGCTTGCAAGAATTTTTTCAAAGAATTTTTCTGTAGGTAAAGCCTTTTCAATTTCAGAAACACAATAATATTTTTCAGTATTTCTAATAATTTTTGCCATTGGTCCAGCAGTACCATCTTTGTTCATATAGAACGTGCCAGCCAAACGCATGACTCTTGATGGATTTTTTAATGCACGATCAGCATCTGTATGTTCAAGAAGTCTGGTTTGAATAGATTTCCACTTAAGAGGATCAATACTTTTTTTAAGAACCCAATAGGTGTGAATAGATTTACCGCCGGTGTCTACTTGTATGGTCGGCTCGGGGAGTCCAAGGTTTTTCCATGCATCAACTTGCCAAGATTTTTCACGATCATCCCATTCGCAAAAGAAGGCTCGACAAGAAGTTATTGAATCATCTTTATCGCCGCCATCATTAACAACGATGTAAACACCACGCCCATCTTTCTGCCATTGCTTGACAATTTCTGTAGAAGGTGGAGATTTTGCTCCAGCATCAGTTGCTTTAAAAGGATGCCCTGCTGGATAAAAAGCTCTAAGTCTTATAAGTTCTTTTGGTTTTTTTAGTGCTTTTATAAAAGCTTTGGTTTGAGTCGGATCAGGTATTAATTCGGGCATTGAGGCAAGGCCCCAATCGGGGCAAATTAAGGTGTAGAAATAATTTTGATTGCGTCTTTCACGGATCTAGCAATGCCAACAATACCTCCAGCATTTTGAACAGCAGTTAACCAGTTTTGCTGTTGTTTTGTCGGTCGTCCAACAGGAGTTTTTACCTCGATTGAGCAAAAAACAGCGACTTTTTCGCCGACCATTTCAGGAGTTATTTCGACAGTTTTAAATCCGATCAGATCAGAAGAACCTTTTGCAAGGCCAAATTGAACCCAGCGACCAGAACGAGGGTCAGGAAGTTGTCCAACTTGATTACGAAAAAGCCGGAGATCTGGCCTTTGGCCGAGAGCTAATCTTATTTGTTGTTGAAGAGTAGTCTCTGAATTGCTCATGCATAGATACTAGCCTCTAGAAAAGTGTTGTTTGTGTAGAAGGTTTATATGTTGAGTCATATCGTTTGTTATCACCTTTCGGATAGGGTTCAACATTGTAAGCCAAATTTTTCAACATTTCCTTCTTTTGTTTCTTTGGCCCCAAGAAATAAAAATACCTGTGCTTTCTTGGTCTGTCTTTTAGGTAAAGGTCATCACCATAGATAGCTTTTAATTTATTTACTTTTCCTTTTTCAACGCCACGACCTGCATGATCCATAAGAGATGCACTATGCAAATGCTCTTTACCTTTTACTTTGTAATCTGTTCGTTTTGCCGATAAACCTGTGTATATAAAATTACAAGCTTGATAGATGTAACCATGATGTCCAAGAGAAGTATCAGCGTAACTAACTACTATTGATGGATTTGGAAGTAGCTTTAAAGTTGCACTAACAAAAAAAGATAAAGTGTTTTTCGGGAGATTGTCATCAACAACCAATCGATTTAACTCAAGAAAAATTTCTTGGTAGTGACCATTAAAAGCATGTTTTATAAGTGTATGAGCAACAGGTCGACCGTAAGAACAAATTCCAATTAAAGAATTTTTATTATAAAGGCCAAAAGCATGAGAGACAGAGGGAAGTCTTTTGGCATAATGTTTATGCAAAAACCATTCTTTACACTCTTGGTGTTTAATACTTTTTACTGAATAATTATTTATCATAATCTTCCCAATAAGATCTATAGGCAATTTCTAATTCAGGCACTTTTTTCAATAGTTCTGCTTTGGCTTCTAATTTTTTAAGTCTTTTATGCACAGCAATATTATTTTCTTTTAAGTATTTTTTTTCTTCTTTAGATGCTTCTTTTATATAAATATCATTGACAATAATTTGATAAGCAGCAACTAATTTTTCTTGTGAGACAAGCTCTTTCTCAAGTTCCGCAACTCTTTTTAGTAACCAATGTGGATGTGCCATTTCTTATACCCCCCAGTCCTGATTCCAATCTTTTTTTGGATTAGATTTTTTCTTCCAACTTGTTGCCCATTTTGTTTGACGATTGTTATATACAAAATGCGCCCATCCGGCTTTGTAACCACGTTGTTTTCCAATAGCAATTAAATCTTGCAAAGTTTGAGCTTTACCTTGCTGACGTTTTTTGTCTTTACGACGTTGTCTAACTTCTTCTTTTTTCAACTCTAATAATTCACCATCTTTTTTTTGCAACTGTCTTGGTTTAATAGGTTGTTCGTATCCACAACAAGGACAAATTCTTTGTGGCTTAAATACTGCAAAACATTGTTTACAAGTTTGAACAGCAGGTGGATTTTCTCCTTTACCTTTTCTTTTCTTAACTGGATCAAGTGACCATTCTCTTATGTCATCAACAAAACCATGTGTGATTGTATTGCCAACATGATCTAAAACAACAGCAACTTTATTTGGCTTTGGTCTAAGGATTCTTCCTACTTGTTGCATGTAAAGACCTTCACTTTTTGTAGGACGTAAAAGAATAGCAACAGCGACATCTGGAATATCTGTTCCTTCACTCACCACATCAATGCTTGCAAGAACTTTTATCTTGCCGGTCGATAATTTATCTATAACTTCATCTCTATCTTTAGTTTTCATATCACCAGTTATCAATCCAGCAGGTACACCAGCAGAATTAAAAGATTGAGTTACCGCTCTTGCATGATTCACATCAACACAAAAAGCAATTGCTGGTTTGTTTTGACCATGCTTTTGATATTGATAAACAGCATCACCAATAATGCTTGGCTTGTTTACAGTTTCTGAAAGTTTATTTTTTTCATAGTCACCGGCTCTAACTTTTAAACCAGCTAAATCAATATGGATTCTTGAGGCAAAAACTTTATGTGGGCAAAGATAACCTTTATCTACTAATTCAGGAATAGTTGGTCCAACTATTAAGTTGGTAAATTTAGACCCCAAGCCACGACCATCAAGTCTAATAGGTGTTGCTGTAACTCCAATTGTTGTTGCTGCTGAATAATGTTTTAAAATATCTGACCAAGAACCAGCTACTGCATGATGAGCTTCATCAATAATGATTAAATCAGGAATAAAACAAATTTTTTGAAGTCTTCTAATAATTGTTTGAACAGAAGCAATTTGCATTGGATTTTCTTTTTGCTCAAACCCAGCAGCAATCACGCCATGATCAACATTGATTAAAGATAATTTTTCTGAAGCTTGCCTTATTAGCTCTCTTCGATGAACGAGAATAAGAACATTATTACCTCTTTCTACAGCGGCTTTTGCTATTGCAGAAAAAACAACAGTTTTACCTGCGCCTGTAGGCATAACTAAAAGAAGAGAGGACTTGCGAGGCAAGTTTTTACGAATGGCTAAACGAGCATCCGATATAAGCTTTTTTTGATAGAGTCTTTGTTCCATGTTTTGAAGTATACGGTATTTTACGTTCAAAGCAACTCATAGTTGCCAATATACGTCGAACACGCTACCTTTTATTTACCTTGGCTTTTTAGTATGCCTCAATTTTTAAGGATTCCCAACGAGGAATATCACGCAGGGAGTGAGCAATCTTCCACGAAAGTAAAAGCGGCTGTTTTAGGTAGTGGCAAGCACTACTACGAAGCTCAATATGGTCCTAAAAAAGAACCAACTCAAGCATTGATTGAAGGTTCTGCTTTTCACGCCATGATGGAAGACCGAGACATTTTTGATGCTGAGTTTATTGTGAAACCTGAAGGCTTATCTTTAAGCACTAAGGAAGGTAAAAAATGGAAAGCTGAAAATGTTTTCCATAGACAAATTCTTCTTCCTACTTTTGGCGAAAAATTAGAAAGGATGAGCGAGGCAGTCTTCAATTTTTCTCCAGCTTTGGAATTTATGGATATACAAGGTGAATCGGAAACGAGTCATTACTGGACAGACGAAATGACAGGTTTGAGGTGTAAATGTCGACCAGATTACATAACTGATAATTTGGAATATGTCATTGATTACAAGACCACAACAGATGCCTCAAAGAAAGGGTTTCAAAGGGCAATAGTTCAATACGGATATGACATTCAAGCTGGGTTTTACATGGAAGGCATAGAAAAATCTATGGGACATAGACCTAAAAATTTTATTTTTATTGTTGTTGAAAAACAGCCACCTTTTAGTGTTGCTGTTTACGTTGCCGACGAAGAAATGGTCACTCTGGGTTATGAAAAAGCTAGAAGAGGGTTATCTAAAATCAAATATTGGGAAGATGCCAAAAAATTTCCTAACTACAGCGAAACTGTAGAAATTATTGGTTTGCCAGATTGGGCCAAAGGGAAGAAAAATTCGACTAATTTATCTCCAATGGATATTGAGCTTTATTAATGGACAAACTTTCAGAAGAGTTACCTCCTTTGAAAAAATATGTTTTTTATGTCTTTGGACTAAACATCAAACGCCAAAAACTTCATTGTTATGGCCGATCAAAAGATGAAGCATATCAAAAGGTAAAAAAAATTTACGACTCACCTCTTTTAAAAATTTCATACGAAGGAGAAAGCTAATGAGTTGGCATTCATCATCTCTTGGATCTTCAATTCACCTTTTTTGGGTTTGCGAAAAACCAAATGCAAAAGGTAGGAATGTAAGAATTACAGCCCCTACGCCTGAAGAGGCAAGACAAATACTAGATAGGAAATTTCCTGATGCAAACATTTTATTTAAAAAGACATTGTCATGAATGACCAGCTAGACGCTCACATAAGACATGAACTGCACCTTCATTCTTTAGCGATTCAAAGAGTTGAGGACAAACTCGACAAAGTATTAGGTGCTTTTGAAATCCTATTAAGTTCTGTACCAAAAAAGAAAAATGACTGATTCATCTTTAACAACAACTCCAAAATCTTCTGTTTATAAGTCAGAAGGATCATTCGAGTTGTATCAACGCATGGCTAAATCATTAGCCCAAAGCAATCTTGTACCACCACAATATCAAGGCCAAAAAGGCTTACCCAATTGTTTGGTGGCAATAGAAATGGCTAACCGAATGGATATAAGTCCATTAGTGGTTATGCAAAACATGAATGTTATTCAAGGCAAGCCGTCATGGTCGGCACAATTCATTATTGCAACCATTATTGGCTGTGGGAGATTTGAGAACTTTGATTATGAAATGGAAGGTGAAAAAGAAGAATTAAAAATTAGGTGTACAGCAATACGAATAAAGGATGGAAAAGAAATCTATGGATCATGGGTTTCGATAGGAATGGCAAGAGCAGAAAATTGGGTAAAAAATCCCAAATGGAAAAGCATGCCAGAACATTTATTGAAATATCGTGCAGCAACTTTCTTTGGCAGACAATATGTCGCCGATTTACTGCTGGGCATTCAAACTGAAGACGAAATTGTTGACATTGAACCTGTGAATGTAACCGTGCCAAACACGCCTCATGAGGCAGCTATTGCACAACCAGCTAAATCCGAAGTACTGCCAGAACAGCCCATATCCGATAAGCTGCAAGAACAACAGCCAGATGACGATGACGACCTCTTCTGAGTTTCTTACGCCGGAGGAATTAGCTGAAAGGTGGCGAATGAGTAAAGAAACGCTATTCAAATGGCGTTCTCAAAATCATGGACCTCCTTACGTCAAAATTTCTCAAAAAGTGCTTTATAAAATGGCCGATATAGAGCATTACGAACAGGCCAACACTCTCAACAACTAATTTTTCTTATTAACAATGGACATTGCAATCAACGGCAACTTGTTTAAAAACGACAATTGCGACGAGTCAAGAAATCAGCCAAATTTTAATGGCATATTTAAAGTTCCAGTTGCTCAGATTCCTGAATTAATGAAGTATCTGGCTGATGCTGATCCAGCTAGTGATGATTATGCCGGAGAACATGTATTACTTAGAGTTAGCGGCTGGAAAAAAACTGCTAAATCAGGCAATAACTATCTTTCATTAAAGATGACACCTGATCAATCAATGCTACAAAGCAGCCAAGCAAAAGCGGATACAGTCATAAATCCAGATGTCGTCAAGAACGAAGAGGATATGTTTTGATGTCTGAAAAGAAAAAGCAGACAACAACATACGGACCTTCTGGCATGACGGAGGTCCGACTCCGTAAGTTGATGAAAGATGACGAAATTATTCGAGATCATGCATGGGATGCAATGAAAAGTTTGAATGAATTATTTAGACAGTTAAGACCTTATGGCTATTCCAACGCTGATTGCTTAAAAGTAGGCACAAGACTTGGGATGATTCAACTTGGCTTGTACATGGAAGAAGATACAAATTACGATGAATATATAGTAGAAAATTAATATAATGACCGAAACATTACACCTTGAGATGAGTCAGTTTTATAAAAGTACGACTCTAAAGAGAAATGTATTTATTGATGAAATACAGAAGTTAACAGGAACACAGCGAATTGTATTGAAAGATGAGTTAGCAATTGCTTTATATGGGATGAAAAAACATGTAAAAAGAGAACGTCAATCCAGCTTGGTTATAGATGAAGATTGGTTGCATAAAATCAATCAAAAAATAACAATTTGTGAACGGTTTTTAAGAGTGTTAAACGACGAACAATTCGCACATGAAAGTGAAAGTATTTATACCGAAACTTATTACGGTCACTTGGATTCTTTGCTTATAGAAAAAATCGGGAAATCTTTGTATGAGATCATTAAGACTGAGGCACACAATAGGACGATAGAGGACTTAGTACAGTTAAACAAAGTTAAATAAATTAATAAACAATTTATGTATATCCGATATCCCTCAAGAACTTAATCTTGAATCCTTTGGCATTAAAATAAAATGCTGAAAAAAAGCACAAATTACTCACATTTAGCTATGCCAAACACTTTTGGCGTAAACATGATTACTTATGGACTCGACTCTTGTTTCAAACCTTGGTACTCAGACGGAAAAGCTGTCTACTGGGGACAGCATTGTGCTACTAGAAGCGAAGCTGAAACAGCAGCTAAAGCCTTGGCAAGTGGAGAATGGGAAAGCTCAGTTTTCTAATTTCCTTTATGAATTATTTGACAGAGACAACGCAGCTATAGGACTAAAAGGAACCTATTCAGGTCTTTGGGAACAATTTCAAAAGCTTCAAAAAGCAGATCCAGAACTGCCAGAACTTATTCGTTTAACTTTTATTCTTAAATACAATGACAAAGCAAGCAATTGATTCTGAAAATGAAGGCAAAGTTATTTACGCTTCTGGACATTATTTTCAAATCATAAATGGAGTTAGAAGGTGGCTGACAATCCCACCAGATGACTATATTTGTACTGATGGAACAAATTTTTCAGAGTATTGCCATCACTCAGATACCACGCAGGAAGAATGGTTCTCTACGAAGAGAATGAAAATTCTTGGCGTGTAAAGATAAAAACTAAAGACGGCAAACTAAATTTACCTTTGACTGGTAAAACTTTAGAAGAAGCTGTTTTACAAGCCGAATATCTTTATGCAGACGCAAGAGCCATTAGCCAAGGTTTACCTAAATGTGTTGACTGCTTACATTGGTTGGTTATTAAGGCTGAATGTGGATTGGGACTCCCCGAAGGAAAAGGTAGTGGAGGTGTTTTTGCTAAAGATTGTGCTTGTTTCTGGGCAAAGAATTAACAACATCCTCTAACTCGTAAATATATTCTTCGGCCTGATCTAACATTTTTTTTGCTTTGTAATTTTCAAAAGCCAATTTGCTAATAAATTCGGCAATACATTCTGGACCTGCTTCTTGAATTGCCAAACGAAGTGTTATCTCAATGGACAATTCATCTTCCAAGTCTAACTCTGTTTCTCGCCATGATTTATTTGATGTCATTGACAATAAGATCAATAAGATCGGCCTTTCTATAGACCATAGGCTTGCTACCAGTCATTTGCCGCAGATACCAATTAGGGAAACGTCTCAGATGAGACTTATACCCATCAAATTCTTTAGGTGATCTGTAAACAAAGGGTTTACCAAGCCAGTCAAGTAGATTCATAATGGGCATGAGAATCAAGAAAACCCTTTAGCTGGGGATCAGGACTAAAGGGGATTCTCTGTCTGTTGCGGAGTGCATTCCATCCCACTCCAAACTTAAAATAACTTAAAAAAACAGTTCAGCAAATTACACCATGCCCTCACCGAAGTTTAAGGTTGATGACCTTGTAAACAAAAAGAAAGCAGCAGGAGTTGCTTTATACATTGCACCTACTACTGGAACAGTTACGGAAGTAAAAGAGAAATTCAATTCTAGAGATCGCATTTGCTATTACTACACAGTAAAATGGCCTGATAGAAGAACTTCAGAACACGCACAACACATACTGGTTCCAGCACCATAAATGGTTAATAAAATTCAAGCAGACTGTCCTAGCTGTGGGAACGCTAGGACTAGAGTCGTATGCACTAGGCGTGAACCAAAAGGAATCACAATTAGACGTAGAAGGTGTGTTATCTGCGATCATCGCTGGTACTCCATTCAATATCCAGAAGTACCGGTTTTAGATCAAGAAATTAAATGGATGAAAGGTGATGCTGCTAAGTTTTGTCCTTCTACTTAACTCTAAATATCCTTTTAAATAGATTTGGAGACTTGTTGCCATATTCTTTTGCAACAAGTCTTGCTTGTAACTTTGATATTTGTTCTAAACAAGTAGCAATAAAATAACTTTGATGTAAATTCTGACGCTGTATAGCTATTGCATACTTACGCAAATCGTTTATGTCATGGGTTGCTTTTATCTCAAGCACTCTTTTTTCAATTATCAATTCCTCCTCTAATGTTGGTTTTGAAGCCAAAGCCTCAAGAAACGTAAGATCTACTGGTTTCATGCTTTTCTTTTATCTTTAGCAATTTTTCTTGGCGCAAGTAAGCCCTAAGTTGTTGCCTTCGTAACTCTTTGCAATGAGCGCATTGACAATCATTATGAATCATTTTCTAACTCATCAGCTTTAGCAAGTAATCCTTTATAGGAATTATGAAGCTTATGACTTGGTAAATGACGACCGTCTAAAACGTAAAGCCGATCTAAACGCATTGCATAGGCAACATCTTTACCCATGACTGTTTGTATAGCTCTATTAATCATTGGAGCTTAAGAGTCTTGTTAGGCCACAGTCTAGCCTCTATAAAATCAACGTCTGATTCATTAAGACTGTTGTTAGTTTGTTCGGTAGCAGATTCAAGTACCCAAAGGGTAAAGCGTTTCCCTCGCTCGCTGCTGAAAAAAAGTTTTTTCATTTGAAATATTCATGAAAACAGCTAAAATATTTTTGTACTTTCACAATGCAAGGTACTTGTTCACCATCGAGGTGGGACTTGATGTAGCAGAGAAGCCCCTAGCTCTTAGAGGACGCTAGGGGTTTTTCACTGTCCACGCCAATTACGAGGTCGGGCTGAATCAAGTCTTACTAATTCTTTATCTATGGCGTTGAGGCGATGAAAGATCTCACGAATGTCTCCTTGGCGTTTATTAGAGCGATTACCAAGAACCATCAGTAAGGCTGACACCATAGCACCTATTAAGGCGGCAACAACTTCAGTCATTTACATTAGGCCATGTTCCTTGCTGGATTTTAATCCATTGCTTCTGAGCTTCTACTAAATCAGGTTTGGAAATATCTGGATCATTAATCAAGCTCCATAGTTCAATTCTTTTATTAATAGATTCAACAGTTATGCCATGAGCCTTGGCTATTACTTCCTTTTGCGCTTGAGAAAGGAATTTCATTACTTTTGAGCCATTTATGACTAGATTAGACATGTTTCATGAGTTTTGAACGTATGGATGACAAAAAAGTTGAAGAACAAAAAAAGAAAAATCCTCTTCAAAAGCTAAAAGAAGGTTTAGACGACAAAGAAGAACAATTACAAGTTTTATCAACTTTTGTAAGGCTAGGAGTAGTGATTTGGAGTGGTTTTATCTTAACTTTAAATTATGTAGAATTACCAGGTTTAGGTAAACAAGAAAGGATCGACCCGACTTTCATAGCAAGTGTCTTCACCGGGGCCCTGGCCAGTTTTGGCCTGGAGACAGCAAAAAAAAGAGGTGATGGAACGTATAAAGCAGATGAAGAAAAGAAGAAGGCAGAAGCAGCCGCAGGGTTTAGTAATGGAGTGCCTTATACCATCATTAAAGTCGAAACTCCGATAAAGCTTGTGCCGGACAAGCCTCGGATTGATCCTATTTCTGGTAAAGAAGTTGACCCTGAAAGTGGGAGGTTGACTTGATGAGTGAAGATCTTTCAATTGATGCAAGACAAGAAACAAAATTAGTTGTCTTGCAACTTCAAGTGAAAAGGCTTGAAGAGAAACAAGAAGATTTGAGGCAACGATTAAAAGAAGTAGAAAAATGGGTTATTGGAGCCGCTGCTGTCTTAGCTGCTGGTGTAACTCTTGTTGGCTTTGCAACAAACATTTCTAAGGCTTACTTATGAAGGCTGCTATAGATACCGTTAAAAACATCATTTCTCCAGAGCAAAACTGGAGCAAGTTTTTAATGAAGATAGTCGGGCTTTCTGCAATCTCGGCTATAGGTCTAATTGGTTTTAAGGCTTATAACGAATCAAAAATTGTTGATGATGGAGGTGACAAAGAAATCAGCGTTTTATTTGAAGAAGATCCAAGCAAGAAAATAGAAGTAGAAACTCTTTTAAATAGTATTCCTACAAAAAACAGAGATATTACGTCTGTTTGGTTGTATGACTGGCCCGACGCTAGAAATATTGTTCCTATCTCTAATTTCCCTAGAACATCAATTGATCCAGTTCCTACTGGCTATTGGATGCCAGGTGACGAGCAAGTCATAGGAAACTTTGTTTTAGCTCAATGTACCCAACTTGATAGGGCTTTTATCAATGTTGCTTGTCCAATAATGGGTAAAGAGGATGCTTGGGGCGTTCTAGTTGTTACTTATGAACAGGGGCCAGTAGATAAAATAGCTAATGTAACAGCAAAGAAAATCAGCGAAACATTGTATTTGCTGCCTGATTAACCATGAAACGCCTTCTTCCCCTTTTGCTTTTATTAGCAACACCAGCCTACTCAGGTGGAATCACACATAAGATCACAGCTACGGCACAAGCTTCTGTTGATGGAAGTTATTCTCATGCCAAAAGGATAGGTTCAACTTATTCGATGTCTAGCTCTGGAGTAACCGCAGGAACAATGGGACATTTAGACGTTCCAGCATCATCAAATAACTCTCTAACAGGAGTTGCTGCAACGCATGGCAGCGGTTCGTATACGCAAACGACTGCCGGGGCAGCTACAACTTTCAGTGAAACATTTATTCAAGGTGATGATGTTCCAAGCGCAACAACTTTAAGTTCGGGTGCAATCGGATCACTTCCAATGCTGGGAGACACTATCTCATACACCGGGGGCGATAACACTGGGCTGGCAGCTACGATTACGTCAGTTTCCGGTGGCACAATAGGACTCACTCCAGGCAAGTCCGGGACATCTGTAACTGGTTCAATAACTTCATCTTTATCGATAGGTGATTAATGCGTTATTTATTATTAATAACCTTATTATCCGTTCCAGTACAAGCAGTTCCAGTTATACCTGGATTTAATAGTGGAAGTACAACTTCTAGAACAGAAAGCAAACAAAATACAACTGAGTTAATAGAATCGTGGTCATATTCGACAGGGTATGAATATTCTGTTGGGGGTACTAATTTAAACATTCAGGGTGATTTATTACCCACTACTGTTACCACAGGGAGCCACGTTGTAGATGGAGTTACTACTACTCATCATGGGATCGACCTTAATTCTAAGCCTACGGTTACTATGCAGACTCAAGGAGCAGCGACGAATCTGATAGAAAGCTATCACGGACCTGGACTTAAAAGTTTTACTCGAATAAATAGAGATATTGTTACCGAATCTGTCACTGAGACAATGTCAACATTTACCCAATGAAGAGGTATTTATTTGCAGCACTATTGTTGATAAATAGTCCTGTAATTGCAGATACAAACATGACTAATAACCCGGTAAGTAATAGTTCCGGGTCGGTATCAAATATTGGTGTCATGAACTATGCGAGTAAACAATTTACAAATACTTTATCATTACAACAAGTTCAATGCCAAGGCGACACCTTGGTTGTTCAACCTTTTTTGATGGGAAATTATTCTGGAGGGTTGCCCAAGGTTGACAGTTTCCTTGAGCCTATCTATTCAACTAAAGACGTAAAAGGTGCTTTTGATGATAGTGGAAATGAAATAGGCGACGGAGAAGTTGATGATCCAACATTGATTCGTGGATATAAAACAGTACAAAGATTTGAGAAGACTAATTTTGCAATTAGCCCTGGCATAAGTTTATCTTTCAATGTAAATCTAGACCGGAAAAGCGTCCGAAAGTGCAGGGAAGGGCAAGTGCATTTAGTAAACCTTTTACAGGCAAAACACGAAGACGCACGGTTATCCTATGAATTAGGCCGGGCAAAGCATTGTGCAGATTTATTAAAAAATGGAGTGCAGTTTAAGAAAGGAACTAAGTACGAAATCCTTTGTGCTGACATAGAACTTGTATCAAAACCTAACACCTTAATAGATCACAATCACTCTATTTCCGAAGATCCCTCTGAGCCTTTCTCCTTTCAGAAAGGGACAATAACTTCTCCTTCTTCTTAAATAATTTTTTAGCAAGTGCTTTAGACCGTTTCTTAATTTGCTTCTGGATTTGTTTTTGTACGATTTTTATGTAGGGCTGCAATGTACCAACAGCAAGAATACTAGTGACAGCTATTGCACTTGTAGAAACCAGCAAGGGAACAGGGGGAGAATAATTTCCTGCTATTTCTAGTGGGTTTAAACCTTCCCACACCGTTTCGCATTTATTTGTAATTTCGTTTCTTTTCCATCCTTTAATTCTTGCAAGTCCTCCTTTGCCTAACGAACCAATAGGAGTTTTAGCAAGTGTGTCTAAAGGTGGGCAAGGCAAAACTTCTGCAATAAACTGTCCATCAATATTTGAGGTGTTTGTATTTTGTTGACCTACGTTGGAATCGCTCTTCTCGTCACCTTTTCCATTATCCTCTTTCACTTCCTCTCCTACATTGTTTAAGCCTTTAACTAAATCAGTATTTGGCTTTGGTGGCTCAATATCAGCGTAAAGATCAGGTGCAATGTACATAGGAGGAGCAAAATCGCAGACCGTGAGATTATTTTCGGGGTCTACGTTAAACATTTCGCTACCTGTACCAGTCTTTTTATCTCTGGCTACAACACAAGGAAGTTCAATAATTGGAACGAAGCCAAAAGGAAGTTGACCAAACGTAGTTGGAGGGATTATTTCCGCAGGAGGAATTATTGTTAGGTCTGGTAAATCTTTAACCTTTGGCTCGTTTATAAAAGGAGGATTTAATTCCATACAACAAAACCCCCTAGCAGTAAGCAAACTAGAGGGTTCTGAAGTGACCGATTGTCAGCTAAACCTTGACCCGTATCCACTGACGCAGAGCTTCGTGGTCTATTTAGCTGGTGTGAAAAAATCGCATCTGCTTCAACGACGTGCAACCGCAAAAGGTTAAACAGTTCGTAAGCGTAAAAACATATTAGCAGTCGTTCCATTGCCCAGCAACATCACTTGCAAGACTACCAACCTGTTTTCTAGCTTGACCAAAGAAAATTCCTGCCAAAACCGGGCCTACGATTGGGATTCCAGCCAAAGCCGGCGTGACTTGAACTGATCCAGCATCAGCAATTAACTGTCCGTTACTTTTACCTTGAGCCATTTTTTCTATACATTCAATCTGCTTTTGAGAAAGTTTCCCTCCTTCGCCTTGAGGATAAATAGCAAATTGAGCTACAGATTCTTTATGTGTATGCCTAGTCTTTACACCGCCAGAAAACGTAGGAGATTCTGTCGATTCATACTGAAGCATCGTTTTAGGGTCATGTTGACGGCTGGAAAAACTCCACTCTTCAGCACCATCAGATTTTGTTTCACTCCTTATTTGAAGACTGCTATAAGGAGTACTTGAAAGCTTGGCTATATCAGGGATGCCTGAGTCCTTACGAGCCAACATGTTTAAGCTCATAAAATTGGTGGCAATGAGTCCACCGCCCAAAACTAGAGAAGTCAAGCCGTTAAATGACTTAAATTGAATCATTTTATTTTTGGTAGGCAACAGCTTTAGGTTTTACGCCTTGGGATTTACACCATGACTTATACCATTTTAAAGATTGTGCGTATTTACATTCTTCGTATTTCATTTGAACGGAAGCACAGGGCCAGTCATCTCAGGCATTTTTGGCATCTCTGGCATTGCATCTTGAACTAAAGAAGGAAGTTCTTTTTTGACACTATCTAAAACAGCATCAAAAATTTTAGATCTAAAAATAAATGCACCACCTAAACTCGCTACCCCCAAAATGAAGGCAGCGAAATTAATCCAAGTTATTATTTTTATCATGCAGGAGATGCCTCTTCGTTATTAGCATTTGGATCACAAACATGTTGATCAGCCTGTCTAGCTTCTTCTATAACTTTGGCTTGTAATTCTTGTAATCTTTGACCAAGAGGCTGAAGTTCGGCTTTATTTGCTTCTTGTTGTCTAGCAACGATGCCATTGTATTCAGCAACAGCAGCATCAAATTCAGAGATAGCAGACATAGGTAAAGTGTATATGCCTTAAGATTCTAAGCCTTCTTTAGGATATTGCCAATTACGATGTCGGTTTTGTAGGCCAAGTCATACCATCAGCTTCCCAAGGAAAACCACTTTGGGCTGGGAGATCTCTTAAGGCTTGTCTATAATTCTTCCATTCTGCTTTCTTGTCATCTGTTAGATCTGGTGAATTGACTGTCCACTCATATTTATTCAATAAAGCATCTCTTTTTCTTCTTACGTCTTCTGCTTCAAATGGAGTATCCTCTGTTTTTTGTTCAGCATCAGTTTTATATGGAAGCCAGTAATTAGGATTTTTTAGTAATTCGTCTCTTGCAAAAGATTCAACTTCTTCTTTACTAGTAAACTTAACTCGTAATAAAGGATTCCAATTATAAAAAATACATTGTTTCTCAAAAGAACCATCAGGAGCAATTAAGTACCATTTAGAAGTTAAATCATCATTTACAATGCCAATAAAAGATTCTGGCTCCCATCTAGGATCATCGTTCCCAATTGATTTTATGTAAGTTTCTACTGCATCCTTACTTGTAAAGAAAGCTTCTGGATCTGACGTTGGATCAACAGAAGTTAATCTTAAATGAAAGATTCTTCCGTCTGCTTCAGTGCGAACAGTTTCAGAATAAAAATTGTCGTCAACAGTAATAGATAATGTCATTGTTTTAAATTGTTGATTCGGTTCCTACAATTTTCACATAAGCATGACTGTTTTGCGTTGTTGATACAACATCTCCAGGGTTCAATCTTTGTAGCGTTTTATTATTGTAATACTGTCCATAATACCAAAAGGTATTAGAAATACTTACACCATTAATAGAAACAGAACCATTATTATTTACTATGTAACCTACAAATCTTTTTCCAGACGGAACAGTGTAATGAGTCCCCATCGTACCATTAGCAGATACAACAACACTTGTAGGATTACCCCCAATAGCGTACCAACTATCAGAAATAGAACCACCACTAGCACCTCCAGTAGGGCTAATGGCATTAAAAGTCATTCCCATTTTAAGTAATTAAAACTCCAGAACATTCTGCATCTATTGTACCGAAAGCCGCAGCTACTGCCGAATCTTCCATTAAGAATTTAACTCCATTACCATTAAGCCTATAGTAATCTTGATCTTGTTTAGGTGCGCTGTCGGAAGAATTATTAGAACCACTGCCAATCATCGTCATAAATTGATTATATGAACCACCCTCTATAGCCATCTTCATGTCCCACCTAACCATCCTTTGTGCTGGATAGTTCCAATTATTAGCTGATGTTTGATAAGCAAAACTATATAAATAATCTTTTGCAAAATGTGTTTGACTGCATAATTGCGAATGGTAATACCTTCCATCAACACCCATTCGACCTATATTAGCTTCAGGATAATGAGATCCGCTATAACTCCAACCTCCAGTCGAAGTACCTGATACAGAATCATACATGTTATTCCCAGCACCAGACGGGGAGTTATAACTCACTTCTTGCCTTCCTATCGTTGTTCCAGTGTTTATAAAATTCTGCAAAGAAGTACCTAAATTTAAAAATTGCCACTTATTGCCGTTATTAGTGATTGAAGTATTTTGCTTATTTCCTAGCATCACTATCCAATTGCCAGAACCAGATAATTGGCAACATCCCAGAAAACGCCTAACACTACCATTGCTCCATGCGCTGTTATAACCTGAACCACCGTACTGATCTTGTTGATTCGTAAAATGTCTTTTTTGTCCAGTATTTAGATTTATTATACAAGGCAATGAATTTCCATTTGCCGCACCAACTGGATCAGTAGCATTAGTTCCATTACTGTAAGAATCAGGAGTACACAACGCAAAAGGAACGCCACCCTCTTCTAAGTAATAAGCACTCCATCTGTCTCTTTCTACTGAATAAATATCGACATTTGCAGTGTTCGCAGGATTTCTAGTTCTAAATGTTGTTGAAGTTTCGTTTACTGTGTCATATTTCCAAATATTATCCTCACCTTGTCCTGTTTGCGTATCTTTACGGCCTATTACATAAATGTAGCGTTTACTATCCCATAAATGAATACCACCCCAAGTATTTAATGCTGTATATCCACTACCCCAATTTGTTGTTGCTTTAGGCCAAACCATAACACTGTATTTATTAGTATCATTTGTAGATCCTGAATGACCTGGAAAATAACCATACTGGTTATGCCCATTTATCCCGTAAATTTTTCCATTTGATTCTGCTGGAAAAAATACTCCGTCTTTTAAATAACTTGTAGGACTTGTATCATCAGAATAGGGAATACCCCAAGGAGCCTTTTCCATATCCGTAGCGGCATTATTAACTGGTTCTTTTATAGCCCAAGGTTGTTCCCAAATAACTCCATATTTAGTCCATTTAGCATATCCTCTATTGTTATTACCACCTGAAGCGTATGTATTTGAACTGCCATTATTGCTTCCATAATTAACAATAGAAGTAGCAACAGGAACTACATCTGTTTTCAAGTGAATACTTGAACTGTTATCACAAAGTTCATTTCCTGCATAAGTACCACTACTACTGTTAGACCCAATCAACATCCCTGTCGTTGCACTGTCTTTTTTAATCTGAACAGGTTGTCCACTCTCATTTTTTATCTTTATATCTTTTACGACAGCTTTTTGAGAACCACTAAAAGCATGTAACTGAGTTCCTGCATAAAGTTCAGAATAAGTTTTCCCTGTAATGGAAGAAAACTTTTTTATTTCATCAGCCATTTCGTAGAATCATACTTTTTCGATATCTTAGCAACAATCCTGATATTTAAACAGAGTCGTAAAGCTAGGTGCTGACGCAGGAAGGTTTGTTAGGTTTGAACCATCACCGTAAAATCTAGTAGCATAAACATTAGATACCCTAGTGCTATTTTCTCCAATGTTGTAGGTGTCGTTAGTAGATGGAACGAAATGACCACCACTTTGGATATGCCATCTATCTCCAGAATTATACCTAAATCTTATTCCACTACTGCCTCCACAAAGATACAGGGCATTATCATGTGCTGTGATTTTAGGAGTTGTAATATTCCCAGTCCAATTTCCATTGTTTAACCGAATATCACTGCTACCTAAAATAGTTATCGCACCAGCACCACCGTTAAAGCTGATGTCACCGTCTGCCTGATCACCGTCTTTATCTAAGAACGAACCAGCAGTTTTACCATCCAAGAGATCAGCATCTAATCCACTACCAGCACCATCGTTGCCCTGATGCCAGATAGTTTGATAAGCACTACCATCAAACCACTTAGGAGTAGTACCAAGCTGGAAACCTCTATTTGTTTCATCGTTCCAGAAATATATAAGATTATTAGTACTATCCCATTGAATTTGAACTTTATTAGTAGTACCTTCTTGTAACCTTATTTGAGGGTTACTTGAACCAGATAAAACAAGTTTTTGCTCAGTACTGCTATTAATAGTTAAGACACCAGACATAGTGTCATTAGCATCCGATCTTAAGAAGCTTGCACTATCTATTCCATCAAGAGTTGTTGCGTTGACGTTGGTTAAGTTCGCACCGCTAACAGCAGGTAATGTTGATGGGAAACGAGCATCAGGAACAGTACCAGAAGTTAAGCTATTTGCACTTAAATTGGTGAGATCAATTGACTGCCAACTGTTATCACCTCTTAAGAAGTTAGAACTAGAAGCTGTACCACTTCCAAGTCTCGCTGTTGCTACCGTTCCAGAAGCTAAGTTTGAGGCGTTTAATGCAGTTAAATTAACTCCACTTGCCGCAGGAAGTGTTGCAGGGAATCTTGCATCAGGAACAGTACCAGAAGCAAGATTTGATGCGTTTAATGCAGTTAAATTTGATCCATTTAATGCTGGGAATGTGCCGCTAGAAATATGTTGTGGGTTGATGTTTGTAATACCGCTACCACTACCTATGAAATTTTTTCCACTAGCAACTTGAATATGCTCTGAAGAAGTCCAAGCATCTGTTGAATTAACCCAATTCCATGTCTTATCTGTTGCGCCCTTAAGAGTTATACCTCCTCCATCTGCGGTGCTATCAGTAGGAGTTGAAACCTTGCCAATTTCAATATTTTTATCTTCTACCTGGAGTGTGGTCGTGTCAATGGTGGTCGTTGTGCCATTTACAGTGAGATCTCCACTTATCGTTAAGGCTCCTGTTACAGCACAGCCTGTTGAAGTTGTCTCGAATCGCTTTGTTCCTCCTTGGTAT
>VTLG01016562.1_pt1 | contig 24910 bp, 23 predicted proteins | sample 4694571 | NCBI WGS metagenome assembly VTLG01 (sample SAMN12604809, study PRJNA352737) | marine metagenome | biome: ENVO:00000447; feature: ENVO:00000209|ENVO:00000569|ENVO:01000036; material: ENVO:00002151; isolation source: viral sequences binned using virsorter ...
GAAACACTTCAAGCTGCTGCTTTAGGCGGAGCATTCGGTGCTGGATTTAGAGGTACTGGAGAAGGTTATAATTATTGGAAAGCTAGATTTGGAAAATATGATTTACAAGAAGCATCAAAAAAGTTTCCTCCTGAAGCTGTAGATGAGTTAATTAAACAAGGTAGAATACGTCATGAAGGTAAACCAGTAGATAAAAACTTTATAGCAAATTTGTATTCTTCTATAGATAATAATAGCCCAATATCTAGAGTAAGTAATGAAGAGTATATTAATTATTTAAGAGGAAGGCAGAGAATGGAAGCAGCTGATCAGACATATAATCGAGAACTTACTCGATTTAGTAGACTTGAAGCTGCTGGTCAACTAAGTACTCAGGAAAGAAGTAAATTCCAACGTCTAAAAGCTAGTTATTCAACTTTTGCTGATACAAAAGAAATTGCTCTAAGACATGGCGATACTGAATTTGAAGCTTGGAAATTCTTAGATTCTGAAAGAAGGTATGAAGATAACGTAGAAAGAGCTAAAACTTTCTTAAATCATCGGTATGATGTAAGATATAAGCAGATGGTAGAGGATAAAATAGATGAAATGATACGAGCTAAAGCTATAACACCTGAGATGGGAAGGGATATACTTCGTTTAGCTGATGAACTTAGTAAGAATCCTCAAACAATTCAGAGTGTAGGTCATACAGAGGCTTTAAAAAATATACTTGAGAAAGGTGAACGTGACGGTAATAGAAGTAGTAATATAGATCTTGAAATGATGATCGACTTCTTTACATATGATAATGATGGTAATATAAGTAAATTATATAAAGGTAATAGATCTAGAGGAGATAGATCTGATCTACCGCCTCTCACTCGTAGATTACTTCAAGGTCAAACAGCAGATCTTGAAGAAGAATATCTATTCAAAATGAAACCTGAATTGTTTACTCGTAAGGCATTTGATGAAGAAGGTAATTTAATAGATGAAGTAGTACCTACAAATTGGCAAGGTACAGCTGTTAGACAGTATTTAGATATAATGGATGAAGCCAGAGCATATCTAAGACAGAATCCTAATAGTAATTTAACATTAGATCAAGTAAGTAATGCAATTACAGTTACATTAAGAGATTTCTATAGTAAAAACTCTAAGTACTTTGATAAATTAAAAGATAGATATTCAGATGTAGTTGTGTATAGAAATACTAAGGCTGACAAAGCACTTGCTAAAGCTTTAGAAAAATCATTAAAACAATTATTAGAGAATTTAGGAATTAACCCTATTTATTAACTATGGCAAAAAACAAAGGCGGAAATAGACCAGGCGAAGATGGTCCTTATAGACCACCAAATCCTAACGAAGCACCTCCATACCCACCAAAGAAAATAGCAAAAGCTAAAGGTGCTGATGAATCTTTATGGGAGCATGGGCATCCAGTATGACTAAAGCAGATCTCTGGAAGGAAGACATCATTACAATACTCATTGTACTTGGTGCAATAGCTTACACTTACATACAAAAAGAATGGAGGGAATTTAATCATGGATAAAGCTTCATACGATAAACATACTAGGAGAGTGACTGCTGCTAATGCAGTGAAGCATAACTCAGACTTAAGGAAGAAAGTAATGTTAGATGCTTACAAAATATATAAGGATGCAGGCGGACTTAAAGGAGTTTAAACTTGAGTACATATACCACCCCTAATTTCCTAGATGATTCAACATGTAATTATATTCTATCAGAACTAAGTGGCTTTAGATTTCCTTGGTATTATAATCGTAGTGTCGCATCACCAGATGGGAACGACGGTTTTATGTTTGGACATCAGTTCCAAGATGACGGGGGTATATGTAGCAATGGTTTTGATAGGATAGTAAAACCTATTTTAGATAAAGCTGGCATTGTTCAAGAGAAAGTGCTCAGAGTAAAAGCTAACTTATATACTAATCAAGGCAAAGCTATAGTACATGATTGGCATGTAGATCAGATACCACATGGAGAACGTTATCATACTGCATTCGGTATTTTATTATATAATGTTACTACAAATAATGGTTACACTGAATTAAAAACCGGAGAAAAATTTCCTTCCAATAGAAACGAAGCTATCTTTTTTGACGGAAAAGTAATACATAGAAGTGTAACCCAAACAGATACATATACCAGACTCAACATTAACATCAACTATGAGTACCCTAACTCTACAACCCCAACAGAATAATTGGAATCAGTTCTGTAAATGGGTAACAGATACCGACAACCGACTTTACGTTGGATGGTTCGGTGTCCTTATGATTCCATGCTTACTTACAGCAGCAACCTGTTTCATTATCGCTTTCATCGCAGCACCGCCTGTAGACATAGACGGGATACGTGAACCAGTTGCTGGATCTCTACTCTATGGAAACAACATCATCTCAGGGGCAATCGTCCCGTCATCTAACGCAATCGGTCTTCACTTCTACCCAATCTGGGAAGCTGCAACCATCGACGAATGGTTATATAACGGTGGACCATATCAACTCATTGTGTTCCACTTTCTCATCGGCATCGCAGCTTACATGGGACGCCAATGGGAACTTAGTTATAGACTAGGCATGAGGCCATGGATTTGTGTTGCATACTCAGCCCCAGTCTCAGCAGCGTTTGCTGTATTCCTCGTATATCCGTTCGGACAAGGATCTTTCTCTGACGGTATGCCTCTCGGGATCAGCGGGACGTTCAACTTTATGTTTGTATTCCAAGCGGAACATAATATCCTTATGCATCCTTTCCATATGTTGGGAGTTGCGGGGATGTTTGGTGGTGCTTTGTTCGCTGCTATGCATGGTTCCTTGGTTACATCATCACTCGTACGTGAAACTACTGAAATAGAATCACAAAACTATGGATATAAATTCGGCCAAGAGGAAGAGACGTATAATATCGTCGCGGCTCATGGTTACTTTGGTAGGCTCATCTTCCAGTATGCCTCGTTTAATAATAGCAGGAGTTTACATTTTTTCCTTGCTGTATTCCCCGTCGTTTGCATATGGCTTACCTCTATGGGAGTCTCCACCATGGCATTCAATCTTAATGGTTTTAACTTTAATCAATCCGTTGTGGATGCTAATGGACGAGTCGTCCCCACTTGGGCTGACGTCCTCAACCGTGCCAACTTAGGCATGGAAGTAATGCATGAAAGAAATGCACATAACTTCCCACTCGACTTAGCATGAATAATTATCCACCTGATATAGCAGTTATTGATGACTGTATCCCACACCAATTTGCTGATTGGTTAGAGAATTGGGTACTAAATCCTGATCACTCACTTAAACATGTTGTTGAATGGAGTTACCGAGAGAATATAGCTATACCAGTAGTAGCCTTAGATAAACCTATACCTGAAAATGATGCCAGCGGTTTCGTTTATACAGCAATGAATTCTGTTGCACCAAAGGGTATAAGAGGATCATTTAACGAGCCAGTAGTTTATCTTATTACTCCTTTAGTTTACAATGTTATTAATAAATGGAACCCAGATGCTCATCTTGCTGGTATATTTAGAATTAGATTTATTTTAAATATAAAGAATCAATCCAAAGGAAGGACAGCTCCTCATAGAGATTTAAAATGTCCCCATCATACTATGATATATTATATAAATGATTCAGATGGGCCAACTATTGTATTCGGTGATAACATGGATGTTATAGCAGAGGTAGAACCAAGGAAGGGAAGAGTTCTTATATTCGGAGGACATAGATATCATTGTGGTACTATGCCTGAAAAAAGTAAACATAGAATGGCAATAAATATCAACTTTGAATTAGCTTAGGCGGCTCGGATCGAACCAGTAGAAGCCACCTCACATCACGTCCGTTCAACCTTCTTTGAAGGTCGCATGAAACCACAGCATGGAACGGGGTTGTGGTACTGGAGTTTACAATGACTGTACAACTAAGGTATCGTGGTGTTGAGTACACAAAAACAAAGTAATTAACTTAACATGAAAAAACTTGCACTTGCTCTAGCGGCATCTATCGCTTCCGCACCTGCAATGGCTGGCGTTTATATTAACGCTGAGTCTAACGCATCTTATACAGGCAATGATTTTACTTCCCGTACTACCGATCTCCATATTGGATACGAGGATAGTGTAGGAGACTTAGGATACTATATCCAAGGTGGTCCTGCATTCGTTAATCCAGATGGAGCAGAAGGTGATACAGACTTCTCAGGTAAAGGTGGGCTATCCATCGCAGCTACTGAGAAGCTTGGTCTTTATGGTGAAGTATCATTCAAAACTGATGATGATGCTGATACATCTTACGGCACTAAAATAGGTGCTAAATATAAATTCTAATTATGGGACAACAATCTAAAACGGGGTTCGGAGTAGCTAACCCTGTTCCTTATTCACCTGACTCAAGGTTAAAAGATCTAGACACTACGCCTAGTGATTCACAACCTCCCGGAGTAGATGAGAAACCAGAAATTGATTACAATTCACTCGAAGAAGCATTGACTTCTTAACAGTTAGGGGAGCACCTCAGAGTAGGACTCCCCTTTCATTGGCTTTAGCCCACGATGTATATCTAAGGATATAATAGTGGATACCTTTAGCCGTCTAGACGGTGGGAAAGACCACAACTTAAAGCGCAAAAAAATTACTTAAGTAAGACAGATAAACATACAATTTTTTAATTAACAATGGCCCAACAGGCAACGACTGCCAATGCTAATGGACCGATTTGGGGAGGTGCCGATAACGGTGCTAATACCACTACCGATGCGAGAAGAGCCCTTTACTTAAAGCTGTTCTCAGGTGAAATGTTCAAAGGTTTCCAGCGTAATACAATCGCTAGAGATCTTGTTACAAGACGTACTCTTAAAAACGGACGTTCTTTACAGTTCATCTATACAGGTAGAACCAAAGCGGAATTCCATATCCCCGGACAGTCTATCTTAGGTAACGACGAGAAGTCACCTCCAGTAGCAGAGAAGACCATCCAATGCGATGACCTCTTAATCAGTTCAGCATTCGTGTATGAATTAGATGAGACTCTTGCTCACTACGATTTGAGGGGAGAAATCTCTCGTAAGATCGGTTATGCACTAGCCGAAAACTATGATCGCAGAATCTTTAGAGCGATCTCCAAGGCTGCTAGACAGCCAGCACCGGTCAACATGGCTAACTTCAAGGAGCCCGGTGGAAGTATTGTTAAGGTTGGTACTGCTGCCTCTACAGAAGCAAAAGATGCTTATGATTCAACTAAATTAGTACAAGCTTTCTATGAAGCAGCTGCTATTCTAGATGAGAAAGGAGTCAGTGGCGATGGACGTGTAGCCGTCTTAAACCCAAGACAATATTATGAATTAATAAGAAACGTAAATGGTAACAACTTAGTTAACCGTGACGTACAAGGTACAGCCTTACAAACCGGACAAGGTATCTTTGAAATAGCTGGTATAACCATCTATAAGTCAATGAATATCCCATTCCTCGGTGACTATGGTGTTAACCTTGCAAACCTACCAGATGGTGCTGTATCTAATATCACTGAGGCTGCTTCCAAAGGCTCCTTCATTGGTGAAGATATGGATGACCAAGATTCTGCTGATACTCCAACTGGACAGAAGACCGTTAACAATTACGGTACTGCTGCTAAGTTTGGAGGTTCTTGTGGACTTATATTCCAGAAGGAAGCTGCAGGTGTGGTAGAGGCAATCGGACCACAAGTTCAAGTAACAAGTGGAGATGTATCAGTTGTATACCAAGGAGATGTTATCCTCGGACGTTTAGCAATGGGAGCAGATTATCTTAATCCTGCTGCTGCTGTTGAACTAGTAGCCGGTGTTGATGTATCATCTAACTGGAATAACACTGCTGTATCTAACGCAGACTTTACTTAATTTATATTTTTATACACATGGGGAGTCTTCGGGCTCCCTTTTTTTTTAACAAAATTTTATGGCTTCCACAACAATAGATACCGAGACCGAACTCTCCGCTGTAAACTCAATACTGGGAGCTATTGGTCAATCACCCGTAACCTCTTTAGTATTTGATAACCCAGAAATTTCATTCATCTACAACTTACTGAGAGATGCTAATGTAGATGTACAGAATGAAGGATGGCATTTCAATACAGAGAAACATGTAACTTATAAACCTGATTCAGTTACAGGTAAGATAGCTATTGGTAGTGATATACTACGAATGGATGTTACAGATGGTTGGTCTAAAAGACAATTTGATGTAGTAAGGAGAGGAGGGAATTTATATGATAAGTATGACCATACAGATGATTGGTCAGATACAACGGAGATTAATTTAGATGTTGTAAAACTATTGACCTTTGAGGATATACCTATGGTATTCCAACGGTTGATAATAGCAAGAGCATCTAGATTAGCAGCAACACAGTTAGTAGTTAATCCTCAATTAGCACAGCTCTTATCACAACAAGAAGCTTTAGCTAGAGCTGCTTGTGCAGAGTATGAATGTAATCAAGGTAATCATACTATGTTTGGTTTCCCCGAGGATTCAGTACATACTACCTATCAACCATGGAGGAATCTAAGTAGATAATGTCAGGAATAACACAAACTATACCTGCATATACTGGTGGTATATCAGAACAGCCTGATCAATTAAAAGTTCCGGGTCAAGTTAAGAGTATACAAAATGGTATACCTGATCTTGTTAAAGGATTATATAAAAGACCCGGATCTAAACGTTTAGGCACAGTACCTCTTACTAATGTACAAGCAGGAGGGTCATGGTTTCATTACTATAGAGATGAAACAGAAGGATCTTACATAGGTCAAGTAGCAGCTGATGGTAAAGTAAGAGTATGGAGTTGTAATGATGGTACTGAAAAGAATGTATGGTATGCTACAGATAATTCAGCATATAATGGAGGTACTGCTTCTCATGCATCTATCACATCCTACTTAACTCCTAGTACTGTTGACGGTGTATCTCAAACAGAAGATATACAAACATTAACTATTAATGATACTACCTTCTTAAATAATAGAAGTAAAGTTGTAGCTACTACAGGTACTACCGATGGTAGACCACATAAAAACTTTGCTTATATCCAACTGTTAAGAACAGAGAATGGTAGGCAGTACGGATTAAATATATATGATAGTGACACAACTAGTATTATAAAAACTGCAACTAGAATTAAAGTTGACGGACATGAGTTAGGTACTGGAGCTAGGAGTGGTCAGTGTAAAGGTATCGGTACTAAAGTATATAGTGCTGCTGAAACAAACACTGGATCTCAAAAGAACCTTACTTTTAGAATTAGTGTATCAGGACAACAAGGGATTAAAGATGGAGAAGGTGGGGATACATCTGGAACAAGTAAATGGGCAGGTACTTATACTATAGATTTAGTATTATTACATGGCGGAGAAGATTGGGAGGCTCCTGACACATGTGTTGTAGCAGGTCCATCTGGTCAAGGAAAGTATGATTCTGGATCTAGTCCTGAGACTTATAATGCTAGCCCTAACTTCACTATTAAAGTAACAGAGCATGAAGAAGTACCAGTTAAAGCTAATATAAAAGCAGTGAGACCTTCACCTACACCATTTGATGCAGATACTTCCGTTACAGTTGATGCTATCTTAGGTGGTATAGCTGGTGAATTAGCTGGTGTTACAGTAAATGGCAATGCTTTAAATTATAAAATAATAGGTAGTGGTATATATTTATATACAGCTGCTGATGCTGATGACTTTAACGTAGAAGTAGTTAATCAAGACCTTATGCGTGTAATGGCTAAGGAGATAAATAGTGTAGAAGATTTACCTATACAATGTGTACATAATACAATTGTTAAGATAGCTAATACCAGAAACTCAGAACAAGATGATTACTACGTTAAGTTTAATGGAGAAAATGGTCAAGATGGTTATGGTTCTTGGATAGAATGTGCTGCCCCGGGTATAGAAAAAAGCTTCGATGCTGATACTATGCCTCATGTTCTACAGAGACAACCTGATGGAGACTTCTTAGTTAAGAAATATACTTGGACTGATAGAACAGTAGGTGATAATAATACTAATCAGATACCATCTTTTGTAGGTCAAACTATAAATAAAGTACTATTCTTCCGTAATAGATTAGCTATTTTATCTGGTGAAAATGTAGTTACATCTAGAACTGGTACTATAGCCGAACCTAATTTTTGGTCTGAAACAGCTTTAACAGTTAGTGTTAATGATCCTGTTGATATAGCTTGTGCCTCACTCTATCCTTCTGATTTATATGATGCTATAGAGATAACAACTGGCTTACTATGTTTCAGTACTAATGCACAATTCTTACTAGCTTCTGATGAAACTACTTTCAATCCAGATACAGCTAAATTAAGAGCAGTCTCATGGTATAACTATGATAAAATTATCGCACCTATTTCATTGGGTAGAACTGTAGGGTTCTTAGATAACTCTAATAAGTATAGTCGTTTCATGGAAACTGCTAATGTTAATAGAGAAGGAGCACCTATAGTACAGAACACTAGTGAACTAGTACCTAGTTTATTACCTAAAGATTTAGATCTACTTACAAATTCAAAAGAGAATAATTTAGTATTCTTTGGTAAGACAGACTCTGATACCGTAATAGGTTATAAGTATTTGAGAATAGGTAATGACCAGCAACAATCTGCATGGTTCAAATGGAAGTTCAATAATCCTATTAAATATCATTTCTGTATTAATGATCAGTACTACTTATTAGATACAGATAACTTCTTACAGAGTGTTAATATTGTACAAGAAGATGCTGACCCAAGTATTGATCAAGATGGTACTAATTATTTAATACACCTTGATAACTATACTACAGTTAGTGGTGGTACTTATAGTTCTACTACAAACCTAACTACTTTTACTAATCAATCAACTTGGATACCTAATGTAACTACACCTAATGGTAAGTTAGTATTAGTTGATATAGATTCAAATACTACTAGAGAAGGTAGGTATGCTGAGTGTACACTAACAGGTAACTCACCTAATGATGACTTTACAGTACCCGGTGATTGGTCTAGTGCTACATTATACATAGGTTATCTATATGATTACCAAATAGATTTTCCTAGATTCTATTTACAGAAATCAGAAGGAGGATCAACTAAATCAGATGTAAATTCTAAACTTACTGTACATAGAATGAAATTAAACTTTGGTAAGATAGGTCTATATGAGACTACACTTACTAGAGTAGGTAAAGATCCTTATACTGAAGTATATGAATCTACAGACTTAGATGAATATGATGCATCTGATGCTCCATATTTAGCTGAAAAAATTAAGGACATTCCAGTATATGAAAGGAATGTAAATGTAGATGTAGTATTGAAATCTGCCCACCCAGCACCTGCTACTCTAAGATCTATGTCTTGGGAAGGTGACTGGAGTCCAATGCACTACCGTCGTGTCTAAATTTATTCACCCAATAACAATTAAGGCTGCCGTTGAGGTGGCCTCTAATCTACGCTCAGATGACCGCAGAGAGGTCGAAGAAGGTCATGGGCTAGATCCATTAGTATCGTTAGTTCTGGAAGCCAAGGAAGGCTCCTCTGTATATTTTACAGTGCCTAACGGCAAGACTGCTGGTATGGCAGGAGTCGGAGAAGGTGGTTTGATATGGATGTTAACTACACCTGCAATCCACGACTACCCACTAACCTTTGCTAGAGAATCTAAACGATTTGTAGATTCTAGAACTGAACCGTTACTTTGGAATATTGTTGATGAACGTAATAGAGTTCACTTAAAACTATTAAAATTTTTAGGATTTAAATTTTTACGAAAAAAATTACATGGTCCTAACAACTTGTCCTTTATAGAATTTTGCCGTGTGCGCACCTGATCCAAATGCTGGAGTAAGAAGACAAGCCAGAATAGAGAAGATGAGGAAGGATTCCCAATTCCACTCCGCTTCTCTTAAATATTGGAATAGAGAAGCCGGAGCTAAACGTCGTGTTGGCGGTCTAACCAGAGGCTTAAGTAGAACAAAGAGTGATGCCTACTCTAAAGCTTTATGGGCTTTAGGTAAAGGTAGACTAGCTCAAGAAGGGATAACTAAAGCTAAGGCTAAATTATCCAGATACTCAGATAGATCTGGCGTAGGAGTATCGAATAGATATAATGTAGCTAAATATAAAGCTCTCTTAGATAAACAAAAACAAATAGAATCCACTTTAAATAATACATTTGGTAGGAATATGGACATTGCTAATCAAATGATAATGAGAAATCACATGACTCAAGTAGCTAAGAACAGAGCTTCTATAGGTTCTAAACCTGAATATGGACCACCTGTTATGATGCCACCTAAAGATCGTCAAGGTCAATTAATGGCTAACCTACAGTTAGGATTGTCTATAGCATCTCTGGGAATGAAATCTGATATAAGAGCTAAAGAAAATATTGAAGAAGTAGGTAAGTCACCTGATGGTTATAAGATATATGAGTTTAATTACATAGGTAATGATATAAGATACCGTGGTGCAATGGCTCAAGATGTTGTTAAGATTAATCCAATGGCTGTAGGTATTAGAGATAATTATCTAACTGTTGATTATAATAAGATTGACGTAGATATGGAGGTAATAGCATGACTGATAGTAACCTAGCCTTGATGTATAAACTAGATACCCTTCCCACCGCCTCGGTATCTAGTAACTATCAAGATGAAGATGCAGCATCTGATATGACTAAATCAGTTAATGCTCAGATAGATGAAAATACAAAGAACTTAAATCGTCATTTTGATCATCTTATTAAAACATATAATCACCTACATAAGAGAGAAGAGAATAGACCAAAAGAACTATTAGCCTTACTTAAACAAGGTAAGCAAACTAAAGAAGATGTAGAAGAATTCCAAGAATATTGGGGTGAATACTATGATTATGCTAATAGATTAGTAGATCAAAAGGAAACTATTGATAAAGTAAAGTGGTCTCACTATCCTAATAAAGGTGATTTCGATAAAGATGTGAGAAAAGAGATTGAATCTAAGCAACCTCTCTTATTAAATAGAGCTGAAGCAAATGATTTTGCTGGTGAATTACAGAAGATAGGAGCTGTTGAAGATGCTCATAATCTTTACCGTGGTCCTGATGGTGCTTATGAGAACGAAGTAGAAATGATTCAGAATATGAAACAACTACTTGCAGATCATGAAGGTTCTTATAGACCAAGAGCTGAAGCAGGAATGAAGGTTCCTATGCCCGGTCAATTTACAGCTGATGGTCAGCAGATATATAAAGCTTATGGTGACGCTGTAGGTCCAACAGAAAGAAGATATATTAGTGATGTTATAGATGCTTGGTATGCTTATAAACATAAGGATATAGCTGGTGGTAGAATTGGTCTCTGGAAACAGAAGTTCATTAATGAATTAATCGATAGAGATGAGGCTAGAATTAAAAAAGAACTAGAAAGAGATGGAGCTGTTTATAAAGAGCTTCAACTTGAAGGACGACATAAAGAACTAGAGACTAGAATAAACAAAGATCCCGGATTTCTTATTGACTATATAAATGTATATAAAGGATTCCATGATGGTCGATATGACTTAGCAAGAGTAGAAGCATTTGATATGTTAGAGGAGGGTATAAACTCTGGAGCACTAGATAGAGCAGACATTGAACCTGTTTTAAATCATCAGTTCTTAGCTCATGATAGTACACCAGATAAACCACACTGGACTACTGCTAGAAAATACTGGAAAAAAGATTCTGGACGTTTGTTAAAAGCATTAAGGAAGCAAGAGAAGGATGCGGCTGATGAAGCTGAATCCATGAAAGAAACAGAGATGAAAACAACAGCTCACAATATACTAAAAAGTCTTGATGAATCTGATGCCCCTTTAACTTATAAAGCAGTACAACAAATACAACTAGATTTCATGCAGAAATTTGGTATTAGAAATCCAGAAGAACTACCTGATATCATAAAGAATTTACCTTATGAAGGTATGTATGATGATCAAGAATTGGATGCTCAACTTACATATAATCACTATACACTTAATCAGAGAATAGAAGCATCTGATCTTAGAGGTATTCTAGATCCTGAGATTAGAAAGAAATGGCATGATATAATGAAGTCTCAAGCTGGTTTAACTAAAGAACATACTACCAGAAGGAATGGTGCTGTATCTGCTGAAGTAACAGCTAGAACTATGGAGTCTGATGTTAATAAAGAGAAGACACCTAAGTGGAGATCTAATTATGAACAAGCTATTATAGAATATGACTCTGTATATAATGGAGTTATAGCTAGTGGTGGTAATGATGGTCAAGCTCATAAAGAAGCAATGGAAGCTGTTAGAGGTGGACTGTATAAAGAAGTAAGTCCCGGTGTATATCAATGGGATAGTAGAGGACCATCTGGATTCAATACAGAACCTGCTAGACAGATTAATACAGTAGTTAGAGCAATAGGTAAGGATCGCTCTATTATTAACAGCCCGACATTATTAGATGGTGAGGAGCCTCATCTTGTAGATGCAGCTAATTATTTAAGAAAGAGTCGTCAAGGTATAGCAGTTAACCAACCATTTTATTATAGAGATATTGCTAGAAAAATAGGTATGAATCCTGAGCGTCTAATGATTAATAGATTAGAAGCAGTAGGTGCTATTAAACCTAGTAAACTTAAACTTCCAGAAGAAGAGAATCTATCACCTAAGCATCAACGTTTATTACTCAAACCTTCTGCTGCTAAAACTTATAGAGTTACACAGGAGAATGAAGATATAATATGGATGTTAGATACCATAGCCTCTCCAGCTGCAGAAGCTAACGGAGGGTATGATGCTATTCGTAACTCTAGTGGAGACTATCAAAGTATTGAAGCAGTAACAGGTAAGAAGTTAAATGAAGTTACCTTTCAAGATATAGCAACATTACTAGATGCTGGTTATACAAATATAGGTCGTTATGATTTGACTCCAGATGGATTTGTTTCTGTTGTAATTGCTAACCAACTACCGGGTGACACTTTATTTGATCAGAAAGGTCAAGATAAAATGTTAATAGGTAGATTAAGAATGAAAGCAAATGCAGCTAACAGTTATCAAACACTAGAAGGTAGGTATAGAAGATTAGTAAATATACCACAGCAAGATCATGACGAATTCCTAGAATTAGTTGGAGAACTACCCACTTGGCTGAGACTAGATACATTACTTCCAGAAGTAGCTAAGGAGCTTGTGAGAAGTCAATTACAACAATAAGTAAACTAATGGCAGAAGATCCTAATCTTCTATATAGTGGGGAAGAGATAGATGCAGCCGCACAGACTGCTGATGCTTTTTTAAACAAATTAGAAGAGAACAAAGAAGCTAGGGACCAAGTTCAGCAAGAACAAGTTGCTGAAGAAACACAAGCTAAGGCTGAAGTAGATGACCCTAGAGAAGCAGAAAAATGGGGATTCAAAGCATATGCAAAAGAGGCACAATCTATTTTATCAGGTGGTATCCAAGATACTGCCTCTTCTATAACTACCTTTCCAGAACGCACAATAGATGCATTCTCTGGAGAGATGTCTAAGGAAAGAAAAACTGATGAAGGTTATAGACCAGATTGGGATCCATTTGTAGATGAAGAGAACCCTATAATAACTAAAACATGGTGGGGTAAATTAGCTAGAGGTACAGTACACTTTGGTACTATGGCTGCCGCTATATATGGAGTAGCTCAAACAGCTCCAGTAAGTGTACCAACTTGGTTGATAGGTGCTACTACACTCAGCTTGAGAAGAGCTGCTGCAGTTGGTGCTGTACATGATTTAATATCTAAAGATGCAGATGGTCATAACGCGCTAGGAGCTCTAAGGAAACAATTTGGATTTGTAGATACTCCCCTAACAACTAAAGATACTGACCATCCAGTATTAATGAAAGTCAAGAATATACTTGAGGGTATGGGTATCGGTGTTGTGTTTGATACAGCGATATTAGCAATAGGTAAAGGTTCATCAAGAGTAAGTCAACAGATTAAACAACGTAATGATAATTTAATATCAGGTGATAGAGAGGCAGCTCTGAAAGAAGCTCAAAGAAAAATGAGTGAAATAGATGCTGAAGATATAAGAAAGAATAGAGCTAATGAAGAACCTAGTATAGCTAATCAAGGTATAACAGATCCATGGCAAGATGCTAATACTTCAACTTCACCTGCAGCGGAAGTTCTAGAACAAAAGAGGCGTCTATCAAGAGACTGGGGATCAGATGAAGGTTCTATTGGTCGTGTGACTACTCCTGTTCAATTAGAACGTATTGCTAGAGAAGGTGATATGAGTGAAGCTACAGTTGAAAGTATCTTAAGAAACCTACTAGGTGATGATGGATTCCAAAGACAACTAGCTGCAGTTAAAGGTAGTAGACAAGCTCTAGTAGAAGTATGGCAAGATTCACTTGAGTCATTCCAACGAATAACTTTAGGAAGAGATCCAGCTGAATTAAGTCCAGATGAATTTTTAGAAGAATTCCATAGGAATAAAACTAAAGTACCTATTACAGATAGAGAAGGTAATCTAGTTGAAACATTAGAAATTTGGACTGCTAAGAATGTAGTAACAGCTGACTTATTAGTAGGTTCCTTACTACATCAAATCAGAGACTACGGTATAGCAGGTAGAGAGCTAGCAGACATAGCTGATTTAAGAGATATAAATGGACCAGCAGCAAAAGTAGTTGATAATATACTAGCACTATTAACAGAAACTAAGAGGGCTAGAATTGTACAATCAGCTGAGTTTAGAAACTTAGGTGCTGGTAAAGTAAGCACAAGTCAGCTTATAGAGAATACTCTTACAAGAGAGATGGCAGACACTAAGGACTCTATTATTAGTATTTTAAAGATTGCTAGAGAAGATGAAGACCCAGCTATAATGAATGCTTTGTTTGAGTTATTCTCATCTATGAAGACAGTTCAACAAGTAGTTGACTTCGATGTATGGGCTAAGAGAATGATTAAAGGTGGTTCTATGGACCCAAGACAACCTAATAGAACTGGTGTCTTGATACAAGAACTAGGTAAAATGTATGTTCATAGTATTCTTAGTGGTGTTAAAACATCTATGAGAGCTATTATGGGTACAAGTACTGCTACCTTTATGAGACCTGCTTCTCAAGTTGTAGGTGCTACTATGTCTGGAGATAGAGCAACTCAAAGAGCTAGTTTAGCTGCAATGAATGCTATGATACAAGCTATCCCTGAGTCATTCACATTGTTTAGAAATAGATTAAACTCCTATTGGAGTGGTGATATGGCTAGTGTTAAGACTAGATTCTATGACTATGCTCAAGATGATTCTAACTGGGAACTTATAAGAAGATATTATGAAGATAGTGGTAGAGCCAGTAAAGGTGATAGAGCTTTATTTGCTATGGCTAATATGGCTAGACAGATGAATAATAGTAATTTACTTACTTATTCAACTAAACTGATGGCTGCTACTGATGATAGTTTTGCATATATTTTAGGTAGAGCTAGGATGAGAGAGAAGGCAATTCGTAGGATAATGGATTTAGAGTCAAAAGGTTACGACATACCTGAGATTACACCGGAATTCATGAGGAACTATGAGAATGATTTTCATAGCCAAGTGTGGGATGCCAGCGGTAATCTAACAGATGAAGCAACCAAGTGGGCTCGTAAAGAAGTTACCCTAACTGGTGAACTAAAAGGCTTCGGTAAAAAACTAGAAGATTCCTTTGCATCTACACCGTGGACTAAACCTTTCTTCTTATTTGCTAGAACTGGTGTTAATGGTTTAACTTTAACAGCTAAACATACACCCGGATTTAACTTTCTTGTTCAAGAATTTAATGATATAGCTAGAGCTACACCTAAGAATTTAGATACTGTTGCTGAATATGGTATTAAAACCGCAGATGATTTGGCTAATGCTAAGGCATTACAGAATGGTCGTTTAGCTATAGGATCAGCTGTAACCTTTATGACTGCAGGAGCTTTCTTAAATGGAAACCTAACAGGTAATGGTCCAATTGATAGACAGAAAAGACAAGCATGGATAGATGCAGGATATAGACCAAGACAAATTAAACTAGGTGGAGTATGGGTAGGATATGATTCGATAGAACCATTCAACCTTATCTTCTCTACAATAGGTGATATAGGTGATTATAGTTTATTGATGGGTGAAGAATGGACAGAACAACAGTTCCAAAAAGTATCACTTGTTATAGCTCAGTCTATATCTAGTAAGTCTTACTTCGCTGGCATACAACAGATGGTTGATATGGTAGCAGGAAGACCCGGACAGCAGTCAAGGATACTTGCTAATATATTAAACAACCAAGTACCACTAGCTGGTCTACGTAATGATATTGGTAAACTGTTTAATCCTCATATGAAAGAAATAAACTCAGGTATAGTACAATCAATCCGTAATAGAAACCTAATATCAGAATACTTATCTGGTGAACAATTACCTACTAAGTATGATTTATTAAATGGTAAGCCTATTAGAGATTACGATTTCAATACTAGAGCATATAATACTTTCAGTCCTATATCTTTAAATTTAGACTATAGTCCCGGGAGAAAACTTGTATTTGATAGCGGATATGATTTACGCATGTCAACATATATGTCTCCAGATGGTGTAGATTTAAGTGAAGATCCTAAGTTACGTTCTATGTTCCAAAAGGCAATAGGAGATTTAAAGATAGAAGCTAAATTAAATAGATTAGCTGAGAATCCTAAGATCCTTGATTCACTAGCACAGATGGAACAAGATAGAAATTCTGGTAGAAGAGGCGTTTATGATGCTATGGATTATTACCATAACATGCAGATAGATCGTATCTTCCAAGAAGCTAGACGTATTGCATGGGCTAAGATAATGAATGACCCACGTATAATGGAACTTAAGAAAGAAGCCTTAGCTAAAAAACAAGCTAAGTATAGGAAAAAGGAACAAACCCGTGACATTCTCTCAATTTATAAATAACAATGGCAACAACAACATTTCATGATTATAATGGGAATGGAACTAATACAGATTTCAACTATTCCTTTCCAACCTACTCCCAAGCAGAAGTAATTGTAGAAGTAAATAATGTAATAGTAGATAACTGGACTATCACTGGTGGTTGGGCTGCTAGTGGTACCAAAGAAATAAAATTTGATAATACTACAGGTACATTAAATACAGATGTATGTGAATCATCAGGTGCTCCTAAAACTGGTACAAATAATGTACGAATTTATAGAGATACTAATGTAGATTCACAAAAGCATACATATCAAGCAGGTTCTTCAGTTAAAGCTGGTGATTTAAATACTGCATATACACATCTACTACGTGCTGTACAAGAAGAACAGAACCAAACAGTAACTACATCTGATATAAAAACTGGTGCTGTAACAAGTGCTAAGATAGAAGATGGTACTATTGTCAATGCTGATGTAAATGCTGCGGCAGCAATAGCTGGTACAAAGATAAGCCCTGATTTTGGATCTCAAAACATTGCTACAACTGGAACTGTAGATGGTAGAGATGTATCAACTGATGGTGCTAAATTAGACGGTATAGAAGCTTCAGCTACCGCTGATCAAACGAATGCTGAAATTAGAGCAGCAGTAGAAGCAGCTAGTGATAGTAATGTATTTACAGATGCTGATCATAGTAAACTGAATGCGATAGAAGCATCAGCTACAGCAGATCAGACTAATGCTGAAATCAGAGCTGCTGTAGAAGCTGCTACTGATTCAAATGTATTCACTGATGCTGATCATACTAAACTTAATGCTATAGATGCTGATGCTACAGATGATCAAACAGCTGCTGAAATAAGAACACTTGTAGAATCAGCTACAGATAGTAATGTATTTACAGATGATGACCATACAAAATTAAATGCGATTGAAGCTAGTGCTGATGTAACAGACGCAACTAATGTAGATGCTGCTGGTGCAGTAATGAATACTGATACTAGTACAGCTTCTATGGACTTTGTTGTTGATGAAGATAATTTCTCTTCAGATTCAGCTACTAAAGTACCTACACAACAATCTACCAAAGCTTACATTGCAGCAACATCTCAGCCTCTCGATGCAGATCTCACAACGCTTTCTGGTATGCAGGCAGCTACTGCATCTATCCTTGCAAGTGGTACTGATCTCACATCAACTATTGCTGAACTTAATCTTCTGGATGGTAAGAGCATTATCACATCGGTTAGCGGAAGTTCTACTGACGTTCAAATACCTACTGGAAAAGCCGTTAACGATCAAATTGTTGCGCTTATCCAAGACTTAGGTGGTTTTGTACCGATTGCAAATATAGACTCATTCCCAGAAGCTAACCCTGATCCAAATAATGATGCTGGTACTATTGTATCTATAGCAGATGCTGTTGGTCTTGTTGTTAATGCTTCGGGTGTAGCTACAAATGCTGATACTATAACATCAGATACTACCGTAACTATTAATGGTATCGATTCTACACTTCGTGGTACTACTATAGGAGCTGGTAAAGGTATGCTAGTACAAACTACTAGTACATTAAATACCTATGATTACCATAGACTTATAGTAGATGAAGGTGGAGTAGCTGCTGCTCAGACACTTGTAACTGATTTTAATCAGAGATATCAAGTAACTGCAGATTCAACAGCACCTACAAACCAACCTGATGGTACTGCATTAGCTGAAGGTGATCTTTGGTTCGATGGTGGTAACAATAAGATGAAGGTCTATAATGGATCTCAGTACGATCAAGTTACTTCTATTGGGGATTATAAACTATTAACTATAGTTCCTGAAAATGCTAGTTCTGGTACTCCTGATTATACTAACGATACTTTTGATTTAAGAGATGATACTGGAGTTGCTAATATTACATCACCCGGTCAACTTATAGTTAGTGTAAACGGTGTTATACAAAAACCTAATTCAGGCACTTCTCAACCTGCCGAAGGATTTGCACTTGAAGATAGCCATACAATCGTATTTGGTGCCGCACCCGGATCTGGAGCTAGTGTATTTATAACACTTATTGGTTCAGCTACTACTATTAATACACCCGGAAATAACAGTGTAACTGCTGCAACTATACAATCTGGTGCAGTTGAAACTGCTAAAATAGCAGATCAAGCTGTTGATCTTAGTAAATTACCTCATGGTGATGGAACTAGTGATGGTAAGTTTCTAAGAAGTAATAATGGTGCTGACCCAACTTGGGTAGCAGTTAGTACAACTGACGCAACTAAGATGCCTCTAGCTGGAGGTACATTTACTGGTGATGTTACATGGGATAATGGTACGAACACTGGTAAAGATATGATATGGGACGAGAGTGATGATACACTTAAGTTCAATGATGATGTACAGATAAGTCTTGGATCTGATAGAGATGTTAGATTATATCATACAGGAACAGATGGTTATATCAATGTAGTTACTGGTGATCTTAATATAAGAACAAACAGTACAGAACCTGCTATTGTTTGTACTGCTAATGGAAGTGTAGCCGCTTATTATGATAATGCTAAGAAATTTGAAACATCAGCAACTGGAGCAACAGTAACAGGTACTTTAGCTACTACTGCAGTAACAGGAGATGGATCAGCATTAACTGGTATAACTACACGTACACAGCCATTTAGAAATTTAATTACAAATGGCGCGATGCAAATTAATCAGAGAGAAGCCACAACTGGCTTAACTGATTTCAACGTTGTTACTGGTGCTATGTACACACTAGACCGTTGGCAAGGAGTTGGTGATTCTTCTTTCGATTGGGATAGCGCACGTATAAAACAAGTATCTGACAGTCCTGATGAATTTAGTAACAGCCTAAGAGTTGATATAGGTAATACAGAAACTCCGGGTGCTGGACAAAATGGGCTTGTACTAACAAGAATAGAAGCACAAGATTTACAACATCTTGCATACGGTACAAGTAGTGCAAAAACATGTACTCTTTCTTTCTGGGTATATTCAGCTAAAACAGGTACTTATTGCGTACAAATTCAACAGGAAGATGCTTCTAAATATCTTCTGTATGAATACTCGATTAGTTCAGCTGATACTTGGGAAAAGAAAACAATAACATTCTCTGGTAATACAGCAGATGCAATAACTAATGATAATGGTAATGGTCTAGAAATTGATTTCCATTTAGCGTGTCATTCTGACGATCATGCATCAGCTACTACTAGTTGGGCATCAACTGGTGTAAGTGGTAATAAATATTTGGCAACTTCTAATCAAGTCAACCTATGGGACCATGCAGATAATGATTGGTACTTGACAGGTGTTCAATTAGAAGTAGGAAGTACAGCAACTGACTTTGAACATAGATCGTATGGCGATGAATTACGTAGGTGTCAGAGGTATTTCTACCTACACGCAAATGGTTCTGAATCGGCAGCAGGAAGTGGTGGTAGTGGCTTAGCTCCTATTTGTAATTATCATTTATTTAACGCTAATAATTGTTGGGGTGTTATTCAATTCCCTATAAGAATGAGGACATCGCCTAGCATATATAAAGTAGAAAGTGGAGATACTTGGCAGATGGTAGGAAACGATGGATTAGACGAAGCCACAACTGTTACTACTAATAGAACTTCCACAACAGCCGCCTCAGTTTATTTTAGTGGAGGTATAAATATGAACCAAGGTGAGGCTGGTCATGCAAGAACTTATACTTCAACAGCTAGATTAGGATTTCAAGCGGAGATTTAATTATGGCATTATACAAATTCTATAAAGACCCCTCAGATGGCAACAAAGTTGTTGGTGTCAATAAAGATCTAGGGAATAATACAACTATAGGTATTCTTTTAGAAAACAATGAAGATAACACAGACCTGCAAGAATACCTCAAGTGGGTTGAGGCGGGTAACACAGCGGAGGCAGCAGACTAATGGGATTAACACAAGTAGACACTGACGGTATCAAAGATGATGCCGTCACATTAGATAAACGAGCAGGAGTAGCTCGCGGTAAATTGATTGTAGGTGATGCTAGTGGTAATCCAACTGCATTAGCAAAAGGATCTGCAGGTCAAGTCTTAAAACATGATGGAAATGATATAGCTTGGGGTGCTGTACCTTCAACAGGTATAGCAGCAGATGCAATTGATGGTACCAAAATAGCTGATGATTCTATAGATTCAGAACATATTGTAGATGGATCTATAGATCATGAACATTTAGCTGGTGATGCTATAGATGGTGATAACATTCAAGATGATGTTATTAATTCCGAACATATAGCAGCTGGAGCAATAGATTTAGAACATATGTCTTCTGAATCAGTTGATGAAGATAATCTACATATATCTAATGCTGGTACTAATGGTCAATTCCTACAAAAATCTAGTAATTCAGGTGGTTTAACATGGGCTACAGTAGATGTACCTAAATTAGCAGCTCCTACACTTACTGGTCCTACTGGAATATTAACTAGTGGTACTGCAACACTAACTATTAGTAACTATTCTTCAGACTGTAGTTATACCTTTGCTTCATTAACTAATTGTACTATTGGAACAGTTAATGCATCTGGAGAATTTGTAGTAACTAATACTGGAAGTCATAACTCTTCCTTTACTATTAAATCTACAACAACTAGTCTTGGATTAGCTGATTCAGATACAACTGCTAAGAGTTTTACACCATCATTATCAGCACCGACAATTAATAGTCCAGCTGATGCAGCGGCTAACACTAACGTAGTATATACAGTAACTTCAACTACTGGAGATGATGATAAGATTATCTTAGATATGGGATCATCTAACTTCACTTATGGAAGTGTATCTCATGGTAGTGGTAGTAAAGTAGGCAATACTGTTGAAGTAACAGGATTTACAACTAATAACCCTTCTATAACATTACAACTTACAACTGTAGGTAACTATTCTGTTAAAGCTAAGTCTGTTGATACAGGTGGTACATTTGCTGATTCAGCATATAGTGCAACTGATACTATAACATGTCTAAACGCATATAACGTTTCCTTCTACGTTCAAGGAGCAGGAGGCGGTGGAGCTGTTACAGGTGGAGGTGGAGGTGCCGGTGGGCATCGTTCATCTTGGAATAGTGAAACCTCTGGAGGAGGTGGATCTGCAGAATCCCCTATTCAAATGGTAGTCGGTACACAATATACATGTACTATTGGTGGAGGTGGATCTGGAGGATCTGGATGGGGATCAAATGGTAGTAATGGACAAAATTCCTCTATTACAGTTACATCTGGAGGAGCCGATGTAATTACATCTACAGGTGGCGGCTATGGTTCTCACGGTAGTACTGGAGGATCTGGTGGCTGCGGAGGTGGAAGTGGATATGGTAACTCAAGTAATGGTGGTACAGGAACAGCAAACCAAGGATATAATGGTGGATATGGAAGTCCAACACACGGTAAACCCGGTGGTGGTGGCGGAGGCTGCAGCGGAGCTGGAGGTAACGCACACGGAGGCCAAGGTGGTAGTGGCGGATATGGTAGAGAATCAACAATATCAGGTTCAGCTGTAACTATAGGCGGAGGCGGTGGTTCTGGATCTAGAGGATCTAATAGCCCCGGTTCTGGTAGAAACGGTGGAGGCCATGGAAAGACCTGTGGTAACTGTAGTGGAGGCTCTGGAGATACTAATAGTGGATCTGGTGGAGGTTCTGCTGGTGGAGACTGGTCTAGTGGATCAGGAGGAACTGGTGGTTCAGGTATAATTTACCTAAGAATGGCTACATCTGATTACTCTGGTACTACTACTAACTCACCTAACGTAACTACAGATGGTTCAGATACTATAATTAAATTTACAGGAACAGGAACCTATACAGCATAAATTATGGCACATTACGCAAAAGTTTTAGATGGAAAAGTCATTTCAGTGATAGTAGCAGATGCAGAATATATGGCATCTTTTGTCGATACTAGTCCGGGTAAATGGCTACAAACATCATATAACACTCGACATAATAAACATCATAAATTTACAAGAGATGGTAGCTTAAAAGAATCTGATACAGAAGATGGAGGTACACCTCTTAGAGGTAACTACGCAGGAATTGGTATGAATTATGATTACGATGGAGATTACTTCTATCATAATAGACCAAATGATGACACAGGAGCTATTTGTGAGTCTTGGAGATTTGATACTACAGATGTTAGATGGAAACCTCCAATAGGTAAGGACTATCCAGATGATGGCAAGGAGTATAAATGGGTAGAAGCAAGTACAAGTTGGGTTGAAGTAACCTGATGGAAATACCTAGAGTCGTTCTACCCAAGGCTCTAGATATACCTCATATACACTTTGAGCCACCTTCAGCGAGGATACCATCATATAAACCTATGGTGATTCCTCCAGCTGATTTAGAACGTCCTGAAGAAACTCAGGCAGAAGAAACAACAGAAGAGCCTGAAGCTCCTACTCTAAAGATTCCGGTTATTGATATTAAAATGCCAATACCGGAAACTGCAGTAGTAGTTACGGCTGTAACGACAGCTGTCATAGCAGTAACAACAACCACTGTTACTCAATCTTTATTTGAACCAATTAAAAAGAAAGTTCAAAAGCAACTACAAGCTAAAGTTAATAAATGGAAGGAAAACCAGAAGAAAAAAAAGGACTCATCAAAAAACTCAAAGACGGAATAGAAGATCAGGAACAACAGATTCAGATCCTCGGTACGTTCGTTAGATTGGGTGTTGTGGTGTGGTCAGGATTTATCATAACTTTAAACTATGTGGAACTGCCCATGGTTAAGAAATCCGGTAACTCAGATATCACGTTCGTGGCTTCGGTGTTTACTGGTGCATTAGCCACTTTTGGCTTGTCTACTGGTAATAGTAAGGACAAAGGTAAACCAATGAACTGCCCTATGGCAACTAAGAAAAAGGAAGAATGAAGAAATGGCTTTTACTCTTCCTACTGGCTTCACCCTCGGTAGCAAGAGCAGAGTTAGTGACCCCTCAGTTCACCCAAGGGTCGATGAACTCAACAACAACAACGACTCAGGAAATCGTAGAAGAGATTACGATAACAACGTATGGGTCAGCCTTAAACAAGTGGAGTGGGGACAATATAACCCATACCTCCACTACATCAGGCGGAATAGCGGATTCAGATTCGGTATTCAACATGACAACAGCTGGTTCGGATTTCACTTTGGAAATCGTAACAAGAGCAGCAAGTCAGGTACTAGAAGTAACAGAGATAGAAAGAGAAATCGACACTACCTCTACTACGGTATCATTATCAGTATTCTCGCAATAGGAGCACCAATTTATGCTGAAGAGGGAGAAACCAACAATACTTCAAACCCTGTGGCAGCGGCTACAGGAAACGTTACAAATCAAGCCGTCCAGTTCCAAAATAACGGAGCCCCTTCGCGTCAAGTATACGGGCCGAACATAAGTTGTAACGGATCAACGATGACCTTCTCACCATTCTATATGGGTAATCATACTACCCCGTGGGATGAAAATATGGTACAGCAAAGTTATACTTCAGCTGAAAACTGGGGGTTTCAAGTAAACTTCATGGTTCCATTAGATAGAGAAGGTTTAAATCGTTGTAGAGCTATAGCTAAACAGCAGCATGAGAAGATGAAGTTGAATTATGAGTTAGTTAGAATTGATAACTGCGCTAAACTTCAACAGAAAGGATTCATGTTAGTCCCTAATTCAAGGGTCTATCACTTATGTAGTGATGTAATACCTATAGCATCTTGGAAAAAAGCAGAGCAAAAGGTTCTTGCATGTAAAGAACCACCAAAGCCTTGGTATAAACCATGGCATAAACCTAATAAATGCCCACTAAAAAATGAGTAAATTATCAGAAGCTGATGAAGCATATCTAGCAGAAGTACCCTCTTATCAAAGAGAAAATGCTAGAAAAG
>VTLG01001832.1_pt1 | contig 24895 bp, 19 predicted proteins | sample 4694571 | NCBI WGS metagenome assembly VTLG01 (sample SAMN12604809, study PRJNA352737) | marine metagenome | biome: ENVO:00000447; feature: ENVO:00000209|ENVO:00000569|ENVO:01000036; material: ENVO:00002151; isolation source: viral sequences binned using virsorter ...
TGCTCTGTCTACTATCTCTAATTGAAAGTCTTCTCCAGCTGTTGTTATTGAGAATACTGTATCGGAGGCTGATATGCCTCCAGAACTGGCTGAAGTAGCTGTGATATTGGTACCTGACCAACTCTGTAGCTCTCCGCCATATACTTTTTGATCTATTGTCTCCGTCACAGTTTGGACGGTAGTTGTGGTGGCATTCATTGAGCCTTGTGTAAAGGCTGGTGTTATTTGATTCGCTCTTGCCACGGAGGGGGATAACAGTGCTAAGAGAAGTAGCCATCGTTTCATTCTTCTTTCTTTTTAGCCATAGGACAATTAATGGGTGTCATGTTACCCTTACCTTTAGAATTGGATGTATTAATTCCAAAAGTAGCTAATGTGCCAGTAAAGATACTGGCTACAAAGGTTATATCGGAGCTACTTCCTTTCTTTATTACTGGTAGCTCAACGTAATTTAATGTTATGATAAAGCCCGCCCAGACAACAACTCCCAGTCTAACGAATGTAGCCAGAATAGCCATCTGTTCTTCTTTATCATCTAGTCCATCTTTCAATTTATCCAGAAGGTTTTTCTTTTCCGGTGTTTCCATCTTTGGTGAATTTCTTTTGGATACGTTTAGCCAGTTGCATAAAGATAGGTTTAAATACCTTCACACATTGTTTAAAAAGACTTGTAGCTGTTAATGTTGCAGCAACTGAGATGGCAGCAGTAGTAGCTGCAGTGACCATTATCTCCTCTTCAGGAACTGGCATCCTGTAGTTAGTAAATGGTATCTCGACTTTCTTTACTTCTTTAGGTTGTGGTTTACCCTCATTCTCTTCTTCCTCCTCGGACTTAGTACCAGCTAAAAATCTCAAATCACCAGACGGTACTAGCATAGGTGTATAGGTAGGTAATACTGCCTTTGGTGCATCCAAATTAGGACGTGGTAACGGCGGAACCTGTGGTAATATCTGAGGTGGAAGGTTTATAGATGGTCCGAGATTATCCACTATACCTTAAAGTCCATTAAAACCACCTACTTCATAGGCGTTTTTCATATCATTAGCAGTTATACCTCGATTTATCCATATAACAAGATTATCTAAAGCATTAGGACGTTCGTTGCCATAGTTATAATTACCTGCTATACAGTGAAGTCGGAGGTAGTTACTAGTATCTAAGGTGGAACTAACTTCTTCCTCTCCATCTACAAATAATTTAACAGAATCAGAGCTACCATTATTTTCCCATATAAAGCCACAATGATGCCAATTAGTATCAGTAACACTGTTTTGACCACTGTCTATCAAAGTACCTGAATGCTTAAAAGCTAATTTACCTCCTTCTAAACCAAAAGCACCCCAAACACTACCAGTTGTATCACCACAAAATGGAACTTCTAATGAATAACTGGAGTTTAGAGTACCAGTTTGACTTCCTTTATACCAAACAGAAATGGCGTATTGATCCTGACTATTAATAGAGTTCTCAGCTTCACCTTCTAAATGAATATAATTTGTCGAAATATCTCCTCCAGCTTGTCCTAAGTAACCACCACCGCCGGAATAACCACCAGATGACTCATAAACAGGTGTACCTTTTACATCATATTCACCTACCTCAACTCCATTCGACTCTTCACCTAGACCACCACCATCAAAATTAAATGCATAGTCAAAAGGTGTTTTTATACCTGTAGCTCCTCCTACTACAGTCAATCCTGAAGTACCACCTCCCATACCACTAAGGCCTGAAATAGGAGCTTCTTTAATCTTTGGGTAAATTAACATGCAATGTTCTCCATTATTTAGTTACAGTTTTGTACATATAATCACTTACTGTGAAATCAGATTTACCAAATAATCTTTCAGCAGTTTTATCTGCATTCTTATAGTACTTTTCACCCATCTCATCTAAGAATTCTTCTAAATCATTAGAATGTAAGATCTCTCCCTTTGATATTCTTTGAGCACAATGAGCGACATAACCTGATGTTTCAGTCATGCAGATCTGAGGGTGTACACCAAATTGTTGACAGTATTCAATAGTGGATGTAGACATTCTACCACCATCAAGTAAGTTACGATACATTAATTCAAATGCCCGTCTTACATGATGTTTCTTTTCTTCTTTTTCAAATGCCTCTTCATCCCAATCATCTATACCATTAGCAGCTTTAATGTTATTATAAGCTTCTATTAAGGTAGCAAGATCACCAAAAGACCCATTGATCTTCTGTTCCATAGTAGCAAGGTTTACACAGCTTTGTCTATACCTTGCTTGTTTAATTGGATCATCAGAATCTTGAAGGTCTTCTATTCTTTTTAATGATTTAGCATAACTAACTTGAGCCTCTGCTAAAGCTGATTTTCTTTTTTCAGCTTCTGCTAAAATCTGTCTAAGCATACGATAAGGAGAATGACCATTAAGCATGGTCAAACTCATTAATGATAATGTTGATTGACTATTTCTACTACCAAAAGCAGCTGATTTCTCAGCTAACTCTGGTAAGTATTCTTGTACTTTTTGTACTGCAGCTTCATTAACAACATTCTTTGGAATGATGAATCCTGCAGTTTCTTCTTGTTTTACAATGTCTGTCATAATTGAGTGGATAAAAGTTTATTCTCCTGATATTGAGCAAGTATAATGCCTTGCAGTAAGTGCATCACAAGTATCAACAGCATTTCCAGGTGTAGCGTAAGTTATATATTGAATAAAATCACCAGCTCCGCTATTACTGGAATTGCGTCCACAGCAGATACAGCCATTAACACTATCTCCAGTTCCACTGCAGAATTTATTCACATGAATAAGGTCACCAAAATCACTAGCATTACCTGTGGTTTGTATAGTAACATAATCTATAATATCATGCGTAGAACTATGTTGACCACCAGCCCAAACTGCTATAGTCATATCACTACAACTAGCCTGTTCATCTCGATTTTGAGTAAGATCCCCAAAGTCAGAAGAATTGCTTGGTGTATCATATGTTACATATTCTATTTCTTCTTGATAGGCGCCATATTCTCCATCACCTACATTACCATAGTTACCATATCCACCAGCATTTATTCCACGTGTATCATCACCACAAGCTGCTGAATGGTTTAAACCATTAGCCCAAATATCACCAAAATCACTTGCATTTCCGGTGTTAGCGATAGTTATATAATCAATCATTGAAGATTTATTATTTGTACCACCTTTATTACCAGCCCAAAATAAACCACGAGTTCCATTAGAGGAGCCAGGAGATCCACCTTTAGATTCAGATAAATCTCCAAAGTCAGTAGAATTACCAGTTGTACCTATAGTAATATAGTCAAGATCATTATGATAATTATCTCCACTACCACCTCTAGTAATAACACCACGTGCTATATTTGAAACAGCTTCATTATAAGAATCAGTTGAATCTGCCATGTCTCCAAAAGCTGCAGCGTTATTACCTGTTGATATAGACCAATACCAAATACTATCAGTAGCATTTCCACGACCTCCACCAGCAGTTATACCTCTATCAGCTCCCCAAGTTATAGCTTTAGCACCACCTCCTACAAAAGATAACCCAGATGTTCCACCACCGTAGCCACTTAGTCCTGATAAAGGACTCATTTTAATGTAATTCATAAGTTAATCCCCTGAAGTAGAAGTTGTATAACCACGTGTATGAGTTAAGTTATACCCACTGTCAGTTGCATTTCCAGTAGTTTGAATAGTGATGTGATCGATATCTGTGTAATAAGTATTTGATGATTGATTATATCCACAATTCATCATTGCTTTAGTCCCATCAGTACAAACTCCTACAGTTTTTTTAGTAGGTGAAGTCATATCTCCGAAGTCAGTAGCATTACCAGTTGTTTGCACAGTGACATAATCAATAACACTACTTTGACTTGAACCTTCGGCTCCTCCACAGAAAACAGCTCTTGTTAAATCACAGGTACTACTAGCCCATGTACGGCCATCACTTAAATTACCAAAATCAGTAGCATTTCCTGTATTGGCAATAGTAATATAGTCAATATCTGTGTCATTTCCATAACCTCCACCAAATAATGCTCTATCTAAATCAGAGCAACCTGGAACACTTTCTCTTCCATTAATTAAATTTCCAAAATCTGTTGCATTACCTGATGATGTACTTAAGTCCCAATAATCTATAGTATCATTACTATCATTTCCACCTCCATGGACTCCTCTAGTTAGACTGCTAGCAGAAGCACCACCTCTACGACCTGATGTTAGATTTCCGTAATCTGTAGCATTTCCAGTGGTGGAAACAGTAAGAAAATCAATTGTATCCTTATTTGCACCATTATCATATCCTGCATTGACAAACGCTCTACTACCACTTGAACAAGAACCAAGTTGCGAGCGACCTGCTGATAAATCACCAAAATCACTACCGTTTGCTACAGAAGAAATAGAATAGTAATCTACGATATTATGATATGTAGGATAAGAAGGATCATCAGATCTTCCGCCTGCAGTTATTGCTCGATCGCCAAAGTTTCCTTCTACAGAAGCACCTGCACCTACAAGAGTTAATCCAGGAGCACCACCTCCATATCCAGTCATCCCTGCAATTGGGGACATCTTAATGTAATTCATAATCCCCCATTAAGGTTAGCTAGTTTTTGATTGATTACCAATGACCGTCCAGGCTGCATCAGCTGTTTTTACAATAGTATAGCTATGAATATCTACACCTGATGACCCACCGTCAGAAGGTGCACTACCTCCAACCCAATTCTCTGTCACTGCTGCACCGTCAATCGTTAGTTGAGCACAGAAGGCTGAAGCATTAGCAGTTGTAATAAGTACTACTGTAACAACATCACCTACAGCCATCTTACTGTTCAAAGTTGTTGAACTATTATAGCGAAGGTTAGGAGTTGCAGTTGTAGATTCTGCTGTTGTGAAGAGGAAGACGTTACCATTGGCAAGGTCTAGGTTAGCTGCATCACTTAGTTTACCTGCAGTAACTGTTACATGCTCAGTTAGAAGACCAGCAAGGTCAAGACCTGCTAGTGTACCTACTGAAGTTAGTGAACTACCTACAACAGAAGATCCAAGTGCAGTTGCACTCAGTACTGATACATTATTAACTTTAAATTCTTGACCTGTAGCAACATTAACATGTTGGTTAAAGTCCCAAGAATCAGTTGAGTTTGTCCATAATATTGTCTTGTCGGAGGCGCCTTTGAGGGTTACACCTCCTCCATCGGCGGTGCTATCTGAAGGTGAAGCGACAGAGCCAAGTTCAATGTTTTTGTCATCTACACTGAGTGTAGTAGAATTCACAGTGGTGGTTGTCCCATTAACTGTGAGATCGCCACTTAGGGTCAATGCAGCTGCATTAACTGTTCCTGTAAATGTAGGAGAAGCCTTTGGTGCTAGAGCACTTATACCGACTTCCACGTCCGATCCACTGTTGTCGTATACAAGAGTGTCGGCTTTGATTTTTCCGTATGCCATAATTAAGATACCAACCAGGTTGAGTTTGCGGGAATTGTAACAACTATACTGTTGTTAATTGAAATAGGCCCAACCGAGTGGGCGTTTTTATTAGATGTTATTGAATAACTAGTTGTGACCGTTTGTGAATTTTCTACAAATATAGCATCAGTACCACCACCTGTTGCACCAGATGAAGAGGTACCCCAGGATAGAACTCCTGAGCCATTTGTCTGTAAGAATTCATCTGCAGAACCTGCATCTGCAGGTAGAGTGAGACTGTAATTAGCAGCTAAGCTATTAGGAGGTCCAATAAATATATGATTAGTACCGTTTCCAGTCTGTTCATACATGTTGACGCCAACACCATTAGGTAGCCAAAACGTACTTTCTGATACTAGGTTAGTAAAGGTAGCATTACCAGAACCATTATAATCTAAGGTTCCATTAATAACTACATTAGCGTTTGCGTCATAAGTATGTGTACCAGTAATGGTATCACCACCTGCTTTTGTAACTTTAGCTGTTAAGTCAGCTGTCTTAGCAATTGGAAATCCACCAGCTGTTGAGCCATCATGTACGACAAGAGAGTCCTTATCTGTATCTACGGTAACTTCACCAACGGCTCCAGTAAAGCTACTATGCTGTGAGGTTGTACCTCTTCTTAATTGTAATTTTTTTGCCATGTTAAGCTATAGCTCCGAAGTCGATTTGTAAATTATCACCGCTGACAGTTGCTACTTCAGTTAGATTTTTATCATTACAATCTAAAGCTGCGTATAACTCTGGTGTTTGATCTTCTATTAAGTTCAGGATACCACCTGAAGATATAGTAGCCCATGAGCTACCATTATAATATTTCAATATAGTGTTACTAGAATCATACCAAAGGTCACCCTGTGAAGGGCTACTAGGTGCTGATGCTGCTACTTTATATTGATCAGCAAAGCTGTTAATATCATTCATGTTGGTAGCAACAGTATTAATGTTATTACCTGTTTCTGTTGTTAGATCGTCTGCAATGCTTCCTAAATCTTCTGCATAGGTTAACTGTCCAGAGACATTAGCAATGTCGTTTAGAACGGATTGTGAGGGGGTTACAGCTTTAAAACCAGCACTAATTCCTGATCCGCCTAGTGAATAAACCATCATGGTATACTCACCAGTATCATACCATAGGTCACCATTTGTTAGTGAGTTACCACCTCCATCCGTACCTGGTGTAGAGGCTGATACTTGATACTGCTCTGCATATGCATTTACATCACCTATACTACCTGCAACAGTATTAATATTTGAAGAGTTGCCTGCGACTGATGTCACATTAGAGCTAATACCTGCTACCGTAGTAACATTAGCACTAATACCTGCAACTGTATTTATATTGGTATTGTTACCAGCTACTGTATTAATGTTTGTAACATTACCTGCAACCGTAGTTACTTCAGTAGCTTTAGGTGTAAGTCTATGGAATGTATATGTATGTAATGTAGTTGTTGTTTCAACGATTACACCATAACCAGCTGCAAGAACAGTTGATCCACAACCTGTAATAGTAACATCATTACCGGAACCTGCACCATCTGTAATTGTTACTGTACCACCGCTGGGGGTACGAGAACTAGCCACGGATTTAACACTAACCAAAGTGCCAGTCCCATTATTGACATCAGGATTAGCGGTAGGAAAAGATGTTTCATTTGCAATAGGTACGAATCCACCAACATCATCAACAAGGTCAACAATACGTGCATCAATAGCAGCTGTAGTAGCTACTTTATCATCACCTGCTGTCCATGTTTCACCAGATTGTATCTCTTCAGCACTTGCTAAATTATAGAATCTAGCATCTGCTTGTGCTTCTGTATAATATCTATTATCTAATTGACCTGCATCTAACTCTGCTTCAGTGTAATATCTACCATCTAAAGTACCTTCAGCTATCTTAGCATCTGTAATTGCATCATCTGCTACTTTAGCTGTAGTTACAGTATTATCTGAAGGTGTATTAGTACCAGTTAATTTAGTAGCATCAAACTCTTGACTAGAAGCAAATGTTATATTGCCTGTCATTGTACCACCTGACTTAGCCAGGTTAGTCTGAAGGTCAACAGGCAATCTGGAGTATACTACACCCCAGAATGCTTGACCATTAGTTGGTGCAGCAGTAAAGGTAATAGTACCCGCTGCTACATCAACTGTATAATCAGTAGTAGGTTCTTTTACAACACCAGCAATACTAATAAGTACTGACTCAGCACTATGAGCATTAACTGCTGTACCACCATTTGTTAGATTAAATGTTTTAGTAGACCCATTAAAGCTACTAGCTATGCTATCTAGCTTCTGTGGTGCAATAGAACCTGTGGAGTAAGCACCTTGACTAGTCCACTTAACTCCATCATATGTATATTTTAAGCCGTTAGCGGCATTATGCTCATCACCTGTAATAGGTGAGGCTGGGAAATTAAGTGCCATAGTTAGTTACCCTCCAATGCTTCTACACGTGCGGTTAGTTCTTGTACTGCTGCAGTAAGTAAAGGTATTAATTTACTTGCATCTAATGTTTGCATATGTTCTCCATCTTTCTCACCACCAACAGCATTAGGTACTATACCTTCTACTTCATGAGCTATAAAACCATCAATTTTAGTTTTAGTTTCATCTTCTTTCCAATTAAATCTAGATGGTTTGAGATTCTTTAAGCGTTCTATACCACCAGTTAGAGGGGATATATTTTCTTTTAATCTATAATCTGAAGAAGATGAATAGATAACATCAGAAGCTGCTCCACTGGCATGTATCCCAATATAGCCTCTACGTGTTCCACCATTATCGCAAATACTTATATTAGTACCAGTACCAGATCTAAATGCAGCAGGCCCTTTAATTTGGTGCTTATCATTAGTACTTGAACTGGTACCAGAAGAGCAGTTAACAAATAACCCTCCACTTTTAACAGTTAAATCTTGACTACCACCAACCTTAAGTCCTACCTCATTATCTCCTGATCTAGTTAAACCTGTATCATTATCATCTGCAAAGGTATAGAAACTATTACCACTAGGTAATGAACCAGTAAATGATACGACGTCATCTACAGTAGCAGAACCCCATTTATTATCTGTACCTTGGTCGTTTCTAGCACCAGTAAATGTACCTTTATTAGAATCAAATCTATTTTCATTTGAACCTGAAGCTACATTAGCCCAATAGGTATATTGGTTACTAGAACTTTGACCACTTATAATATTACTACCAACTACATTATAGCTAGCATTATTAAATAATCTTATAGCATCTACAAGAGTTGGTGAGGAATTGTCAGCTGTTGAATGAGCATTTATAACATTACCAGATGCAATATTATAGGTTGAACCATCCAATGAAATAGGGTAAGTAATATTACTAAACCTATTACCAAGTATACTGCAATAGCTAGAATTCTTCAACCTAACACCACTATGTGCAGAACCAGATTTTAGGAATTGTAGGCCACCAGTAATGACTACACCTTTACAATCCTCTACCCATAAGCAATCGCCAGAACCTACCAAGTAACCACCATTAATCGTAGTAGAACCTGCTCCATTTAACCCTTTTAAATGTATACCAGTTTGTGTGAAGCCATCGATAATTGGACGTTCAATTTGAATATCCCAGTTCCAATCACTATTATCACTTTCTGCATATATACCAAACTTACCAGAAGCTGTCTCAGGTGTTCTTAAGAATATATCTCTTAAGTCTTTACCATTTAAATAGAATCCAATAGATTTAGTATCATTAGTATTAGAACTTGAATTACTTACACCAGCCATATCACAACTACATTCTCCCATCTCTATACTAGCTAGAGGAGACATAGAGTTATCAGCAAATGGTGTTCCATCAAAATGGAATCCAATACAATACTTATTACTATTACCTGTTATACTACCACTTGCAGCATAAATAGCTAGTTGTTGTACAAATATATTTTGACAGGTAAAGCCTACAACATTATTAAAATATATACCAGTAGAGAAACCACCTATTCTAAGGTCTCTTAATGTACCTCTTTGTACACCACCAGCTCCAGTACCTGACCCTGGAGTAGAGTAAGGAGCACCAGTTACAGAGATTGCAGCATCATCTGCACCAGGAGTTGTCGGGAAAGGAGGTGCAGTAGTATAACTCCAAGTACTTCCAGATAAGGTACCACGTTTAATATAAATACGTTCAATACGTGGATATTCAGTTAAAGTTGTATTATTAGTTGTCTTAAGTTTAATAGCTGGCGTAGTCTGAGATGTATTAGAAGTTACATCTAAAGATATAACCGAATAAGGACCTTCTCCTACTAAGCCTTCCCTACTACCATCAATTACCAATGAACTAGTAATTCTATAAGTACCTTTAGGTAGATATACAGGTTTATTATTATTATTATCTATAGCATTCTGTATCGCTGTAGTATCATCTGTAGTACCATCTCCAACAGCACCAAAGTCTTTAACACTAAGGAAGTCTTCTAGTTTTTGATCTACTGTTCGAGTAGTTATAACACCAGTACTACTACCATAAGATGCAGTGAATGTATTAGCTGCTGAAGCAGAAGCCCACACCGGATTAGCACTTGCACCCTTTGTCTGTAGGAAATGGTTAGCTGTACCAGCTGCTAGAACAACCCAATCTGTACCATTATAGTACATAACATCACCGTGTGCTTGTCCAGATAAAGCTATCTTAGCACCAGTAACTGAGTTATCAGCAATAGTAGTTGAAGCGTCTGCCCATTTAAGACCACTAGCCTCTCCGCTATCTGCTGTAAGCACCTTACCATTAGCACCAGCTGTCAAATTAGTTACAGTATTATCTGCAGTACCGACTACCAGGTCACCTTTAGCATTTACATCTATGCCTAAAGTACCAGAAGTTGTAAAATCACTACCAGTATTAGTCCGTAAACCACCATTAGATGTAGCTCCAATCTGTGTTACAGTACCATTACCAGTCACAGAACCCCATTCTATTTGGCCACTGCTGTTAGTTTTTAATACCTCACCATTAGAACCTACAGTTAATACAGCAGGATCACCGCTATCATTTCCATGTATAAGACCACCTTTAGCTATACCTGCAAGCTGATCTGTACCTACTGCATTGTCTGCAATAGCTGCAGCATCAACAGCATTGTCATCTATAGTCCATGAAGCACCACTAGAAGCTACTGTAATATCACCTTTATCTCCATCTGATAATCCAGATGCTGTAGCTGTATCTACATATGATTTAGTAGCAGCATGCATAGAAGAGGTGGGATTAGAATGAAGGGTAATGAACCCTGTCATTGTACCTCCTGCAAGAGGCAGAGCTTCGTCACTAGTACCTACCTGTACATATGTAGGTGTGGTATCTACCCAACCAGAGGAATCCTCATCAGTATAATAAATATATGTTCTACCAGATTCAGTATCAAACCAACGTGTACCATTGGTTGGATTTGCTGGTGGTGTAGCAGCTACGTGTAAGTTAGCAAATACCTGATCACCATTAACTATATTATAATCATTAAGATCTAAATTACCATGTAGTTTAGCTGATGTATTCTTTAGTAACTGATTCTCTAACTCTTGTAGTCTTTGTATTACTTGCCTCTGGTTATTATCAAGATCCTGTGCTCTAACAGAACTACCAGGTTGATAATCTACTTTAGGATCGACAACATCTGTCTTTCTAGTAATCATTACATTACCAGTACCAGAAGCTGGTGCAGTAAAGAAACTTACAACACTACCAGTTTGTGAATAGTCTGTATCCTTTACTTTTAAATCCCATTTTGATGTCGTTGTATTCCACACATATACCAACGCATCATCATCTTCAAAAGAGTTTGTGAAGTTGAACGTGAAGCTAGTTTGGCTACCCGTCCCATTGAAAAATTCCTGTGTGGCAGGTGTTGTTGTTACTGTCATAGTTTATTTATTCTCTAGAATGGGTAATTCTTGGGTAGTGGTTTTACGAAGTTTTTGACGTTCTTTAGTTAACTGCTCATATCGTTTTAGAATTAATTTTTGAGCTACTGGATTCTTACGTACAACTGACCATCCTATATTACGATGTAGATTAAATCTATCTCTAATCTTTCTGTTATGATAATAAGATTTCATTGGATTCAAATCATAATTACCGCGTTTACGATCTTCAATCATCTCATTAACAGAAGCTATCATTCTTGGATCATCAGCCATTTTATTTAACCAATCCTCTAAGTTCAAACCATCAGGACCTTTAGCTAAACCTATTTGTTTACCAAACTCACTTCTTAAATAAGCTTCATCTTTTAAAGGTATACTATCAGGTGCTGGTGAGGTCCATGTAGAAATCCTTAAATCATAGTTACTACGCCATAGTAATTTCTGGCCTGGACTTGCACCAGGTTCAATAGCTACCATAGATGTAGCTCTCCAAAATGCACCAATAGGATTAGTTTGTTTAAACGGTTTACCATTTAATATATTATATTTAACTGGTAAAGGTTCTTCTGCTAAAACTTCAGTAAGTTTATTTGCATTTCTAACTGCTTGTATAGGACCTGAATCAAGTAAACCTCTTTCATTCCAAATAGAAGAATTGATCTCACGATAAGCATCACCTAGTGAGTCTCCAACCCATCTTCTCCATCCACCGAAAGGTACAAAATTAGATAGGTTTGTTGCGAATCTATTTAAACTTCCTGGTTCTCCTCGCATTAAGTCAGCAATATCACCTACTGCAGATAAGAAAGTTTCATCAGTAGCAGCTTCTGAGAATGCTGTAGCAATTGCAAATGCTTGTAACTTACCTTCAGCCCACTCTGGACCCATTAGAGCTAAGTTCTCTCCAATGTCAGCAATACCTTTGAGTAGTAAATCAAATGGTTCAAATAAATCTAAAGATACACGTTTACCACCTATTTGAATAGTATTAGCTTCACCTTCAGAATCTCTAAAGACATTTCTCATCCCTTGATTATTAGGACCATTACCCCAGAGTTCACCTCCTAAATATTTTTGAACACCCATATATACTAATCCCATTCCCATAGCTTGTCTAGCAAACTGTCTGCCTTTCATTCTTTCTAGATCCCAAGCATCATTAATACCATACTTTTTGACTGAAGCTAAATTGCTAGGATCAGCAAAGAATATATCTCTTTCCTTTTTAAGCATTCCTGCAATAAATGGCATTCCTTGTGTCTTAACTGTAAGGCTATTTACACCAGATCTTACAAATCTAAACCAAGGTTTAATATAAGGTATTTGCTGTATGAATTCTGAAAAAGCTTTAGCTGCTCCTTGTAATTCAGTACGATAGGTTACCTCAAGAAACTCAGCATTTGTAAAAGCATCTTGCTTAAGATCTAAATCACCAAACTCATTATAGAATTTCTGTTCATATAAATTACCAGCTGCATCTAAAACTTCAGGAGTTATCTCTGCTATATCACCTTTTTCTTGAGCTATCAATGCATCACGCATTGCTATTTCTTTAGCACGTTTATGACGTATTAACTCCTTAAAGGTTTTATCACCAGCATCCATACCTCTACTAACAGCAGAAGCAGCTCTACCAATATTGGTATCACCATTAAGATTATGAGCTACCTTCCATAGATTCCATACAATCTTATCTGATTCACTACCTTCAAACTCTAACCACTGTTCATAGGATTTATCAATATTATGCCGTCTTCCATACTCTGTAAAGCGAGTATCGATATCAGCACCTTTCTTAAAGGCTTCACTTAGGTTACCTTTGAAGATTCTAAATGAGTCAGGTATGAAATCAATCATGGACATAAGAGATGCAAACTGTGCTTTGAATTGTTTAGTATCTCTTGTAAGTGGATACCTTAAAGCAGCACCTAATACATCATTGAATTGATTTAAGTATGCGTTAAACCCTGTACCCCAGATAGCTCTCTGAAATGTCTTAGGGCCGAAGAAACTGTTAATCTGTAACTGATCTACCTCGTCCATCAAAGCACCTTGCTTGTTCCTACCAGGCAGCATATCACCACCTGTCATCTTCTGCCTCATCCAATTATTAAAGTCAGCCATATTACCTGACCGATGAGATGTAGATAAGAATTTAAGTACTTGATCTACTAGTTCTTCAGGAGCTTCTCTATCAAGAAAGTTCATAAGAAGATCAATACCTTCTAATGATTCTTTATGAATACTGAACATTGCTTTGTCAGCATTCTTTACATTACTTCTAACTACAAGACGGTTATAATTTAAAAGATCAAATCCAGCTACTAGTCTATCTGCTATAGATTTCATAGGTCCATCTACTGCAAATATATCACCATTCATTCTCTTAACTTCTTTAGCTGCATTAGCTAAATCTCGTACAGTTTTAAAAGTAGAATTAATAATAGTATCATAGGTTAATACATCTTCTACACTTAAACCTGTTTTCTTAAAGAATGTTTCCCAATCAGCTTTAGGATGTTTAAAATTAAGTCCTGATAATTCAGCATACCTATCCAAAGATTTTCTAAAAGTTGCGTAAGTTGATTTACCTGTACGTTTAGCATTACTTAGTATGTCTTTAAATCTTTGATCTTCAATTAAACCTTTCTTAACTTTACCTATTAAATTTTTAAACACTCCATCTGTAGCTACATCTTCATATTCTAAAGAACTAAATATAGAATGAACAGAACCAAATGGTTCATCGGTAGAAATCTTATTTAAGTTACTCCAGTTATCATATGGTGTTGCTCTTGCTAAGGGACTGCCTTGCCAGGAATCTGTCATACCTGGATCTTTATGACCTCTAGTTCCTATGTAAGGAGAAGGTGGCATCCCTTCAAGGTCAACTATTTCACCACCTAATTGTTTCTGTTGTAAAGCTTTAATGAACTGATCCTGTTCATCAAACTCAGCTTTACCTTTAGCTTCTGCTTGTTTGAATACATCTTCTAAGTTAGTTAAAGTATTCGCTTTATTTTTAGCTCCAGATGCAGCTCTCTTTGCTTTACTAAGTCCTTGTCCTAATAATTCTACGGATCCACCAAGGACCGCTTCAAATCCAAGTCCTTCTAAAATATTCTTAAGATAAAGCCATAGAGGTGAATCAGTATCTTTAGTAGCTAAATGTCCTACTAATCTTTCAAAACCAGACCACCTATCAATAAGCATTCTTGAAGCATTTTGCTCAAAAGAACGATATGATACAGCGTCTTGACCTACACCAATAATAGAACCTTGTAAAATACCTGTACCTGCTTTACTTAAGAAACTTGCTCCTCCACCTATTGTAGGTAAAGAGAATGGAGATGCTGCTATAGCACCTACAACACCTAGACCTAAGCTACCGTAATGTACAGTAGACTCTAGGAATGGTCCCCACTTTGTATCAAGTTCAATTGGATCTATATCAAATGCTTCTGAGAAGCGTAGTGGTACTTCTTCTCCACGTAGTCTTGCTGGTATATCACCTATACCTGCTACAGAATTTAATGTAGCTAAGACACCACTAGCTAAAGCTCTTGCAGCTTCTTCTTCATAAGGGTTAATCTGTTCTTCACCAGATCTTAGTCGTTCCGCACGTTCAAGATCTCGTATCTCATGTGGACGTAATCCAGCATATTGAGGTAATGATCTTTCTTCAGGTAAACTGCCTCCACCATCCATAGCATCACCAGCATCTGGTGCGTCAGGTCCAGAGGGATAGTCTTCTAAGGGTGTTGGTTTTGGTGGGTTCAACCTCTCTGCGAGCTGTCTTTGAAGCTCTGTGTCACTTAATAATGCCGCTTCTTTAGAGTTAAGGAACTCCCCAACGGCTTTTAAATCTGCCATAATTATTTCAAATTTTGTAGGAGTTCAGTATCAGCACCGCATTTTTGTGCGTGTTGTATTAAATCATGAGCTTTGACTGCGCTTCTAGGATCCTGCTGCCAAAGCATAAGTTTCTTTAAAAATAATTTACCCGCATCCTCTAACTCTGGATTTTCTGTACAAATTTTCTGAATTTTAGCAACACTGGATTCAAATTTAGAGTTGCTAGATTTAATATCGGTGCCTGATGCAGCCAGTATAGTCTGCGCCCATAACTGTCTGTTTGTGTTAGCAATTTCTTTTGAATTTACACTTAAAAGTTTATTCCAAGGCAATTTCTTACCACCAGTTCTTCTATATAAAAGTTCCATTGATGGAGATAATTCACTTACTTTAGCAAAGTCTCCTTGGGCATAATTAATAAGTGCTTGAATTTCTCCATCAGGCATTGCATTGAATGATGCTACAAAATTGTCATAACCATCAGCTTTTTTTAGAGATTCAATATCGCCTAGCTTACCAATATTAGTTGAAAGGAAATCTCCTACTATAAGTCTTTTACCTATAGAAGTTGCATCATAAGGTGCATTACCTGTAATATAATATCGATTCTTCTTAGCACTTTCTGCGTCGTTAGCTATTACACCTTTCAAATTAGCTTCTACTATTGCATTAGCTAGCTCCATTGCTTTCACTGCATCAACATCTGGACCAATTGCATTTTTAGTTAATTCAAGAAAATGTGCTTTTGCAGCATCAACCATTTTATTAGTTTTAGCGGCAGACTCTACACCTTTATAAAATTGTGGCCAAGCTTGAACTATTGTCGCAGTGAAATTCTCTATATATCTATCTTTGATAGGTTTATTTTCCGTATTATTTATAGATGCAAATGTATTACCTTGAATCCATAATTTCTCAATTAACTCCTGAACTTCTTCAGGATAATTCCTCGCTTCATCAGAGTCTGGGTTTATTAAACGAAAATTTTCAACTGAATTTGCAGCAGTTATTAAATCTCGTTTTATAGTTGCGATGTCTCCAAGCTGAGCAACAGAAGCCTGTCCAACAATACTTTCAACATTAAATTTTACACCAGTAGGATTATAGTTTTTATCGACTATTCCATTGAGTGCAGCTGCTTCATCTTTTGTTAGAGTTTTCCTAAGTAATCCATTTAGTATCAATTCTCTTGTTGTTTTCACTTCGCCTTCTCTAGCGTCCGCTGCTTTACTACTATTTTTATCTATAGTAGCTCTAGCTTCCTCTATACGGGCCGTACCTGAACGAGGATGCTTTTCTAACTGATTAGCTAAATAAGTAGCATCCTGAATTTGACCGTTTTGTGCTAAAATTGTAACTCTGTTATATAAATAATCCCAAGCTTCTCCAAGTGTCTTTTCTTTACCTGCTTTACCATCTATGGTCTGTAACATAGTGAGAAGTAAATCAATATCTAAATCTTCACCATCAGTTTTATCTGCTATATGTGCATCAGAACTTTGTTCTATAATATCTAATACTTTTGTTTCAGTTCTGAATTTCGCAAGTTCATTTTGCTGTTGAACATAGTCTTTATGCAGTCCTAATTCAATAGCATTAAGTTTTTCATCAAACTTTTGATTTGTTAAGAATTTATCATCTGGACCTCCTTTACCATCATCACCAAAGAATCGGTTAGATTTAAAATACTCATGGCTAGCTGTGTGTAAAAGATCAGCAAATTCTATAGGACTTAATTCATTGCTACTAACGTCTACAATTTTCCCTTTAAGAGGACCTTCAGTATAAACAAGAGGTATGCCAGACTTACGGAAGTTTTTAAAAAAACCTTCGAAATTTTGTAAGGTAGTATTAGTATGCTTTACTAATGCAAGATGACTAGCTAAATTACCTTCTTCTCCATTAACTAACCTAGCTGTTTCATAAGGAACACCTTTGTCTAGAGCTATGCTTGTACGATTATAACCCTCTTTAGCGTTTTTGAATTGAAGTCGATTACCTTTATAATGAGTTTTTAATTCTTCATCAGTTAGTTGCCTAAATTTTGAAGGGGTACGTAGTTTAGTTAAACGTTGTTGAGTATTATATGCAGCTATTTTATTAGCACGCATAGTACCAAGAGCGTTAGAAAAAACAGTCAAGTTTTCCAGATCCAATGCATTAGCACCTTCGAGCCATGGTTGAGCAGCATTACGAGCTTCAACATCACCTCTATCATTCTGTAATGAATCGTAAGTTCTACGATTACTGTATATTCGGTTTGCAGCTGATTCCCAAGACATATTAGTTGGCCCCCGGTAAATTCTTTAATGTTGCATCTTTTTGATTATATCCGCTGAAGTTTAGCAGTTCAGGGTACTTCTCAAAGAAATCAGGGAGTACACTAGTGCTCTCTCCAAACTTAGTTAAAAAAGTAGAATCTGCATTCACAATGTTTTGAGTTTGGAATAACGAAGAACCTTCTAGTGGAGTATAACTAGACCACTGGCTTGGCACAAAGTTTTGAGAGACATTTAACTCCCCGCGGAAGCCTGCATCCCAACCGGCTGGTCCCTCAAAATCAGTAAACGGGTCGTATTTAAACAGTTTCGTACCACTTTCAGAAAGAGTTTTTTTACCTCCTCCTTGGAATAGTCCAGACTTTTTAAGCTTATCTCCCATTAGATATCCCTGTGCTGCTCCTAATGCAATTTTAGTTAAAGTACTAAATAGACTTGGACCTTTCTCAAATACTGGTTTAGGAGGATCAGGTGATCTCTGCGGTTCAAATCCTATATTCTGAGTAAACTTCCTATCTTCAGCACGTTTGATTTGATATACCTCTTGAAGTACAGTTAATGAACTATCTCGTTGTCTATCAATCTCTCCACGTCTTGCAGCTTTAGCTCTGCCTACCGCAGCTTTACCTGCAATACTAGCACGTCTAGCAGTTTGACCTGTTCTTTCAAGACTCTTAGCAATCCGTGGATCACTTATCATCTTGACATAGTCAGCTTCTGACTGCTGTAAAGATTCTGCTATTCTTTGATTTATTATAACTTGCTGTTCATCTACTTTCTGACTCGCAGCAATTGTATTTTCATCCCAACCAATTTCAGCATCTACTCCTCTTAAGTAGTAACTACTAATATTAGTAAGATGTTCACCATGTATTCTGGCTAAATCGTTTCCATAAAGTTGAGCTCTATTTTTATTCCTAGCTTTAATAGCTTTGTTTTGACCTATTGCACCGAGGGCAGCTTGACCACCACCTAAAACGGCACCGACTACGGGATTGCACATTTGGCAAATTCTATGAATGTTATTTGGTTAGGTCCATAAGGAAACTCCCGTAGGAATTTAAACCCTAAGAATCTTAGTAATTTTAAATGGACCTTATTTCTTTTATCAACGATGTTCCACAATAGTTTATGCTCTTGTCTATCGACAAATCTCTTAGCTTCTCTGGCAAAGGTGATAGGATACTCATGGATCGCTGGAGTGCATAGCATCCAGATAGCTCCATCATCATTAACACCTGCCATACCGGCAGTCTTGCCGTTAGGCACCGTAAAGTACACACAAGATAAATCGTTAGCAGCAAGAGTAAGAACCTCTACTGGATCATGTCCATGACCTTCTTCGACCTCTCTCCGGTCATCAGGACGTAAGTTAGAGGCCACCTCTATGGCAGCCTCCAATGTGATAGGGTGAATGTAGTTAGCCTGCACGTTGATAAAATTTATTACTGTAATCCCCTTCCCAACTCATAGAGTATAGGGTAGCAGGAGATGGGTGAGTTGATTTTAAATATACTGTTAAGTTTTTATTACGCTCATACGTTGGTATTGTATATACTCTTTGATCTACCCATGGTGTAGTGTTTGCTATGTAAGCATCTTGTAAAGATGATTCAATTAATTGGGTATAAGCAGCTTTACCTACTCGTTCCAATGTGGTTTCATATACACCAGCTGCACCTAAAGATAGTTTCAATCTATGTATAACTAATGATGCATTAACATCAGCTGAGGATCTATCACCAGATCTAGCTGAAGGATATATAGTTGGTAGTTTTACCTGCATATCAAAATTGTAACCAACATACAAACTATGATTAGCTGTACCCCAATCACCTTCTAATGTTGCAGTACCACCACTAACAGTAGCTATACCATACCTACCGAAGTCATCACCAGGAGTAGCATCTAAAACATACACTGTCTTATCAACTTCAAGACCATAACCAGTTAAACTAAAAGTTGTCTTACTAGTATCTGCATTATAATTATCAGAAGTAAGAGTAATACTAGACCAAGTATCTAAATGTATAGGGTAGTCATTAACGAACGCCGTACTATCTTCATGTCTTAAATCAAACTTAACTAGATTTCGATCTTCAAATACTACATAATATGTATCATCAATGATTGTATGGTACCTTATATTATCAGATAGTTGCCATTTAAACCAAGCTGATTGAACTCTTTTCTCACCACTATCAAAGTATCTATAACCAAACACTTCATTGGTACCTTCTACCGCGAACAATACATAAGTATTCTCCCTAGAGTTAGTGACTAAATTAATATCTTTTGGTAATAAGTTAGGAACAGAAGCACTTTGATCTAATACTTGTGGTTCATATCCTCTTTGAATATTAGTTGCTTCAAAGAATCTACTCTTCCTACCAGCATTATCTAGAAATGCTACAGTAGTACCTAATGATATTGGTTGGGTATTGACATTATAATTATAAGTAGCAGCTGATACTAATTTAGCAGTATCAGGATTTAGTACCTCAGCTTCAGCGCTTAATAAGAACTGTTGATTCTCACTGAATAATAGTAATCCTTGACCAGTCTCTATACCTTCAAATAGTTTAGCAGGTGTATCTGAACCAGCAGATAAATCTATACAGTCTTCAGGTGAAACAGTCAAAGCAGTCTTCGCCCAAAAAGTTGGTGCAGTTATATTGTCATCACCTGGTTGAGATAGAATAACATTAGTACCACTAAGTATACCAATCCTATTCCTCCAGAATACCATTTGATTTATATATCTTTGATCAGTTGGAGGTAGACCTGATTCAATACTAGAACCACGACTTAAGAAACTAGGTTTAAAGTTAGTTTTATTGTCACCGACCTGACGTTCAGGCCAAACACCTTGCTGTATTGTAAATGTCCCATCAGTTTCACGTACTAATTGTAGTGGCATTGTAGAGGGATCTATCTTATATCTAATACCAGGTACAACGCATTCTTGCCAAGACCCAGGCCCATCAGAACCATTCTTACCTTCAAACTTCATGAAGTAATCATCTTCTTCTGAGTCACTATTAGCTACCTTTACTACATAACCATGCTTACATTGACTAGGAAGTTTACTAACATCATTAACTTCACTAGTAATGATATTCATTAAATCATATTCTGCTGTACTGATATCAAATGGGTTAGCACTATTAAGGTATAAGCCATTACCTATCTGTTCAACAGTATCATCAGCTGTACCAAGTAAGGATCCTATAGCTCCCTTCATACCACCTAAGATAGTACCAGAGCTTACAGCCATGGATGCATCAAATGCAGTAGGTTCTGGTCTTATCAAACCATCTCCTGAAGCACTGATCTTAGCTTTAATTTTCTGTGTTTCAACCTCTTCTATTTCAAGGAAGAATGTACAATCTATAGCTGCAGTTGGTCCTCCACCAAAACCTTTATATGGATCACCAAAACGGAATTTAATATAATCACCCTTCTGCCAATACTCACCACCATGTAATAATTCTATATCATACTCGTACTTACATACATAATCATAACCATACACATCCGACCCAGAATTATGATTTTTTTCTGTGCCTGAGACACCTTTAATAGTCCATCTCCAGACAAGGTTAGCTCTACCAGCCATCAACTCTGTTGTATTTAATTCAGTATCACTAGAATTATATACAGTTACAGTACCATCAGCTAAAATGTCTGCAGTACTACCTAACGAGAATACATTAGTACCTGTATCAGCACAGGTACCTTCATGTTTATTAGCAAACTCCCAAGCGCCATTACCAGTACCAGCAAAATCTGTCCAATGTCTAGTATGGAATGGTCCACCTTTGGTGTACATATTCCTTTTAGTTGCATCCGAACTTAAACCTAAATTAGGGCTTGCATTTGGATAAAGGTCGTTACCATTACTTTCATATCTAACCATTTGACCACCAGCTTTATTATGAACATGGTGATCTGGATAAGTTTCTTTATTCTTAACTCTTGTTACACTTGTTACAGTAGTTACATCAGATGTATTAGTAGGTGAATTAAAATTTAAACTATACTGTCTAGCATTAGCAGTCTTCTTAAGTTCTACATAAGCAAATTGTTCATGACCAACTCCTCCATTACCCCATCCTGGTGACTTATCATTAGTCATGTTACATGGGTTATTAGTTCCATCAGATTTTTTAGGAAGTCTATTTAATATATAAGTATAATCATTAATAGTTAAGAACTGTAGTTGATCCCTATCTGAATGTTTTAAGTATTGTTTTATATCTTCTGTATTAGTTGCGCTATAATTAACGGACATTGCATCCCCAGCTGTCTTACCTAGTGAAGGGATATCTTTAAGTGTCCATAGTTTTACATTAGGATAACCATCAGAATTACGTTCTACTTGACCTATATATTGCTCGGTCTGGTCTCTATAATAATGAAAGAAGCTAGCTGTATTATCTAGTTCTTGTAGTGTTCTAATAAATTTACTACCAGGTCTCTTGACTAAGCCAGTTTGGATTTCAGGTATAACATTAATAGCTTCTGAAACTTGACCTGGATTTTTAAATTGATCTGGCTGTTGTGATATACCATCTGTATAAGCTGGTATTGTTTGTGTTATACTAGCCATTAGCGTCTCAGTGCATCTAAAGGAATAAAGGATTTATATCTTTGATCATGACCAAGGCCAAAGAAAGATGGATCAGTCTGATTACATTCATATTCTAAGCAAGTAGCTCTAGCATAAGCTTCTTTACTTTGTAACATCTGTACCAACTGTGGGTTAGCTACTAACTGAGCGGCTGCTCTACTAGCTGCACAATAGATAACATAACGTCTAAATACTTGTGGAAGATCTTCGAATTTAAATAACCATACTACATCTAAACTTAGATCAGCTGTAAATTCATTTGTATGATCGACCTTGTCATACACCTTACCATCTTTTATAATTAATCTTTGTGTCTTATCGCCTAAGCCATCATGTAAAGATAGTTGTATTATATTTTTAGGTAGTTTAACATTCTTATTAGCATCAGGTGAGTACTTCACATGATCCTCTTTGTTAAATGTCCAGCCCTCAGACTGTATATCTATATTACATTCTTTCAATAGATCATATATTACTGCTACTTCAGGGTTAGCAAATGGTGTGATATCATTACCATTAGCATCTTTAGTTACAGCAAGGGAAGTAATTGGGGACTGACCAATGGCACCCAATATTGAATTGACTGCGGATAGTTCGGTATCGAGATCAGTTGTATTGGGTATCGCCATAGGTATAAATATTTGTAAAGAAAAAAAAGGAGGGTATGAGAACCCTCCCTTATAGTTACCATGCAGCAGGTGCGGTTCCTGTACCAGCGTACAGTTCCACAGCAGCAGCTGGGTTAAGATAGTCAGCACCCATTGCCAAGCGACCAAGGATAACATCACCCTGATAAATCACGGAAACGTCACCTGAAGTTACTTGTACTTGAGGTCCGATTGCTTCAACAACACCGCAGGCTTCCTTCTGGAAGATAAGTCCACAGCTGTTCTCGAAGTCAGAGTCACCGTTACCGTAGTTGTTTACGGTCTCAGTTCTCTCGTCTTGCATCACTACTTCAGTGAAGTCACCCTTGTTACCGGGATCAGTTACACCTGGGTTAGTAGCAGAAGCAGTACCAAACTTAGTACCGAAGCGTCCGAAGAATGGGATGTTCATTGACTTGTAGATCGTAATGCCTGCAATTTCAATGACACCTTGACCTGACTGTAGTGCAGATCCTTGAACGTCACGGTTAACTAGACCACTGGAGCCAACATTCTGAATAAGTTCATAGTATTGACGTGGGTTCAGTACAGCAACACGTCCGTCAGAAGATACACCCTTCTCATCTAGTGCAGCAGCTGCATCATAGAAGGCGTTGATCAAAGATGCAGATGCATAAGCATCAGAACCTTGAGCGTTTGTACCTACACGGATCTGTGTTCCACCTGGCTCAACGAAGTTAGTCTTAGTGATAGGACTTGCCTTACGTGCAGCTCTGGTGATCTGTCTGAAGATCTTACGGTCATAGTTTTCGGCTAATGCATAGCCAATCTTCTTGGAGATTTCTCCTCGAAGGTCATAGTGAGCAAGAGTTTCGTCAAGCTCATATACAAATGCACTGGAGATCAATAGATCGTCAACAGTGATGTACTTCTCAGCTACAGGAGGTGCGTTGTCTGAGTTACCTAGGATGCTCTGTCCGGGTGTATGATACTCGGAAGTTGTGCGACCAGTATAAATGAACTGCAAAGACTTGCCGTTCTTAATGGTACGCTTGGTAACTAGATCCCTTGCAATAGTATTGCGTTGGAATCCTTTGAACAACTCACCAGAAAATAGCTTGAGGTAGAGTGCCCTACGCTCAAGGGTAGTAAAGGTACTACCTGCGCGGGTCGCATTATCAGCACCTGGTGCGGTCAGTGAAGACAGCAAGGCGCTATTCTGATGTGCCATTTATAATGAATAATTTTATATGTACGTTCTCAGCTGAAATTTTTTGATCAATTTGTTGTGGTCTATCCCACCGTCTAGACGGCAAGAGGTATCCTCGTAAGGGCTCTTACCAATGAAGAGGAGGTCCGACTCTGAGGTGCCTCCCCTCCTACTCAACCTGTTAGAGCTTCCTCTAATGATTGAGGTTCTTTCTCATCTACACCTGGAGGTTGGATATCACTAGGACTCGTGTCTACTGGGTCCTTGATATCTATCTTCTCTGGTTCAGGTGAAAACGAAGTTACATAAGCGGTTGGACCGCCTTGTGATTGATGTGCCATTTAGTATTCTTCTATAGTACAAGGTGGGCAGGACCTACAATGCTGATGTTCAGTCATATGTAGGCCCTCTATAAAAATGAACAACCCTAGGAACAGGAGTACTGCAACCCAGGGTGATTCAAGATACTTCATCAGAAGGCGTATTTAACGCCAACCTTTGTACCCCAGGCTGTGTCTAGATCTGTATCCTCGTCAGCTGTTAGTAGGGAAACCTCACCGTAGACTCCAAGCTTATCAGTGGCATCAAATTGGCCACCTATTTTACCTGATAGTCTCCAGTTAGAATCTTCTCCCTGCTCCGCTACTACAGCGGGGCCTCCTTGAATATAGAACGATCCATTAGTAAGATCAGCTTCATAGCCTACATGTACATCGGTCACGCTGCCAGTGTATTCCGAACCGACGCGAGCGCCATTGCTCTCGACGTTGGCGTAGACACCAGCGGTTGCAGGTGTAGCCAAGGCTGTCGAAGCAGTCAGTGCTGCAAGTGCAATAAGTTTCATAATTGTTTAAGTTGTTTTGGTATAAGGGATACCGCGATACTTTAGTTGGATCTTTTT
>VTLG01007859.1_pt1 | contig 24883 bp, 23 predicted proteins | sample 4694571 | NCBI WGS metagenome assembly VTLG01 (sample SAMN12604809, study PRJNA352737) | marine metagenome | biome: ENVO:00000447; feature: ENVO:00000209|ENVO:00000569|ENVO:01000036; material: ENVO:00002151; isolation source: viral sequences binned using virsorter ...
GACTCCTCTTTTTTTTATTCAAATAACTTATGGCTTCCACGACAATTGATACCGAGACCGAACTCTCCGCTGTAAATGCAATCTTGGGAGCTATCGGTCAAGCACCAGTAACAAGTATAGATACTTCCGTTAATGCTGAAGTAAACTTTTTATATAATATACTAAGAGACTGTAATGTAGATGTACAGAATGAAGGCTGGCATTTTAATACAGAAAGACATGTTAAATATACACCAGACTCTAGTACTAATAAGATAGCTATTGGTAGTGACATACTTAAGATGGATGTTACTGATGGCTGGACTAAACGTAACTACGATGTAGTTAGAAGAGGAGGATATTTATATGATAAATTAGATCATACAGATGATTGGTCTGAATTACCAGATGGTATAGATTTAGATATAGTAAGACTACTAACCTTTGAAGATCTACCATCTCCATTCAAAAGATATATAGTAGCTAAAGCATCAGTCAGAGCAGCAGTACAGCTAGTCGGTAACCCACAATTAGCACAGTTACTACAATCTCAAGAAGCTTTAGCTAGAGCTACAGTCATGGAGTATGAATGTAATCAAGGTAATCATACTATGTTTGGTTTACCTGATGATAGTACTTATAATTCATATCAACCTTGGAGGTCTTTAGGAAGATAATGGCATCAATCTCTCAAACAATAGATAACTATAATCTAGGTATATCTAAACAACCAGATCATAGATTACTTCCTGGTCAACTAAGAGATATTTCTAATTGTACGCCTGATCTAACTAGAGGATTACCAAAAAGAAATGGTAGTAAAAGAATAGGTAGAGATCCCTTAGCTAATGTACAGACTAATGGTACATTCTTTAGTTACTACAGAGATGAAAGTGAGGGGTCTTATATAGGACAAGTAGCTTCTAATGGTAAAGTTAGGATATGGAGTTGTAATGATGGTAGTCAAAAAAATGTATGGTATAATTCTGTTAGTGATGGTAGTATAGAAACTGATACTGCTGATCCTGATTATAAAAGTAATTACGACTCAAATAATGGAGTACATACAGCTATCACATCTTACTTAACTCCTAGCAGTGCTACAGCTACAGAAGATATTCAAGCTTTAACTCTTAATGATACAACTTTCTTAACTAATAGAACTAAAACTGTAACTACTCAGTTTGATGGTACATATGTTAGAGGTATACAACAGGTCTTCGCTGCAAGCACAGTAAATACTACAGGTAATTGGCTAACAATTAATAATCATTTATTAGAAACTGGTGATGCGGTAAAATACCATCACGGTGGAGGTACTGCTTTAGCACCGCTAGTAAACAATACTGTTTATTATGTAATTAAAATTGATTCTAATTGGTTCAGACTTGCTACAACTAAAGCTAATGCTGAAGCTAATGTATGGATTGATTTAACTGGAGCAGGTAACGATTCACAGTACATAGAAAAAAACTTCGTTACTGTTACTAAGGTAGGTCACGGTTTAACTACTGGAGATTCTGTAGATATTGATTTTACATCTGGTGGTGCTACAGATGGTGACTATAAAGTAACTAGTACTACAGGTACAACTTTTACAATAACAGATCCAGCTGCTTATAGTGCAATAACAGGTACTAACACTTGTACTTGTAAACCTATAACAGATAAGTATGGGCATAAATATTATGCTTATATAGATTTATTAAGAACAGAAAACGGAAGACAATATAGTTTAAATATAACTAATGATGATTCTAGTTATGCAGATAAATCTATAAAGACAGCTACTAGAATTAAAATATCTGCTAATACTCAAGACAGTTCTGGTGGTACAGGTCACTGTCCTGGTATAGGTACACAAGTATTTTCAGTATCAGCTGCAGATAGTTATACAGGTACGACTACAGTCTCTGTTAAGAATGATGATGGTAGTGTAACTTATGGCACAGCATCAAATAAAAAGAATTTAATATTTCGTATTACAGCTTTAGGTCAACAAGGTAGTAACCCTAATGGTAACTTTGATGATGCTAACATTAGTGCTAACGAATATATATGTTCTTATAATAATAGAGCAGAGTTATTACATGGAGGTGAAGGTTGGGAAGAAGGAGATAAGATTACTGTAACTTTAGATCAAGCTAAGACTTCTTATAACTTTGAAATAAGAATTGAGAAAATCCAAACTGCTGTAGTTAAAGCTAGTATCAAAGCAGTTAGACCAGAACCTACATCATTTGATGCAGATACAGCAGTCACTACAGATGCTGTATTAGGTGGTATTATATCTGAAATAACTGGAATAACTATTGGTAGCGATCCTTTAGGCTATGACATTATAGGTAACGGTATATATTTATGGTCCGACAGTGAATTTAACTTACAAGTCCCTGATAAAGATTTGATACGTGTGATGCAGTCAGAGATAAATGATGTATCAGAATTACCAAATCAATGTAAACATGGTTATATAGTTAAAGTAACTAACAATAGAGAAGCAGATGAAGATGATTACTATTTAAGATTTGTAGGAGAAAATGGAAAGAATGGTCCTGGTTCTTGGACAGAGTGTGCTAAGCCTGGATTAGTAAAAGGATTCATTTCATCAACCATGCCTCATATATTACAAAGGCAAGCTAATGGAGATTTCCTTCTTAAAGCAAATACATGGACTACCAGAGAAGTAGGTGATGATACTACTAATCCTTTACCGTCATTTGCTGATGGTTCATCTAAAATAAATCAAGCACTATTCTTCCGTAATAGATTAGCATTTCTATCAGGTGAGAATGTTATATTATCTAGACCTGGAGAATTAGCTGAACCTAGTTTCTTCGCTAAGACAGCTCTAGCAGTCAGTGCTATTGATCCTATAGATATATCTAGTAGCTCTACTTATCCTTCTGATTTATTTGACGGAATAGAAATACCAGCTGGATTAGTTGTGTTTAGTACAAACCAACAGTTCTTATTATCAGCTGATGCAGAAGTACTGAATCCAGATACAGCTAAGTTTAGAAGTATCTCTCATTATAGCTATGATAAAAATATATCTCCTATATCATTAGGAACTACAATCGGCTATGTCGATAATACTGGTGGGTCTTGTAGATTCATGGAAATGCAACAGGTTCAGAGAGAGCAAGAACCTATAGTTGTTGAGACTAGTAAAGTAGTACAAAATATGATGCCTAATACTATTGATCATGTTATTAATTCTCCTGAAAATGGTTTAGTATTCTTCGTTGATCAGAGTAATTCATCAGAAACATTCTATGGATTTAAATATCAAGACTACGGAGAAAGAAAACAAGCTGCTTGGTTTAGATGGACTTTCGATACTGGAGTAGACTATAATGCTGGTATAGAATATAGTTTTATTATTGATGATGCTTTTTATATATTAAATAGTGATCATTTTTTAATGAGATTAAATTTAGTTAAAGGCTCAACTAGTGATGATCCTAGATCTACAATAATTACAGAGGGAAGTCTTTTACATCCTTATGAATTTACATCTCCTATTTATTTAGATAATTGGGTTACTGTAACTGGTGGTGTCTATGATTCTACTACAGGGAAAACAACATTTACTCACGGTACAGGTACTTGTGATTTCGATTGGCATAATAATATATCAGGTTATAGTCCAGCTGAGCAATCAGAAGAATTATTCTTACAGTATAGTACAGATACTGATCCAACATCAGGAAGTGCTACATGGACAGATGCTGGTAAAATCATACCTATAAATAGTTCTGGACCTGCGTTCTTAAATAATTATAGTGTTACCCTTAATACTACTATTAAGAATTTGGGTAATATAGCATTTAGATTATACCAACCATATAATACTTCTGCTGAGACTAGTGGTCATATGGATACTTATGGTATTATTACTTTAAAATATAAGAAAGCAGATGGTAGTACACATAGTACTTTAACTATGTCAGATACTAATAATCACTTAGCAAAGAGTAATGCTGTTGGAGTCAAGGCTACAGCTTCAGGATCTGGTTCAAGTGGAGGATTTAATACTGGAACAAACTATCTTTGGTTTTCTTCTGAGGTAGATAATAATTCACAGAATGAAAGATGGGTTATTATGCCAAAGATTGATGTAGTTAATAATGGAATTACGGAAGTAGAAATAGGTGCTTTTGTAGGTAATAATAGTAATGGTGGTGAACTGCCTGATGTATCAGGTACTAGTGGATTAGCTACTGATGGCTTTAATAATGATGGATTATTTGCTATTGCACATACTCAATCTGGTAAATATTATGAATTATCACAACCAGTTGAGGATCTTATTAAAGGAACATCGTTTAAAGTATCTGGAGATTGGTCCAGTGCTACAATTTATGTAGGATTTTTTGTTGACTTATACTTAAATTTTCCTTTATTCTATTATACACAGCAGCAAGGAGAGTCAGTAAAAAGAGATTATGAAGATTATCTAGTCTTACATAGAGCTATAATAAATACAGAAGAAACCAGTAGTTGTACTGTTAATATAATACATTTAAATGGAGAATATAAACAGATTGTCAGTTCTGGTACAGATACAGCTCACTACTATTCAGGTAGATTAGCAGAAAGTTTATCTGGTAGTGTTACTATACCACTATATTATAAGAATGAAAATGCTCAATTTTCAATAACTCAGAACAAATCGCAATATCAAACAGGACCGTTTAATTTACAAAGTGTAACATGGCAAGGAGATTACTCACCAAAAAATTATAGGCGTGTCTAAATACATTCACCAAATAACAATGGAGGCTGCTTTAGAAGTGGCCTCTAATCTACGCCCAGAAGACCATAGAGAGGTCGAACAAGGTCATGGGATAAATCCTCTAGGATACTTAATTAGAGAGGCACAGAGAGGCACCTGTGTCTATTTTACAGTGCCTAACGGCAAGACTGCTGGAATGGCTGGAGTAGAAGATGAAGGAGTAGTATGGATGTTATGCACACCCGCCATACATGACTACCCTATAACCTTCGCTAGAGAAGCTAAACGATTCATAGATAGTAGGCAAGAAGAACTCTTGTGGAATATCGTTGATGAACGGAACACTGTTCATTTAAAACTACTAAAATTTTTGGGCTTTAAATTTCTGAGAAAAATTTCTCACGGTCCAAACCAATTGTCCTTTATCGAGTTTGCACGTGTGCGCAGGAAGAGATCAGAACGCAGGAGCTAGAGCAGCTGCAAAAGCTAGACATAATAATAGAGTCTATGCTCATAGAAGCAAAGGTAATAAGCTCTTTAACTTAGAAACTAACTTTAAAAGAAAAAGTAATTTCATCCAAGGTATAGGAGAATCTAGAACTCTTAGTGATATTCGAGAGAAGATCATGCAGAAGAGAGCCTCTGGATTGAAAGGAAAAGAAAACCTAGCAAGACAGTACGCTACTACTCAATACGTTAATGAGGGTAATGGCTCTAGAACTGCAGGAAGAAACAAGTACCTAGAGTTACTAGGTCAGCAAGCTAACATAGATAATAAAATTAGTCAGTTAGCTGGGAGAGGTGAGGCTAAAATGCAAGAAGGTTGGAAGAGACAAAGATCAGGAATGCTTACTAAAGAGTTTAACAAAGTAGCAGAAGTAGATACTGGTTTTGGTCCTCCAGAACTTATGCCACCTAAGAAGAAAGGTAATATGTTTATGGGTCTTTTAAGTATAGGAATGAGTGTAGCACCTTTCTTTGCTGGTAGTGATAGAAAACTTAAAAAGAATATAGAAAGAGTTGATACATCTAATGATGGACATCCTATATATGAATTCAGTTATCTTGGTAGCAGAAAGAGATACCGTGGTGTCATGGCTCAAGATGTAGTGAAGACTAATCCTATGGCTGTACATATACAGAACGGTTTGTTATATGTAGACTACAGTAAACTTGACGTAGACATGGAGTTAGTATCATGAGTGAAAAGACAACTTCATTTGATAAGATGTTAAGAGATTATCAGGGTTCTTTACCTGATATCTCTAACACTAATTTTCTTATCCAAGATAATGCAGCTGAGAGTGTTAATAAAGCTATTGATGAATCTACTAAAGATCATGCTCAATGGACTGAACGTGCAGTTCAACTTTCTCAAGATCTAGAAAAGAATAAAACTGATCCTTGGAAAGAGTTAACTAGTTTAGTTAAACCTTTAGCAGCATTACATGAATCTCATAAAACTAAACAGAAGAACAGAGCGTTAATTGAAAAGTATTCAACAAATAGAGAGAACTTAATACAGACACAGATAAATAAATATGAAGATGAGTCTGATCAACTTTCTGATTTAGGTGAAGGAGCAGGTATTGATGCTGCTGAGTATGGATTCCGTAAAGGTTGGTCTGATACTGATATAGACTGGTTAACCAAGAATGGATACTGGGACTCTGAAAATGGTGCTTTAAATGAAGAAGCTAATATCGATAAGATTAATAAATATTTAATTGAAAAAGATAAGTTAGGTTTTGAAGCACAAGTAAACCAAGCACAAAGACTACAAGAAGAAGCAACTAATTTACAACTTAGTGTCGATCAAAGACTACAATTAATTCTTAATTCATCTCAATTTAATGAGGCTGCATCTGCATATGAAATAGGGAATGATATGATAGTAGATGCTCCCTATACTATCAACGCTCTACTAGGTGTAAAGAAACAGTTTCCTGGTATGGATAGACCACTAAGTTACTTAGATGCAACTAGTGAGAATGCTACAGCAGCTGAAGCAGCTTGGGCTGGAGAATTAATGCAGGATGCTATAGCTGACTATATGACAGCTAATGCTAATAAGATAGATAAGATAGGAGAGAGATACTTTAGAGAAGAAGTCTTCCCTAGTATATATGAACATGCTCAAAGCCTTCATAAGAAAACTTTAAATGAAACTTTAAATAATGCTAAGGCACAGAATGCTAAGAAGAATGTTTCAATACTAGCTAGTAATTTAAAGACTTACGGTATAAGAGCATTAACTGGTCCAACAGGTATGGTAACTATACAAGAGTTACAAGCTGATGGTACTAGGAATAATACAGTAGGTTGGAATAGAACTTTTGATATGCTTGAGCAAGGTCTTATAGATGGTGAATTAATTGCTGCAGATATAGAAGGTATTCTTTATGAACCTTTTATGGGTAGAGATGGGAAGATGACTAATCTAAAAAAACTAAAACCTCATTTCTATAAAAGACTATCTATTTTAAAAGAGAAGCATAAAAAAGATGAAGCAGTTTCAGAAGAGAAACAATTCAGAGCAGCAGTAGTAGCAGCTAGAGATCAATTATATGCAGAAACAGGTGGTCTACTACCTTCATCAAGAGATGCTTTAGATGCAGTTCAGAAGTTAGCTCAGGAATGGGGTAGGACTTCAACTAACCCTGCATTTGATGATCTAAAAAGAATAATTTCAGCTAATGATAATGATCCTAAAGCTATAGATTTTATGCTTAGAGGACAGTATGCTAAACCGAATAGATTACTTGATGCATCTTTAGTTGAAAGACTTCCAGAGAATTCACCTGAAAGAATCTACTGGGAAAATAAAGTTAAAGAAAGAGGTGCGGGAGGACTCAACGATGATTACTTAGATAATGTACAAAAAGAAGGTGAAAAGCAAATAAAGGATCATAAAAATATTACTGATATTAATGAAAGAATTTACGCTAAAGAAAGAAAAGCTGTTGAAAGAATACCTGAATTTTTCAATGCTAGATACAATTATCACTTATCAGTCTTATCTTCAGCAAAAGGTTATGTATTTAATGCTGCTGCTGATAATGTTGCAAAGCAAAACGCATGGAAAGATTTACAGGATGCCATCATTACTGGAGGAACAGAAAAAGAAAACCCACAATTATATGGACCTGTTATAGTACCTAAATATGAAGAAGGTTTAGAATTAAGTCATCAACAATGGATACAGTTTGCAATTGCTAACCCTAAACTTGCTAGAGAAGATACTTTATACTATAATAGTACAGAAGAAGCAGCTATATTACAAGGTATAGAAGCACAGAAAAATGGAGAGATTCTACCAGACTACTGGTATAATTTCGCTCGCTATTATAATATGAGTCCTAGAGATTTATTTAATCTACGTAAAACTAGTACAGCTGAGTTAAGAGATGGGGATGATGATCCTACTGAAGATGAAGAAAAGTATCGTCTATTAAATCCTATATCTATCAAACCTAACCAAGCTAAAACTGCTCAACATATAGTAGAAAAACAGAATGTAGATCAGATGATCCTCGACTTACAGAGAGATGATGCTGAAGTAAATAGTACATTCAGAACTACTACAACAGATCAAGAGGCTGCGTTAGAGGGTATAGAAAATATGACTCTAATGGAGATACTAAACTTAAGAACTTTACCTAACTGGAATGATGATATAGGTATAGGGTTATATGATTTAAAATTCTCTGCTATAGCTCAACTACTAACTGAACCTGGATTAGCAGAGTATATAGGATTTGATTCTGTCTTTAATGAAGAGACTCAAAAGAAACTTATATACGCTAGGATGATACAGAAAGGTAATCAAGCAGGTAGTACTAAAAGTTGGGATAACCAATATAGAAGACTCAAGTGGCTTACAGATGAAGAGATAGAAAACTTTAAAACTATAATACAAAAGATACAAGGTCAAGAAACTTATAAAGATGATCCGTTCAATTCATTAAATTTACTATCCGACGAAGTAGCTAAGGCAGCTTTAGAAGATGCAATGAGTTATGGTTATGCATAATTATTACTAAGGTAATCAACATATGGAAAATGAAAATACAGGGATGAATACTGATTTATTAGATCAATCATCTGCTATATTTAACGAAAGAAAAAAAGACGAGGAGCAAAAAGAAGCTACTCAAGTTGAAGAGCAGAAGATTGAACAAGTCCAAGAAGATCCTAGAAATCAAGAAAACTGGGATCTTCCAGCTGTAGCAGAGGAATTAAAATCTGCTGTAATGGGTGGTATTCAAGACACTGCATCTTCTATACAAACTTTCCCTGAACGTGCATTAGATACAGTTACAGGAGAAGTAAGCAGAGAGAAAAAAGAGAAAGGTTTTTATCGACCAGAGTGGACACCTTTTGTAAATGAAGAAGATCCTATCCTAACTAAAACTTGGTGGGGTCAGATGCTACGAGGTACAGTACACTTTGGATCTATGGCAGCTGCAGTTGTAGGTACCGCTAAGGCGGCAGCTATCACTGCACCAGCATGGTTATCTGGTATGACTGGTTACAGTCTAATTAGAGCTGCTGGTATAGGTGCTATATCTGATACTATATCTCATACAACAGATGGTGAGAATGCATTAGGAATGATGAGAGATCGTTTCGGATGGATGGATACACCATTAAGCACTAGAGATACTGACCATCCTTTAATGATGAAATTTAAAAACATTGTTGAAGGTATGGGTATAGGTATCTTATTTGATAGTGCAGCTCTAGCTCTTGGTAAAGGTGGTAGCTTGGCTAAAACACAAGTACTAAATAGAAACAAGAGTGTTGAACTACAGACAATAAGAAAGGGAATCCAAGAACTCAGAAAGAATGAATTTGGATTTAGAGCTAGTAAGAACTCACCCATAGCTGGTAGACATCAGGGTAATCATTTATCTGAGGATGATCCTTTTACTGTCTGGGAAAGAAACAAGAGAATTAGAACTGAATGGGGAGCAGAGGAAGGTTCAGCTGGTAACGTAAGTACACCTGTTCAAAGAGAAAGAATAGCTAGAGAGTCTGGTTTATCAGAGGAACTAGTTGTTGATACACTGTCTAAACTATACAGTGCAGAGAAATTTCAGAGTGTTCTTAAAGCTGTAGATGGTAATAAGAAACGTCTACTGGAAGTATTCGGTGATGCTATTGCAGCACATCAAAGGATAACACTCGGTCGTAATGCTGCTGATATGTCAGCTGATGAATACTTAGAAGAGATATTAGAGACTTCAATTAAGTTTGATGTAACTGATATCACTGGTAAAAAGGTAAATGAGATCACTACTATTACAGCACAGAATGTTGTTGTTAGTGATCTAGTTGTATCTACATTACTACAACAGTTAAGAGATCTAGGTATTGCTGGTAGAGAGATTGGTAACTGGGATAACCTATTAGATATAGATGGACCAGCTGACCAAATACTTGATACAATGTTAACTGCTATCTCTGAATCTAAGAGAGCTAAGTATACATTATCTCAAGAGTTCCGCAACTTAGGTGCTAAAAGACCTGCTGCTATTAAAGAAGCAGTAGCTACAGAAGTAAAAGATGCTAGAGAAACCATACAATCTATATTAAAAATAGCTAATAAGGATGAAGATGGAGACTTAGTACTAGCTTTATTTGAAGCATTCTCATCTATGAAAACAGTTAATACTGTAGATGACTTTACTCAATGGGCTAGGAAGATGATACGTGGTGGTGAGATTGAAGGTAAACCACAGATAGGAGCTATGGTAAGAGAACTCCAAGGAGTTATGATACATAGTATTCTAAGTGGACCTAAGACTCCTATACGTGCAATTATGGGTACAAGTACAGCAACACTATTAAGACCTCTCGCACAGGCTATAGGTGCTGGTATCAGTCTTCCATTTACAGGTGATACAACTACAATGAGGGCTGGTTTGTCTTCTTTAAATGCTATGTTCCAGGCTATACCTGAATCATGGGATCTATTTAGAACTAAACTTAACGCTTATTGGACTGGTGATGTATCTAATATTAAAACTAGATTCTCTGAATACACTAGATCTGATGAAAACTGGGAAATACTAAGGCGTTTCGCAGAAAGTGATCAGGCTACAGCAGGGGATAGAGGTGCATTTGCTATGGCTAATATGGCTAGGAACTTAAATGATAAGAGTTTCTTGACATATGGTACTAAGATAATGGCAGCTACTGATGATGCATTTGCTTATATCTTAGGTAGAGCTAAGATGAGAGAGAAAGCATTCAGATCTGCAGTCGATGCTAAGAATAATGGAGTATTAACTGCCTACAACAAGGTGACTCCTGAGTTAGTACAGTTATATGAAGAAGATTTCTATAGACAAATATTTGATGGTAACGGTAATATCATAGATGAAGCTACTAGATTCGCACGGAAAGAGGTTACGTTAACTCAAGAGCTAACAGGATTTGCTGCAGGATTAAACTCAGTATTCCAAGCGACTCCTTGGGCAAAACCTTTCTTCTTATTCGCTAGAACTGGGGTGAACGGATTAAATCTTACTGCTAAGCATACTCCTGTACTTAACTTTTTAGTTAAAGAATGGAATGATATAGCATTTGCTAATCCAAATAACTTACAAAATGTAGCTAAGTATGGTATCACTAATGCAGCAGAGCTTGCTAATGCTAAGGCGTTACAAGTTGGTAGATTATCTATGGGATCTGCTGTTATAACTATGGGTATACATCATTACTTAAGTGGTAAGCTACATGGTAATGGTCCTGTCGATAGACAAAAGAGAGCTGCATGGACTGATGCTGGTTGGAGACCAAGAGAAGTTCAAGTAGGTGAGTTCTGGGTAGGATTTGATGCCTTTGAACCGTTTAACCAAATACTAGCTACTATAGGTGATATAGGAGATGCTAGTCAATTGATGGGTGAAGAGTGGACTGAAGATCAATTCTTAAAACTATCTCTTATTGTTGCTCAAGGCTTTACAAGTAAGTCTTATTTAGCTGGTATGCAGCAGTTTGTAGATTTATTCGGTGGTAAACCTGGTCAGGCTTCTAGGATTGTAGCTGGTATAATGAATAACCAGATACCTCTTGGTGGTCTTAGGAATGAATTAGGTAAATTATTTACACCATATACAAGAGAGTTAAACTCTGGAATAGCAGATGCACTTCGTAATAGAAACTTAGCATTTGAGAAATTCCCTGGTGAAGACTTACCTATTAAATGGGATATACTATCTCCTAATACACCTATTAAAGAGTGGGATCCAATCACAAGATTCTTTAATGCTGTTTTCCCTGTACAGTTTAACTTAAATTATTCTGAAGGTAGAGATTTCTTATTTAGATCTGGTTATGATATGAGGACATCTACTATGTACTCACCTGGAGCTAATGGTATTAACCTAAGAGATTCACCTGATATACGTTCAATGTTCCAAAAAGCTATTGGTAATCAAAACTTAGAAAAAGACTTAGCTATTCTATCTAGAGATCCTAAAGCTATTGCTTCGATAGTAGAGATGGAAAAGGATATCAGAGATGGTAATAGAGATAAGTATGAAGCTATGGATTACTATCATAATTTAAAAATAGCTCAATTATTTGATAGAGCTAGAAAGAAAGCTTGGAATGAGATTAAAGGTGAGGATTTAGTATTAGATCTAAGTGCAACACAATTAGGTAAGAAACTAGAACGTAAAAAGAAAACCACCAAAACTTCTGAACTTACTCCTATTTACAGGATTTATAAATAACAATGGCAAGTTTTAAACAATATACAGCAAGTGGGGGTGCTTCTGAAGCTTTTTCTATACCATCCTTTACTTCTGATGAAATAAAAGTTAGAGTAGATGGTGTCTTAAAGACAGCTGGTACTCATTATAACATAACAAGTTATACTGTTAATGGTGGTACTGTTACTTGGACTTCAGGTAACGTACCTTCTAGTGGTACTGTTTATATCTATAGAGATACAAAGATATTAAATAGTGGAAATAGTGATGTAGAAGGAAAAGCTACATATAATAATAGTTCTCCTATTTATCATGGTGATTTAAATAATAACCAAAAACAGGTATTAAGAGCTATAGAAGAAGAGAATGATCAGTTAATACAATCTTGGGATTTAGCTAATGGTATAGTAGAAACAGACTCAATTAAAGATGGTACTATAGTTAATGCTGACGTTAATGATAATGCAGCAATAGCTCAATCAAAACTAAATATAGCTGATGCTTCTGGTTCTGCGTCTGGTTATATGTCAGCTGCTAACTTTACTAAATTATCTGGTATTGAAACAGGAGCTACAGCAGATCAAACAAATGCTGAAATCAGAACAGCAGTAGAAGCAGCTTCTGATTCTAATGTCTTTACAGATGCTGATCATTCTAAGCTTAATGCTATTGAAGCAGGAGCTACAACTGATCAGACTGATGCTGAGATAAGGGCAGCAGTAGAAGCAGCTACAGATAGTAATGTCTTTACTGACGCTGATCATACTAAACTAAATGGTATAGCAGCAGGTGCTGAAGTTAATGTACAATCTGATTGGAATCAAGCAACTAATACTGCTGATGATTTTATAAAAAATAAACCAGCTATTGTTGAATTAATAGATGAAGATGATTTTGCTTCAGATTCAGCTACTAAATCTCCTTCACAACAATCAGTTAAAGCATATATAACTGCAACTTCACAGCCTAAAGATAATGAACTCACAACGCTGGCTGGTATGCAGCCAGGTACTGCAACTCAGCTGGCGGGTAGTACAGCTCTTACCTCAAGTACTGCTGAACTTAACTTGTTGGACGGCAAAAGTGTTGTCACAACAGTTAGCGGTAGTTCTACTGACGTACAGTTACCGACTGCAAAAGCCGTTAACGATCAGGTAGTTAACTTACTGAACGATGTTGGTGGATTCGTACCAGTAGCTAATAGAACATCCTTTCCTAATGCTAACCCTGATCCTGGTAATGATGCAGGTACTATTGTATCTATAGCAGATGCTGGTGGTCTAGTAGTTAATAGTTCTGGTGTTGCTACTAATGCAGCTACATTAGGTGGTACTACAGTTACTATTAACGGTATTGATTCTACTTTACATAGTAGTACAATAGCTAATGGTAAAGGAATGCTTGTACAAACTACAAGTACTCTAAATACTTATACATATCATAGACTTGTAGTAGATGAAGCTGGTGTAGCTAGTGCTCAAACTCTTGTAACTGATTTCAATCAAAGATATCAAGTAGCATCTAGTACTCCTAGTAATCAACCTGATGGTACTGCATTAGCTGAAGGTGATCTTTGGTTTGATACTGGTACTGATAAGATGAAAGTCTACTCAGGATCTCAGTATGACGTAGTTACATCAGTTGGAGATTATAAACTATTAACTATAGTAAATGATGGTCAGACATCTGGTAGTCCTACATATAATGGTAGTAATGTAAGCTTTGATTTAAGAGATGGTAGTAATGCAGCTAATATTACATCAGTAGGTCAGCTTTTAATAAGTGTTAATGGTATATTACAGAAACCTAACGCTGGATCATGGAGTGCTAGTAATGAAGGATTCCATTTAGAAGGTACTAATGGGATTAAATTCTGTACTGCTCCTGTTTCAGGAGATAGTATATTCATTACTTTAATTGGATCAGCTACATCAGTTAATGTACCTGCTACTAATAGTGTAGTAGAAGCTGCGATACAAGATGAGCAAGTTAGTGAACAGAAACTAAAAGTAAGTAATACTGGAAGTAATGGGCAGTTTCTACAGAAATCTGCTGGTACAGGTGGTTTAACATGGGCTGCAGCTGGAGGAGCCTCTAGTATTGCAGACGATTCTATAGCAGAAGTTAAGTTAGATATACATGCAGACCCATCTGGAACTAATAAGTTCTTAGGATATACCAGTAATGGTATGGAATGGGCAGTACCACCTGATACAAATACACAGCTATCTAATGCAGAAGTTAGAACAGCTGTTGAAGCAGCAACTGATAGTAACGTATTTACTGATGCAGATCATACTAAATTAAATGGTATTGCAGCATCTGCTAATAACTATGTCCATCCTAACCACTCAGGAGAAGTAACATCTACAGCAGATGGTGCTCAAGTTATTGCTACTAATGTTGTAGATGAAGATAATTTAAAAGTCTCTAACTCTCCTACTAACGGTCAATTCCTACAGGCTCAATCTGGTAATACAGGTGGTTTAACATGGGCATCAGTATCAGCTTCTCCAGAAATAACAGGCACAGTAACTGGAACTCTTCCAGATGGAAAAGCTGTTGTAATCAAAACAGATGGGACATTACTTGAAGCTAAAATATCTGGTCCTGAACATGGTACTGCTCAAGAACCTACAGGTGGAGCTTTAGGTGAAGTAGCCGTTGCATCAATGCGACAGGATCGAATAGTAGTTGTATGGAACAGCACTGGTTCAGGACAGCATGGTGCTAATGCTTGTATTGGAAAAGTTAATCCTACAACTAAAACTATTACTTTTGGTTCTGCAAGCCAACCTCCACAAAGTGGTCACTTAACATATTTCCAATATCCAGAAGTTTTTGTTTTCGACAGTAGTAGCTATGGAGAAATGGTTATTGTTTCGTGGTGGCATTCTAATAACAGTGCTACTTATATGACTGTTTTAGTTGGTCCAACAGGTGACAGTACAACAGCACCAACTTGGTCATCTTCCGATTATTCCACAAGTGCTGGAAGTAGCAAGTTTGGAAGAAGTATGACTAGATTAGGTGATCGTTTAATCTATAGTTATATCGCTGGAGACTACGCTTATTTAAAAGCATACACTGTAGGTAATGGTAGCTTTACGGCTGGTGGCACTGCTGTTAGTTTTGGGACGTATGTAAATAATGCAAAAATAGCAAGTGCTAATAGTGGTGCTGGTCTGGTTGTTTATGACCGAGCTACTCAAAGAGAGTTAAATTATAGACGATTTACTGTCAGTGGAACGACTATTACACTTGGAACTAACGTAGAAGAAGGTAGTGAGAGTAGTGTCTCAGATGGAAGTAGTTGGGTAACACCTGATTATGATTTTATTAGTATTACTCCAAAACCTATAGCTTCAGATGGTGCTAATGTCTTCGGTATCGTATATAAACAAGGTACTAACATTAAAGCAGCTTTAATCAGTACTACCACATCCCAAAATAATAATAGTTCTTTTGTAACTGTAGCTAGTTCCCAAGGTAACCTTTACTCCCCTTATTGTCAGGCTTGTTTTGATAGTGATAACAAGTTAGTTGCTTACTGGAGTATTGGTGGAAATACTAATGCAGTAAAGTCTTCTCACGCTAGTCTTAGCGGCTCAGGTAATGCAAATAGCTGGACAATCGGATCATGGTCTACACCAGAGAATAGATCTTCACATGGACATTCTGGTATGCATGCCACACCACTTTGGATGACTCAATCAACAGGAGCAATAGTTTTTCTTTATAACGATGGTAATGATAGTGGTACTGGTAAAGCTCATGTAAGAACTGGTCTAGTAACAAACGTTACTGCTGATAATTATATTGGTTATTCCAACGGAGCCTTTACTGACGGACAAACAGGTACAGTCAAAGTAGTAGGTAGCGTGGCTACAGGTTTATCAAGCTTAACTCCTGGTTCTAAATATTATCTTCAAAACGACGGAACATTATCAACTACAGCGGCTAGTCCAAGTGTAGTTGCTGGGACAGCTTTGACATCATCAACACTATTAATTAAAGGGTAAATGGCATTAACACAAGCGTCCGAAGGAGGACTTAAAATAAGTAATGCAGGAACTAACGGACAGTTTCTGCAAAAACAATCAGGAAATGATGGAGGTCTTACATGGGCTTCTGTCACCAGTGGTGCTACTGGTAGTGGTGACGATTCTGTATTCATAGAAAACGAATTAGTTGTTACAAATAATTATACAATTTCTGCTACAAAAAATGCACTTTCAGTTGGTCCGATATCCATCAACGCAAATAAAGTGGTAACAATTCCACAAACATCTATTTGGAAAATTATTTAAAACTATGGCATACGGAAAATTAAAAGCGGATACACTCGTATACGATGCTAGTGGAACAGATACTGAAGTTACTATAAGTTCAATAGGTAGTAAAGCTCCATTAGCTAGTCCAACATTTACTGGGACACCTGCAGCTCCTACAGCAGCCGCTAATACAAATACAACACAGATTGCTACTACAGCATTTGTAATGACAGAGTTAGGTGATTATGCAACATTAGCTGCACCTGCACTAACAGGAAATGCAACTGCAGTTAACCTAACATTATCTGGTAATTTAACTGTTAATGGTACTACTACCACTGTAGCTACAACTAATACTACTATTTCAGATAACCTAATTGAATTAAATAGTGGAGCAAGTTCTAATGCTAATGATGCTGGTATCTTAATTGAACGTGGTTCAACAGGTGATAATGCAATTATTGCTTGGGATGAAAGTGCAGATAAATTTATTGTTGGTACCACCACAGCTGTTAATACTGCTACAGGTGATTTAACAATTGCAGCAGGTACATTAGTTACTTCAACAGTAGAAGATTCAAAAGGTAATGTAAGATCTATACCTTCTAATGCTCAAGGTGGAGCTTATGTAGCAGTTGCTGCAGATGCTGGTAAAGCTATTTATATCTCTACTGGTGGAGTTACTCTTAATAACTCAGTATTCTCTGCTGGTGATGCAGTAACGATTATTAATAATAGTGGTTCAGCTCAGACTATTACTAAAGGTTCTGGAGTAACATTATATAATGCCGCTGATGCTACAGATGCTAATCGTACATTAGCTGGTAGAGGTGTAGCTACTGTTTGGTTCGCTTCTGCAAGTGTTGCTTACATTTCAGGTTCAGGGTTATCATGATATGGCTAGTCAACAATTACTATTAGGCGCTGGTGCTGCGAAAAAATTAGGTGTAGAAGATGTTGTCTCATCACACACTTGGATAGGTGATGGTGCAACAACTAGAACTATAAATAATGGAGTAGATCTAGCTGGAAAAGGTGGATTGACAATTATTAAAGCATCAAACCTAACTCAACCTTGGTTCTTTACAGATACTGTTAGAGGTGCTACTAAGACATTACGTTTTAACACAAGTTCTGGTCAATCTACTGACACTACAGCATTAAAATCTTTTACTAGTTCTGGTTTTACTATAGGAAATGATGCTGCTACAAATACTTCTGGTGGAAGTATTAAATATTGTTCCCAATCTTTTGCTATAAAAGAAGGGTTTTTTGATATTCAAGAGTGGAGTGGAAATGGTACAGCTGGTAGGACCATTTCTCATGATCTAGGTCTTACCCCTCGGTGTATCATGATAAAGTGTATAACTCATGGACATGATTGGGTTATATTCCATGGTCAATTGGGAGCTGGTAAAAAGCTTACTAATAGTGATTCTCTTCAGACAGATGATAGTACTCATTGGAATAATACGTGGCCTACATCTTCTGTTTTCACAGTTGGAAATACTAGTAATACAAATGAATCAGGTAAAGATTACATAGCTTATATATTTCCACTGACTGCTACAGCGGAATATGGAGAAAGTGAAGATCAAACAATATTTGGTACTAGTGATGTAACCCCAAATAGTAGCAGTAATGTTACAATGGATATAGGTTTTGAACCTGGTATTGTTATACTTAAAAAAGTACAAGATAATAATAATAACGGAGGAGATTGGTATCTTTACGATAGAATGAGAGACGTGACTACAGGTAATGATTCACGACTTGAAATGAATACAGCAAGTACTGAAACTACTAACGCAGACGTTTTTGAATTTACATCAACAGGTTTTACAATAAAGAGTAATCATCCAAGTATATCTTCAAGTGGACAGACGTGGCTATATTGGGCTTGGGCTGCTCCAACTGGAAAGGTTATGAAGAACATTAAAACAGCTACTGATGTATTCGCTATGGATACTGGTAATAATGTTAACAGTACAATGTCTAACTTTGATAGTGGATTCGCTGTTGACTTTGCCTTAATGAAGAAACATTCTGCTACTTCTGATTGGTATTCAGGCTCAAGATTAACAGGTATGGAATATATGAAACCACAAGCTACGTCTGCAGCAGGTACTTTAGGTGCATTTATGTGGCAGAGTAATGTTGGTTGGAACAATGTCAATTATGATAATGCCTGGCAGTCATGGATGTGGAAGAGACACAGAGGCTTTGATGTTACAATCTGGATGGGAAATGGTAGTAATAGAAATATAACTCATAACCTCTACCAAACCCCAGAGATGGTTTGGGTAAAGAAAAGAAATGATACTAGTAATTGGACTGTATACCATAAAGGGTTAAATGGAGGAACAAATCCTGAGCAATATTATTTGCACTTAGATGAAAGTACGGCTGAGAATACTGGTTCTGATAAATGGAATAACAATGCCCCTAACGGTACCCATTTAAAGCTTGGAACAAGCAATAGTGTTAATGAAAATACTCATACCTACATTGCTATGCTCTTCGCCAGCGTTTCGGGCATCAGCAAGGTTGGTAGCTATACAGGTACGGGATCTTCTTTAGATATAACAACAGGATTTCAACCTAGATTTCTCATAATTAAGAAAACTAATTCTGCAGATCATTGGAATGTTTATGATACGCTTAGAGGATGGGGATCAGGTAATGATAAGCATTTGAGGTTAAATGGGACTAATGCTCAGACCACAGACGAAGATCACGGTGCTCCGACCTCTACAGGTTTTACTGTCGCTGCTGGTTATGGCAGTGTTAATACAAACGGAGACAATTACATCTACTACGCACACGCATAGATGAAACTTCCATCCATGAAGTTTCCTAATTCAAAAGACTTCCCAGAGATTCCACCTTTACCTGATATACCTTTTGAACCTCCAGAAGGAGAGATGCCAGTATTCCCACCGATTGTCATCCCTCCTAGTGGTCTGAAAGCTCCTAAAGGAGTAAAGTTAGAAGAAGCTCCTAAAGAGAAAGAAGAAGAGGAAACTAAAACAGAACAACGAGATTATACGATACCTGTTATAGATATTGATATACCTTTACCTAGTGCAGAAGTCGTAGCTACTGCTACCTATGCAGCTGTTGCAGCTGTAGCCACTACCACCTTAGCTACTCCTTTATTTGATAAACTTAAAAAGCAAATCCAAAAGTTCTTACAGAAAAAAGTAGATAAATGGAAGGAAAACCGCCAGAAGAAAAAAAAGGACTCGTCCAAAAACTCAAAGACGGAATAGAGGACCAAGAAGCACAAATCCAGATCCTTGGGACATTCGTCAGACTTGGCGTTGTAGTATGGTCAGGATTTATAATAACTATGAATTATGTTGAGATACCTATGGTTAAGAAATCAGGTAACTCAGATATCACGTTCGTTGCCAGTGTATTTACTGGAGCACTTGCAACTTTCGGCCTGACTACAGGCAACAATAACAAAAATAAAGGTCCAGTAAATTGTCCTATGGCTAAGAAAAAGGAAGAATGAAGAAATGGCTTTTACTCTTCCTACTGGCATCACCCACGGTAGCAAGAGCAGAAATTGTGACCCCCAACTTCACCCAAGGGTCGATGAACAGTACAACAACTACAACTCAAGAAATAACAGAAGAAATCACAACTACAACCTATGGAGCTGCATTAAACAAGTGGTCGGGAGACAATATTACCCACACTTCAGCAAGTTCTGGAGGTATAGTAGACAGCGATTCGATCTTTACACTACATACAGCTGGAAGCGACTTCTCACTAGAGGTGGTATCGAGAGCAGCAAGTCAGGTGATAGAACTGACAGAAATAGAAAGAACTATCGAAACGGACTCTACTACTGTCTCCTTGTCAGTCTTCTCTCAGTAGCTCCTGTCAAAGCGGAGGGTGAAACCAATAACACTTCAAATCCTGTTGCAGCAGCAACTGGTAATGTAACAAACCAGGCGGTGCAATTCCAGAATAACGGAGCACCGTCTAGACAATATTATGGTGAAGGTATTAGTTGTAATGGTGCTACTATGACATTTAGTCCATTCTATATGGGTAATCATACAGTACCATACGATGAAAATATGAACCAAAGAACCTACACTATATCTGAAAACTGGGGAGGACAGATTAACTTCATGATACCTTTAGATCGTAGAGGTCTAGCAAGTTGTAGACGATTAGCTGTTAGACGAGAAGAGAAGATGCGTCTAGACTATGAATTAGTCAGAGCAATGAGATGTGCTGATTTACAACGAAAAGGTTTTATGATAGCTGAATCCTCTAATGTATATAATATGTGTAGTGATATTGTCCCTATAGTTGCATATCAAAAAGCAAAGAAAACTGCAATTAAGCAGCAATTAGAAACTGATTGCACACCAATTCCAAAAGATAAATTTAAACCATGGCAGAAACAGAAGTATCAGTGTCCGAAGACACAGAAGTAATTGAAGTAATTGAAGTAAAAGCTGAACCTGTAGTAAAGGTTCCTGGTAAAGAATCAGAAAAAGCTAAACGTGGTACACTAGATAGAAGATGACCTCATTTATTGTGTGGATATGTATCTGCACACTAATATTTATATTTTTAAAAAACACTATTAATTCACCATGATCCTAATCATTAAACCCATCCTTTTCGCCTTTTTAAAGTCAGATGCAGTTAAGAACTTAGTAATAGATTTACTAACAGCTTATGTTGCTAGAACTGATAATAAATTAGATGATCAGGCATTAGAAATTGTCAAGAAAAAACTATTAAACTAATGGTAGCTGGAATTAACAACGCATCAAATTCACCTAAAAATAAAAAGAAAACTACAAATGTAGCATGGATGCCACCTCCTAAACAAGAGAAAAAAGGAGATACTCCATCAGTTGGTTTATTAATGCTAAAGAGAAAGTACACAAACTACCGAGCTAATGGTGGTGAAAAATCTTTTGAAGACTGGAGAAACACAAAGTAACTAATTAACATGGCTTACACTTACAATGAAGACGGTACATCCTCTAGTACCTTTAATAAGAATAGAGGACATAAACCTGGAGTAAATCAAGCTGTTGGTGGCATTATTAATGATGTATGGGGAGTTGCTAAAAGTACACCTGTTCTTGGTGCAGCTGCTGTATATGCAATAATAAATTCAGCTAATCAAGACTAATGGCTAAAGCAGCAGAAGAGAAATTCAATGAGCTGCATAACCTCGTCACTAAAGAATTCTTAAAAAGAGTTAAAAGTGGCGAGGCTACTACTCAAGATTTAAAAGCAGCCTGTGATTGGCTTAAGACTAATGACATAACAGGCGTTGCTTATGATGGCAGCCCTATGGATAAACTAAACAGAATCCTCCCTAAAGTAGACCCTGAATTAGTTCAACGGAGGTTATATGGCTCCAAGACGGGCTAAAAACCCAGGTAAGACTTCTAGATACTATCAATCTGCTAAAGGAAGGAAGTCTTATGAAAAACAAAAGAAGAAACAGAAAAAGATTAACAGTACCGCTGCTAAACGCAAGTACCGTAAACTACTATCCCGTAGACGTAGGAAACTAGGTATTATGGGTAAAGGTGGTAAGGATGTCTCCCATAAGGGTAATAGACTTACACTTGAAATACCTAAGAAGAATCGTGCTAGAGGAGGTGCAAAACGTAGATGACTAAAAAGAAATACGCTCCATACGTAACTAAAGATGGTCTAGATGTACAGAAACTTAGCTTACCTCATAGAATACAGTTATTAATGACTGGTGGTATAGATAGAATTGATCCTGATACTGGTAATAAGCGTAATGTATGGAGAGAAGGTTTTGTAGATCCAGTATTATACTTAGGTAAATCATCTTTAAATATAGCTAGACCTGTACTTGAAGCTATGATAGACGGTCAAATTCAGCAACAGAACTATAATGAAGCTGTACATGAAAGCAATAAAGCTATAACTGATGGTTTTGTTCTAGGTACTAAAGACTGGGTTGAGAGTAACACATATAATACTAAACTAAGTAGTGAACTTGGTAGAAGTGTTACTGTAAAAGAAGCTAATGAAATCTTAGCTAATAAGAGTGAAAGAAAAAGAATCAATAAAGCTAAGCAGGATATCATTAATGCTAAGGAGATTCGTAAGATAAAGAAAGAGAATCCTGTTAAAGTAGAAGATGATTTGAAAGTAAGTCAAGCTAGTAAACTTTCTATTTCAAACTATGGAAAATGAAGATAATAAAGGCTTTCTATCTGGTCTACATGATAAAATTGAACGTCCAGATATCTATGATTTAACACAAGTATTAGATTATACTCCTAAGAGTTTAAGTCCTTTATATGAACAATTTTTAAGTCCTAAAAATAGAGGTTTAGGATTTAAGAAAACAGTAAGACAGAAGTTTGATGACTTTGAAGGTTTAGGTCCAGGCTTTGTTTCTATAGTAGATGATAAGGAAAGAGGAACAGTTACTCGTTGGTCTCCATATATGGGGAATAAATGGGTAGATGAGCAAAATGAAAAGCTATGGAAAGCTGAAAGTATAATGAATGCTCCTCTAGCTTTAGCTCCTTTTGTACCTATAGTTGCTGGTACTAAGGCAATATCCAGACAAAGAGACTTTAGTAGAACAGGTTCTTATAAAGATACTAAAGGAAATAGAGTATATCCTTTTCCAGAAGATTATAAAGGTAATACAGTTAATCTAGAAAAGACAGCAAAAACACAGTATCCTAATCAGCAAACAAATTTACCATCTCCAATTCAAACTGCACAGTCTAGATTAAAATTAAATGCAGATCAAGTTGCTATATTAAATAATCTAAATCTGAAACTTGATTCATCCTTATCTGGATCTCAAGGAAATCGTAGAGATTGGTCTAAATATGAAAGAGATGAAAAAGCTTATTTCTTAGAACAAAGATGGCCTAGAGATAGAGAATTTAATGAACTTGGTTCTCTTATTAAAAAAGAATTAGAGACATTATATCCAGATATACCTGTTTCATCTTGGAAAAAACACCATACTAATCCAGTAGCTCAGGGAGCAAAACTATTAAACGGTTTAAAACCTGAATATAGACAAGAAGGTGTGAAAATGATGCTTGCGGAAGGTATTTCTGCTGGACATAATCCTGCACAATTAAATATGATTCCTAAAGAAATACATACTAAAATACATAGATTCATAAATTCTTATATAGGTAGTAAATTTTCTGTAAGAAATTTAGAATTAAAGTATTTTAATGGTGCTGATATTTCTACTATACCTTGGGAGCAAAGAAAAATAGCTATAAAAGAATACTCAAATGTAATTAGAGAATCAAATGAAAAAATATATAATTTAATGACAGCTTTAGCTGTAAATAAAAAGTATGGGCCAAACGTTCTTCCTGAAGTATTAGCTAAATTAAACAGTAAAGTTGATGATCCTAGTGATATAGGTTTAGATAAACATATAGAAGATATTAGAGGTGAGTTAGCTAGACAGGAAGTGAAAGGTACTGTTCCGAAAATTAATCTAAAAGAATTAATTAAAAAAGCTCCAAAAGATATAGATCCAAAAGCTTTGAAAGCTCTTAGATTAGCTGCAAAAGAAGGTTTATCTTCAGTTAAAGCACTAAAAGAATCTAAATATGGTAAGCAATTAGAATTTGTATTTAAAAAAATAGAAACATTTGAACAATTAAATCTCGACTTATAAACATTATGGCAGCAGGAAAAGGATTCTGGGGGAAGATGGGCACCTCCATGAAAAATGTAACGCCCGAACAATGGAGAGCAGGTGCTCTTATTACAGATAAATTCAGTGGAGGAGCTACAGGATATCTAGGTTCTTCACTAGCAGGCGTAACTTCTCTAGATGGTAAGATAAACCTGAAAGATAATACTAATAGATCAACACCTCCCAACGATCCTAATGATAATACAAATATTGATAACAAAGGAATAAGTGGTGGTACCAATTTCCTCGATAAATGAATACTCTTGAATCTCTTCAGTCAGATTTCAAGCTCTTCCTACAAGCTTTGTGGGATCAGCTTGGTCTGCCTTCACCTACAAGAGCGCAGTATTCCATAGCAGACTATCTTCAATACGGACCTAAGAGATTACAGATACAGGCATTCAGGGGTGTAGGTAAATCCTGGATTACTGGTGCCTTTGTCCTTTGGACT
>VTLG01008860.1_pt1 | contig 24882 bp, 29 predicted proteins | sample 4694571 | NCBI WGS metagenome assembly VTLG01 (sample SAMN12604809, study PRJNA352737) | marine metagenome | biome: ENVO:00000447; feature: ENVO:00000209|ENVO:00000569|ENVO:01000036; material: ENVO:00002151; isolation source: viral sequences binned using virsorter ...
TAAGATCCTGTACTGTTGCTTCTCCACTTCTAATTCTGCGTAGAAAGTCCTCTGTAACAAGGTAGTGTAGCTCGTTAAAACTCTCTTCGGTTGCTTTTTTGGGTATAACCCTTGGATTCTCGTTCATTTGTTTTTCTTTGCTATACGTGCTTTAGCCATAGCTTTCGCTCTGTTTTTAGCAGCTTCTTTGTTTTCAGCTCTACGTGCACCTACGGTTCCACGTTTTGCTAGTGTGCCACCCTTACGTCTGATAAACTTGTCGTCAAACCTTTCACGTCTTGTTTTAGGCTTAGGCTTGTCAGACTCAAAGCTTTTCATGGTAATCTTATCAGGATCTGGTGGGTCAAATCTTACACCAAAAACAAGTTCCTGATCTTCTTCTTTTTTCTTCATTACTCTGGTAATAAGTTCTTCTTAACAAGGGCGGTTAGCTTGTCATCTACTGTGTTATCAGTAGTCTTACTGTATGCTTCTAGTAGTTTGACTACAAGCTCTTTTACAGCTTTGCTGCCCAAAAACTTGAACAGTATTGGTTTAATTAGTGCAATCATTACATTGATGGGGTATCGAGGTCTGCTTCATCTTTTACAAAACGTCCGTGTTCGTCACGCTTTGCTTTTGTTTTTTTCTTTGGTTTCTTCTTTTCAGCAGCTACTTGTGCTGCAATCTGTTTGGATAATGTGCTCATCGTTGATACCATTTCTTTTTCTTTTTAGGTGGTTGTAGAGCAGAGATAGGTACTACATCTTGGCATAACACTACCATCTCTGACTGAGGATGGAATGTAAAACCACGCTGTTGAAGCTCTGCACATTTCAACGCACGGACTAGTTCATAGTCTAGTCTCATTTTTTCTTCCTGACGTTTAGCTATATCTCTACATTGCTGTAGACCTTTACGATCTAAGGGAACCATAAAGTTAACTTGAAAGCCCCAGTTCTGATTGATGTTATAACTTTCTTCAGCTTCTGGCCTTGTATCGTTGCCCATATAAAAAGGACTAAACGTCATAGTAGACCCATTACACTGTATGTTTGGGCCATATACCTGACGTGACGATGCACCGTTGTTTTGAAATTGTACGGCTTGGTTCGTCACATTACCCGTAGCTGCTGCTACAGGATTTGATTTGTTAACTGTATCTCCTTCAGCGTATACAGGTGTTACTGAGAGAAGACAGAGAGCGATGTAGTAGTAGAGTTTATTGAATAGTTGCGTGTATAATCTCGCTGCTCTACTATGCCTGCTGCTCTTGTTGTTGTTTCTAAACTCCATGGTAATGTGTTATCAGTAACTGTAAATACTGCATCACCACCGGCAATACCGGCACTCGCAGATGCCGTTATGTTAGTCCCAGACCAAGTGTTTACATTCGCACCGAATACTTGTACTTGCTCCGTTTCTACGATAGTTTGAGTTGTTGTAGTTGTACTGTTCATAGACCCTGTAGTAAACTGAGGGGTGACAGTATTAGCTCTTGCTACTGCGGGTGATAACAGGGCTAAGAGAAGAATTAGTTTCTTCATTGTTTTGGTTGTTGTTTGTCTTTCTCACCTTTTGTTCTACCTGTGGATAGCCCAAATGTTGCTAGGGCTCCCGTAAAAATCGAAGCAACGAACGTGATATCCGATGATGCTCCAGTCTTTTTGACCATAGGTAACTCTACGTAGTTTAGTGTAATGATAAAACCAGACCAGATGACTACGCCTAGACGCACCATGGCTCCTAGTATTTGCATCTGTTCGTCATGGTCATCTACATTCTCTTTTATTTTTTTGAGGATGCCTTTCTTTTCTGGCGGTTTTGTTTCCATTTGTTTATCTTGCCTTGTAAGAACTTTTGTATTTTATCTTTTAACGCATTGATTACAGGTTGTGTAACAGTCGCAGCTGCTACAGCAGTTACAGCAGTAACCGATGCAGCGACTAGGACTTCTTGCGATGGTAAAGTGATACTAGGTAAGGGTGGAAAGTGTATTTTTGGGGGTGGGTTTTCTTCTGTCCGCACCTCCTCTGTACCTTTGGGTCTTCGTAAATCTTGCGGAGGTACGACCAAAGGTTGATATGAGGGAACATCAGCTGTAGGAAGAGGTAATGAGGGGGTTTGCAGTTGTACTGCGTTGGGTAATACTATGGTGGGTAAATCCACTATTTACTATCTTCTTTCCAAGATTTTGAAGTCTCATCCCATAAGTAACCTTTTCCATCATTAGGATAAGCAACTGGAGGTTCCCATAAATAAGTAGTTGTATTTAATGTCCAACTATCATAAGGTTGTGGTGAATAAAAAACATCTTTATCACTGTCATATATTGAACCAATACCAGCATAATTTTTTCTTAATGCTTTAGATTGGTCACTACTAGGTGTGTTTGAGTTTGGTTCGTAATGAACCCCACCTCTTGTATTATATGAAGTTTGAACCCATTTACCGGGTGTCTCATCTACAAATGTGTCGAAAAATTCTTTTTCAGCTACTATAACAGTAACTACTTTTTCGTCTTGTACTTTTGCGTAATGTGCCATTAGATTGTGTACCTCACTATAACTATACCTGATCCACCAGAACCAGATGTTCCGCCTCCGGCTGGGCCTTGACCGCCGCCGCCTCCACCAGTATTTGTTGATCCTGATGAAGCATTAGTATTGTTTCCAGACGAACCGTTACCACCGCCGCCAGAACCTCCAGAACCAGAACCTCCAGAACTTGATCCAGAACCTCCGCCTCCGCCTGCTCTAGTTACAGCAGATCCAGTAATTGATGATGAAACACCGACTCCACCAGCACCACCGTTTTCAGATGAGCCTTCGGGTTGACCAGTGCCTCCGACAGCACCGGCACCTCCGCCGCCACCGCCTCCTCTTTCAGAGTGACTACCTCCATCATGTCCTTGACCAGAAGTACCAGCACCAACGCCGCCGCTGTAACCTTTACCTCCACCAGAACCTCCAGATCCAGCGGCTTGGTTTCCTCCACCGCCACCACCTCCACCAAGGGAAGTGATTGATCCAAATACTGAGCTGCTACCATTACTTCCTGTAGCGTGTGATGATTGGCCACCGCCTCCACCACCAATTGTTACTGTATAGTTTCCTGTGCTTAGTGACAATGCAGATTCAGCAGATGCACCTCCACCAGAACTTTCACCTGATACTGAAGATCTATAACCGCCAGCACCACCACCAGAAGAACCACTTACTCCGTAGTTTTCTGTGTTACCACCAGAAGCTCCGCCTCCAACCACAAGATATTCAACTGAATTACTTGCTATTGTGTTGACAAACGTACCAGAAGAAGTAAAAGTATGAATCCTAAAGCTACCACTTGTTGTAATACTTCCACCAGAAGGTAATGCAACTGCTGTTTTGTTTACAGTACCGGATGCTTTAGCATCACTATTAGTTACTTTTATCGTAACTGCATTGTTAGCTGTGACATTGTTATATACTGCTGCTGGCACTGCAACTGTTGCTGCTGAGTCACTAGTAGGAGTAACAGTCACATCAGAATCAATACTGTCTGAAGACTGAGTAAAGTTAACAACTAAACCAGATGATAAAAATCCAGATCCAGATAAAGTTAAATTAGTTGCTGAACTAACAAAAATATTTCCTGATACAGAAGAAAGAACAGGAGTTGTTGCAGTAAACTTATTCCAATCTGAACCGTCAGAATAATATAAATTATCATCGGTATCGTTATATCTAATATAACCTTTATAGCTACTAGCAGTAGGTTGGTTAGCAGTTGTACCTATAGGAATACCAAGACCTGTGTTGTTTGCTGTAAAGTTTGCAGTCTGCCCGTTTCCATCAAGTAATCCACCAAGTTGTGGTGATGTATCAGACACTAGGTCTGTGTTAACTGTTTCAAATGTAGGATCTGCTCCGTTGTTTGCACGTAAGAACTTACCATCATTAGATGATGTGCCGTGTTCTAGTTTGGCTAGTGTTACTGCTTCATCAGCAATCTTAGCTGTAGTAACTGCGTTATTAGCTATAGTCAAAGACGTAGATCCAGTTACATCGCCAGTGTGTGTAGCGTTGCTAGTCTTAGCTGTGTTTGCTGCTATAGCTGAGTTAATAGAGTTGGCTAATTTATCAGCGTCAACAGCATCATCTGCAATGTGTGCAGTATCTATAGAGCCATTTACATAGTGTTCGGAGTTTATAGAATCGTCAGCGATATTATCTCCGTCTACACAGTCGTTAGATAAATGTGCATGGTCAATACTTCCGTCTACATAATGTTCAGAATTTATAGAATCATCAGCTATTTTTGTGCCGTCAACAGCATCATTTGCGATTGTTAAAGATGTAGAACCTGTAACATCTCCTGTGTGGGTAGCATTAGTTACTTTAGCTGTGTTTGCAGATACAGCAGTATTTAGTGTTTGTAAATCTACACCATCAACTGTTCCAGATACTGTGATGTCTCCTGTTACGTCAATACCAGCACCAACGTCTAAGTTTCCACCTATATCTACAGTCCCACTAGAATTTATTTGAAATCTATCAGCAGTATTAGTAGCATCAATAATCTTAAATAAACCACCATCAACTTTAATTTGAAAATCATCATCAGCGTTACTGTCAGTAAGACTAATTGTCGGGGCGGTATGAAGTAGGTTTAAGTTTTTACCTCCTAAATTACCTGTAGTAGTTACAGCTTGTGATCCAAAATCAGGAGAAATCTTTGTACCAGCTATCGCTGCACTTGCATCTACGTTTGAGTTAACAATACCATTGCTATCTAATAAGGTCTTAATTTCTGCTGCTGTTTGATCGGCTGTAGCACTTGCTTCAATACCATTTAACTTAGTATGGTCATCATCAGTAAATACGTTACTATCACTAGCACTTTCAACAAGTGTTCTTATCTCAGCAGCAGTTTGATCTGCCGTAGCACTAGCTTCAATACCATCTAACTTAACACCATCAGCAGCTACGTCACGACCATCTACGTTACCAGATACAGTTATGTTACCTGTTACGTCAAGGCCACCTTCAGCGTCTAGGTTTCCGTGAATGTCAACGTGACCATCTGAATTTACAGTTATTCTGCCTGCGTTATTAGTTGTATCAGTAATTTTAAATGTACCATCCTGATTTCTAATTCTGTAATCAGGGTTATTACTAGAGTCTACTAAACTTAAACTAGGACTGTCATTTTCTATTGTCTGATTACCAGTAAATGTGTTAGCTCCTAATCCAGCTAAGTTACCAGTAGCTGTAACACCACCTTGGAATGTAGATCCGTTATGTACTCTTAGCTCGTTAGCACTTGTGTCAAAGTATAAGTCACCAGCAGCTAGTGCGTTACCAGCACCGTCTGTTGAAGGAGCTGAAGATGCTATCTGATATGTACCAGCAAAACTATTAACATTAGATATATTGCTTGCAACTGTGTTTACGTTAGCTATAGAACCAGCAGTAGTGTTTACATTAGATATAGAACCTGCAACAGTATTTATATTAGAAGCATTACTAACCGCACTGTTAATGTTACTAGCATTGCTAACTGCACTGTTAATGTTTGATTCATTACTGTTAACTGCGTTTACGTTAGATATGTTACTAGCTACTGAGTTAACATTAGATATACTACCAGCTACAGTATTTACATTTGATATACTGCCAGCGGTTGTGTTAACATTACTAATAGACCCCGCTACTAATCCTATATCTGTACCGTCTGCTGCTACTGTACCTATATCAGAAGCATCAGCAGCTACAGCATTGATGTTAGATGTGTTGTTTGCAACTGTTGTAATATCAGATGAGATACCAGCTACAGTTGTAACCTCTGTTGCTTTTGGTACTAATCTGTGAAATGCGTATGTATGAAGTGTAGTTGTAGTCTCTACCAAGAAACCAAAACCAGAAGGTATAGTAACTGAAAGACCTGTTATAGTAACAGTGTTACCAGTTCCAGCTCCGTTAGATATAGTTAGTGTTGTACCTGACTGTGCTGTTAAACCAGTAGATGCTGCCTTGACAGACACAATAGTACCAGCACCGTTGTTTACGTCTGGGTTAGCTGTAGGAAAGCTAGTCTCGTTTGCAATAGGTACAAAGCCACCTACATCATCAACTAAGTCAATAATCCTGTCGTTGATAGCTGCGGTTGTAGCAATTGTAGTATCATTGTCTGGAAATGTGTCACCATCTTTGATAGTATCTCCAGTGCTGATGTTAAAGTATCTAGCATCAGACTCTGTTTCTGTATAATATCTACCATCAAGAGCACCGTTAGTTAGCTCTGTTTCTGTAAAGTATCTATTATCTAAAGTACCTGTTGCTATCTCAGAATCAGTAACAGCGTTAGCTTGTATATGTTCAGCTCCAATAGCATCATCAGCTATTTTTGTACCATCTACAATATCGGCTGCTAAATGTTCTCTATCTATAGAGCCGTCTACATAATGCTCTGAGTTAATAACGCTATCTTGGATATTGTCACCATCTATAATATCAGTTGCTAAATGTACATGGTCAATAGATCCATCTACGTAATGCTCAGAGTTAATAGAGTTGTCAGCTATATTATCTCCGTCTACTGCATCATTAGCTAAGTGTACATGATCTACAGAACCATCTACATAGTGCTCTGAATCAACTGCATTATCTGCTAGTTTAGCTGAAGTAACTGCATCACTAGCTAATTTAGCTGTAGTTACGTTTTCGTTTGCAATATGCTCAGTATCTATAGAAAGAGCAACATAATGCTCAGAGTTTATAACGTCATCTTGTATGTTGTCACCATCTACACAGTCGTTTGCTAATTTAAGGTGAGTAATCTGTGCGTCAGCAATATGTTGTGTATCTATACTGCCGTCGACATAATGTTCAGAGTCTATCTGGTCATCAGCTATTTTTGCATTTGTAACAGAATCTGCACCAAGAGCTGTGGTATCTACTGAACCAGCAGCATAATGCTCTGTATCTAAAGAATCTGCTACTATATGCTCCGAATCTATACTGTCATCAGCCAATTTTGTGCCGTCTATAGCGTCTGCTGCTATCTTAGCTCTAGTTACGTTTAAGTCTTTGATTGCAGCAGTATTAACAGCTTGTGGCTCAAAGTCATATGACTGTACAAGCTGGTCTTGTGTTTCTTTTAGTGCTCTAAGAGTTTGCTTTGTATTATTATTTAGGTCATCTGCTCTTACGGAAGATCCAGCTTGAAACGTAGCCTTACCTTCTACAGCAGTATTTCCATTGTTCATTACGTCTGTTTGACGTACAACACGAACGACACTAGGGCTAGCTGGGGCTGTAAGACTACCTGTTGTATTCCATGTTACTGTACCACCAGAAGTAGTATAGTTAGGTATAGTGTAGTCGTTTTGGCTAGAGCCTCCATTTGTGCTCTCCACTCCATCAACATATACTTTTATTTCATCTTCAGAAAATGTAGTAATAGTAAATGCAATGTTAGAGCCGTTCGCCGTTTGTTGGTGAAAGGATTGTTGTGACATTATTTATATATGTTGAGGATGTTTGCGGTATCGGTACGCTTTTCAATACGTGCAATTTCTTTTTCACGTTGTTCTAGTATAACTCTTCTAACATTTGGTTGACTGCTAATTTTAGCCCAAGCTTGTCTACGTGCATTGTAGAATATACGTTCTATAATTCTATTATGATAGTAGTCTTTTACATCAAAATCACCACGCCTGCCAGATTTTATATCTGCACGCATCTGTTCTAATGACGCTAGTATCTTGGGATCGTCAGCTAGTTTGTCAAGTTTTAGTTCTAGATTCTGCTCACCTATAGCTTGTTGGAACAAAGATCTAATTACTGCATTATCTGTAAGCTTTGTGCCGTCAGGTGCATAGTATGTAGATGTACGTAGATCGTAGCCACTGTTAAATAGTAACTGTCTACCCTTGCTTTGTTCTAAATTAAGTGTTACAGGACTTACTGCATTATATGCTCTTGTTAAGAAGTCCCAGTCTTTTAGAGGTTTACCGTTGAGTAAGTCATACTTTTTAGGTAGCTGCTGTGAACCAGCTATCTGTTCAGTAAGTAAGTTTCTGTTACGTATAGACTGTACCACACCTGAGTTTATCTCACGCATGTATGGTGTAAATAATCTACCAAGTTCGTTACGTAGACCAGCAAGAGGTACAGTGTTGTTAGCAAGAGATGCTACAATACGTGGCCCTTGTCCGGGTCTAGCACCAAATAAGTCTACAAAGGACTGTATGCCTGCTAGGTATGATTTACTTGTAATCGCCTGTGCTATAACAAGAGATATCTTGCCTAACTGGTTTTCTGTCCACTCTTCACCCATCAATTCACTTGCGTCACCTACGTCAGCGATTGTAGACATAATAAGGTTAAATGGTTCAAAGTTATCATAACCGACACGTACAGCACCTAGCTTTATAGTTCTTGGTTCCCACTTACCATCTAACCAAACCTGTCTCTTTTGTCTGTCAACTGGGCCGTTACCGTTAAGATCACCACGCATCCAAGCATTGATAGCCATCATAACTACACCAGAGCCTATCGCCAATCGGCCTGTTTGCAAGGCACGTGCATTAGCAAGCTCTTCTGCTGTAAAGATACCATACTTGTTTACACTTGCTAGGTCAGCTGGGTTTGCAAATGCTATATCGTTGAACTCTTTGACTAAGAAGTTAAAACCGGGTGTATACTTACCTGTAAGAGCAAGACCGTTTACACCTGTTCTAGCAAACAAAAAGAATGGTTTGGCTAGAGGTGCGGCACTAAATACATCGTTTAGACCTTTTGCAAAGCCTGTAAGATCTTGTGTTAGTGTTACTTCTTTACGTCCAAACTTTGTAGCTTCGTCAATAATATTACCATCTTTGTCAAACACTTGTGAATAGAAGTCGTCTTCATATGCCTTCATCAAGTCTTTGTTTATCTCTGGCAGTTTGATGCCGTCAACACTTTGCATTTCTAAGACTCTACGCATTGCTTTTTCACGCATCTTAGCACGACCAAGAATGTAACCAAACGCATCATCAGTTGCAGCCATGATCTTTGTAGAGTATGTAAACAAGTTATTGTTGTTCATCTGTCTAGCTACGTTAGCCATGCGAAATGCAGCTACTTCACCAGCGTCAGCTCTACCACTATCTTCTGCCCAACGACGTAGTATCTCCCAGTTGTCATCTGCCTGTGTATACTCTGAAAAACGTGTCTTGATTGTACGTATATCGCCTTTCCAGTATGAGTTTAGTTTTTCTCTAAACAGAGTAAACGACTCAGGTATAGCTTCTATCATACCATTAACGGCAGCTAGGCTACTTCTAACTGTAGCAGAGTCACCTTCAAATGGGTAGCGTAGTACTGCTCCTAATGCTGAAGCTAGGGGTCGTAAGAATGTTGCAGTAGATGTACCCATGATTGCTCGAACTGGTGTTTTAGGGCCAGATAGAATACTGTGACTCATCACACCTTCTAGTTCACGAATTAGTGCACCTGTTCTAGCTGGGCCGTCTGGTGCTAATGAACCACCTTTGAGTATTGTACGTGCCCATCTGTCAAAGTCTTCAAGAGTATTGACATCTTTCATCATAGAAAAAGCTTCAAACAACGCATTGAGTAGATTGTCGTCAGGATCATCTTTTGCTATCTTCAGTACAGACATAATAGAGTCTTTTGTATCTTGCATTTCTGCTGTAATAACTTCGTCTACTATCTGTGATTTTGGCTGCTTACCAGCTTGTAGTTGTCTAAATGCGTCAGATTTTAAGAATCTAGCTTTTTTAGTTTGGTACAAAGCTGTTAACATTGTATCTACAACTTGCTTGGCTGGGCCGTCTACATCATCTAGACCAACTAGATCTGCTATCTCACGACCAGCTGTGCCTAGATCTCGTAACTGCTTAAGTAAAGAACCAACAACTAAGTCACCTATGACGACATTCTTAGATGTCCATATTTCTATACCATCAACAACGTCAGGTTGAGCTTCTAATAACTCTTTTAGATACTGTTGTGGTGACATTTCTATGGCATTTCTACCTTGTGTTATCCGTTGATGACCTTCTATTGCTTCTTTCCATCTGGATGCTAGCTTTGGTATACTGCCTTTTACAGCGTCAAGTTCTGCTTTGAACTTTGCACTACTCATCAGTCCACGCATAATACGTTCTACCTGTGCTTCGTCTGTAGCACCCTCCATAGCAATACGCTCACGTTCGTATGGTGTTGTTACAGAACCAGTAGATCCTTCTTCTGAACCCCACTCTTTACGAGTACGAGATAACTGCTCACGAGCTTTCTGTGGTTCTACTTCTGTTATGTGTGCTCCTTGGTGTGGTTGAGATATAGGTGCATTTTTATCTGCTCTAAACTCTACTTCACCACGTCTTAGCTGTGCTAGTCCGTTTTGCACTGTTGCCTGTTTTAAATTCTTGTTCCTGTCTTGTATCTGTTTTACAGCTTTTTTACCACCTCTTCCAAGTGTGTAAGCAAAACCGTCAAAGAATAGACCTATGCCCATACCTTCAACAATATTCTTCATCTTCATCACAACTGGATGGTCAGTATCTCTTGTAGATATAGGTGTATCCATCCAACCATATCGGTCACGTAAAGCACCGAGAGCATTCTGCTCGTCTGACTCTTTAGATATTAAATCAGATACAGCTCCAACAGCCATACCTCTTACAACATTACCTTTAGCTAGTGCTATAAGACCAGCTGGTAAAGCAACTATACCTGTAGCTGCCGCAGCTTTTGCAGTTAGTATTGTACCAGCTGCTAGAGATCCGAAGTGTACTAGACCCCTAAGCTGTTTACCCCACCATGTTTTTGTTTCGATTGGATTATCATAACCACCAAAAGGTGTAAAGTCTGGCTTATATGCACCAGTCTCTTCCCTTTGTCTTTGCATCTCCCCACTGAAAGCATCGACTGTACGTTCTGGAAACGTAGCAATAGATGAGGCAGTGTCTTGTAAACCACCGGATAAAATAGACTGACCCTCTTTGATGAGTGCCTTAGCACCCCATGTATCGGAGTTGCGTGGATCAGCCTGTGTGTCAACGGCTTGTTGTTCAGCCTGAGCTTGCTCTGACTTTGCCTGTTCTTCGGCTATTATCCGTGCTCGATAGTCGTCTGATATGTCGTCAGCTACATTACTTAGCTCATCGACCATATCATCATCTATCATATATTTTCCTGAGTCCATTAAATTGTTATTCCTCCAAAGTCGTTCTCGACGTATTCTTCGATTAATCTATTGAAGAACTCTTCTTTAGTTCCTCTTTTTGTTTTGATGGATTCTATAATTATCTCATTTATATCACCTTGCAAACTCTGAAACTGGTTGTTAGGCATACCTCTAAGATTAGGAAAGAACTGTAATACTTGTGTTCTATCATCATCAGATAGGTTAGTAAGTCTACGCCAGTCTTTGTCAGCATCAACCAACGCACCCATGATACTATTACTTTTGTTAGCTTGTATTCTTATCAAACCAAAGACCATAGCCTTTTGAGTCTGCTCATCCATAGTATCTCTTACATCTATACCACCAGCTTCTACAACTTCTATTAACTCTTCAGAACTAAAACCATATAAACCAAAATTAGAGTAACCTTCTTTAGCAAGTCTGTAAGCATCGGCTACACTTAATTGAGTTAGATTTCTATTGTCAAAAAACTTTTTTAAACCGGGGGTATCGGTAGGTTTTGAATATAGGTTTGGGTTTTCTCTTACTTCAAAAGATTTTAGCATCTTAGTTTCTGTAGTTGTATCATCATCATCATTTAGTAATTGTAGATTCTTAGTCTGATTCTTACGTAAGTATAGAAAACGTGACTCTTCTTCTGTGAAATCAAAGAATGTTTCTGGGTTCTTCATGTTGCTAGTGTCACCCGGGAACATAGCCTTGTATCTTGCAAGGGCATACTCGTGTGGCATCACATTTGTACCATGAGTAACTTCTCTAAAATACTGTGGAAATGGTGTTTTAAAACCACTTTCGTAGTAATCATATAACTGATCTAATGCACGCTTTTCATCAAGAGATACAAACTCTTTCTGATTCATTGTAGAATCAACACCATTGTCCTTTAAGAAAGTACGATCATTACGTATATCTATTGGTAGTGTTGGTCTGGTAATATCAACCTCAGATGTATACTCTTTGTTTAGTAACTTTGTTAAAATTGCTGGATACTCTAATTGTAGTGCTTCTTCTAGTGTCATGTTTTTATCGCCTGCCATACGTTCATTAACTTTTTGAGTTAGTTCATACTCAGCAGCCTTAACTTGTACATTTTTCTGTAAGCTAGTAAGCTCTATGTTTGGATCTCTAGCCTGTTGTCTTAACTTGTTGACATAATCTTTTCCTACATCTACAATGTCAAATATCTTGTTTGCCTTACCTACCTGATTGGAGTATGATTCATTACCTATACCAGAAGTTTCATCATTTAAAAAATGAGTTGGTAAAGGTAAGTCTGAATCAAGACCTTTGGCTTTTAGTTCTTTACGATATCTAGTCTCTTCTTCAGCAAGAGCCATAGTAAACTCTTGGTCAGATAAGCCTTGTAGTCGTAGCTGTCTTACTCTTTCTTGAGAATTTGTAACAACAGTTTTATATACCTTATCATCAGCCAAAGCCATTTCACTCTGTACACGTGTAAGAAAACCCATGTTACCGTCTATCTCACCCGGGCTGCCTATACCAGAATTAATATAACCTTTAGATACTTTGTTGGTAGATTTGTTAGTAAACTCAGCGTCATTCATAAAGTAACTAACGCCACCAGACTCTAGTCTATACCTTAGCTCGTACATACGCTCTATGATATAATCTAAAGATTGTTTGTTATTTGTAAAACCTTTCTTAATTTTAACAAGTTGAATCAAACCTGTGTCTATATTATCGTATATTCCATCGTAGTCACCGTCTGAATTTTTAGAGTTAACAGTTTCGATGATAGCGTTATCAACAAACTTGTTATTTTGATTTATATAGTTCTGGTCACTTATACGTTCCCATGTAGATAAGATCTTTTCTTTTTCTTTTACAAGAGATGGATACAGACGTTTGATAAAATGTCTACGAAGCTGTCTGCTTTGTACATTTAATCCTTTAGAGTTTGCATCTATCAGATACTTAGTAACAATATTTTCTATAGTATCATCAATAGCTTCACTAGCATCTAGTCTGGTTGGTAAGTTAAGAACATTCTTAGCTTGTATTCTACTCTTAAGACCGCTAGCTGCAAAGTCCTCATAACGTTGTATAAACTCATCTGTTTCTAAACCTTCAAGAGTAGGTGCAAACTTTAATTTTAGAAAGTCATAAACTTCTTCGTTATCGCCAGCTATCTCTCGTAGTGCAGCTTCCTGTTCAGCTTCGTTCATATCAAGTCTTTTTTCTTGAAACTCTAGAAACTGATCCTGTTTTTCTTCGTATAATTTTTTAGCAAACTTAAGTGACTCTCGTGCTTCTCTGTTTCTTTCACGTGCTTCATTAGCCGCAGCAATATTTTGTACTAAGCCACCTAGTGCATTTAGATTGTCAAAAAAGTTTTGTGATTTAAGTGCTTCTATGTCGCCTAGTTCTTTGTAAAATCTTTCTAGGTCTTTTGCACTTTCGTCATTCGCTTTGTTGACGGCCTCTTCCATGTTAGCTTCGGTAGAGGCGTAGTTACTAATTGGTAGGTCAGGAATCCTGTCCCTTTCCGTACCAACTAGATTAGAAAATGATGAGGTCATACTAACTCCATATTAATGTCAATTTTGCTATAGTCTACAGTTAAGTAATTATCTCGTATACCTACAGCCATTGGATTCTTCTTGACAACATCTTGAGCCATAGCCCCACGCCATCTATCTCTAGATCCTTTGTAGTTAAATTCATATATCTTGTAGCCATCAGGTGATACACCAACCTGTTCTATATTTTCTTTTAGCTTAATATCTGATCCGCCAGTAAAAGCACTGTATATACCAGCAACCTGACTAGCAATCTGTAGAGCACCACCAAGTCTGTTGGTTGGAGGCATCAGAACTGGTGCACCATACTCTGGTCTGATACCAAGAGCTTCTCGTGCATCTGCCTGTTTGGCTTGGAATACACGTTTGATACCTTCTTGTGAATATGCCATGTTTCGTCCAAATACATTCTGTACTGTAGCTTCAACATCTGCATTTTTCTGTAGTAATTCAAGATATCTTAGTTTACCAAATCGTCTACTACGACCACCTTCATCTGATTGCATCTTAGTAAAGTAGGCTTTGGCAGCATCTTCAACTTTTCTTCTACCCTTTCCTTGGGTAGATAAAGCTTGAGCATAGGCATCACTCTGATCTTTTGTGAGTCCTATAATATTTCGTTGTTGTGTTCTTTCTAAAGTAACTTCTCTGTTGAAAAACTTTAGAGCATCGGACTTATATCGGGCATCTTTAGCAGCAGCTTGTGCTCTAGCTTGTGCCCTTGCCCCTGCATTAGCGTCTACGCACACGGCAAAATTCAATAAATGTTACATTGTTCGGCCCATGTTCTAACTTACGTAAAAACTTGAAGCCAAGAAACTTTAGCAGTTTTAAATGTGCCTTGTTTCTACTGTCAACTATATTCCAGAGGAGGGGCTCAGGACGGCTATCGACATACCGTTTGGCCTCTCTTGCAAATGTAATTGGGTATCGGTGTATATCAGGAGTGCAAAGCATCCATATATCACCATCTTCTCCTACTCCCGCCATGCCAGCAGTCTTGCCGTCAGGCACTGTAAAATACACGTAGGAGGCGTTGTGACACATCAAACGAGGTAAGAGGGCTATTGGTATACCATGGCCTTCTTCAACCTCTCTGAGGTCATCTGGACGGAGATTAGAGGCAACCTGAGCGGCAGCCTCCAATGTAAGTGGATGTATGTAATTAGACACGTTTATAATACTTGGGTGAATAGTCACCTTCCCAAGATACAGAGCGAAGTGTAGCTGGGGCAGGGTGAGATGATGTTAACGTTACGTCTACGTTTGTGTTTTTTTCGTATACAGGTACGGTTTGTATGTGTTCTTCTAGATAAGGTGCTCTTGATGCTTTATAAATATCTGGAATTGGTGACTCATATATCTCTGTATAATCGTTTTTACCTACACGTTCTAGTTTAGTTTCATATAGACCTATCTTACCAAAATGAAGCTTAAGTCTATGCAGCACCAGTGATGAGTTTACATCGGCTCTAGTACTGCTACCTTGTTGTTGTGTAGCATAAAATGTTGGAAACTTAACACGGTACGGATATAGATAACCTATTGTAAGTGTTACTCCTTGCCAGTTTCCGGGTACAGTAAAACTTGTACCTGAGACTGTACATTCAGCATATCTGCCTTGGTCATTAGTAGGGGCCGGAGTACCGCCCTCATCAATAACTACTAATTGGTGGTTAGGTGAAGTGACTGTATTTAGCCAGCCCACATTACTGAAGGTTGTGGTGTTGCTAGCTGAGTCATAGCCACCACCGCTAACAGTAGTATGATTATCCACATGAAGTAAGAAGTCGACATTATTTATACTTGTTGAAGGGTCATTATCAGTCTGCACTAGCTTGATACTCTGTAAATAATAATCACTATCTAAAAAGAAATACTCATCATTAATAATAAAATGATATATCAATGGGTTGTTAAACTTCCATTTAAACCATGCAGCCTGCTGTCTTTGCTCAGATACTTGGAAATATTTATAACCAAAGACATCATCTGAGCCTGTCTTACCTAACAATATTATAGAGTTTTCTCTAGAGTTTGTCAATAAGTCTATGTCTTTTGGTAGTAATGTAGGTACAATTTTACTTACCTCTACTATGTTTGGCTCTCCTTCACGTTGTATGTTTGCCATCTCATTAAAGCGGCTAAACTTACCAGAGTTGTCAACATATGCAAGTGTTGTACCTAGAGATATTGGAGGTATTGTTTCGTTATAATTAAATGTAGCTATACTACGTAGCTTGGCAGTATCTGGGTTAAAAACTGTATCATCTGCTGCAAGTAGGAATTGTTGGTTTGTGCTAAATACTACCAAACCGGTGTTAACTTCTATACCATCAAAGAGTTCTGATGGGAACATAGATGCAGCTGATATATCTACAGGGTCGCTAGCAGATACAGTCAAAGCTGTTTCATTAAAAAAGTCAGGTGTGCCAAGAGTTCCCGGTCTAGATGTAATTACATTCTCACCTGACAGCAGTGCTAATCGGTTACGAAAGAACAATACTTTGTTGATACGTGCACCTACGAAAGAAGGCATCGGGTTAGTTGTATCATCACCTACTCGTCTATCTTGATAATCAAACTGTTTAACTGTAAATGTAGTTGTAGCTGTACGTTGTATAACCAACGGCATGTTTGTAAGAGTTTTAGCTATACCAGACTTTGCACACTCAGACCAAGAGCCTACTCCATCTCTATTATTTTGACCATCAAAGCGAAGATAGTAATCATCTTCATCTGACATTCTAGAGTTAGAAATCTTTACTATATACCCATGTTTACATTGATTTGGTAGGTTCTGTACATCATTTACTGAAGATTGGAAGCATCGCATCAAATCTTCTTCAACAATCTCTACACTAAATGGGTTAGAGCTAGATAGATAGATACCTGTACCTATATGTTTACCTGTAACACCTGATGGAAGATCATCTATAATACCACCAATAATAGTATCAGCAGTAACAGCTGTATCAGCATCAAAAGGGGTAGGTGATGGTCGTATAAGGCCGTCGCCATTAGAAGATATTGTAGCATTTACTTGTGTTGATTCTATTTCAGTCACGGTCACATCTACATATGCTTGTCCATCAGAACTATTAGCCGCAGATGCGTGCTCTGGTATAACCCGAACTACGTCACCGACAGCCCAACCTTCACCACCATGTAGCAAAACAGCCTCTATATTATAACTACATCTATAGTTACTACCACCGGGGCCATCATTGCTAGCACTGTAGTTAGGGCTTACACCTTGTTGACCCAAGGCTGTAACTCTAAATGTTAAGTTAGTCTTTCCTGATGTTTCTGTCAATACAGTACCACTACTGTTCTTTACATTGGTTATATTCTCTGTAGCACCGTAGCTGCTATTAGCTGTAACAGCATATACTTCTGTACCTATACCGGGGCAGTGACCTGATCCATCGCCTTCATCTAAGCTATGACCTGTAATTTTTATTTTAGTAGCTCTTGTAAGTGTAGTAACAGCTGCACCATTATTTATATTGACTCCGTACTGTCTACCGTTCTCTGTACGTAAAAGTTCTATGAACCCGAAGTGGGTATCTGGTGTAGCATCTGTTAAAGGTTTAACTGTAACATTACCAGAGTTTGTAGCACTTGCAGCAGCCTCCAATGTAAATGTATTAGCATCAGCCGCTGAGTCTACTAAAAAGTCTCCGTCTACAGCACTTCCAGTTGTATAATCTACGTTTACATTATCACCAACTGATAAACCATGGTCAGTAGATGTTATTGTTACTGTAGTACCAGACTGAGAATATGTGCCAGAAAATGTTGTCCCAACGAGAGTGTTAGCATTATTAGTATCACGATTGGTAACAAAAGTTGTATCATTGATTGTCAAGAATTGTAAGTTTTCTGGTGTGCTTGTAGCTAAATATGCCTGTATAGCTGTCTGACCGCCAGTACCATAAGCTGTAGTCATTAGTGTACCATCACTACAACGCCAGACTCTGACTTGACCATCAGCAGCTACTTGTCCAATGTAAGATCCTTCTGTCTCATCACGAAAGTAATGGAACCACGAACCTCCACTCTGTACACTCGATAGTGCGTCAGTGCCTATACGTTTAGCACCCGGTCTTTTGAACAAACCTTTTGTCAGGTCTGGTATTGCGTTTGTTACCTCTGTTACCTGACCGGGAAACTTTAGCTGGTCAGGCTGTTCTGACATTCCTAGTGAGTATTGAGGGATAGTTTGTGTAATACTTGCCATTATCTTCTAAGGTTTCTCCAAGGTTGATAGGTTTGATATGCAGTATCGTCTTCAAATCCAAACATACTATGATCGCCCTGATTGCACTCATACTCCATAAGAGCAGCTCTTGCAAGTGCTTCTTGTTGAGCTAGTAGTTTTACTAACTGAGGGTTTGCAACTAGCTTTGTAGCAGCAACTCTAGATGCTCTGTATGTTATATATCTTCTAAAGACAGTAGGTAAATCTTCAAATGCGTATAGTCTGACAACATCAAGATCTAAGTCAGTTGTAAATATATCTGTGTGATCTTGCTTGTCATATAAGAAACCATTACGGCGTACAAAGTTGTGTGTGCGACGTGCTTGGTTATCATGTAAATCCATGGAAAGTATATCATTACCAATGATTATTTTGCCATCAGAGTTGACAGAAAACTTTACATGTTTCTCTGTATTAAAATGCCACCCCTCTGCCTGCGTGTCTACGTTAGCATCACGGAGTAGGTTATAAATCATTGCTACTTCTGGATTATCAAAATTAAGAGTAGTCAATGGTGATTGTCCGATAGCCCCCAGTATTGAGTTAACTGCGGATAGTTCGGTATCGAGGTCAATAGTTGTGGAAGCCATAAAAAAAGGGGGACACGAAGTCCCCGTATAAAGTGTAAGTTAGAAAGCAGCGTTTCCTGTAGTTGTTGCCTCGCCATCTGAGTTGCGGCTTGTTGCCACACCAGCTACGAGCTCAACAGCAGCAGCAGGGTTAAGTGCATCTGCACCCATAGCTAGACGACCTAGGATTACATCACCTTGGTATACCACGGATATGTCTCCAGATGTTGTCTGAACTTGTGGGCCGATTGCTTCAACGCAAGCAGCAGCTTCTTTTTGGAAGATAAGTCCACAGCTGTTTTCAAAAGCAGAAGTACCATTACCATAGTTGTTAATAGTCTTTGTTGTTGAAGAACCAGCAGTCTCATCAGCCATAGCAACTTCTACGAAGTCACCTGTTCCACCGGGGTCTGTAACACCGGGGTTTGTAGCAGATGCTGTACCAAACTTAGTACCGAATCTACCGAAGAATGGGATGTTCATTGACTTGTAGATGGTGATACCAGCTATTTCAATGATTCCGTTACCTGATTGTAACGCATCTCCTCTCTCGTTACGGTTGATTAAACCGTTTGTTTCTACGCCTTGGATAAGCTCGTAGTACTGTCTTGGGTTAAGAACAGCTACTCTACCCTCACCAGACACGCCCTTCTCGTCTAATGCAGCAGCTGCATCGTAGAAGGCGTTGATTAGAGCAGCAGGCTCGTATGCAGCAGCACCGTTAGTTGCGGTTCCTGTTACACGAATCTGTGTTCCACCGGGCTCTTTGAAGTTAGACTTCGTAATTGGAGAAGCCTGTCTTGCAGCCTTAGTGATTGCTCTGAAGATCTTTCTGTCATACTGCTCTGCAAGAGCGTATCCGATCTTTCTTGAGATCTCACCACGTAGATCGTAGTGTGCTAGAGTCTCGTCTAGCTCGTAGACAAATGCACTGGAGATTAATAGATCGTCAACAGTCACTGTCTTTTCAGCTACTGGAGGTGCTCCATCAGAGTTACCTAGTATGCTGTTGCCGGGTGTATGATACTCGGCTGTTGTTCTTCCTGTGAAGATGAACTGCATTGACTTACCGTTTGTAAGTGTTCTCTTCATCACAAGGTCACGTGCTATCGTGTTCCTTTGGAAGCCTTTGAACATTTCCCCGGAAAACAATTTAAGGTATAACGCCCTCTTGTCTCCAGTTGAGTTCGATTGACCGGGACTAGTTATACTAGTGGTCAATGTTGAGTTTTGTTGTGCCATTTCTAAGAATGATATTGATTTACGTTTCTCAGATCTGAAATTTTTTGGCCATTTTTGTGGTCTATCCCACCGTCTAGACGGCTCAAGGTATCCAGCGTACTGGGCTTTCGCCAATAGAGATGGGAGGACTTGAACCTCCCTGTACGGCCTTAACCGATTACTCTTGTGTACTTGATGCCACGATATACGTAAGTTACAGTCATTGTATCTCTCATATATCCAAGCCCCGTTCCATGCTTGGGTGTCATGCGTCCCTACTTGTTGATGCGTAGGGATGAACGGACGGGTTTTTTCTTCCGTCTTGAGTGATTATAATTAATCCTCTTACTACTTGTCTTAGTTCTGTTGAACTTGGCCTTCTCGCCTTTAGACATCTCACCTGTAGTCTTAGGTGTTTTGGATGACACACGTCTAGATGGTCTGCAAGCTGGGTAGCCTTTACGCTTCTCACCTTTCTGTCTGCCACAGGGCTTACCAGTTTTGGTGTCAACCCATTTCTCTTGGAACCATCTACGTAAGCTCATCTTCTTTTTGCTTTGCTATAACCGGGGGCAGTCTTCTTCTTGCCACCAGCTTTGACTTGACCTTTACATACCTTAACACCATAGGCGTTAGCGTATGCAGATGGGTATACTTTAAACTTTCTTTTGGCAGCTGCTTTACCACGTGGACATAACTTACCCATTACTTCTTTTTACCTCCATGCTTGCAGCCACACTTAGATCCTTTCTTGTGTGCCATTAGTTGTCGTTTAATTTGTTGAGTGCATCTTTAAGTTTCTGCTGTCTTTGAATAAACTTAGCAGCTGGTGCTACATTATCCTTTCTAAGCAGTCTCTTTTCGATTGCATCTAAGATGAAATTCTTAGGCTTTTTATCACCTTTTGTCTTCTTGACACTTCCATCTTCGTTGTATGTCATTGCCATGATTATACTCCGTCTAATAGATCATCGAGTAATTTCTTACCTCGTTTCTTACCCTCTTTAGGGTCGTATGGTGTAGCAGACATGTCATTGTCAGCATCCATCTTGGCCTTTCTTCGGTAAAAATTACCGGGGTCTTTATTTTTTGCTAGTCTTACACCTCTAGCTTTGTTTGTATCATCCTCATCGAAAGGTCTGATCTTTTTTGTTTTTGCCATTAGCATTTCCATCTACGTAGGGCAAGAGCCTTTCGTGTTGGCTTGCCATTTGGTTTTTTGAGTGGGCCTTTCATGCCAGACATGCGAGCACAGAAAGACCTTTTACGAGCTCCTCCTCCGGGCTGAGGGGCTTTGAGATTAGAGCCAGTGGCACGATTGTACTTGGCTCTTCCCTTAGCTGTTAGGCCGCCTTTGCGGCTCTTCTCACCTCTTCCGAGAGACAGGCTTACTCCCTTTTTTCTTGCCATTTTTTCTTAGTGCTGCGAAGTCTGCCCCTGTGATCTTGTTGCGAGGTGGTGCAACACGTGCGATCTTTTTTTGGCCGGGGCTGTAGCCGCCTTTACCTTTTGGCATTACCAGATTCCGGGTATGATTTGCCCTGTCCAAGCGTAGTTAAGTAAAGCTGCAACTATACCTATCATAGCTAGTCTTCCGTTAAGCTCCTCTGCTGGATGCCATTTCTGGTTTTCGTGGTTGTGGTGTGTCATGTTAAATCGTTTACCGAGTTACCGGGTTGTGTAGTTTTTGCGTGAAATATATCGTTCTTTTTAGCTTTTTTAGGAGCTGGAACGTATGGGTTTTTTGGATCCTCTTTTGGTGCTTGGTAAGGCTGTCCGGGAGATCCACCTTTTCCGGGTTTGATAGCCATTATTTTTTCTTCCTATTTTTGAGCTTTTTCAACGCGTCACTTACTGAACGAGTGACGTTTGGTTTACCTTTTTTCATTCCATTACGGGTTTTTTTCATTGTTACTGGCCCCGTAGACATGGCTATTTTCTTTTTTTTGTTTCCGTAATGTCCGGGCATAGTTAGAACTCCAAATCTGATCTGTCTAGTTTTTCAATAACATCTTGCCTGTAGGCAGGGTCGCTATCATACCTTGCATCATTCATAGCACGGACAAGTTCCGCTTGGCTACGAAAGACATCCCCGTTGTTGGGGGCATTTTTACCTGTTACCATTCTACCTTCAACTCCATTTGCGTTATCGTACTCAGCTTTCAATCCAGACACAGCTAGTTGTATAGCTTGTACGCTGCCTGTATTGACTACCTCATCAAACGCATTTATCTGGTCTTGTGGTAGATTTGTTTTAGCCCAGTTTACTATATTAGCATAGGCTTTCTCGCCGCCTGCTGAGTTCTTGATCTGATTGATTTGTGATGTAGTAATCTCAGCTGGTGGTGCTGCCTGTTGCTGTTGAAACTCAGGGTTGGATTGCACCTCCATGTAAGCTTTGATAAGATCTTGGCTAGATAGAGAGGAGAACTTAGCAAGAGTCTCTGGTGATAATTTATTACCATTATCAAAGTATTCTTTGCTTGCATCTGTAATCAGAGTAGCACCCTCAGATAGCTGTGGCTTATCCTCAGTTTCTTTTTCTGCACTTGCTTTCTCTGTTTCCTCTTGCTCTTTGCTATCGCCTAGCTTCTTCTGTAGCTCTATGTATGCTTTTTCTAGTTCCTCTGAACTTTTATATTTACCAGCCAGTAGTTGTTCCTGATCTGCCTGTAGCTTCTCGCCAACAGCAAGGTTCTCTTGCTCCTCTGGTGTGAGGTTATCTGGCATAGTTTCAGTTTGTACTTCTGGCTGATATGATAATGTTTCTGACATTTACTCTTCTGGTGGTTGTAAGTTACTTAATACAGCTGATGCTTGTTCTGCCAGCTCTGGATTCTTAGTAGGATCCATCAGTGGTGTACCAGCAAGTTGACCGGCCTGATCTACAAGTGACTTCTGAGCTACCTCTTGTTGAGTCATCTGCTTCATCTGATCTAGCTGCTCTGCTGTACGTACAAGATTTAGTACGTCGATACCTTGTGCCGCTGCTAATCGTTTGATAGCTTCGCTTGGATCTATAAATTTAACCAAAGCTTCTGGGCCAAGTGTCTGTGCAATAGTTGCTATAAATCTAGTCAAGGATTCATTATCTTGTCCTCTACCTAGACTGTTGATACCAGCTACAATCTTTGGTCTTACGACATCTTTCGGTAGTCTGGGTATCTGGTTTGATCTCTGTAGTATTAACAGAGTTCTATTGAGGTAGGGTACTAAGAACTCTACCGTTAGTAAGCTGAACAGTCCACCGAGGGATTGCTCTAGCTCTAGCTGTGTAAGGCGTACCTCTTCAGCTGTAACTCTCTCTGCGTTCCTGATGTTCATAACCAAGAAAGCTTCAAGTATCCTTCTTTCTATAGTTGCTGCCATGTTTGCAGCTGTAGCAAAGTCTGCTGTCTTACCGACTTGCACGACTCCTACGTCTTCTGGTCTACCCTGTATGATAGCTCCGTTGCCAGCTTTGGCAAGTGTTCCGGGCTTGGTTGTAGCAGATGGTGATACAAGAAATATAACTTTACTTGCTACACTCGCACCTTCTACGAGAGCTTGGGACAATCCATCGAGACTCCTTAGATCCCCAATGAACTCTTCTACTCTACCACGTCCGTAATCCTCTCCGTCTACTGTATTGAATCGAAGCACTAACCATGGCGAGGCGTTCTTCGGTGCTGTGCTCTGGCTACCTTCTAGGATCATGTCGTCCACTTCTTGGTGCCATCTCCAGTTACCGCTGCTCTCGTCCATCTTAACACAGGTGTATACCTCAGCGTCGTCTTCTGTAGCACCGTATTCGCCGTTTGGCTTATCGTTAGGAGGGGGTGCTATGCCCAAAACCTTACGACTTACTAATTCTTTAGTAATGATCTCTATGACATTACCGTTACCATCTCTTTCTACTACGTATCGTTGTAGAGGATAGTGTTTCAAACCATCCTTGCCCATAAATATCAGAGCATTGCCCGATACGATCAGGTGTTTCAAGGCTTGGTGTACGACCACACGGTCACTTGATGCAGCTATGTAGTCCATAATCAATCTCTCAATCTTTGAGAAAGATAGGTCTAACTCACTACGCATCATAGGATCTAACGTCTGGCCTAATTTGTCATCTCTTACCTGTAGTTTGAAGAAGGCTGTTTGTGGTGGTAATATTGCTAGCATAAGTTTTGCTGCAAGTGTCACCACTGCCTTTGCTCCTACTGACTGGTAGGGTTGGAGTAGAGTTCTTTTGCCTGTGAAGTTATCGTCTTGAGTGACTAGATAAGGTAAGGTAAGCTGAGAGCACTCTTCAGCCATGTCCAAGAACTGAGTTCTACCAGACGTAAGCTGAGAGTACCTTGCCTTAGCCTTATACATTTAATCCTCCAGTCTGACCTCCACCGCCTGCACCGGTGTTGATATTGATTTTAAGAGCGTCTGTACCTGTTCTCTTTTCCGCTCCACGTGTGTCATCCTTCTTTGCGGATGTACCGTACTCAACGCCTGCTGTTTCATCTGGGTCTAACAATTCTTTTTTACTAGGCAGTTTAGCAGCTGATACTAAGTCAGGCTGTCTAGGCTGAATAGGTGCTGGTGTTGATACTGGGGTAGGTGATCTCCTACCAAAACTAATACACATGTTATTCTTCTAAAATAGATTTTATATATTGCACCACTTCCCATTGTCCGGAGCGGTACATAATGGAGGCTATATCCTCCTTGGGGTGGATAGGATACCAAGCGAACTTGGTTTCCAAATCCTCGACCAACTTGACTAACTTATCTGAATGAAAGTCAAGCGTATTGGGGGAGGTTTGTATTTGCATGTTCAAAGAACGCTGGCATGCGAGCTGCTTTTGTGTCAGCAAACTGTGGTGCTTTGCCTTCATACATCAGCCGGTCGCTCGCATCCAGCCAAAATGTTTTGTCTAAATGTTTATCCGGTGAAGTTTTTAGGGGTTGTAGTACCCAAGATATAGTTGCCTTCCGAAGCTTATCCAGAGAATTGCTAGGAACAAGACCCAGCTCACGGCATACGAGACTATTCGTCGCCACGTGAATTTGTTCATCTCTGGAAATATCAGCTGATACTGTTCTAAGAGCAGCGTCACCAAGAAAGCGAAACATA
>VTLG01000922.1_pt1 | contig 24865 bp, 41 predicted proteins | sample 4694571 | NCBI WGS metagenome assembly VTLG01 (sample SAMN12604809, study PRJNA352737) | marine metagenome | biome: ENVO:00000447; feature: ENVO:00000209|ENVO:00000569|ENVO:01000036; material: ENVO:00002151; isolation source: viral sequences binned using virsorter ...
GGTTTCGATATCGATCATGCAAAATTGGATGTATGGGTATCGATAGCAGTTTATGCTCAAACTAAAACCAAAACATGAATAAAAAAAACCATCAAATAAAAATTTTTATTTTATATATTTTAATAATAATTTTGATGATTATTTTTGGAATTAAATTTTAAAAAAAAATGAAAATAAAAAAGAGAAAAATCAAGGATTTGATAAGGGCTAAATACAACCCCAGAAAGCTAACTAAAGTTAAAGAACAAGATTTGAATGATAGTTTAACAAAGTTCGGAATGGTTGATCCTGTTATAATAAACATGAATGATAAAAGAAAAAACATTATCATTGGGGGACATCAACGAGTTAAAGTGTGGGAATCATTAGGGAATAAAGAGGTTGATTGCGTTGAATTGAATATAACAGAAGAGGAGGAAAAAGAGTTGAACATAAGATTAAATAAAAACACGGGAGATTGGGATTACAATATTCTAAACGAGTATTTTGATCCGCAAGATCTAGTCGAGTATGGTTTTGAAGTCAACGAAGTATATAGAACGATCGAAGAGTCTGAAGAGGATGATGATATAAATATTGATATACCGATACAGCAATCTCTTCAAGTTATTCCTAAACTAGAATATATTTTAATAACGGCCAACAAAGACTCTCAAGATTGGGAAGAGTTAAAGTCAATTATGAAGCTAAAGAGAGTGAGGAGCGGTGGGGCTCGGATGGGAGGAACGTCTGATAAGGTGGGAACTGAAAGGGTTTTTAATTTAAGTGAATTTAAAAAAAGAATAAATGATTATTGCAATACCAAGTAAGGGAAGAGCGGGAAGAGTTTTAACAACAAGGATTTTTAAGTCAGCTCTTTTGTATGTTCCTGAAAGTGAGTATCAACAATATTTGCAATTTAACAATAATGTTATTGCGGTCCCTAAGAATATAAAAGGAATAACACAAACTAGAAATTACATATTAAAAGAAAATATTGAGAATGATATTGTTTTTATTGATGACGATTTGCAGCATGGCGGATGGATAAAAAAGGGAATTGAAAAATATAAACAGATTAGAATAACAAATGAGGAAGATTGGATTGAAGAGTTTGAAAAATATTTTGATTTAACGAAACAATTAGGGTGGCATATTTGGGGATTAAAATACACAGATAACAGCATGACGTCTTATGCGTGGAATCCATTTTTATTAAACGGGCTGGCCTTGGGATCTTGCATGGGATTCATAAAAGGAAACAAATATTTATTTGATGAGGATTTTCAAGTTAAGGAAGATTATGAAATCAGCATGAGACATATTAAAGAAGAGGGGGGATTGCTATCGGTGCGCTACACTTTTATGCAACACGAACATACTCAAATGGAAGGAGGATGCAGAGATTCAACTCGGATTCTAAAAGAAAAAAAAGCATTAATTGGATTACTCAAAAAATATCCTGGATGGATCAAACAAGCGAAACATCACGGAACTATGTTTTCTATTCAAATGAACTATTAATGGGAAAAGGGAGAAAAAAATTACCAACAAAAATAAAAGAGATGCAAGGAACAATAACGCCTAGTCGTATTATTGAAAATGAGATGATGGTTGATGTTGTTACTGAGATTCCTGAGCCGCCGAATTGGCTATCCGAAATCGGAAAAAAAGAATGGAAAAAAGTATCATCTCAATTATTTAACATTGGAATGCTTCATAATGTTGATCTCCATTTAGTGGCTGCCTATTGCAATGAGATCAGTTTATATATTGAAACAGAAACAATGTTAAGAGATAAAGGGAGGATTCAAGCTTTTAGGAATCCAGATGGGACATTAAAACATGCTCAAGCGGTGCCGTATCAAAAAATAGCAAAGGATGCGTTGGGTGCAGCAATGAAATTAGCTACCCAATTTGGATTGACTCCCGTTGCAAGAGCTTCAATATCGGCTCCAGTTACAAATAACAACACTCAAATAAATAATTATTTTGACTAAATATTATTTTGATAAGCAAGCCGCCTCAAAGGCGATTGGATTTATTGAGACGTTTTGCACACATACAAAAGGCGAGCTCAGTGGAAGCCCATTAATTTTAGAAGATTGGCAAAGGAAAATTGTGGGAGATTTATTTGGATGGAAAAATAAGAAAACAAATTTAAGAAAATACAGAACGGCTCTAGTCATGGTGGCTCGGAAAAATGGCAAATCGACTTTGTGTGCAGCTCTCGGCCTATATATGCTTTATTCTGACGAAGAAAAAGGAAGTGAGATTTACTCGGCAGCGGGAGACAGAGCTCAAGCGGGGATTGTGTTTGACATAGCTAAACAGATGATAATCAATAATATAGAGTTATCAAAGAGAGCGAAAGTGTTTAGAAACTCAATTACAAATGAAGCAAAGGGCAATTTTTATCAAGCAATAAGTTCGGATTCAAAAACAAAACATGGATTCAATGCGAATTGTATTATCTTTGATGAGTTACATACACAGCCGAATCGGGATCTCTGGGATACACTAACGACAAGTGTCGGGGCAAGACGTCAACCTTTAACAATTGCTATTACAACGGCTGGTTATGATAAGCAAAGTATTTGCTATGAGATTTATAATTATGGAAAACAAGTAAATGAAAAGATAATAAAATCCGATAGTTTTTATTCTGCAATTTTTGAGGCTGATATTGATGATGATATTGAATCGGAAAAGACGTGGAAAAAAGCGAATCCTAACTATGGAATAAGTTTAAAAAAAGAATATATGCAAAGAGAATCGCAAAGAGCTATTGATGTCCCTTCATATTCCAACACTTTTAAAAGACTGATGTTAAATATGTGGACTGATTCTCAAGTTGTATGGATAGCCAATGCAGATTGGGAAAAATGTGCGGGAGAAATTGACATGGAAAAGTTAAAAGGAAAAGAGTGTTGGGCGGGACTTGATTTGGCATCGACTAGAGATATCTCGGCTCTAGTTTTATTATTTAAGGATGAGGATAAGTTTATAACGATTCCTTACTTTTTTATTCCAGAAGAGAACGCAAAAAAAAGAAGCTTGAGAGATAAGGTTGATTATATGACATGGAAAAATCAAGGACATATTATAACAACTGAGGGAGACGTGGCTGATTATAATTTTATAAAGAAAAAAATAATGGATCTAGGAATGGAGTATAAGATAAACGGGATCTCATACGACAGATGGAACGCTAGTCAGCTTGTAATCGACCTGACGAATGAAGGAGTAAAAATGGCTCCCTTCGGCCAGGGATTTCGTAGTATGTCAGCCCCAACAAAAGAAGTGGAGAAACTTATTTTAGGAGAGCAAATTATTCATAATAGCAATCCCGTTATGAATTGGATGTTATCAAATATAGCTATTCAAGAGGACCCTGCCGGAAATCTTAAACCGAATAAAGCGAAATCAAAAGATAAGATCGATGGGGTTGTGGCTCTTATAATGGCACTGGGAGAGATGATGATTGGAGAGGATGTTAGTAGTATATATGATGATCGAGGGATTTTAGTATTATGATTGAAGATAAAATAATTTTAATTTCGGCCGATGGATTTGTGAAAGAGTTTTGGAAAAGATCTAAAAAACATAAGACGTTGATTGCTGCTTATGAAGATTTGGAGAGAGATTATGAGGAAACTTTTGGAAAAAGGCGCTATGCTGATTACAATTCTTTTAGGATTTGCCGAGATAGGAAAATAAAAGCAACAATGTTACAGAAAAAATAAGGATTTATTGCGTATAATTTGCAAAAAATTATAGCGTGGGAATATTACAGACTATTCAAAAAGCATTTTCAGGAAAAGAAAAAACAAAAAAAGAGATAAGAAACATAAATTATCAAAACATTTTCGGAGCTAAAACAGCGGTAAGTCCCTCAACAGCCTTGACGTTTTCCGCTGTATGGGCAGCAATGAGATTACTTTCTGAGAGCATCTCTTCTTTGCCGATTGGCGTTTACAAAAAAGATAAAAATGGAGATAAGATTGAACAAATTAATGAGCTCTCCTATCTTTTAAAATATCAACCGAACACTTATCAAAATAAAATCGGATTTCTAGAAAAGGTTATGATGGACCTTTTATGCAACGGGAACTCTTACGTTAGAATCGTGAGGAATAATATTGGGAGGCCATTAGAGTTATTGCCATTAAATTTTAATGATGTTGATGTATATTTTAAAGAAAATAAATTATTTTACAGCTCAGCTCAGTTAAAATCAACCTATGGAGCGGAAGATATATTGCATTTTAAATTGATAACGGATGTAAATACAGCGGCGGGAAACAGCAATCAAGACGGGATTCTAGGGATGAGCCCGATTACGCAATGCAAGAATGCTATTGGCTGGTCAATGGATGTTGAAGAATATTCGAGAACATTCTTTAAAAACGGAGGAAAACTCTCAGGAGTCTTAAAGACTTCGAGATCACTGAGTGAACAGGCAATCGATCGGCTAAGAAACAGCTTCAATAATAATTATTCTAATTTAAGTGGAGCAAATCAAACGGCAGTATTAGAGGAAGGGCTTGAGTTTCAACCTATTACAATTCCACCAGATCAAGCTCAGTTTTTGGCGAGCAGGGAGTTCGGAATTTCTGAAATTGCAAGGATCTTTAACGTGCCGCCACACCTACTAAAAGATTTGACAAAATCAAGTTTCAATAACATTGAGATGCAGTCACAAGAGTTCGTGACTTACAGCCTCATGCCTTACTTAAATAAGATCGAGCTCGAGATGAACACGAAGCTTTTTAGAAAAACAAACATCGGAAAAGAATATATCAAATTTAATACGAATGCATTATTGAGGGGGAATATAAAAGATAGAAGCGATTTTTATCGAACTATGTTGAATATTGGAGTTATGAGTATTAACGAAATTAGACAAAAAGAGGACTTAAATAGTATAAAAGATGGAGAAAAACACTTTATTCCATTAAATATGACAACATTAGAAAACTTATAATATGCCGGCAATTGAATGTGAAAATGGAAAATGGAAGTGGGGAGAAAACGGATCTTGTGTTTATAACTCAGAAGAGGAGGCTCAAAATGACAACGAAAATTATAGAGATATGAATGAGCAAAGAGATATGACGAGCCTTAATCAAAAAGGTTATGATAATGCGGAGGCCTTAATTAAGGCGGGCAAATACAATACAGACTCAGATTGGGATTTTACAGCCGCCGATGGAAACCAACTTTTAGGGGATGATGATTGGAATGAATATTCAAAATGGTTTTTAGCTTTTGATGATGAGGCTGAGGAGGAAACTAAGGGGAGATATGGTTATCCTTTTGGAAAAAATGGAGAGGTTTATAGAAAGGCCTTGATTGCAACAAGGCAATATGCGGGGAGATTTAAACTAGACTCCATTTTTCAGGCGGCTGGTAGATTAATTGATATGATTGATGAGAATGAATCTGGAATTGATATAAACGAAAAAAGACACATCATATCAGTTAAAGAAGATGAGAAAACAATTACAATCGTATATGAAAAAGATATGCATGATGATGATTATGAATCTCCAGAAGAGGACATTACAGAAGATGAAGAAATCATTGAAGATGTAATTGATGAGAATAACATTAAAATTTGGGATAAAAAATTTAACAATATAGCTATGGAAAAAAGAGTGTATAACATTGAAAATAGAGTTGAAAAAAGAGATGATGGAAAAGAGGTTGTTGTGGGACATGCTTCGATTTATGATTCTCGATCTGAAAACTTAGGAGGATTTTATGAATATATCGCAAAAGGAGCGTTTACTGAGGAATTGATTAAAAAATCGGACGTAAGAGCTCTTATAAATCATGATCCGAATTTAATTTTAGCAAGAAACACAAGTGGAACTTTAAAATTAGAAGCGGATGAGAAAGGATTGAGATATGAGTTTGCTATTCCTGACACATCTTACGGGAGAGACTTAGCTATTAATCTCAAAAATGGTAACATCAACCAATCAAGTTTCGCTTTTATTGTAGCTGAGAACGGAGATGAGTGGACTACCGATGATAATGGCAATGATATTAGAACTATTAATACTATTGAGAGGCTCTATGACATTAGCTCTGTAACTTATCCGGCCTATGCTGCTGCCGAGTCTGATTTAGTGGTGGCTCAAAGAGGGTTGTCGATGTATAAAGAGAAAAAGGAAAAAATTAGAGAGGAGAACGATTTAGTAGCGCGTTCGTTGGCGCAATTAAAAATTGAGTTAATAAAACGAAAAAAATAATTTACAAATTAAAAAAAATAATAAAAATGAAAAGTTCGATTGAATTAAAAGAATTGAGATCAGATCTAATCTCGAAGCTAGAAGTTATCAAGGAAACTTGTGCAGCTGAAGAGAGAGATTTATCTCAAGAGGAAAATGACAAGATGGATTCAATTTTAAAAGAAGTTGATGATATGGATGTCAAAATCACAAGAGCGGAAAAAGCTGAGGAAGCATTAAAAGCGGCGGCTCGAGTGAGTGGAACAAAAATAGGAGAAAACAAGGATAAGGATCTAGAAAAATTTACGTTTCAAGAAGCAATGAGACAAGCATACACTGGAAATTTATCGGGAATCGTTAAAGAAATGGATCAGGAAGCACGTTCAAGAGCTATATATACAGGACAAACTTTTAGAGGTATTGGGATTCCTGCTTGTGTTTTAACTGAAAAAAGAGCAGCAGCAGAAACGGCGGCTGTTAACTCTACACAAACAATGAGTTTTACTGACCAATTAGAGGCTAATTTGGTTTTAGCGTCTGCGGGTGCTAATTTTTACTCAGGAATCGAGAACATGAAGTTTCCTGTGATTAGCTCAGTGAACTCTTACTGGCAACCTGAGTCTGGTGGTACAGCTTCAACTCCAACAGGCACGGCGTCATCTGTAACATTATCTCCTAAAAAGATAATTTCTGTGGTAAATGTTTCTAACGAAGCATTAACACAAAACTCAACATTAGAAGCGGCTTTACAAAGAAACATGGCTCAAAATATTGCGTCAACTATTGAGGCAGCTTTATTAGATACAGCGGATGTAACAAATGCTCCTGCGTCTATCTTTGCAGATGCGGCAGCGGGATCAACGGGAGCGATGACAGCTGCAAATGCAGTAACATTAGAAACAACTGTGCTAGAGGCTGGAGTTCAATTAGAAGGAGCGAGAATGGCATATCTTTTAGATGCTAACTCTTACTCTGCAGCTAAAACATTAGCAGCAGTGGCTTCAGTTAGTGCTTTATATGACACAACTGACAAAAGATTAAATGGTTACTATGCATTTGTTTCTGGGAATGTTGCGAGCTCGGGTGGATCAACGAAAGATCATGCATTATTCGGAGATTTCTCGAAAGTTCATATCGCTCAATTTGGAGGACTTGATGTTCTATATGACCCATACACAAATGGAGCAACTGGAGAGCCTAGAATGATTGTAACAAGTTTAGTTGATGGAGATGCTGTTCAAAATGGATCAGCGTTTGCAAGCTTAGTTGAAGCATAAATTTTAGTATTAATTAATAGAAGGAGCTGGTTTCGGCTGGCTCCTTTTTTTTAAAAAGAAATTATGAGGAGCCTACAAATAGTCGAAGCGTCAGAAGTAGCATTATTTACAACAGCCGAAGCGAAATTGCATTTGAAAGTCGATTCAACGGATGACGATACGCTGATTGATAATTTAATCACGGCCGCAACGGATTCGGCTCAGATTTACACAAATAGATTTTTTATTAACACAACTGTCAAGCAGTATGGAGATACATGGCGAGATATATCAACTCTGTATAAATCTCCCGTAAGTTCAGTTGCAGCAATCACTTATTATGATAGTTCTAACGCATTACAGACGTTGGATGATGCTGTATATTTAGCCGATATGATTGCAACGCCGGCTCGAATAAGTCTTGATGTGGATAAGACTTATCCAACTTTAGCCGCTAGAGACAATGCGGTTATTGTGGAATATGTCGTTGGCTATGGATCTACTGCGGCAAGTGTTCCCGAAGGAATAAAATCGGCATGTCTTTTAATGATCGCTAATTGGTATCAGAACAGGCAAAGTGTAATAACAGGAACAGTAGTGAATGAGATGCCTTTATCCTCTCAATATTTATTAAATCAATATAAAGTTCAAACATGCTAAAAATCGGAGAGCTAGACAGAAGAGTGAGATTGCAGAATGCGGAACTGACAAAAGATGATTATGGGGAAAATCTTAAAACATGGAATACATTTGCAACAGTATGGGCTAAAATATTATATCGAAGTGGAGATGTAAATGAAGAGTCCGAGAAAAATACAGCAATCGGAAAAGTAGAGTTTTTTATTAGAAATTTAGGAATGTCATCTTTAACAATGCAAACTAGAATTTATTATGATTCAAAATATTTTTATTTAGAAGCTATTAATGAAGTTGACGGAAGAGGAATGTTTTATCAATTACTTACAAAGGAAAAAAGATAATGGATGTAACAATGAAAGTTCAAGGCATTAAAGAGATTGAAAAATTATTCTCTGAACTTCCTCGAGGGATTAAGCAACCTACGACTTGGAGAAAGTTTTGGAAAAAAAATACCGAGCCCATGAGACAGGCTGCGGAAGATCTAGCTCCTATTGCTGATAAAAATCATATCAGAAAATCAAAATCTGGAGACAAGGTTATTGCGAGGGGAACTTTAAAAAATAGTATCCAATTTTTTACAACGAGAAAAACTCGAAAATATCTCGGTGGATATATTGGGCCGAGAGTGAAGGGCGTTTTTAAGGGAGCTCGATCAGGGTTTTATGGCCCTTTTGTAGAGTATGGAGGTCAAGTGAAGCATTGGGGAAAAGCTAACAGTTATGAGGGGAAAAAATTTATGGAGCCGGCTTTTAAATCAAAGAAATCAACAGTTATAAGCAGTGGCTATAAGGATGCAGAAGAGATATTTGCAAAAGAAACAAAACGATGGGCAAAGAGAACGGAAAAATATGGAGTTTTAGGGAGATAATATGAAATTAGGAAAAGCAATATATAATATTTTGTCGGGAGATGCTAATGTGTCGGACATGGTTTCAAATAGAATTTTCCCAAGTATTGCAAATATAGGAACTGAGTTTCCTTTTATTATTTACAGCATAACGGGAGACGATCCTCAAAAAGATAAGGATGGGAAATCTACACTTGACATAATGAGTGTGACAATATCTGCTTATTCGGATCAGTATGAAAAAGCCACTAATTTGGGATCGCATATAAGAGCTGCTTTGGATCGAGTTCCAACTTATCCGAGCACTACTTACAATGGAATTGTGTTACAATCGATTGAGTTTACGGGATATAATGATATATTTGACGATGATTCGGGAGCTCGAGGGATATACAGAAAAGCCTTAGATTTTAGAATAAGGCAAATTATAAGTTAAAAATAGAAAATTATGAGATATTTATTATTAAAAGATTGGAATAGCAAAAGGCACGGCAAGATAATTAAAAAAGGTGCTTATGTAGTTATAACAATAGAATCGGAGATTCAAGATCTTATTGAGAATGAGTGTATTGAAGCTCCTAAGAAAAAAAAGAAAAAAGTCACTAAACAAACAGAAGAAAACGAAAAAGAACAATAATTATAAACAATAAAAAAATAAAGAAAAATGCCAATATTAAATGGAACAGACATTAAAGTCTATGATAGTTCAACAAACATTTTAGTTGCTTATGCTCAAAGTGGAACGTTGAACGTGAATCACTCTTTGAGAGATATCACAAACAAAGAAAGTTCGGGATGGAGCGAGCGATTAGAAGGATTGAGAGATTGGAGCATCTCGCTAGATGGAGCTTATGCGTGGACGGATAACGCATCAACTCCAGCAGCTTTAACAAATGGAGCGGATGATATTCTTAACTCTTATATCATAACGAGAGCAGCGTTAACGATTAGATTCGGAAACACAGATGGAACGACAAGTAATATTTATTATGAAGGATCAGCTTGGCTAGATTCTTTTTCAGTTAGTGCTCCCACTGAGGACACGGCTACCTATAGCTTGAACTTCACTGGAACTGCCGGTCTTACGCAAACAGTTAGTTAACATTAATATAAGTGCTAGCCCCTGAGTTTTCTTTTCTGAGTGTTCGGGGGTTAGTTACTTTCTTTTAAATACTTAGAAAAATGGAAAATTATGAAATTATTGAGATTGGAGATAAAAAATTTCCAGTTTCTTTCGGATTTGCAGCATTAAGAAACTACTCTACAATGACGGGGACAACTTTAGCTGATTTAAATAAATTAGGAACAAACATGACTTTAGATGATGCTTTAGTTTTAATGTGGTGCGGAATAAAAGATGGCCATCGTAGAGCTAAAATTGAAGGGGAGTTTACTTTAGATGTTGATGATGTTGCTGATTTGATTGATGGGAATATTGGATGTCTCGAGCAGGTTTTTGAGGTTTTATCCAATCAAATGACAGGTAATACTCAGGCAGGAGGAAAAAAGACGAAAGCCAAGAAGTTAAAAAAGTAGAAGGACTTACTTGGCGTAAACTTGAAGAGATTGCTTTTGGTTATCTCAATATGAGTTATAACGAGCTTTATTATGAGATGTTGCCAAAACATTTCTGGAGGAAGCTGACGGGGTTTTATGATTTGATAAACACAAAAGAGAGGCAAGAATGGGATCGAATAAGATGGAGCACGTGCTTGTTATTAAATATACATCTCCCAAAAGGGAAGAGTATAAAGCCAACAGATCTAATAAAATTCGATTGGGATCAAAAGAATGTAGAAAAGACAAAAGATGATTTTGAAAAATTTAAAAATAAAGCTGAATATATAAAAAAGATGGAAGATTATGGGAAGTAAGGCAGTTGGACTATTAACATTTGTATTTGGAGCTAACATGGCTGGGTTTGATAAAGCTATGACTAAGGCAACAAAAAAGCTTAATAAATTTGGTAAAAATCTCCAAAAAACAGGAAAGTCACTATCGATGGGATTGACTGTTCCGATTGTGGGACTTGGAGCGGCATCAGTGAAAACATTTGCGGACTTTGAACAAGGAATGCTTAAAGTAAAAGCGATCTCTGGAGCTACGCAAAAGGAGTTTCAATTACTAACAGATAATGCGAAAAGATTAGGATCTGAGACAATGTTTACAGCTTCTCAGGTTTCTGAGTTGCAATTAAATTTGTCAAAACTTGGATTGACTCCGACTCAAATTAATGAATCAACAGAAGCAATACTTAACTTAGCTCAAGCGACAGACTCAGACTTAGGGCAAGCGGCAACAGTAGCCGCCTCAACAATGAATGCTTTTGGATTAGAGGCAAGCGATATGACAATGATTACGGATGTCATGGCTGATTCTTTTAGTTCAACAGCGTTGGATCTTCAAAAATTTGAAACAGCTATGGCGTCAGTTGCTCCAGTCGCTAACATTGCGGGATCTGACTTAGAGAGAACGACTGCTATATTAGGTGTGTTAACTAATAACGGAATCGAAGCCTCAACAGCGGGAACAGCGCTCAGGAATATCTTTTTAGACTTAGCCGCAAATGGAATGACGTGGGATCAGGCAATGACAAAAATAAATCGATCATCAAACAAACTTGACACGGCATTAGATTTATTTGGAAAAAGAGGATCGAATGTGGCTACGATTATTGCAAATAACTCGACAGAGATACAAACTTTAACCGATGATTTCAAAGATTCATCTGGAGAGGCCGCTGAGATGGCTGCAATTATGGACTCGGGAGTGGCGGGAGCGATGAGAAGATTAAGGTCTCAATTAGAAGGTGTGGCTATTGAACTGGGACAACATTTGATTCCTCTATTCCAACAACTGGTTGCATGGGTTTCTTCAATCGCTAGTTGGTTTTCAAATTTATCTGACGAGCAAAAACAAAGTGTTATAAGATGGGCTTTGATTGCTGCTGCGATAGGACCTGTGTTGATAGTGATTGGAAAAATGTCTTTAGGTGTCGCCGCTTTAATAAATTTATTTAAGCATTTAAAAAAGGCTTCGGGGATTTTACAGACAAATCTCAAAAGATTTCCTAAATTAATTGCGGCAGCGCCATGGATAGCTTTAGCGGGAGCGGTGTTTATGGTAGCGAGATCATTTTTCAAGGCTAAAAAAGAGTCGGGAGATTTTAATAACGAGAAAGATCGTATTAACAGCGTGAGGGAGGAAGCGGCGGCTTCGGTAGCTGCAGAGACTTTAGCGTTACAAACAAACCTAAGAACAGCTCAAGACACAACAAAATCAGATAAAGAGAGGTTAAAAGCTGTTGCTTATTTGAACAACACTGTTGTAGAGTTTAACAAAACGTTGAATTTAGAAAATATTGCGGAAACAAATGTGACGAATGCGGTTAATAGGCATACGTCGGCATTGAAAAAACAAGCGGAAGTGAGAGGAGGATTTTCCGCTGCGGATGAGGTTGCAGAAGAGTTGGCTCGATTTAAGGCAATGAGGCCATCTGATATCTTTAAAGATTATGATCTGTTGAAAGAGGTATTTGACACGGGGACTATTCAATTAGCTAACTTTAGCGAAGGATGGGAGAAATTTGAAAGAGAGATTAACGATGTCATTGCTCATACTGGGAGTGATATGAGTAAAGATTTCGCTGATAGGGTGAGATCCCAATGGGCGGCTCATATTCAAGAGATGGAAGATGAGGTTGATAGATTATTAAAATTTTCTCAAGATGCTGCAAAGGAATTTGAGGAGATGGATATTGAGTTTTTCGAGGCTGAGACTGGGGATGCGGGATCGGTAATTGATTTATCTGACGTAGATTTTGGAGAAATTGAAAAGGCGAAAACGAAAATGGAAGAGCTAAGTGCAGAACTCAAAGATTACAAAGTCGCTTTGGAAGAACTTATTTTGGCTGAGGATGGGAGTGCTGAGGGAAAAGAAAAACTCAACGACGCTGCTAAAAAAGTTATTGAGACACAAAAGAAGCTTAATGATGCTCACGATCGATTCAAAGAGTTAACGGAAGAGATTGAGGAAGAAGATCCTGCCGGAGCGTGGGAAAAATTAGAGGAAGCTGTCTCTAAGGCTGAGGCAGAACTACAAAATGCAATCGCTTCGGGAGTGGGAGTCAAAACAGCTTTAGATAATTATAATACAGCTCAAGATAATCTCAATACAAAGATTGAGGAGTTTAGTAAGTTAACAAAGGACGCTGAAGATGCAACGGAAAAATGGAAAGAGTCTTTTAAAGATTTCGGATCAACAGCAAGTGAGATTTTATCTCAAATAGGAGGGCTTATAAGCTCAGTGGCAGAAAAAGAGATGACTGAATTTCAAAATCTGAAACTTGAAAAAGAGGAAGCTCTCGAGGACGAATATGAAAGAAGAAGAGCAATTTTACGAAAAAGATTTACAGATGAGGAAGAGTTCAATGAGGCTTTGAATCTATTAGACGAAGAGTTCAATCAAAAGAGAGATGATCTAGCGCAAGAGCAAGATGATAAAGAGGCAGCAATTAAAACGAAGCAAGCTAAAAGAGCAAAAAGACTGGCAATTCTCGAGGCCATCGTTAATACTGCGACGGCGGTAGTAGAAGCGTTGCCGAATGTAATCTTAGCGGCATTTGTTGGAGCTGTAGGGGCAGCTCAAATCGCAACTATCGCCTCAACGCCAATACCAAAATTTGCACAAGGAGGCCTCGCTTTTGGACCAACATCAGCTATTATCGGGGAGGGAGCTAATATTGGGGCTGCAAACCCTGAAGTTGTGGCTCCTTTGAGTAAATTAAAAGAATTTATTGGAGGAGGCAAAACAGAGGTTTTTGGAGTTTTGAAGGGGACGGATATAGTTCTTTCCTCTCAGAAAACAAATATTAATCGATTAAGAACGATCTAGTATGGCTTTTGGAAAGCAATTTAGCACAACTTACAACTCTTGGAACGGAACGGAATATACTTTGGATATCTATGTTGATGGATATACAGGATCATCTTCATCTTTTGCATTGGGAAAAGGGGGGTGTAAAATTACATGCGATACAGATGGAGAGGATAAGTTCTCTCCGATAATAGCCTCAACAATGACGATTCCTTTTATTGTAGAGAACTCTACTCAAGATAATTTCATATCTTCATTGAGAACAAGTTATGATGAGAAACAAGTTTATGTGCATCTCTATGCGGATGCGGGAGTGGTAGAGACGAAGCCTTTATGGAGTGGGTTTGTTATTATGGAATTGGCTGCGATGGAAGATGTTTCATATCCTTTTCAAGTTAATCTTAGCGCAACAGATGGATTGGGACTTTTAAAAGATGTTGACATGGTGCAAAGTGGAGCAACTCTTCCTTATAGTATAGCGGACACTTACTTGCCTCAAGGATCAACATCGGGACAAAAAAGAGTTATTGAATGGATTGCTGAGATTTTATCTAAGACAGGAGCGGCTTTAACGACTGAAGGAGCGGGACAAAATTACACTATTCAAAGTGCTATAAATTGGTATAATGACAAAATGAGTGGAGCTTCGGGAACGGATGATCCTTTATATTTAACTAGATGCTCTATTGCATCTTTTTATGAAGTTAGGAACGATGACACATATAAAGTGCCGAATTGTTATGAAGTTTTAGAGACTCTATGCTTAGCATGGGGAATGAGATGCGTTTATTGGAATCATGTCTTTCATTTTGTAAATGTTGCTTCTTATAATACAGCTGAATCGGGAACGTTGGCTGCGCCTGTAAACATACCAACAAGAGAATATTATTACACTGGAGGATTCAGATTGAATCAAGATTATCTCGGAAGCAAAACCTACACTAGATATCAATTAGATTTTGAGAATGTGACAGCGGTGGGAGACGGGTTGCAGAAATTAGCAGAAACAACTTACACTAATTATCCGGCAATAAAAACAGCAACCGCCGAGTTTATGAGTGGGGGAGATAGAAATTATTTTAATGGATTCCCAACATTGCCGAGCTCTTATAGTCCAGGCGGCTCAGTTTCTTATATTGTAGAGACGAAATCGATGGGCATAATTAACAATCTAGATTCTTGGGATCACGTTTACATTGATATTCCTGTTAAGTTAAGAAACGACTCAATTTATGAAATCAATTTTGACTATCAGTGGAGTATTAGAGCGAGAGCTGCGGGAACAACTACGTGGACTCATATGTTGAAAATAGATTGGAGTGGACTTACATCGGGGACTGATTTGTATGTTTTTGATACGTATGTGTCAACGAGCTCTTGGGGAGGATGGAGCAGCTTCGGATGGGGAGTTTATGGAACTATTTTTGATGTATTGCCAGGCGTTCACAATGTTAATTTTAACGGACCGGCAGGAGTTATATTTGTCGAGCCTCACTCGGCTTTTTCTGGAGAATGGGAGTTTGAATTTGTGACTGTTTCGAGTCTTAATGAAAGCGGATCGGACAATTTGAGAGGACATGGGAGCACTCATTACTCTGGAGCTCCCTATGTTGCAGGAAACGGATATTTTGAATATTGGCCAACGGCTGGTCCTGTCGCTTATAATAACATAACAAATCCAGGACAAAACCCCCCTTATCGGGCGATTATGTGTGGCGTTTATGACAATGCTATACAGGGATCATCGGACACCTTTACAGCTACATCCTCAGGCTCGGACACATTTATAGTTGAAGTGGGTAAGACTCATTACGGGGACACGCCTATAAATACTTTAAATACATTTGAAGTGTATGATGGAGCGGCTTGGGTGCGGACTGATTTTGCAGGAGATTGGGGAATATCTACATTAACAGGGAGCTTATCTTTTACCAATTTAATGCTTCAAGAGAGGCTTTATTCTCAAGCAGTTCCATCCTTAAAAATGAACGGATCAACAGCTTTGGCGAAAACAGACATGGCTCCCTCAAATAAACCGAAATTTGTCAATCCTGTTGGACGAGTGAGAGATGTTGACAATAGGCCTTTTGCTATGTTGAGAGGAAGTTTCAATACAGAATCGGATCAATGGCAATCAGAGTGGTTTGAGATAACTTACACGAGCTCAACGTTAGTGTATGCGGATCAAGAAAATCAAGGACCTTTGAGTGGAAAAGTAACAACTGGAGGATCAGGCGGGGGATTGCCAGGGCCGGGACAGTTCGGAGGAATGATGCCGAAGCTCGGATTTTTCCCTTTAGCTGTGAGAGATACTATTGCAGCGGGAACGATAACATCAATACCTATTGAAACGGCTGCCTCGAATGATATTTTTAAAAGTAAAGACAAAATCGCTTTAAAAGATGCCTATGGATTTTTAGTTGAATTTGAAATTGGAGCCGATGTAACGGCGGGAGATACAGCTTTAACAGTTACATCAAAAGCCATAACATCCCCTATCACGATAGGATCAAGGATTGGATTAAGTTATGAAAATTTATTTAATCAATATCAAAGAAAAACAGAGGGATCAGTGGGAGGAATGAGAGTAACGGCTACGAGCTTAGGGCCGATAGGTTATGTAGATAGTAAATATAGCATAAAAGGCGTTAACACTAATTATATTAAAATATTGCCTAGAGATTTCATGATTAATGAAGATGGAGGATATGAAGCTCTTGAATTTAAAGATGCAACAAATACAGGATTACAAGTTGGAGATGCAGATCAAGAGATGATTGCAACTGTCGATATTCCTTATGGGTGTAGAGCAACAGAAGCGTATATTTGGGGATCGGTTACAACAAAAGTGGTGGAAGTTTATGCTATGGATGTGGATTCAAATGGAAAAGGATCAGCGATTGGAACAGGAACAACGGATGGATCAGCTATAACTTTAACGTCAACGCTTAGCACAGAGACAAATTATTTAATGATAATAGTTAAAGTAACGGCAACGTCTAATCGAGTGTATGGAGGAAAAATAACATTAACAAATACTTAAAAAATAAAAAAAATGAATTGCGATGTGAGGGATTGTTTTCAGGTTTTAGGAATAAATGGAGGAGCGATATCAATTACCTTTGCTGAGATTAATGAGATATTAACCATGATTTCATTAGTTCTAGCGATAGGATTTACAATATATAAGATAATTAATTTTAACAAGACGGATGCCGAAAAAAAGAAGGCTAAACAGTAAAAAGCCGGCTGTAAATAATAAACAAAAAGATGTTAATAAGATTTTGCTTAGAGAGGTTAATGGAGCAAAAATTTATTTAATATTTGAAAAATGAGATATTTTACTTATAAAGAGTTTGACTGCCCTATGGGGGGAGATGGATCTGGAAGGAAAAATATGAATCGAGAGTTCCTTAAATTTCTTGATGAGTTAAGGTCGAGATGCTCTTTTAAATTTATAGTCTCTTCAGGATATCGAACTCAAGCTTATCAAGATGATTTAAAAAGGAGAGGTTACAAAACGAGCAAGTCTAGGAGCGCTCATCAAGATGGAATGGCGGCTGATATTAAGATTTCAGACTCTAAAAAAAGAGCTTTATTTATTGGATATGCTTTAGAGTTAACTCAAGAGATGGATCTTCCTTTTAGACTGGGAATAGCGGGAAAAGAAAAAGGAAATTTTTGTCATATTGACATTGATAAAAAACGCTCAAACCCTAGAGTTTGGTGTTATTAGCGAGGAGATGGCGCTAGAATTTCATCTCATAAATTTAAAATAATTATAAAATGAAAAAAGTTTTTTTTACAATAATATTAAGTTGCGTGTTTTTAATAAGTTCGGCGCAATTTACCCTTGTCTCATCAGTAGAATCTCCGAATGAGGGAGATAGCTGGGAGATTTCAAACTTTACTCAAAACATGGGTATTGGATATTCGTTAAATGATAAAACAATGATCGGAGCTGTAAAGAGTGGCGATGATTACAATGTTTTTGCTCGGCACAATCTGAAAATGGGCTTCGTTTGTGTAGAGGCTCCGACTGAGGATATGAGTGAAAATATGAGTGCTGGCTGGGGGATGTATATTAATCTCTTCAAAGGCATATCAGCAACTCCGATGTATATGATGCCATTAAAAGAAGATGAGGATGGCGGGAGAGAAGGAAGTTTCTCGATTGGTTTATCTTATAATTTGTAGAATATTAACTTAAAAATAATAAAAAAATGAAAAATGCATTAATGACAATCTTAAAATCAAAACGCTTTTTAATGGGAATCGCTGGAATAATTATTCCCGTAATCATGAAGGCTTTTGACTTAGATCAAGAAGCTGCCGACCGAGTTTGGCAAACTGCTTTATTGTTAATTGTGGGACAGTCGGCTTCTGACTGGGGCAAAAACAGTAAGTAATAAATTTTGAGAAGTAAGTATCTTGAATATCAGGACGAGATAATTGAGCTTTTTGATGATGGAACTAATTATATCGAGATATCCAGATTCCTGATTGATAAGTATAATCTGGAGGTCTCGGTTGATTATTTAAGGAAAACAGTAAAGGACATCGTTCATTACTTGATTGCTGATAAGGAGATTGTTCAATACAATATCAGATTAGCAAAACAAAAACAAAAATTTCAAGATTTAAATAGGATTGAGAGAAAGGCTTTTCGAGAAGGATCGAGACTTGAAAATGCATTAGTTGAATATAACGACGCTCTTATTAAGTTATTACAAAGGAACTCTTTAGATGTAAAACTTAAAAAAAACAAACATGATTCCGAGTCTGTTTTGGTTTGTCAAATTGCAGATACTCATTTTAACGAACTTGTGGATCTCGAATCAAATAAATATGATTTCACAATTGCATCTAAAAGGTTACAAAAATACGCTTATAAAGTCAAGGAATATGCAAAGTTTCATAAAGCAAATAAAATATTAGTTGCAATAACTGGAGATCTTTTAAACTCTGACAGAAGATTGGACGAGAAACTAGCTCAAGCTACAAATAGGGCTAAGGCTACATTTTTATCAGTTCATCTCTTAAAACACTTTATAATGGACTTAAATGAGGTGTCTGAGGTGCAAGTTTGCTGCGTGACAGGGAACGAGTCTAGAGTTAATGAACATCTAGGATGGGTTGACATTGTGGCTTCGGATAACTACGATCTAAGTATTTTCGAGATGCTTCGGTTATTACTGCCGGATATTAATTTTATTAGAGGGAACGCTTTGGAGCTTGTGGTCGAGGTTAATGGAAAAAATATGTTGGTTATTCATGGTCACCAATTAGGGAAAATGGATACAAATCAAGTGGGAAAAGTAATTTCTAAATATAGTGCGAAAGGAGTTATCATTGATTTTATTATATGTGGGCATCTTCATGAAACGATGATTCGAGATAACATTGCAAGGTCGGCCAGTCTTGTTGGCGGGAACGCTTATAGTGAAAACGCCCTAAATTTAGCAGGAACAGCGGCTCAAAATATTTATTGTTTTACAAATGATGGAAGGCATGATATAAGAATCGATCTTCAAGAAACAAATCAATGGGAGGGCTATGATATAAATGAAGAGCTCGCCGCCTACAATGCAAAAAGTTCACAAAAAACTCATAAAAAAGAAACAATATTTAAAATAATTATATAAGTTTGCGATTCATATATTTGTTTTATTAATAATTAATCGTAAAAGGGGGATTCTAGTTTAATACTAAGTCCCTCTTTTTAGTTATTCACAATTTGTAGTTAATAAGTTATCATGTAATTGTTGTTTGTAATTGTTAAAAAGTGTATATTTGTATTATTATTAATTAAAAATAAAAAAAATGAAAATAGATATTAGATCGAGTAAATCTGTTTATGTAACTATTGGAGAGAAAACTTTTTATATTGATGACTCAACCGATGAGGCAATATGTGAGGTTTACGAAAAAGAAAAATCAAATTGCACGAATTGCGGCTCAGTTTTAGGAATGTATTGCGGGGATGCGGAGCCAGATTTTAATGAGAATTTTTGCTCATTAGGATGCTTTGTTGAATTTAAAAATTAAAATCATGTATAAAGTAACGAATAAAAAAACAGGCTTTTATCATTATTTTAATGCTAAAGAAGCCGCTAAATTTGTCTCGAAAAATGGAGCGAGCAAATACAAAGTAAAAGAAATTAAAGAGTTTGATGTGAGTGAATTTGGATATATGATACTCGCATGCTTATTAGTTTCTTTTTTCGTTTTAGGATATATTTATTTTGCAACTAATTAAAAAAAAAGAAAATGAAAGAATCAGAAAAGTTGAATGTTTTATATAAAGATAACTCTCTTGATCGAGAGGATGTTTTTTCAGATAAGCGGGGCTTCAGTATCATTAAAAGATCTGGAATCGAAAAGATCCAAGTTAATAATAATATACAAGTCTCATTTGAATGCTTATGTTTTGATGTGGATAATTGCGTTGTAAAAGCAACATCTTATATTGATGGAGTGGAACAGATGCAAACGTTTGCCTCGGCAACAAAAGAAAATTGCATGCAGAAGTTTAGAATTGAAATCGCAGAAAAGAGAGCTCTCGCTAGAATCATAATAAAAACAATGTCCTTAACAAATGTGTATGGGGAGGATGAGTTAAAATATCAAAAATAATGGATATAGGATTAGATGCTAGATGCGTGTTGGCTAAAATGTTTACTATTGATGAGAGGGATATTGTCTTTATGGATTCTCGATTAAAGAATAAAATGAAGGCTCGAAGGTTTTATATTTACTATCTATGGAGATATAAAAAAATAAAACATTATCACATGAAAAGATATATAAAAGGAATCCATCATGCTAGCTCAATCCATCATTGTAGATTGATGGAAAAAGAAATTGATCTTTATAAGGATATAAAAAAAGAGTTTATTACTTTTATGTGGTATGCGGATCAAGTGGAATATGAGAAAATGAAGATCGATCAGGTTTTTTCGATGGAGGATCTTAAAGATGTTGAAATTGATAGGGCTTATGTGGAATGTAAACTTAATTAAATAATAAAAAAATGAAAATACAAGGAACATTTAAGAAATTACTAACGATAGAGAAGGGAGTTTCAAAGCAAGGAAAGCAATGGGAAAAGCAAAGCTTCATATTAGATACGGGAGATGATTACAATCCAGAAGTTTGCATTACAGCTTTTGGAAAAGAGATGGATCTAATTAAAAATATAAATATTGGAGATCGGGTGGCGTGTCGAGTGAATATATCCTCAAGAGAGTTCAATGGGAGATATTATCATAATATTAATCTATGGCAAATAGAGGTTATTAATGATAATGATTCCGAAGATATCCCGTTTTAATATGTTGAAAGGATATGAAAATATAACCTATGAGCTGACAGATGAAGAGAAGGAAGTCGTGCCTTTGATTGTTAAGGGACTCTTAAAAAGAAAAGGAAAAGAAAACGCTGTAACAAATAAAGAGATTCAAGATGCTCTTGATTTGACATCGGCAAGAGTTCACAAAATAATCAATTACATAAGGATTAATGACTTAATTTTCGGACTCTGTAGCTCAGGGAATGGATATTTTATGGCAAAAGATCTAGAAGAGTTGAATGATTGCATGATAAGCTTAAAGCAAAGGATTTACTCTCAAATGAAAACTCTTCATGCCTTGGAAAAGCAATCGATGATGTTCGGATCGACAGGACAGTTAACAATATTTGATTGATGGAGATAATTAGAGTTATAAAAAATAAGAACTATTCCATTATAGCGAATGGAATATTTAGAGATGTGAATATCTCATTAAAAGCAAAGGGTCTCTTAGGAATCCTTTTATCTCTTCCAACTTCATGGAACTTGTCTATTATGGGACTATCGAAGATAACTAAAGAAGGGAAGCACTCAATTACAAACACAATAAATGAATTGATTGAAAATGGATATATTGAGAGGAATACATTAAGATCAAAAGGAAAGTTCAATGGATATCAATATATAGTATATGAAAAACCGAATCCCATAAAGCCGATTACGGCAAAGCGAACACAATTAAATAAAGACATTAATAAAGTAACTATCAATAAAGATATAATATGGATCAAGGAAGTTGAGAGTTCAAATTATTCAAAAGAAATTAAAGAAGATTTCCTCTCGTATTGGCTTGAAGAGTCGAAAAGTGGAAAAACAAGGCAATCGATGCAAAAAACTTGGAACACTGAAAGAAGATTAAAAACGTGGGCCAAGAATGATAAGAACTGGAATAGAACAAAGACATCAAAAATAGATTCTCAGATTGACTCGTATGTTGGAGCATTACATTTATTAGAAAAAAAATATGAAGGAACTAACTAAAAAATGCATTGGGCTAATCTCAAAGACGTTGGTGGAATTGGGCCAAAATAAATCGGATAAAGATATTTTAATCTTAGCAACTACATTAGCAGAAGATTTGATGAGAGATTGGAAAATGATGTCATGGGAGGATATTGAGGAAAGTTTTAGGACAGGAATAAGGACAACGGATAAATTTGTTTTAAACGTTCAAACATATTATTCATGGATAAGAGCTCAAAAGAAATTGATTGATGAGGATACGTGGGCTCAAAACAATCAAGAACATTATTCTAAAAGAAAAGAATTGATATACAGAAAAAAGAATGGAACAGGATTATTAACTATTAAAAAACTATTGAAATGAATCCAGTAAGTAAAGCAAGAGATATTGTTGATTACATCACAAGAAATGATGTGCTTTTATCAAATAAATTGATTGGAATATTAACCAGAGAATTAACAGCTGAGGAGATCGATATTATCTGGATAGCTTTAAGATTGGACTTAAATGCCTTGAATGATGATTAAAAAAATAGTATTGGGAGGACAATATGAAGATCCAAGAGATTGGAATGGGAAAAACCCAAAATGTGAACTTTGTGAGAAGCAAGTAGAAAAAGATGATGATTTTTGTGAAGATCATCAAAGGTGCTATGATTGCGGAGAGAATGAGGATTGCGATTGTAAAAAAACCTTGTATTGTAGATGTGGAAAATACAAAGAGGATAATTATGAGTTGTGTTGGATGTGCTTGAATGATTAGATATTAACGAAGCGATGTTGATAAAAATACAAACAAAAGAAACAATTATTGTTTACTTTTTTTAATTTTGGGATCAAATGAAGTGGATTAACTTGATATATAAAATGATTTTAGGAATAATCATAACTCCATTGATTGGACTAGCTTTTGTAATAACATATATATATATTATCATTGAAAATACTGGGAACAATAAAAAAAAAGAAAATAGTCTTTGATGACAAAGTTAAGTTTCTAAATGAAGTGGCTAAATTCTCAGAAGGAACGAGAATAGTTATCAATGTAGAGGAGGCTAAGGATGTTCGATCTAATCAACAAAACAAACTTTATTGGACGTGGGTGCAAGTAATTGCTGAGTCTTTAGGATACAGCAAAGAAGAATGTCATGATATTATTAAATACAAGTTCTTATTGAGAGAAAAGATAATTGATGGAGAAACGGGTTTTTATTTAAAATCAACCTCAACCTTATCAAAAGCCGAGTTTAGTAAGTTAACGGATGATGTTTTGTTTTGGGCTAACGATAGCTTTAATATTAATCTCCCGAATGAGTGAGGATAGATTACAAAGTGAAATCATCAAGTATATTAAATTCCAATATCCTAAAGCTAGGTATTGTGCAAGCGCTGGGGGGATTAGAACAAACATATCTCAAGGACGTAAAATGAAAGCAACTGGATATGTTAAAGGGATGCCGGACTTACAGATCATGGAAGCTAAGGGAGGCTATTTTGGATTGTTTTTAGAGATCAAAACCTACAAAGGAAGAGCGACAAAGGAGCAAAAGGAATGGATTGAAGATCTAAATGATCGAGGGTATAAAGCCGCAATAGTGAAAGGATTGCCGGAAGCCTTAGAGACTTTAGATAATTATATGAATCAAGCTTCAACGGAAACAAAATGGAGTTATGGCTCAATATAAACAAAGCAAAATAAAGAGAGATCTTAATAAAGTTTATAAAGAGATTAAAGAAGAGAGAGGACATTATTGTACGGGATGCGGGAGATCGGATGTTCCTTTGTCTTTTTCTCATTTGATCCCACGTTCTAGAAGATCGGATCTAATTACAGATAAAAGGAATATAACCTTTCATTGTTTAAGTTTAAATAGAAAAGGATGTCATGATATGTGGGAGAGCAGAGATCGAATTAAATTATTAGATTATCATAAAAACATGGAATATATATTGGAAGTGGACACTGAATATTATTTTCTAATAACTGAATAATGGCAAAGAAAAATATAATAAATAAAGATATTGGGATGGAGTTAATGATAGGATCTCAAAGTAAAAAAGAAAAGAAAAAGATTTCTAAATATCCTGTAAATAGATTTACAACAAACATTCATAAGTATATGAACAAATCAAAATGAAGTATAAGAACATCAAGTGGATACTTAAAAAACAAATTGAAATCAATTCTCAAAAGAGGTGGGTGTGGTTAGAAAAATCAAATGAATTTATATGTGTATATCATCTCATCCCAAAAGAAGCTGATGAGTTATATACTCCCGAGCAGTTATTAAATAAAATAAATAAAAAAGATGCCGAGATTGCCCAAGAGTAAAGAGATGCCATGGCTCCCTAAAATTAAAAAACATTTACGGCAAGTGGATAATGCCTCCTTCTATAACTCTAAACGATGGAGATCCTTGAGAGCTTATTACATACAGAGTCATCCATTATGCGCTGAGTGTAATAGGAATGGAATAACTACGGGAGCTAAAGTAGTCGACCATATCAAACCCATAACAATGGGCGGAAGTCCGATTGACATTAGGAACCTTCAGAGTCTTTGTGAGCCTTGTCATAATAGTAAGTCAGGGAGGGAGGGGGTTGCATACAGAAAAAGCCTCAAAATAAGGTCCGCTATAAAAAATAAAAAAAATAAAAAATAAAAAAAATATGGGGAAGGGTGTTCATAATCTTAACACTAGAGACCATTTATATC